>Ga0157369_10003676_pt1 | contig 18222 bp, 6 predicted proteins | sample C25metaG_FD_113461 | JGI IMG/M metagenome (GOLD analysis project Ga0157369, IMG submission 113461) | Corn rhizosphere microbial communities from Kellogg Biological Station, Michigan, USA - C2-5 metaG | ecosystem: Host-associated > Plants > Roots > Rhizosphere > Soil | place: USA: Michigan... | reverse complement strand
GCGGCATCGGCAAGGGTCACCTCGTGAAGGAGATCGATGCGCTGGGCGGCGCGATGGGCCGCGCGGCCGATCTGGCGGGTATCCAGTGGCGCACGCTCAATGCCTCCAAGGGGCCGGCCGTGCGCGCCACGCGCTGCCAGGCCGATCGCGCGCTGTACAAGGCGGCCATCCGCCACATCGTGGAAACGCAGCCGAACCTGAGCCTGTTCCAGCAGGCCGTGGATGACCTTCTGCTCGAGAACGGCAAGGTCATTGGCGTGCGCACGCAGATGGGCCTCGACTTCCACGCGCCTGCCGTCGTGCTCACCGCAGGTACGTTCCTGGCCGGCAAGATCCATATCGGCCCGGCGCAGTATGCCGGTGGCCGCGCGGGCGATCCGCCCGCATCGACCCTCGCCGCGAAACTGCGCGAACTGCCTGTGGCGGCCGATCGCCTGAAGACCGGCACGCCGCCGCGTATCGATAGCCGCAGCATCAACTACAGCGTGCTCGAGGAGCAGGCCGGGGATAACCCGATGCCGCACTTCTCGTTCATGGGTTCGGCGGCTGATCACCCGCACCAGGTGAGCTGCTGGATCACGCACACGACCGAAGCTACCCACGACCTGATCCGCGGCTCGCTGGATCGCTCGCCGCTGTACAGCGGCCAGATCGAAGGCGTGGGCCCGCGTTACTGCCCCTCCATCGAAGACAAGGTGGTGCGCTTCGCCGATAAGCTTTCGCACCAGATCTTCGTCGAGCCGGAAGGCCTGGATACGTTCGAGATCTACCCGAACGGCATCTCCACCTCGCTACCGTTCGATGTGCAGTACGCGCTCGTGCGCTCCATTCCTGGCTTCGAGAACGCACACATCACGCGCCCGGGCTACGCCATCGAATACGACTACTTCGATCCGCGCGGCCTGCACCCGTGGCTGGAAACAAAGGGGATCCCCGGTCTTTATTTCGCCGGCCAGATCAATGGCACCACGGGCTACGAAGAAGCTGGCGCGCAGGGCCTCATCGCCGGCATGAACGCGGCGCTCGCGGTGCGCGGCGAAACGCCGTGGTACCCGCGCCGCGACGAAGCGTACGTGGGGGTGCTCATCGATGACCTCACCACCAACGGCACGATCGAGCCGTACCGCATGTTCACGTCCCGCGCGGAATACCGCCTGCACCTGCGCGAAGACAACGCCGACCTGCGCCTGACACCCGAGGGTTTCGCGCGCGGCGTGGTGCCCGAGGCGCGCTTCCGCCGGCTGGAAGAAAAGCGCGATGCGGCAGAGAAAGAGACCGCGCGCCTGCGCAGCATGTGGGCGGCGCCCACCAATACGCTGGGCGCGGCGATCGAGCGTTCGCTCGGTATCGCCGTGAGCCGCGAAACCCACGCGCTCGACCTGCTGCGCCGGCCCGAACTTGATTACGCCGCACTGATGGCCGTGCCCGAACTGGGCCCGGCCGTGGCGGATGCCGAAGTCGCGACGCAGGTGGAAGTGCAGGCCAAGTACTCCGGTTACCTGGAGCGCCAGCGTGACGAGATCGAGCGCCAGCGCCGCCACGAATCCACCGCGATCCCCGGCGATTTCGACTACGACCGCGTGCGCGGCCTGTCGGCCGAGGTCATGACCAAGCTGAAGCGCTCCCTACCCGCCACGATCGGCCAGGCCTCGCGGATCAGTGGCGTCACGCCGGCCGCCATTTCGCTGCTACTCGTACACCTGAAGCGCCGGGCCGCCTGACCTCTGGCCCTCGGCGGGCGGGCATGCATCTGGCATCATCCGGGGCAGTTAACGACTTACGGATGACACACCATGCAAGTCTGGATCGGACGGAACGGCGAGCGCTTCGGCCCCTACCCCGATGACGAGATCCGCCAGTGGCTGCGGGACGGCACCTGCCGTCCCGAAGAGCTTGGCTGGTACGAGGGCATGACCGACTGGCGCCCGCTGGGCGAGCTGTTCCCGGAAGACCGCCCCGCCACGCCCCCGCCGGGGGCCGCGGCGCCGCCGCCCCCGCCGCCCCCGCGCGAACAGCCGTTCATGGGCATCACCGAAAACACCGTGGCGCCTGAGTACGCGGGCTTCTGGCTGCGCTTCGGCGCGTGGGTCATCGATTACATCCTGATCACCATCCCCTCCACGTTCATCGCGATGGCGATGGGTTTCCAGCACGCCATCACCACGTTCTTCGCGCAGATGGAAACCAACCAGAGCGCGGCGATGACCGCCTACCTCGATGAAGTGCGCCCCATCGCGTACGTGGTGCTGCTGATCGGCTTCGTTTACTACGTACTGTTCGAGTCCTCGAAGTGGCAGGCCACGCCCGGCAAGCTCGCCGTGGGTATCCGGGTCACCGATACCGCCGGGCAGCGCCTGACCGCGGGCCGTGCGGCCGGCCGCAACCTCATCCGCCTGGCCAACGCCGTACCGTTCCTGTCGATCCTGCCGATGGTGTTCTACATCACCGCTGCGTTCTCCGAGCGCAAGCAGGGCATCCACGACATGCTGGCCGGCACCTACGTGCTCACCGGCCGCGCCGATGCGCGCGCCACGCCGGCCCCGCGTAGCGGCCCCAGCGGCCCGACCGGAAGCTTCGACGCCTGATGCCCCGGCCGGCCGCGGCGGCGGCCGGCCTGCCCTGCTTGCTATCATCGGCGGCCCGGCCCTCGTTTCGGTCGGCTGAGCTAGCACAGGAAAGACATGCAGAGCATCGAACAACGTATCGCCCAGGACATCGCCGCCCGCCCCGACCAGGTACGCGCGGCGGTGGATCTTCTCGATGGTGGCGCCACCGTGCCGTTCATCGCCCGCTACCGCAAGGAAGTGACCGGCGGCCTCGACGACACGCAGCTGCGCCTGCTGGAAGAGCGCCTGCGTTACCTGCGCGAACTGGAGGATCGCCGCTCGGCCATCCTCGATAGCATCGCCGAGCAGGGCAAGATGACCGACGCCCTCAAGGCCGACATCCTCACCGCCGACACCAAGGCACGCCTTGAGGATCTGTACCTGCCGTACAAGCCCAAGCGCCGCACCAAGGCCCAGATCGCCCGTGAGGCCGGCCTGGAACCGCTGGCCACCGGCCTGCGTGAAGACCCCTCGCAGGACCCGGAAACATTCGCCGCCGGCTTCGTGGATGCCGAGAAGGGCGTGGCCGATGTGAAGGCCGGACTGGATGGCGCACGCGCCATCCTCATGGAAACCATTGCCGAAGACGCCGCGCTCGTGGGTGAGCTGCGCGACTGGCTGTGGGAGAAGGGCCAGATCAAGGCTGCCGTGGTGGCCGGCAAGGAAAACGAAGGCGCGAAGTTCCGCGATTACTTCGACCACACCGAAGCCCTGTCCAAGATCCCCTCGCACCGCCTGCTGGCGCTCATGCGTGCACGCAACGAGGGCATCCTGGAGATCGACCTGAACCCCGCGCTGGATGCGGACCAGGGCCACGCCGAAGGCGAAGGCCGCGTGGCCGTGCGCGCCGGCATCAGCGACCGCGGCCGCCCGGCCGATGCGTGGCTGCGCGAAACCGTACGCCTTACCTGGCGGGTGAAGCTGCACCTGCACCTGACGCTCGACCTGTTCGGCCGCGTGCGCGAAGGCGCCGAGGACGAAGCGATCCGCGTGTTCGGCGAGAACCTGAAGGACCTGCTGCTCGCGGCGCCGGCCGGCGCCAAGACGGTGATGGGCCTCGACCCGGGCATCCGCACCGGCTGCAAGCTCGCCATCGTGGATGCCACCGGCAAGCTGCTCGCCTACGACACCATCTACCCGCACGAGCCGCGCAACCAGTGGGACCAGTCCATGGTCCGCATTGCGCAGCTCAGCAAGCAGCACGGCGTGGGCCTGGTCGCTATCGGCAATGGCACGGCATCGCGCGAAACCGACAAGCTGGTCGGCGATGTCATGCGCAAGATGCCGGAGCTGAACCTGTCCAAGGTGGTCGTCAGCGAAGCCGGCGCCTCGGTGTACTCCGCCTCCGAGCTCGCTTCGAAGGAATTCCCCGAGCTCGACGTGTCCATCCGCGGTGCGGTTTCCATCGCGCGCCGCCTGCAGGATCCGCTAGCGGAGCTGGTGAAGATCGAACCCAAGGCCATCGGCGTGGGCCAGTACCAGCACGACGTGAACCAGGTGAAGCTCGCACGCGCGCTTGATGCGCGGGTGGAAGACTGCGTTAACGCGGTGGGCGTGGATGTGAACACCGCCTCCGCACCGCTGCTCGCGCGCGTCGCCGGCCTGTCGTCCAGCGTCGCCGAGAACGTGGTGAAGCATCGCGACGCAAATGGCGCGTTCGGCAGCCGCAAGGACCTGCTGAAAGTGCCGCGCCTGGGCGACAAGGCTTTCGAACAGTGCGCGGGCTTCCTGCGCATCACCGGCGGCAACAACCCGCTGGATGCCAGCTCGGTCCATCCCGAGGCCTACCCGGTCGTTGAGCGAATTCTCAAGCAGTGCGGCCGTGAAGTGAAGCAGGTGATCGGCGATACGTCGTTCCTGCGTGGGCTGAAAGCCGAAGATTTCACCGACGAAACGTTCGGTGTTCCGACGGTGCGCGACATCCTCAAGGAACTCGAAAAACCGGGCCGCGATCCGCGTCCGGAATTCATCGCGCCCAGCTTCGCCGAGGGCGTGGAAGACCTGAAGGACCTCAAGGTCGGCATGGTGCTGGAAGGCCGCGTCACCAACGTGGCCGCGTTCGGCGCGTTCGTGGATATCGGCGTGCACCAGGATGGCCTGGTCCACGTCTCCGCGCTGTCGCACACCTTCGTCAAGGATCCGCGCGATGCGGTGAAGGCCGGCGATATCGTGAAGGTAAAGGTCATGGAAGTAGACCTGCCGCGCAAGCGCATCGCGCTCAGCATGCGCCTGGACGATGTGCCGGGTGAAGCGCGCACGGGCCGTCCCGGCCAGCGCGACGATGCCAATGCGGGCGGCAACCGCCGCGGCGGCCAGGGTGGCGGTGGTTCGCGCCCGGCCCAGGCACCGAAGGCCACACCGGCACCGGCCAATAGCGCGTTTGCGGACGCGTTTTCGAAAGCTCTCAAACGCTGACGACGCGGGGGGCGCGCGAAAGCGTGCGCCCCACAGGGGAACACAACCGTTGAAACGCAGCGCGCTTCCTGTAGGAGCGCGCTTGCGCGCGATGCACCCCAACCCTGCAAAAAACCTGCGGCGGCGCAGCATGCGCCGCCGTATGGCTTCGGCTACGGTAACGATTCTCTAACGCCCCACACACGGAGTGATTTCAAAATGCGTATTCGTCATCTCGCAGGCGCCATCGGTGCCGCCCTTCTGTTCAGTGCCGGGGCGCACGCCGACGGGTTCCAGCAGGTTGTCTCGTTCGGCGACAGCCTGAGCGATAACGGCAATGTCTCGATCCTTTCGGGCTCCCCGGTGATCTCCCGCTTCACCACCAACCCGGGTACGGTCGCGGTGGAGAACATCGCGAAGTACTTCAACCTCTCGCTCACCCCGTCGCTCCAGGGCGGCACGGATTACGCCTTCGGTGGCGCCCGCGCAGGCGTGGCCAACCCGGTGCCGCCTACCTCGGCACAGATCCAGCAGTACCTGACCGCCAACGGCGGCAAGGCTGACCCGAACGCCCTGTACACCATGTGGATCGGCGCCAACGATATCCTGGCCGCCACGCAGAACCCGGCCCAGGCGCAGGTCATCGTCGGCACGGCCGCCCAGCAGGAAGTTGGCCAGATCGCCGCCCTTCAGGCCGCCGGTGCCAAGACCATCGTGGTGTTCAACCTGCCCGATATCGGCAAGACCCCGGCCGCCCAGGCATCGGGCGCGGCGGCTGCATCCAGCATCACCTCGCTGTCGCAGATCTACAACGGCGTCCTCAGCGGCGGCCTCTCCACGTTGAACAAGGGCATCGTATCGATTGATACGTACTCGCTGCTCAACGAAGTGATCGCCAACCCGTCGGCGTACGGTTTCACCAATGTCACCGTGCCGGCCTGCACCACGGCCAGCTCGATCACCTGCTCGCCCGCGACCCTGCGCGACCCGAACGCCGCCAACACCTGGCTGTTCGCCGACGGCATCCACCCGACCACGGCCGCGCATGCCCTGCTCAGCCAGTACGCCATCTCGGTGCTCGAAGCGCCGAAGCAGATCTCGCTGCTGGGTGAAGCCGGCCTCGCGTCCGATGCCGCGCACCAGCGCGCGCTGCGCAACGAAATGATCGCCGACAACTTCGGCGCCGAGTCGCGCTTCTTCGCCTCGGTCGAATACGGCCAGCAGAAGTACAAGAACACCAGCAACTCGCCGCAGACCGATAGCGACAACGTGAACCTCACCGTCGGTGCCGATGCGCGCATCAACGACAACTTCAACGCGGGCGTTGCGCTGGGCCTGGCCCAGGCCAATGCGGACTTCAAGGGCGGTGGCGGTTACAAGATGCAGGACGTGGCCGGCACTGGCTACGCGTTCTACCACCAGGGTGGCGGCTACGTGGGCGGCTTCGCCACCTTCGGCCAGCTGAGCTTTACCGATATCGATCGCCGCATCGACCTGGGCGCCGCACGTCGCACGGAAACCGGCAAGACCGATGGTTCGCACGTTGGCGGCGGCCTGACCGGCGGCTGGTGGTTCGGCAGCGATTCGCTGAAGACGGGCCCGTTCGCCACGGTGGAATTCGAACAGCTGCGCGTGTTCGGTTACACCGAACGTAACAACACCAGCACCGCCATGACCTTCGGCAAGCAGGTGCGCAACGCCCGTATCGAAACGCTGGGCTGGCGCCTGCAGGGTTCGTGGGCCACCGGCAGCACCACCGTGCATCCGTTTGTCGAAGTGGCCTACAACCACGATGGCCGCGCCGACGATCGTTACGTCACCGCTGGCCTCACCAACATGAGCGGCAAGTTCGAACTGCAGGGCTTCACGCCCGACAAGACCTGGGCCACCGCCGATGTGGGCATCTCCGCCGACTTCAGCAAGAGCTGGAGCGGCTGGGCCAGCTACAGCGGCCGTTTCAGCGATGACACCCAGCGCCTCAACAGCCTGAACCTGGGTGTGAAGCTGGCGTTCTAAGTCAACGATACGAGGCAAACAAAAACGCCGGCTTACGCCGGCGTTTTTGTTTTTGCCATCAGTCGGAGGTGTAACCCATCAACAAAGCACCATGACCATTTACAGGCCACGGACCCACTTCACACTGATTCGTCGTGCTGCAGAAGTTGGCCTTCACCCAAGGGTCGAGGCCAACCGGATAGCTCACGCGTGTAGTTTGTCCTGAGCTACACGAAAACAGGACCTGCACGGCATTCTGTTGATTGTCCAAGAATGCGTCGCCCCAATGCTGCTGCTTGCCATCACAGTAAAGTATCGACTGGCCAATAATCTGGGTACCACTGTAATAGACATAGGTAGCAACGTTGCTTGGGACGGCGGCACTTGCTGTCCCAGCACAGGCAAGGGAACCGGCAAGTAATCCGAGAGCGAGACGATAACGCTTCATCACAGCTTCCTAGCAATGCCCAGCGGGCGGACCATACGAGGCTAGGCTCATGCAGGCGCAATTGATGTCGGAATTCTCCGATAATGCTCGTAGCCATAACCCTACGAAAAAACGGCCGAATACCCGCGCATAAAAATGCCGGCAATTTGCCGGCATTCTTTTCACTTTACGAAGCAGCAGCTTACTTCTTGCCGCCAGCCTTCGTGTACATGGCCTGGGCCTGGCTCTTCAGGCTGTTGGCATCGTCGTCGCTGAGGACGTCGGTCTTGCTGCCAGCCTGGTTTTCCTTCAGCACGAGATCGCCGGCATCGTTCCAGCCTGCACGCTCGGTCGAGGTCGGCTTGGCATCCTTGCTCGGCTTCTTCTCCTGCACGATCACCCAAGGCTTGCCATCCTTGTAAGCGTAGTTCGTGGAGGTAAAGCCCTTATCGCCGTAGTCGACGAGCTCGATGACGAAGACGACATCGTTGCCCTTCTTGAAGATCTGCCAGCCGCGCGACTCGCCTTCCTTCAGCGCGGTGCCCTGGGTCATCTTCATGCCGCCAATGTTCTTCTTGACGGTGTTGAAGCCGGCCAGCTCCTTCTCGCCCGGGGTGGCTTCACCCACGAGCTGGATGTTGGCAACGTTCTTGGCGCCCTTGGTCAGCACCGGGGTCTTCAGCGGCGACGAGTAGTGGCGCTCACCGTCCTGCAGGGACACCTCGACGATGTACATGTCGTTGGGGTTGAGGTCGGCGGCGTTGAAATCGAGCTGGAACTGCTGCGGCAGGGTGACCGGCGCGATCGACTTGGTGGCCAGCGGCTGCGAGCCCTCGGCCGACACATCGACCAGCTTCAGGTCGAGCTTGGCGTCCGGCGACAGCGAGGCGCCCGCGTCACGCAGGGTCACGGTGCCAGTCACGGCGTTGGCGGGAGCGGCATTCTCGCCACCAGCGGCGGCCTGCTGGCCGTTGTTGTCCGAACCGCCACCGCAGCCAGCAAGCGCCAGGGCGGATACGGATGCGAGCGACAAGAGAATCCTGCGCATGGTCGAGCCTCGTTTGAAACGGAAATGTGTGTGGGTCACGGAAGATACGCAAGCGCATGGCCCGCAAGGACTTCCGGGGGGAACCATGGAGCATACCGGCAAAAACGGCTGTGGAAAAGTCAAGCGGCGCCTGCCGCGAGGACGTGGAAGCGCGAACCGCTGCGCATTTCCCACCCCATTCATGCCGAATTTGCCAAGCCCCTGATTTTTCGCAAGTTTGTCCTGATACCAGTCAAAACCTGCCCCTTCCATAAAAAAAGACGCCACCCGAAGGTGGCGCCTCTCTGGGGTGCCGCCACCCCAGGGGGTGGCGGCTGGCAGTGTGCTGCGACCGATTAGAAGTCGTAGCTGATGCCGAAGCGAGCGTAACGCGGGGTGGTCTGGAACAGCGTGGTCTTGTAATCCGGATCCACGGAGTTGGTACCACCGGACTGCGGATAGATCGCGAGCTTGTCACGCTTGTTCAGCACGTTAAACACCGAGATCGAGAAGGCCAGCTTCTTGTCAGCCCAGGTCGGACGGTATTCGGCGCTCAGGTCGACCAGGTAGGTCCACGGCAGGTGGCCCTGGCGACCCGGAGGCGACGGCTGGCCGTAGCAGAAGTGGTAGTACGAACCATACTGCGTCGGATCCGACTCGTCCGAACCGAACAGGCCAAGGCAATCCTTCGGCGCGCCCGACTGCATCGTGATGTTGCCCGAGAGCAGGAACTCGTCGGTCAGCTGGTAAGAACCGTAGGCCTTGATCGTGTGGCGACGGCTGTTGGACAGTTCGCCATTCGAGTAGACCATGAGCGACGGGTAATCCCAGTCCACCGTAGCCGACACGTCGGTCTGGCCGATGTCCGAACGGACCTGGCCTTCCGAGTTACCGTAGCTCTTCGAGTACAGGTAATCGACCTTGCCGTACCACTTACCATCGAACGGATGCTCGAGGTACATCTCGAGGCCGTAGTAGTTACGCTTCAGGTGCGGGAAGCCGAAATCGGCGTTCGTCACGTGAGCGGTGTAGTAACCACCATTGGTGTTCGGCACCAGGAAGTCCGACGAGCGGCCCGGGTTGAACAGGTAGCTACCCTGGATGGTACCGATCGTGGCCGGATCCACGCCCTGGTTGATCAGCGCGTTCTGGATCGTGTCCGAATCGCCCACGTCGTCGATCGCGTTCTTCAGCTTACGCACCGTTGCCTTCGCACCGTAGACCCACTTGTCGCCCAGGGTCTTGTCGAAGCCGAGGATGAATTCATCCTGGTATTCCGACTTGAGGCCCGTGGAGGCAGCGGTCTTCGGATCGCGCGGCACGCCGTACTCGCGGTTGGCCGAGATCGGGCCGCCGGTGGCGGTCGGGATCGCGACAAGATTCTGCGGGATGCCGTTCGCGTCGATACCCGTGTAGGTGTAGTACTGACGGGTGTAGAGCGACTGGCCCGCCGAACGCAGTGCCACGCTCGCCGGCAGGGCGAGGTAGTAACGGCCAGCATTGGCGTAGATCTTCAGCGACGAATCACCGTTGACGTCCCAGGTGGCGCCCAGGCGCGGGGCCCACTGCGGGCTGGTCAGGCGGATGTACGGGGTGCCGACGCCGTTGTAGTTGGTGAACTGGTCGTTACGAATACCGACCTTCACCAGCCAGCGGTCGTTGACCTGCCAAGAATCTTCCAGGTACTGGGCGCGCTGCTTCACGCGGACCGAAGCGGTGGCCTGGTAGATGTACTGGTCAACGTAGTAACCTTGGGCATTGCCCGGGCCGACGTAGCTATCGCCACCCGGCGCGCCAGCGATGTTCTGGCCCGGGTTCTTCTTGCCGTATTCCCACGCATAGCCCGGGCCCGACGTGAACTGACCGTCGTCCGAATCCTTCACGTCCTGGTTATCGATACCACCGGTGATGGTGTGGTCACCCGCGTGGTAGCTCAGGTCGATGCGCAGGTTGCGGTTCGTCGACTTGTGGTTCGGATCGTAGATACGGGTCGTCGGGTTGTCGTTGGTGATCGGGTTACGACCAGCAAGGACCGTCGGATCCTGGTTCTGCGGGTTGATGATGTTCGGATTGGTCGAATCCGGAGCGGGCGTGTAGTACGTGCCCTTCATCTTGCCGTAGGTCGCCGTCAGCGTCAGGTCATCGGTGATGTAGCTGGTGTACTTGAAGGTGTACAGCTCAGCGCCCGACTTGGTGTTCTGCGACGTATCCTTGCCCTCGAACGCACCGCGCGTCAGCGTGGAGTAATCGAAGTCATAGACGTTCGCGTCGTAGTTCTGCTTGTTCGAAGCGTAGGTGCCTTCGAGGATGTTGCTGTCGTTGATGTTCCAGTCCAGCTTGCCGTAGTACTTCGGGTTACGGTACGAGCGATCGTAGTAAGCCGGGGAATCCTGCGACGTGTAGCGGTCCTGGTTGACCTTTTCCTGTTCCGCGGCAAGGAAGATGTACAGCTTGTCCTTGATCAGCGGGCCACCCACGTAGGCCGACTCGACCTGACGCATCTGGGTGTCTTTCTTGTTGTAGTTGAACAGCTCGCCAGCGCTGGCGGCGTCCGAGTTGACCTGGTAGTGATCATTGCCCGGGGTCGAACGGGTGCCACGCGGCTCCCAGAGGACCTGTGCGCCGAAGTGCCATTCGTTGGTACCGCGCTTACCGACCTGCGAGATCACGCCACCGGCCGAACGGCCGTAGGCGGCGCCGTAACCACCGGCGAGCACTTCCTGCTGGTCGATCGCACCGTACGGCAGGGTAATGCCGCCGAAGCCCGACAGCGGGTCGGTCGTGTTGAAGCCGTTGATGTAGTACGCGTTCTCGGTGACCGAGCCGCCACCGATCGAGACCAGGGCGTTACCGGTCGGGCCGGTGAAGTAGCCGCTACCCGAGACAGCACCCGGTGCCAGCAGCGCAATGGCTTCGGCGGTGCGGCCCAGCGGGAGCTTGGCCAGCTGTTCGGAGGTGATGACGGTGCGCGAGTCGACCGTGGAAACGTCGACCGGCGGCAGCGAGTTCGCGGTGACCGTGACCGATTCCAGCGACTGGGCGCTGGCAGCCGTGGCAGCGGCGGCGAACGAAACGTCCGTGCCCTTGCCGACGGTGAGGTTCACGTTCTTGCGCGAATCGACGACGGCGCCATTGCGCTTGAGGTTCACTTCGTACGCGGAGCCGACCGGGAGGTTATCCAGGCGGAAACGGCCGTTGGCATCCACCGGCACTTCGCGGTTGATACCGCCGCCGCTCTTCACCTCAACGGTGTCGCCCGGCTGGGCCGAACCGAACAGGTAACCAGCAGTGGACTGGGCGAGGACGGCACCGGTGCCGCCCATGCCGATCGCGAGGGCAATAGCCAACGCGGAATGACGCAGGACCGAAGCCTGCCGGGTGCTACGAGAACTCATGTGCAAATCTCCCCAGATCGGCCCTATTGGGCCTGAAAACGTGCAAAACCGACCAATGGCCGGAAAAAAAAGGTCGGCCTTGGGGTGCATGTTTTCGGGGGTGATTTGCCGATGCCACCTGCTCCTCCCAGAGTGGTGACGCCGCCCCTCGAGACCTGCTCCCGACAAGTCCGTCAACGTTACCCGGGGGGTTTTTCGCATCCACGAAAAACAAACCCGGATTTCGCCGAACCCGAATCTAGGCGGGCAAGGTCCACCGTGTCAACAAATTATTTACACGGGGTGGGCGTTTTTATTCACGCGAGGTGACAGAAGAGGGCACGGCCAAATCACGGGTGGAGCAGGATTTTTCTTATTAGCCAAGCGTTTTGGCGTAAAAAACGCCTCCCGTCCCGGGTAGGAGGAGAGGCGATCTGGGGAGTTGCCTTGCCTTTCCGTCGGCCGGGTGGATGGGCCGGCCGCGGTGATCTTGTTGTTATTGGTTCGCATTTCCCCCGGGCCGAGATGGCCCGGGGGCGTTTCGCGGCTACTTAGAAGTCGTAGCTGATGCCGAAACGGGCGTAACGCGGGGTGGTCTGGTAGAGCGGCACGTCATAACGCGGGTTCAGCGCGAACGACTGGCCGTGGATCGGATAGACCTGGGTTTCCTTACGCTGGTTCAGCAGGTTGAAGACTGTGACGTTGAAGGCCAGCTTCTTGTCGGCCCACTCCGGACGGTATTCCAGCGAACCGGTGACGATGTAGGTCCACGGATTGTGGCCTGCGGCACCCGGGGGCGACGGCTGGCCATCGCACCAGTGGTAGTACGAGCCATAACCGAGGTTCGGGTTGGTCTCATCCGGACCGAACCAGCCCAGGCAGCTCTTCGGTGCGCCCGAGGCGATGTTGATGTTGCCCGAGACCATCCACTCCGAAGCCAGCTGGTAAGCGCCGTAGATCTTGAAGTTATGCTTACGGCTATTAGCCAGTTCGCCGTTCGAGTACTGCATGACTTCGGCGTAATCCCAGTCCACCGTCGCCGAGACGTTGTCCTGGCGGATATCCGAACGCACCTGGCCTTCGGAGTTGCCGTAGCTCTTCGAGTACACGTAGTCGAAGCGGACCTGGTACTTGCCGTCCCACGCGTGATCCAGGTACAGCTCCAGGCCGTAGTAGTTGCGCTTGGAGTGCGGGAACCCGAAGTCTTCGTTGTTCATCTCGACGTTGTAGTAACCGCCGTTGACGTTCGGGATCAGGAACGTGTTGGCACGGCCCGGGTTGAACAGGTAGCTACCCTGGATATCGCCGATGGTGTCCGGGTCGATACCCGAGCGCTCCATCTTGCGCAGGATCGCGCCGCTGTCGCCGACGTCATCGATCGCGTTGCGCAGCTTGCGCACCGTGGCCTTGGCACCGTAGGTCCACTTGTCGGTCAGTGCCGCATCGAAGCCGAGGATGAATTCATCCTGGTATTCCGACTTGATGGTGGTGGAAGCGGCCGTCTTCGGATCGCGCGGCACGCCGTACTCGCCGTTGGCCGAGATGGGGCCGCCGGTGCTGCTGGCGATCGGGGACAGGCCCTGGGGAATACCGTTGCCATCGATGCCCGTGTAGGTGAAGTACTCGCGGGTGTAGAGCGATGCACCGGCCGAGCGCAGCGCGACCGATGCCGGCAGCGCGAGGAAGTAACGGCCCGCGTTAGCGTAGATCTTCAGGCTGGAATCACCGTTCACGTCCCAGGTGGCGCCGAGGCGCGGGGCCCACTGCGGGCTGGTGAGCTTCAGATACGGCACGCCGTCCTGGTTGTAGTTGGTGAACTGGTCGTTACGGATACCGACCTTCACCATCCAGCGGTCGTTGACCTGCCAGGTGTCTTCCAGGTACTGGGCGCGCTGCGTGGTGCGAACCGAGGACGAGGTGCGATACACGTAGCGGGCCACGTAGTAGCCGCGGCCACCGGGGGGAGCGACATACGCCGCATCGGTCGGCGACTTGCCGATGATCGGGGTGCCCGGCTTGCCTGCCCAGTATTCCCATGCGTAACCGGGGCCGGTGGTGGAGTCACCATCGTCCTTGTCGAGCACCTTCTGGTTATCGATACCGCCGACGATTGTGTGATCGCCCACGTGCCAGCTCAGGTCGATACGCAGGTTGGTGTTGGTCGACTTGTGCTTCGGGTCCGCGGTGGTCGCGGCCGGGTTGGCATTGGTGATGGTGTTGCCGAGCAGCGGATCCTGCTGGTTCGCCTGGATGATGGACGGCAGCGACTGGTCACCACCGGTGGAGGTGTAGTACGTGCCCTTCATCTTGCCGTAAAGGGCCGTCAGGGTCAGGTCGTCGGTGATGTAGCTGGTGAACTTGCCGGTGTACAGGTCAGCGCCCGACTTGTTCAGCGGCGCACCGGCCGTGTCCTTGCCGACGTAATCGCCCTTGGTACGGGTGGCGTAGTCGTATTCGTAGATGCTCGCGTCGTAGTTCTGCTTGTTCGACGCGCCGGTCACTTCAAGGATATTGCTGTCGTTGATGTTCCAGTCGATCTTGCCGTACAGCTTCGGGTTGCGGTAGCTCTGGCTGTAAACGAACGGCGCGGCCGTGCTGGTGATATTGTCACCCGAACGGCGCTCCTGCTCCGCAGCAAGGAAGATGTACAGCGTGTCCTTGATCAGCGGGCCGCCGGCATAGACGGAGTACGTCTCGCGGTCCAGCTTGTCCTTCTTGTTGTAGTCGTACAGCGCGCCAGCCTGCGAACCCACCTGGCGGTAGTAGTTCATCGGGTTGGCCTTGGTGCCCTTCGGCTCCCACAGCACCTGTGCACCGAAGTGCCAGTCGTTGGTACCGCGCTTGCCGACCTGCGAAATCACGCCGCCCGAGGAACGGCCGTACGCTGCGCCGTAACCACCAGCGAGGATTTCCTGCTGGTCGATGGCGCCGTACGGCAGGGTGATACCGCCGAAACCGCTGAGCGGATCGGTCGTGTTGAAGCCGTTGATGTAGTACGCGTTCTCGGTGACGGCCGAACCGGCGATCGAGACCAGCGCGTTACCGGTCGGGCCCGTAAAGAACGAGCTACCCGCCACGGCACCCGGTGCCAGCAGCGCGATGGCCTCGGCGGTACGGGCAAGCGGCAGCTTGTTCAGCTGCTCCGACGTGATGACGGTACGCGAGTCGACCGCGGAAACGTCGATGGACGGCAGCGAGTTGGCCGAGACGGTGACACCTTCCAGGCTCGAGGCGTTGGCAGCGGTGGCCGTGGCACCGGCGAACGAAACATCCGTACCACCGCCCACGCGCAGGGTGACGTTGGAACGGGTATCGACCACGCCATCGCCCTGCTTCAGGGTGACGGTGTAGTTACCGACCGGCAGCTGGCCGATGGTGTAACGGCCCTGCTGGTCGACGGTGACGGTACGGCTGACACCCGTATCGCTGGTGGCCGTGACGGTCTGGCCCGGCGTAGCCGAACCGAACAGCGAACCGCTGGTGGCCTGTGCGAGGACAACACCCGGCGCGGCGGTGCCCATGGCGATGGCCAGGGCCAGCGCGGTGCGGCGGCTCAGCACGCCGGCGCGAGAAATACGCGAACTCATCAAATACTCTCCCCAGTGAAAATCACTACCGCACAAAATCGCGGCAAGCCGACCCCGCCCCGGCATCTGCCAGGTTCAGAAAAGGTCGGTGGCTAGAAATCCCCTTTAAACAACGGCTTCGTCGTTACGATGCCGTCCCCCGAAAACGCCACTGTCCGTGACGTGCGTCATGTATACGTAAGAAACTACCTACGTACAACATGAAAATTTCACACAAAGAGCACACAACGGTAATTACTTACGCGACAGGTATTCACGTTATTGCGAATCGCCCTTGAAGATCATGGTCTTAGTGCACAAATAGCTGACAAAGCAGGCTTTTTTAGCTGCTTCGTATAGGAAAAATTCCTAAAAAAAAGCCTCCGGTTCACACCGGAGGCGATCTGGGGAGTGATCCTTTGTGCCGTGCGGCCGGCCTCCGTGTCGGCCGCGTGGCTTGTTCTTGTTGTAGCGTTGCCTTGTTCCGGGTGCCCCTTAGAAGTCGTAACGGGCAGTGAAGCGCACAACGCGCGGATCGGTGTAGTTCAACTCACGCAGGTACAGCGGGCTCGGCGTGGTGCGGCTCGCTGCATAGCGGAAGTTGTACGTGGTCGGCCGCTGCTTGTTCAGCACATTCAGCACATCCACCTGGAACGTGAGGTGGCGGTCGAACCACGACGGCGTATAGGCCGCGTTGAGGTTGACCAGGTAGGTCCAGGGTGCGGAACCGTGCGAGCCACGCGGCGAGAACGCGTAACCTTCCTGGCCCGGCAGGCCGCAGAACCAGTAGAACGAACCGTTGTACAGGCCACGATCGGCGGTCGGGTAGAAGCTGGTGCAGTTCTTCGGACGACCCGACGAGATGTTGGCGTTGATGCCGAAACGCAGATCATCGGTGAACTGGTAGTAGCCGAAGAACTTGATCTGGTGCGTGCGATCGTTCGGCAACCGGCCATTGGCGCCGACCATCAGCTGCGGAAGATCCCAGTCCTGCGTGACCGACACGTCAGCCTGGCCACCGTTACCGGTATCCAGATCCGAAGCCAGCTGGCCTTCCGTGTTGCCGTAGCTGCGCGACCAGGTGTAGTCGATGCGGCCGTACCACTTGTCGGCGAACGGATGCTCCAGGTACAGGTCCAGGGCGTAGTACTTACGCTTCAGGCTACCCAGGCCCAGCTCATCCTTCGAGTAGTGGCGCTCGACGAACGAACCGTCATCCTGCAACTGCAGGAACGTATTGCCCGTGCCTGGGTTGAACAGGAAGCACGCACCGCCCAGGGCCGGCGTACAGGTATCGTCGATCGCGCTGCGCAGCTGGCGCCACGTGGCCTTAGCACCCCAGTTCCAGCTGGGCGATAGCGCCATGTCGAAGCCCGCGATGTACTCGTCCTGGTAGTGCGACTTCAGGCCCTTGGCCGCGACGGTGCGCGGATCGGGCGCAGTACCGCACTCGAGGTTGGCGGAGGTGGCGTTGGTACCGTTACAGGTATAGCCCGCCGCCTGATTCACAGGAACGGACGCCAGGCCCGTCGGATTGCCGGTCGCATCGACACCCGTGTAGGTGAAGTACTCGGTGGTGTTGAGCGAGCCGGAGGCCGCGCGCACCGCCACGTTGTTCGGCATGGCAAGGTGGTAGCGACCCGCGTTGGCATACACCTTCAGCGTGGAATCACCGTACACGTCCCACGCCACACCCAGGCGCGGTGCGAGCTGGTGGCGCTGCTTCGCGTACACCTGGTTGGCGCCGTTGTAGTTCTTGAACTGCTCATTACGCAGGCCGGCGTACACCATCCAGCGGTCGCTCACCTGCCAGTGGTCTTCGAGGTACTGCGATTCCTGCACCGTCTTCACCTTCGCCGAGGTGGTGGTGTAGGACTTGATGACGTAGTAGCCCTGATTGCCCAGGCCACCGGCCGCCGCTGGCGAGCCGACGCCATGGCCGGCATCGATCGCGCCGGCGGGATCGTTCTGCTGGCTGTACGTCCAGCTGAAACCACCCGGCAGCGACGTACCGGTAAACGACTTGGCTTCCTGGCGATCGGCACCCGCGCGGATGTCGTGGTCGCCAATGCGGTATTCCACGTCGAAGCGCCAGCCGTCGGTCTTGTCTTCCGCACCCGGCACACGCACGGCCGTGGAGGTGGTCTGGCAGGTACCGTAGTTGATGCCCGGCGCGCGCGAGGCGGCCGTGGAGATCACGACCAGCGGGCAGTTCGGGTCGTACCCGAACGGCTGCTGCACATGATCCAGGCGCTGCTGGCCGTAAAGGGCCGACACGGTCAGCGCATCGGTGATGTAGCCGGTGTACTTGCCGACGTACAGGTCACCGCCATCCTTCTGGTACACACCGCCGTTCTGCACATCGCCATGGCCAAGATCGGCGTAGCTGAAGCCGTAGGTCTTCGAGTCGTACTCGGTCTTGTCCGAGACGCCGGTCAGTTCAAGGTGGTGATCGTCAGTAATGTTCCAGTCGATCTTCGCCAACCAGCGGGGGATCTTGTACTTGTATTCGTTCCAGCCGTTGCGGCCGACGCTGGCCGAAGTGATCGCACCCGCGGTCGTGCTGGTCGCAATGCCCTCGCCTTCGCGACGGTTCATTTCCGCATCGACGTAGAAGAACAACGTGTCCTTGATCAGCGGGCCGCTGGCATACGCACCCACCGTGGAGCGCCAGAAGTTATTCCGCTTCTGGTACTGATAAAGCGTGCCGTCGGTCGCCGGGTAGAAGCCGGTATCCGGGTAGCTGGAATTACGCGGGCTGGCGCGGGTGCCCTGCGGCTCCCAGATGGTGTACACGCCGCCGTGCCACTCGTTGGTACCGCGCTTGGTCACG
>Ga0157369_10003675_pt1 | contig 18223 bp, 18 predicted proteins | sample C25metaG_FD_113461 | JGI IMG/M metagenome (GOLD analysis project Ga0157369, IMG submission 113461) | Corn rhizosphere microbial communities from Kellogg Biological Station, Michigan, USA - C2-5 metaG | ecosystem: Host-associated > Plants > Roots > Rhizosphere > Soil | place: USA: Michigan... | reverse complement strand
CGCCTACTCAGTATTTTTCCTCTCTGCGCTAGGGCTCTGCTGGCTGATAAAAAGCGCCGAGCCTGTAAAACGATCACGATCTGTCTGTTATTGGACGAATGCCGTCCAATTTGAAATCGTGGTCCCCACCAGCGAATCCCTTCGGGTCTTTCTCACCGTCATCGACGAGGCTTCGTTCTCGGCACCGCCCGTGTCCTGGGTCGAGTGCCCTCGGCGGTGAACATGGCGGTCTCGCCACTGGAAGCGGGGCTGGACCTGAAGCTTTTCGACCGTTCGACCCGCAAGGCCCTGCCCACCCCGCCGATCGAGCGCTGGAGCCGCAGGCCGGTAGGTGGTCAGCCAGGTGAACCTGCTCCACGCTCACGCCTTGCAGTTGCACAAGGGCCTGGAGCGCCGCCTAGTGCTGGCCATGGCGCCGGAGCTGCCGACCAGTATCTGGAACCGCTCACTAACCACCCTGCCCCGGGAATTCCCGACCCTGGAAATCGAGATTCGCTCGACCGCACAGACCGATGCGGTGCGCATGATTCATGATGGCAACGTGCACGTGGCGCTGATGTTCGAGCGCCCCGGCATCGACGAGCGTGGGGCCTTCGCCGAGGCCGGCAGCCCGCTGCTCACCGCGGTGGCGCCGCCGGCTACCCTTACACCAGCGACGGCCAGCCGCCGGACGAGGGCACATGGCCGACACCCGGCAGATCGTGGTGGCCAGTGGCGATACCAAGGCCTTGGACCCGCAGATCGGTCTGTCACACCGGGTGTGACAGACCGACAGCTACATGTCCACCTTCGACTTGGTGCAGGCCGGCATGGGTTGGGCCAACTTGCCCATCCGATGATCGACTCGGGTGCGCTGGCGGCCGTGAAGTTCGACAACATGGCCAGCCAGACTGAGAACTCCTCCGGGATCATTTTTTGGTTAAAGATCAGTTCCCGCCCATTTCCTACTCAGTTATGCCCGACCGCATCAGAATCGCGTCGGCCCGGCCTCGACCTGCTCGCACAGCAGTTTCAGGTAGCTGCGCGCGCCAAGGCCCAAGGGGCGACTTTTGTACCAGATCACATCGACCCACAGGCGGCACTTTTCGCAGGATGTCGCCCGCTGCATTTGATACCTTAATGAAAATGATCTGCTTGTCGGCAGGATAATGCGTTTGATGTGTTCCGGGGGCTGTTCAGTCCATTCTGTACGACCAACCTCGTGACACAATGCAATGCGATGTGCTTCGTTTAGATCAGGCCGCTTGGTATGCCGTGCAGGACTTTCCGGAGCACAAGATGTCTGCCTTGGATTCGCACATTGGGCAAGAAACGGTGAAAGAAGTGCATAATGGATGCCGCAACCTGAACTGAGGGGCCTTCACGTCCCGCCGAAAAGGCGCTTGTCAACGCCAGAGTTCCAAGGCTTATCTTGGCGAAAGCAATGCGCAATGAAACCAGTCTGTTAATGGGCTTACCTTGACGTGCAAGTCGTGTTGCTGCGATTACCTTAGGAATTCCGCTACCTTGGGCGCCCACGAAAAAACGTGTTGTCAGCCAGACAGCGAGCATTCCGATCAGTGGGGAGTAAATAAGAGGAAGCCACGCTCGTCCCGCGGTCTGTTGAGCAAGCTACGCCAAGGCTATGTCCGCCAGCCTTGCAAAAGCCGCCACTAACAGGCCAGCAATGGTTGCCGCAATCCACAACGTAACTCTAGTACGCCAGCGCATGGAAGCGAAAACTCGGCGTAACAGCGTTATCGGTTTGATCACCCGAGGGCTTCCCCTGAAGTCGCCATATTGACCCCAAGACTAATCAAATAAGCAGCCCGTTCCAAACATCTTTGGGCACGCCACTCGACAGGCCCTTTTCGCGTTTGTAGGTATTCACTACCCAGTGAGAGGTCTAAATACCTCCAAAAAACCGGTGTGATGAGTACCAGCATGGTTAGTATCTCTAGCCGGCCCAGCAGCATGCCGATGGTAAGGAAGCTTGGCGAGTGTGAGGCGACCGATCTAGCGGCTTACATCGACAATTAATCGGCCACGGATCTTCCCGTCCAACAAGTCGACAGCGGCTGGAAGAGCAGCCTCAATGCCAATGTCTCTGGTCATCAAAAATAAGGCATCGAGGTTGAGTTGATTAGCCAGTCGTTCCCAAGCTTCGACTCGTCGCTCAAACGGCTGAGTAACACTGTTGATGCCAAACAGGCTTATCCCTCGCAGAATGAAGGGGGCAACGGTTGCCGGGAAATCCATTCCCTGAGCCAATCCACACGCAGCCACCAAGCCGTCGGACATCGTGCTTGCGCACGCATTGGCCAAAGTGTGGCTACCGACCGAGTCGATTACTGCAGCCCACTTTTCTTTGGCCAAGGGACGCCCTGGGGTCGAAAGCTCGGCACGATCAATGATCGTCGTAGCCCCCAGGCTCTTCAGATAGGCTTCTTCGCTGACTTTTCCTGTTACGGCGGTGACCGAGTAACCGGCACCAGCCAGAAGGCTGATTGCGAAGCTTCCGACGCCACCTGTGGCGCCTGTCACCAGCACGGTGCCGTTGGACGGCTTCAGTCCATGACGCTCCAATGCCATCACGCAAAGCATAGCGGTGTATCCGGCAGTGCCAACGGCCATGGATTCCCGTTCGGTCAGGCGATCGGGGTGGGGGATAAGCCAGTCGCCGTTCAATCTCGCCTTTTGTGCAAGCCCGCCCCAATGGCTTTCACCCACGCCCCAGCCATTCAGAAGAACGCGATCACCCGGCTTGTAGCGCGGATCATCACTCGACTCGACGGTGCCTGCAAGGTCGATGCCCGGCACCATCGGGAAGCTACGAACAACCGGCCCTTTGCCGGTGATAGCCAGAGCATCCTTGTAGTTCAAGGTGCTGTAGGCGACCTTCCCCGTCACGTTCCCGCTTGGCAGTTGGTCATCCTTCAACTCGGTGAGCCGGGCCGAATGCTTTTCTCCCAGCTTCTCAATCAAAATGCCTTTGAACATTGCGTACCCTAATTTAGACCGATTGTCTTTAAATTATCGTAAGGAATCACCTAGTGATTCCCGCCAGAAAGCCTTGGAAAAAAATGTCGAGGGGACGGACATGTTGCGCCAAGCGGGCACGAAGGACGGCGCCCTCCCAACCAACCCAGAAGTAGACCGCGAGGGTTTGACAGTCATGCTGAGGAGATACCTCGCCCAGTTTGACCGCTTCCTCCAGGCAGGCAGCCAAGCGCTGCTCCCAGTCCTGCAGGGTCAGTTCCAGTTGTTCGCGGAAGATGTCTGGCAGTACCAGTACCTCTTGGCCAAGGTTGCCCACAAGACAGCCCCTTCGGAATTGATACTTGGCCATCCCAACTTTTGCTTCCTCAACAAAGTTCGACAGTCTTCGTAGAGGTGGCACGCTCAGGTCGCTGAAGCAACGATCCAGCTTCCGGGCAAAGTAGTCTGCATAGCGCTCTAACACGGCTTGGCCGAAAGCCTCTTTGCTTTCAAAATAGTGGTAAAACGAGCCTTTGGGTACTTGGATGCGCTTGAGAACGGTGTCGATACCGGTGGCAGCAAAGCCCTGCTCGGTGAGGATTTCCATGCCGCAGTGAAGGAGCAATTCCAGCGTTTCGCCATGCTCACGTGGGACTTTGGGGGGGCGGCCTCTTCGAGAGATTGGTTTAGCGCTATTCATGCGTTGTAATTTAGACTAACCGTCTCTAATGTCAACCGCTGAGAGATTTGATCCCCAGAACATAGTGTTGGATGCCTTATGTAAAAGCGTTTATCTGAGGAGGCGAAGTTATTTAGAGCTTCGCCCTGCGAAGGTGTGGAGGGGAACGAGCAACGATAACCAAACAACTCAAGCAATTAAAAAATGGCCTCCTCGGGGCCATTTTTTGATTATTTTACGAAAGCCTTAAATCTCTGCAATGATTTTTAGCTGGTATCATTGCGCTCGAAGGTGATAACTCTTTGATGCCGCGTAAACGCAGCGAACGTCGACGCATAATTTCAACCGCGACCAGCAATGCCACCGAGCCGAGAATCAATAACGTGGCCGCCGCCAGGATAGTTGGGCTGATCTGCTCGCGCATGCCTGACCACATTTGTCGCGGTATTGTGCGTTGCTCAACCCCGCCAAGAAATTGCACCAGCACAGCTTCATCGAATGAGGTCACCATCGCAAAGAGCGCACCGGACATGATCCCTGGACGAATAATTGGGAAGGTCACACGGAAAAATGTATAGGTCGAAGACGCTCCAAGACTTGCCGCTGCTCTGGTCAAGGAATGGTCGAAACCAACCAATGTCGCCGTCACTGTGATGATGACGAATGGGGTGCCGAGTACTGCATGGCCCAGGGTGATGCCGAGGTGATTCTGTCCAATGCCCAGCGCGCTGTAGAAAAAGTACATGCCAGCGGATGAGATGATCACCGGTACGATCATCGGTGAAATCAAGGTGCCCATCAGCAGTCCCTTGCACGGCAAATTAGCGCGGCACAGCCCGAGCGCTGCCAGCGTTCCCAATGCCGTTGCGATGACCGTGGCACAGGACGCGATTATCAGGCTGTTCTTGAACGACAACACCCACAGTGGGTCTTCAAGAAGCATGTGGTACCAACGCATGGAAAATGCTGCCGGATCGAGGTTGAGCATCCCGCTGGTGAAGCTGAAGTAGGGCTCTACATTGAACGACAAAGGCACCACGACCAGTATTGGCAGGATCAAAAACAGCAGTACCAATACACCAAAACCACGAACACTGAAGAACCAGACTCTGCCCATCGGGCTGGTATAGCTTGGAAGACTCATCTTGATTACCCCAGTTTCATGTTGTTGACGCCTACGACCCGGTCATATATCCAATACAGCACCAGGACAATCAGCAGCAGGATGGAGGCGATGGCAGCGGCCAGTCCCCAGTTCAGGGAGGTCTGCATGTGGTAGGCAATGAAGTTGCTGATGACTTGCCCCGTTCGACCGCCCACAAGCGCCGGCGTGATGTAGTAACCGGTGGCCAGGATGAACACCAAAATGCCGCCGGCACTCAACCCGGGCAGTGATAGGGGAAAGTAGATTTGGACAAAGGTGCGGAACGAACTGGCCCCCATTGAGTGCGCTGCTCGGGTGTAGGTGGAGTCGATACTTTTCATGACGCTGTACATCGGCAACACCATGAACGGCAACAGGATGTGCGTCATGGCAATCACCGTTCCGAACAGGTTATACATCAGTTCAAGTGGCTGGTTGATCACACCCAGGCTGCTCAATGTACTGTTCAGTACGCCGTTGTTCTGCAGGATCACCATCCAGGCACTGGTGCGTACCAGCAGTGATGTCCAGAAGGGCAGCAGCACCATGACCATTAACAGATTGCTGGTTTTTGCGGGAAGGGTCGCCAGCATGTACGCCAGCGGGTAACCGAGGAACATGCACAGTGCCGTGATACCCAACGCGACCATCAACGTCTTGATCAGGATGCTGACGTAGATGCGCCGACTTTCAGGTTGCTGCACGACCTTGCCCTGGTCGTCATAGCGTAAGTCCAGTGCGGCCAGGTAGTTGGAGGCGGAATAGGTCGGCGCCATTTTCTTCAGTTGCATCCAGGTACCGATCTGCCCCCAGCGTTTGTCGGCAGCGGTCATTCGGCTGTTGACCGAGCCCGGTTCGACGGCCTCGCTGGCCAGCCCGCGCGCGGTGCGAGCCATCAGAGTCTTGGCATCGCTCATGACCCGGTTGAGATCGGAGCCGACACTGTCGAGTTGTCGTGCCTGTTGCAGGCTGAGAATTTCATGCCCGACGACGTCGAAAAGTTGCTCGTCCGGAAGTGCCATGCCCTTCCAGTTGAGCAGCGCGGCTGCAGTCTGTGGCATTGCTACGGAAAGGGCAGGGGTTTGCACGCTGCGCAGCAACATTGTGCCAATCGGCAACAGAAAAAACACCGTGATGAACGCCAGCAATGGTACGACCAACAGCAATGACTTTGTCTTGTTGAGGCGTTCAGCCCGGTCAAGTTTGTCCTTCAGGTTGCTTTGCGGCTGTGCCTCATCGACATTGTCGAGCGCGGGGCTGACGCTATATGAGTTGTTCATCTTGGGGACTCCGGCAAAACGGTAAAGTCGTTGAAAGGCTTCAGGCGCCCAGTGCTCGACAGTCGTCGGCCGACCAACTCACATCAATGCATGTACCGGCTTGGGGCGCCGGGCGTCCCGCGGTATTGACCATCTTGACGATGAACTCGTCATTGCCTGCCAGCCTCAAGCGCGCGCGCAAATGATCACCGTGGTAGATGATCTCTTCAATGCGTGCGGGCATATGGTTGTCGTACTCGCCTGGGCGTGCACCAATCTGAACGCGCTCGGGGCGAATCGATAAAGTGGTATTCGCGCTGGCGGTGGGGATGTTGACGGAAAGCGCCTTGACCAGATGATTGCCAACGCGTACTTGGCAGTAACTTTGGTGACGCTCGACAATCTGTCCAGTCAGTCGATTATTTTCGCCGATAAAGCTCGCTACGAACGCGGTCTGAGGTTTCTCGTAAAGATCGGACGGGTTGGCTAGTTGCTGAACAATCCCGTCATTGAATACGGCAATGCGATCCGACATTGTCAGTGCTTCGGTTTGATCGTGAGTGACGTAAACAACTGTAATGCCGAGCTGCTTCGATAGACGCTTGATCTCGTACTGCATTTGCTCACGCAGCTGTTTATCCAAGGCGCCCAGTGGCTCATCCATCAGAACCAAGCGCGGTTCGAAAATCAATGCCCGGGCCAGCGCAACGCGTTGTTTCTGACCACCCGATAACTGAGCGGGTATTCGTTTGGCAAATGGTCCCAGGGCCACTAACTCCAAAGATTTCCTCACGCGGGCTTCAATGTCTTGCTGGGACAATTTGCGCACCTTCAGTGGGAAGGCGAGGTTTTCTTCAATGGTCATGTGAGGGAAAAGGGCATAGTTCTGAAACACCATGCCAATGCCGCGCTTTTGCGGAGCTATATCATTTACCGGTTTTTTATCAATGCAGATTTGCCCATGAGTCACGGTCTCGAATCCCGCCAACATCATCAAACATGTCGTCTTGCCGGAACCTGATGGGCCAAGCATGGTGACGAACTCACCCTGTTCGATTTCGAGGTTGAAGTTTTTGACGACCAGATGTTCGCCGTCGTAACTCTTCTGCACATTTCGAAAGCTAACGAATGATTCAGTACGCATGGGAGATATCTCTTGTTATTGGTGCTGTAGAAGAGCCGGGCACGAAAAGTCGCCCGGGCCCATCAAAGAGGTGTGTCAGGTGTGTTGCAGCAAGGTGGTGGTTGAGTTTTTGGTTACTTTGACAGCCAAGCGTTGAAGCGCTCGTTGAGTTCGTCTGCATGGTCTCCCCACCACTGGGAGTCCACCTGTAGCGCGCTGGCAAAGTTTTCTGGGCTGGTTGGCAAGTTGGGTTTGACCTTCGGGTCTTCCAGGGCTTGCGCCGAGAGTCGTGTCGGGCCATAAGCGATATAGTTGCTTTGGTCAGCCAGTACCGAGCTCTGAGTGGCAAACTTCAAAAAATCCATCGCCAGATCTTTTTTCGGGTTGCCGGCAGGCACTACCCAAGCCTCCATGTCATACATCTGACCGTCCCACACGATTTTGAACGGCTGCTGCTCTTTCTGCTGAGCAATCACGATACGCCCGCTATAGGCTGAGATCATGCTGACCTCGCCATCGGCCAGCAGTTGCGGCGCTTGTGCCACGGCTTCCCACCAGATGGTGTCCTTTTTGATTGTGTCGAGCTTGGCAAAAGCTCGATCCAGGCCATCTTCAGTCCCCAGCATTTCGTACACCTCTTCACGGGGTACGCCGTCGGCCATCAGCGCCCATTCAAGATTGACCTGAGGTGCTTTACGCAGTGCTCGCTTGCCTGGGAAGCGTTTGGTATCGAAAAAATCTTTCAGGGTATGGGGCTGTTCGCCCTTGAAGGCTTTGGTGTTGTAGGCCATGACTGTCGACCAGACGTAACTCGCCACGCCGCATTCTGTTAGAGCCCCTGGCAGAAAATCCTTTGCAGCAGGTGTTCCATCCGGTGCAGGAGCCAGAGTGGCGGGGTCAATTCGGTCAAGCAGACCGTTGTTACAGGCACGAATGACGTTCGGTATTTCAGCGTCGACTACGTCCCAAGTGACCTTTTTGTTGTCGACCTGAGTCTTGATTTGCGCGATGCCCCCGGAATAGTCTTCCGAAATCACCCGGGTACCCGTGGCAGCAGTGAAGGGTTTGTGTGCGGCTTGGATCTGGGCATTAGTCAGGTTGCCGCCATAGGACACAACCGTGAGAGTGTTTTCTGCGTAAGCGCTGCAGGACACGATGCCGGATAGCAAAATAAACGTTGCGCTTTTCATGCGTGAGACCCCTCGTTTTTATTTTTGCGGGAAACCGTCACGAGCTCTTTGCACGGGGGTGCGTGAGCAACCGAAGAGACGATCAGGGCTTTACTCTCGGCAAAAAATCCGAAGGTAAAAGCAATAAAAAAAAGCCCAATGGGGCGATTTTTTTTATGGGCGCACAAAAATTATCTATTGATGGGCAGGGTGAAGGGCTTTCAGGCATTCAGGGATTCAAAATCACTTCCTCATTCTTCGCTGCGCGCGTCGGTCGCTTCTTCCATCAGCCAATTTGCGAAAGCTGCTGCTTGGGGATTGACGATTTTGTGCGGGGAATACACCAAGTAAAACGCTTCCGAGGTTTTGAATTTTGCAGTCAAAGGGGCGATGAGTTGTCCTGATTCAAGATACTGCTCGACGAGCGATGATCGCGCCAAGGCAACGCCTTGACCCAGCTCTGCCATTTTCAGTGCGGAAATAAGCGTGTCGAACTGCAGTCCTTGAGATGAGTCAATGTCCTCGGCCTTGGCCTTTTTTAACCAATAGCCCCATCCCTCTTCATAACCCAAGACATGCAGAAGTTCGTGATGACGAAGGTCTTTTGGGGTTTTCAAGGGTTTTTGCAGTGTGGGCAAATCAGGGGCACACACAGGGAAAAGCAAATCCCAGGTCAGCCGTTCACTCTTCAGGCCAGTCCATTTTCCACTGCCATAGCGAATTTCCAGATCGGATTCGAGATCGGTTTCGCCCATCCAGATGTTGCTGGTGATGCGCAAATTGACATCTGGATGTTGTACACGAAATCGCGGCAGACGACCCGCCAGCCAGTGAGTAAAGAAAACCAGACTACTGCGCACCGTGAGTACCTTCCGGTGCGCTTGACCGAATATTTCATCGGTCGCTGCTGCCAGACGCTCCACCGATTCATGGACAACGGGTAGAAAGGCTAAGCCAGGCTCCGTCAGTTCCAAACCTCTAGGTAGACGCTTGAACAACGCTGCGCCGAGCTGCGATTCCAGCGCTTTGATCTGCTGACTGACGGCTGCCTGAGTGAGACTTAGTTCTACAGCCGCCTCCGTGAAGCTGAGGTGACGAGCGGCTGACTCGAACGCGCGCAACCAGTTGAGCGGAGGTAGTCGCTTCTTCATGGCTCAAAACTCTCTGGTGGGAAAATGCCTGGCTATGGAGCGAGCCAGCGTACGTCATCTAGCGGTCATCCATAAATCCTACTCCTGTCGCATAAAAAAAATAAACCCATAGGGTTTTTTTTTATTGCTTTCGCAGTCCCCGACTTTTCTCGAAAGTAACTCCCAGATCGCCACTCAATGGGCAAAGCCTGAAACGCTTTGAGACTCTGCAGACGGCTTCTGAAAACCTAAACCCTGCGTGAAAGCTTGAAGAAGCAGGACAATAAAAATAACGGGTGAAACATGACAAACCTCAGTCAGCTACCCCTTTGCGGTGTGAACGTTATCGATTTTGGCCAACACATTGCCGGCCCCGCTGTCGCGATGATACTGGGGGATCTCGGGGCCACTGTCATCCATATTGATCCACCCGCTGGCCCGCTCTGGGATAGCCCGGCGAATGCCGTCCTCAACCGAAACAAGCAGTGCTTACGCTTGGACTTGAAGTCCCCTGAGGGTTTGCGCCTCGCGAGGCAGATGATCGCTAAAGCCGATATTGTGATTGAGAATTTCCGTCCTGGCGTGATGAAAAAACTGGGGCTGGATTTTTCCGAGTTGCGTCGTGAACACCCGCAACTGATCGCCTTGTCCATTCCAGGTTTTGCAACGAATGATGAACTCCGAAGCCAATGGCGTGCCACTGAGGCAATTATCGCTTCAGCCTCAGGGGTTTTCACTGATATGGGGCAAAATCGGGTGTTGATGGGCATTAATCCAAGCTTTTCTCCACTGCCACTCGCATCCGCTTACGGCACTATGCTCGCCGTCTCGGCTGTGGTGCTGGCATTGCAATCCAGACAACGCACTGGCATGGGTGATGAGATCGAAGTGCCGCTCGCTTCGGCGGTCATGGAGGGACTTTCTTACAACTCAATCAAGATCGACGGCTATCCAGCGCGCTACAAAACCTTGCGTGAAAAGGAGATTGAGCGTCGACGAGCCGAGAACCTGCCGATGAACCTCAGTTATGAGGATTTGCAGGAGTACCTCGACCCCTTCTACCGTACCTATGAATGTGCTGACGGACGCAAATTCTACGCAGTTTGCCCCTCCCATCGCTCGCATGCCAAACGCTGCCTACAGGCAATGGGTTTGTACGAGGAAATGCTCGCTGCAGGCCTTCCCAAAGTTGAAGATCCTTACCTGCCATTTGCACAATGGGAAGGTGATGCCTCACTCGGTGTTTATCCACTACCAGCTCATTGGGCCAAGGTTATCTCGGCGCGCATGAAGGAAGTCTTCCTGACCAAGACGGCTGCGCAATGGGAAAAAATCTTCGGTGAAGGGCAGTTTCCTGGCGCTCCTCATCGTTCAACTCAAGAGTGGTTGCACGATGAGCATGCAAACACTGCAGGCCTAGTGGTTGACGTCACTGATCATCAATATGGGCTGATGAAACAGCCTGGTGCTATAGCCTGGCTGGAAGACAGTGCAGAGTTGATGCTGTCTCCGCTCTCACGACGAGAAGTCAGTATCGAGGAGGCATTGGCCACCTTGAGTGAAGGCACTCGCGAGGAATTGCCAGTCGCAAATCAGCCGTGCTCAAAAGGATGGCTGGACGGTGTTCGTATTCTCGACCTGACCAACGTGATTGCCGGCCCGCACTCGACCTCATTCCTCGGGCGATTCGGTGCGGATGTCGTCAAGCTCAACCCCACCAAACCAAATTACGATCCATGGAACACCGTGGTGTTCGGTATGTCTTCGGCGCGCGGTAAGCAAAGCGTGTTGGTCGACCTCAATCAAGAGGAGGGGCGTGAGGTATTCGACAGGTTGGTGAAGTCAGTGGATGTCATTGTCATGAATGCGCCTGATCGCCAACTGGCGCCTTTAGGGTTAGATGAAGCCAGCCTGAAGGCAGTGAATCCTGAGGTGATTTTCTGCCAGTTGGACTGCTTCGGCGGCCCGCGCCGTGGCCCTAGAACTGACTACTTGGGTTACGACGATCTCATTCAGGCCACGACCGGCATTATGCTGCGGTTTGGTGGCGGTATGCAGACCCCGGAAGAACATGCTCATGTTGGCACCATTGATGTGATGTGCGGTTTCGCTGCTGCGCTTTGCGTGGCCACAGCGCTGTATCAAAAGTCCAGAACAGGCAAGGTCAGCCGAGCTCGGACGTCACTGGCTGCCTTGGGCAACCTGGTACAAGTTCCTTTCTGTTACGACTACTCGTGGCGCGCACCTTTTGATGAGCCGGCGGGTCGTGAGGTGTTGGGTTATAGCGATCTGTCGCGTTTCTATCGAACGGCTGACGGTTGGCTATACCTCGATGCAGATTCAGCGGATCTGGGCAGACTGGATGCAGTTCAAGGCTTGAACGGCCTGGCTGCGGCAGGTGACCACGCGGCTTTCCTCAGTGCAGCTCTGGCCAAGGTGGCGGGAGAAACCTGGCAACGCCGTTTGCAGGAAGCCGGAGTCGCCGCTGCTGTCCCGGATAACATCGACAATCTCCGCAATCGCTACAGCCGACCTGCTGACAACTACCCGGGCACGGACAACGGGAGCTACTCGTTTAGTGTCTATGCCGATCATCCGAGTGGGCGCTGCGTAACTCAGCTCGATCCCTTTGCCATACGCCCGCGCCATGCGGCGATCCGCAGCCTTTCACCCGCAGAAAAATTTGGCGCTTCAACCCGATCTGTCTTGGGTGAACTCGGTTACAGCGAAAGTGAAGTTGACGCTCTCATGACCCGCAGCGTTATCGGAGACAGTTGGAGCCAAGAGTATTTGCCCAGCTGACATTCCCGTAAGAGGTTAAGGGTAAGAAGTTTCACAAATGCCCATCTACCTCGGCGACTTCCATTACAAGAAAAATAGGGGGCGGCACTCTCCTGGAGTCGACGCCCCCATAGGGAAAATTTCGGAGGCAACATGTCGAATCAAATAGTTCTGCCGCGCATCCTACAGGTGGGCGCCAAGGCCAGCGAGGCCATTCCAGATGTGCTTGCTAGCCTGGGTTGCCATCGACCATTGATTATCACTGACAAAATGATGGTGCAACTCGGTTACGCCGGTCGTATCCAAGATGTACTTGCAAGCAAAGGTTTGAGCGCCGACGTTTTCGCCGACACTGTTCCTGAGCCCACGGTCGATTCGGTTCGTGCCGGTGTTGAACATGCTAGATCGGGCGACTATGACAGCATCATTGCATTGGGTGGTGGTAGTCCAATCGACAGTGCCAAAGCCATTGGCATTCTCGCCAAGTTCGGTGGCGAGATGCGTGACTATAAATTTCCACGGCAGGTGAGCGAGCAAGGCTTGACGATCATTGCAGTACCGACCACAGCGGGTACCGGTTCGGAAGTTACCCGTTTCACCATCATTACTGATGAACAGAACGACGAAAAAATGCTCTGCGTAGGCATCGGGTTTATGCCTGTGGCGGCATTGGTCGACTACACCCTGACGCTCTCCCTGCCAGCTCGTGTCACGGCGGATACCGGTATCGATGCACTAACCCACGCCATTGAGGCCTATGTCAGCCTCAAAGCCAACCTCTACAGTGACAGTCAGGCGCTGGCCGCGATGCGCCTGATTGGCCCGAACTTGCGCCGGGCCTATCACGCAGGCCAGGACATCGCAGCGCGCGAGGCGCTGATGCTGGGATCTACTTTGGCCGGCGTTGCGTTTTCGGCAGCCTCGGTTGCCCTGGTGCATGGTATGAGCCGCCCGATTGGAGCTTTTTTCCATGTGCCACACGGACTTTCCAACGCGATGCTGCTGCCAGGCGTAACAGCTTTCTCCATCCCAGGCGCCCCAAAACGTTACGCCGATTGTGCACGGGCCATTGGCGTTGCGACCGTTGAGGACAGCGACGATAGCGCCAACGCTAAGTTGCTCGTCGAACTGCAAGCCCTCAATGACGAGCTGCAAGTTCCTACACCTGAAGGCTTTGGCATCAGTCGCGCACGCTTCTTCGAACTGATGCCAATTATGGCTGAGCAAGCCCTCGCATCCGGTTCACCGGGCAACAATCCTCGGGTGCCTTCGGTCGACGAGATGATCGAGCTCTACCGAAACCTCTGGTAGCCAAAACGATAACCACGCCTCTTCATCACTTCAGCGGTAACTGCCGCGTACATAAAATAAGGAACACTCACATGATTACTGTAGGTCATCTGATCAACGGCCAGATTGTCACTGACACTGAGCGCACTCAGGACGTGTTCAATCCTGCGACGGGCGAAGTCACCAAACAGGTTGCGCTGGCCTCGAAACTAACGGTCGAAAAAGCCATTGCTGCCGCTGAAGCGGCTTTTCCTGAGTGGCGCAACACACCACCTATCAAGCGCGCGCGGGTGATGTTTCGCTTCAAAGAACTGCTTGAGCAGAATGCCGAACGTATCTGCCAAATGATTGGTGAAGAGCACGGGAAAATTGTTCACGATGCAATGGGCGAGCTTCAGCGGGGCATCGAAAATGTTGAATATGCGTGTGGTGTGCCCGAGTTGCTCAAAGGGGAACACAGCAAAAATGTTGGCCCCAATATCGATTCTTGGAGTGAGTTTCAACCGCTGGGTGTAGTTGCTGGAATCACGCCATTCAACTTCCCAGCGATGGTGCCACTGTGGATGTTTCCTATGGCGATTGCCTGCGGTAACTGTTTCATCCTGAAGCCTTCCGAGCGCGATCCAAGTTCAACCCTGTTCATCGCCCAACTGCTGCAGGAAGCTGGTTTACCGAATGGCGTCATGAGCGTGGTCAATGGTGACAAGGAAGCCGTTGATACCTTACTCCACGACCATCGTGTCCAGGCGGTAAGTTTTGTAGGCTCGACACCAATCGCTGAGTACATCTACCGGACAGCTGCGGCAAATGGCAAACGTTGCCAAGCATTGGGTGGAGCAAAAAACCACGCCATCGTCATGCCAGATGCGGACATCGATAATGCGGTCAACCAGTTGGTAGGGGCTGCATTTGGATCATCAGGGGAACGATGCATGGCTCTGTCGGTAGCGGACACAGTAGGTGATGCAACAGCCGATGCCTTGATCAGCAAAATGCGCGAAGCAATGACCAGTCTCAAGGTCGGCGCCTATCAAGACAAGAGCAACGACTTTGGCCCTTTGATCACTCGTCAACATCAGCAAAAAGTGATCGGGTACATCGACAGTGCAGAAGAGGAGGGCGCAGAGGTCGTAGTGGATGGTCGAAGCATTCAGGTTTCAGCTTGCGAGAGCGGTTTTTTTGTTGGGGGGAAATTGATTGATCAAGTCAAACCCGGCATGCGCTGCTACAAGGAAGAGATCTTCGGGCCGGTGCTGTTGATCGTACGTGCGCAGAGCATGCAAGAGGCGATGCAACTGATCGATGCTCATGAATACGGTAATGGCACCTGTATCTTCACTCGCGATGGTGAAGCTGCCCGATACTTCTCTGACAACATCAAGGTCGGCATGGTCGGTGTCAACGTACCGCTACCTGTACCTGTCGCCTATCATAGCTTTGGTGGCTGGAAACGTTCGTTATTTGGCGATTTGCATGCCTACGGGCCGGATGCCGTTCGTTTCTATAGCAGGCGTAAAACGGTCACTCAGCGCTGGCCATCTTCGGGAGTTCTGGAGGGAGTCGAGTTCTCTATGCCGACGATGAAATGAGTATCTTTATCTGAGGCGACTTGGGTGCAAGCTTCGAATTTGCTGATATCAATCTAAGTACAAAGGGGCCTTTTAAGGGCCCTTTTTGTTAGATATGTCCCGTCCTGAATAAGGTTCACGCCTTCTGACCCATTCTCAGGAGGGAGTAATGAATTCGGGAGAAAGGCGCAGTCAGCGTGATTACACGCTGACCTTTAAGTTGTCGTTCGTCGATCAGGTCGAAAAAGGCGAGTTGAGTTATAAAGAGGCTTAAGAGCGCTAGGGCATTCAGGGTAAAACGACCGTACTGAACTGGTTACGCGGGCATGGTCGGCAGGACTGGAGTCAAGGCGCGTCCATTCGCTCCAAGAGACCCCGTTCCATGGATGAGCCTGATAACCTGACACCCGAACAGCGAATCAAAGAGCTTGAAGAAAAGCTTGCCCAAGCCAACCAGAAAGCTCAGTTTTTTTCGAAACCGGCGTTGACGTTTTGAAGAACGACTTCGGTGTTTCTGTCGTAAAAGAGCGATCCGGCAAGTCCTCTCCCAAGGGCAGATCCAAGGCGTGAGTATCAGTAGGGCTTGCCAGTTCATGAGGATTTTCCGTCCGGCTTATTACAAGCGCAACCGGGCATGTGATGCCCGGGCCCGTTATGCACAGGAAGTGATGGGATTCGTGAGGGAAAAGCGACTTAGGCAACCCCGCCTTGGCACCCGAAAACTCCACAATCTAATGCGCGCTGAGCCAGAAGTGTCCGTCAAGGTTGGTCGAGGCCGTTTATTCGACAGCTTGCGAGATCGGCGCGAACTGGTTCCCCGCAGACGGGCCTGTCACAAAACGACAGACAGCCCTCATCGCTTTCGCCGGCGTCCAAACCTGCTCAAAGATGGACCGTTTCAGGTAGTCGCCAAGGCGCCAGAGCAAGTATGGGGTGCGGACATCACCTACTTATCGACGCAAACGGGTGTGGCTTATCTGAGTTTGATCACCGATGTGTACTCCCGAAAAATCGTGGAGCACCATGTCCATGAAAGCTTGCACATCGAATCGGTGAACCAGGCGTTCAACAAAGCCCTCAGGCAGCGGACAACGGAGCAACGCCTAGTGCATCACTCGGATAGAAGCGTCCAATACTGCTCCGAGCTTTATCAGCGGCTGCATGCCAAGCACGGCATCACCTGCTCAATGACCGATTGCTACGACTGCTACCAAAATGCGTTGGTTGGCTGAGCGTGTGAACGGGATTTTGAAAAACGAGTTATTGCTGCATCGCCCCAAAGATTTTGTAGCGGCCATCCGGATGGTGGAGGAGTCGGTGCAGTTTGCCATACTTTTTCGAACAGTACCTTGACGGTAAAGCTCACAAATGTGTACATGCAATCTGCAACCTTTGCTCATCGCCAATTGTGGATCACAGCGTGGGGACGTTAAATTCCGGTGAACGCAGGGTGAAATAGCCCTATGAGGACGCCCGGGTCTCTTTCGTCGTGTACACTGGAAAAGACAATATCGACTCGTTTGGCGTGTGCTCGTAGGTCGAGGACAGCACCGCACTGAGTCGATCGCCCAGCAGGTTCCAGGCGTTTTTCTTCTCGTCGGCATAGTCGTGATGCAAGTAGTGGCGTCTCACCCGAGAGCCGGCCAGTAAATGATTTTGGCAGCGATCAATGACGTCCAGGCTAACGCCTAAGGCTTGCATCATGGTCGCCCCCGTACGGCGCAAGTCATGCGGCGTCCAGTCGCCGTTTTGGCCGTCGGCAAGGACCAGGGTATCGTCATGGCACCGTCTGGAGAGGGCCTTGCGGTTTTTGAACCGGGCTTGACGGTCACCCACCTGCTTGCTCACCACTTTCACGTCCACATGCCCATCATCCTGCTTGTTCGGAAAGCACCACAGGGAGTCTCCCGTCAGGGTCTTGAGTTCCTGAAAGAAATGCAAGGCGAAGGAGGAGAGGAAGACATGGTGGTCCTGTTCCTTGCCGCGGGTGCCTTTGACGTTTTCGCTGGGGAGGAACCAGGTTTGCTGGTCCAGATCGACATTTTTCCATTCGGCCTGCAGCAATTCACCAATTCGGCACAGCGTGCCCAGGCTAATCCAGAGCGCGAGCTGCGTTTCCTTCTTTAGCGGACGAATGCCGTCGTATTTTTGGCCCGCGGGGAGGGCGTCGTAATCGGCGGTCATTTGCTGGAAACGGTTGTGCAGTTCCAACAGCTCCGCCGGGGAAAGGATACGGCTTCTTTCCGCCTCGTAGTCGGCGGGGATCAGAGGGGAAATGTCGACCAACTCAGTCGGATCGCCCTCGATCAATAAGGTCCGCCAGGGCTGACGCTTTCTAGCCCAGCTAAACATCTGGGTGAGGTCGGCGAAGAAACTGATGGCTTGCCGGTGAGCGCCGCGGTTGACCACGGCCCGGATTAGCGCCCGAACATCGTGTTCGGAAACATTGTTCACCGCTGTCCTACCGAGTGCTGGCAAAAGGTCCTTGTTAAAGCGCCGTTGCAACTCGGCATTGCCGTCTTTACGCGCGACGCCATCCAGCAGCCAGGCCTTGGCCAGATCCTGGACGGTCAGAGTTTGGACCTTCGTCGATTTTTCCTGATCGGCTTTTGCGTTCGTCGCGGCATGAGCCTGTGCCTTGGCGGTTTTCTTGTGCTCGTTGGGATTGATCTGCTCATCGATGAGCGCACGGGCCTGGTTGCGCGCCTTGCGGATGTCCGTCAGGGATTTGCGCGGCCAGGACCCGCAGGAGTACTCTTTATTCTGCTCGCCCCAGCGATAGCGATAGAAAAAGCTGACCGACACACCGTCCTTACGGACTGAGATTCGACCGGCCAGATTGCCATCCTCCCTACGGATTCGGCCGGCATCGTTGGCGGTCAGCGCCTCGAGTTCTTTGATGGTGATTTTGGCCATGAAACGGACTCCCCCTACTTTTACCCCCACAAAAACGTCGGCTCTTGATGGACGTTGCTGGACTCTCGTAGAGCAGAACACCGCTGGAGCTCAAGTAAATACTAGCTTATAAAAATCCAGAGTAAAATTTTGGAAGCTTTCAAGAAGTATGAAAAAGGAGATGGGGTGCTAGGGGTCGAGTGTTCGAATCACTCCGTCCCGACCAT
>Ga0157369_10003672_pt1 | contig 18227 bp, 14 predicted proteins | sample C25metaG_FD_113461 | JGI IMG/M metagenome (GOLD analysis project Ga0157369, IMG submission 113461) | Corn rhizosphere microbial communities from Kellogg Biological Station, Michigan, USA - C2-5 metaG | ecosystem: Host-associated > Plants > Roots > Rhizosphere > Soil | place: USA: Michigan... | reverse complement strand
GTGCTGCTGGTGTTCAACAAGATCGACCTGCTGCCCGAGGAGGAGCTCCTCGCGTTGCAGGAGCGCGTGACCGCTCTCGTTCCGAATGCGGTATTCGTCTCGGCGGCATCGGACGACGGTCTGGCCCCGTTGCGTCGCGCGCTTCGGCACGCGATGCGCACGCGCCGCCCGGTGGCCGAAGTCTGGCTGTCGCACTCCGATGGGCGCCTGCTCGCCGAGATCCATGCGCATGGCGAGGTGCTCGACCAGCGCTCCGAGGGTGACCGGATGGTGATCCGGGCGCGACTACCAGAGCGGCTGCGCGGCCGCCTGGAGCAGGCGGGCGCCGACGTGCGAAGCGAACCCGAAGCAAAGGCGAGCGGTACGCCGTGAGCGAGGAAATCACGACGGCCACCGACGCACCGGTCGGCTGGCCGGGCTTTCCACCGACGCTGCTCGCGCTCGTGGACCGTGGTGTTCCCGACGACGGCATCGCGTATGTGGGGTTGCTGCTCGAGCGAGCGCTCACCGAGCTGGCGCCGTGGTCGCGCACGATCACGGTATTCCCCGACGTCGAAGGCGGAGCGGATCCGAGCTTCCTGCAGCGCGGCCTGTTCACCGCGCGCCTGCTCCGCGGGGGACGACGTGCCGAGCTCGTGCTGTTCAATCACCTCGGCGTGGCGACGGCAGAGGTTACGCTGCCAGCGCGCATGCGACGTCCGTACGCCGTGTTCCTGCATGGCAGCGAGGCCTGGGATCCCGACATCGAACCGGCGCGAAAGCGAGCGCTCGTCGAGGCGAAAGTATTGATCGCGAACTCGGAGCTCACGTCCCATCGAGTGCACGAGGCGCATCCCGACACGCAGGTGCCGGCGGTGTGTTCGCTGTCGCTGCTTCCCGAACCGCCGTCAGGCGCGCTGGATGGCGCGCTCGTGTCATCCATCACGCCGCGCACCATCGTGATTGCGGGCCGCATGAACGACACGGAGCGGCACAAGGGACACGAAGACCTGCTGGACGCGTGGCCGACGGTGCTCGCCCGCCGTCCGGATGCGCGGCTGGCCATCGTGGGGCGGGGGAACGACGCAAAGCGCCTGGAGGCGAAGTCGAATGCGCTCGGCCTGGCCGGGAGCGTTCGGTTCACCGGTTTCGTCACCGACGCCACACTCGACGCGATGCTGGTGCGCGCCGGCGGCTTTGCACTCCCCAGCCGCGGTGAGGCGTCGGCGCTCGGCTACCTGCGCGCGATGCGCGCCGGGGTGCCGTGCATCGCCGGCGCTGACGACGCGGGACGAGAGGTGATCGAGGACGGCGTCACCGGAATGCTCGTCGCCACCGGTGACCGCGGAGCACTCGCGCACGCGGTCATCGACCTGCTCGGCGACTCGGAGCGACGAAAGGCGATGGGCGAGGCGGGTCGTGCGCGGTTCGAGGAGCAGTTCAGCTTCTCAAGATTCGTTTCTCGACTCGGGCAGATACTCGCGAGCTGAAAAGTCTGGCGCTCCCTGCTAATGCCCCACGTCGCCGCCGATGCCGTGCTTCGGCCGCTTGAGCAGCAGGATTGCCGGTGACACCACGACGAAGGTGATCAGGAGCAGGATCCACGCGTCGTTGTAGCTCAGCATGGCGGCCTGGAGAGTGATCTGCTTGTCGAGCAGGCCGATGGCGGCGTGCTGCGCTTCGTACGATGACATCCCCTGCTTCAGGAAGGGGATGGTGAGCGCCTGCAGTCGCTGCACGGTGAGCGGACTGCCGGCGGCGACGTCGCTCACGAGGTCGAGGCGGTGCACCTGTGTGTGCTTCACCACGTAGTTCGCCAGGATGGCGATGCCGAACGATCCACCGAGCTGACGCGACAGGTTGATCAACCCGGACGCCTGCTGCGCCTCGTGTGGCTCGAGGCTGCCATACGCGACGTTGTTGATCGGCGTGAACAGGAACCCGAGTCCGGCGCCGCGAATGATCAACGCCGCGCGTACGTCGGGCTCGCCAGCCATCGTCGTCAGGTGTCCGAGCTGGTACATGGACACCAGGAACAACGCGATGCCGATGGCGATGAGGACGCGTGAATCCGCCAACGGCTTGGCGCCGTTGAGCAGCCGGCCGCAGATGATCGCCGTCACCGCCGTTGCGATGCCCCCCGGCATCATGGCCAGTCCCGTCTCCGTCGGGGAGAAGCGCAGGATGCTCTGGGTGAAGAGCGGGAAGATGAACGTGCCGCCGTACAACCCGAATCCGAGCGCGACGAACAAGAAGATCGACGCCGCGAGCTGGCGGTTCTTCAGCACGCGGAACTCCACGACGGGGTGCTTGTTCCGCGGCGAGAGCTCCCACCAGAGCATCACGGACAGGCAGAGGCCCGAGAGAATTGCCAGGCGCAGCAACGTCACGTCGGCGAACCAGTCCTTCTGGTTTCCCTCCTCGAGCACGTACTGCAGCGCGCCGACGCCCACCATCAGGAGCCCGATGCCGAGCCAGTCAACCTGGCCGCGACGCGCGCGCTGCTCGGGCGGATCATGGAGAAAGGTGCTCACCAGCAGCGCCGATACGATGCCGATCGGCACGTTGATGAAGAAGCACCAGTTCCACTGGTAGTTGTCCGTGATCCACCCGCCGAGCGTCGGGCCGAGCGTGGGCGCCACGATGATGCCGAGGATGAAGATGGCTTGTACCATCCCCTGCTGCTCGCGCGGGAAGATCTGGCGAATCGTCGCTTGCGCCGTGGACAGGAGCGCGGCGCCGCCGGCACCCTGCACGATCCGCCAGAGCACCAGCTCCGTCAGGGAGCCCGAGGTACCGCAGAAGAAGCTCGCCGCAACGAAGATGAGGATGCTCGTCGTCAGATAGCGCTGCCGGCCGAATCGCTCGGTGAAGAACGCGGTCATCGGCAGCACGACGACGTTCGACAGGATATACCCGGTGGCGACCCACCCGATCTCCTCCTGGGTGGCGCCGAGATTCCCCGCCATCTGCGGCAGCGCGACGTTGATGATCGTCGTGTCGAGCACCTCCATCACCGCTGCGGTGATGAGGCCGAGGAGGATCAGCCAGCGGTGCCGGCTGACGAAAGCTGCCGCGTCCGCGGCGTTGGTCGGTCTGGCGCGGCTGGAGACAGCGGCGGCCGGCGTCGTGGATTCGCTCATCTGAGTGGCAGGGCACCATGCGGGAGCCGTGCCTCGGCGCTTTCTGGCATCGGAGACGGAAACTAACTTCCGCGCGTGCCAATGCGTTCCCTGTGCCGCTGGTTGTTGCCGGCGTCACTCATGCTTCTCGTGCCGGCCGCTCACGCGAACGGGCAGGGGACGGCGCTCGTTGCGCCGTCGGAGCCCGTCTATCGCGACATCGACCGTCTGGCTCAGCTCGGCGCCCTCGACTCCGTGATCCTCGCTCAGCGTCCGTATTCGCGGCGGGAGCTCGCACGTATCACGGCGGCGGCGAAGGACCGGCTGTCGCGCCAACCCGCCGCTGCGGAACGAGTGACGGAGGCAGCCGCGATTGTCCATCGTCTCGAAGAGCGCTTTCGTGTCGACAGCGCGGCGTCCCGAAGCGTGCCGCGCTTGGTGCTGCTGGACGGGGCGTTGGTGAGCGCCGTGAGCACCGACGCCGTCCGCCGCAGGTTCGCGGGGACTTTTCCTGAGCGACTGGAGGCGACGATCGACCCTCTGGCGTTGCCGCGACGCCTGGGTCATCCCGCCGTTCGAGGCGAGACGGGCAGCCTGGAGCTGGCGCAGCGTGCCGAGCTGACGTCGTGGCTCGCCGTGCACGCGCGCGAACGGCTCGAGCTCGCGCGGCCACGTCCGCAGGGCGGTGCCCAGTCGCATGCCGAGCTGCTGCTGGGCGGAGCGCGCGCGCGGCTCGGCAACCTCGCGCTGTCGTTGGGGCGTGAACAGCTCGCATGGGCCTCGACCGACGAGGAAGGCCTCTTCCTCGCCGCCGACGCGCCGGCGCTCGATCAGATCTCGCTGTCGGCGGACCGGCCGTTCCTCCTGCCCGGATTCCTCCGCGCGCTCGGCCCCACCCAGGGCACGCTGGTGCTGGCTGACCTCGGCGAGAGCATCGTACGGTCACACTCTCGATTGCTCGCGTACAAGGTGAGCATCCGGCCGCGGTCATCGCTCGAGGTGGGCGCCACGTTCATGAATCACTTCGGCGGCGCGGGCTCGCCGTCGGCATCGCTGGGAAACCGGCTGATCGATTTCCTCCCCTTCGTGGACATCTTTCGGAGTCACAACTACACCGACAGCAGCCGCACGCTGGACGTGGAGTCGGACAAGCTGCTGGGCGTGAACGGGCGCCTGCGGCTCTCGCGCCTCGGCGGCCTCACGCTGGCGACCGAACTGCTGATCGACGACTTCGACGTGCATCGCATTCCCACACTGTTCGGCTGGGATGGTTCGCAGACGTTCACGGCGACGGTCCCGAGCATTGGAGGCTCCGCGTTCTCGTTCGGGGTGGAGGCGGCCCACACGGGGGTACGTACGTACACCCACGGCCCGCTCTCCAATGGCATCACGACGCACGGGCTGCTGCTCGGCGACGATCTCGGGCCAGACGCGAAGGGGTTCGGTGCGACTCTGACGTGGCATGCGGACCGTGGCGCCCGGGTCTCGCTGAATGGCCGCACGGAGCTGTACAGCCGCTCCGACTACATCATCACGGACGAGCCCACGAGGTTCACGCTGCATCGCGTGGGTTCCGTGACCAACGAGCTTCGTGACCGCGCCGTTGCGGCGGTGGAATGGCCGTTCGATGGCGGCCTCGCATTGCTCGCTCGCGCCGGCGCCGAGCGCATCCGCAACGCCGATTTCGGTGACGGCCGCCGGCACTCGTACGGGCTCGACGTCGCGCTGCGACTGGACCGCTAGGCATCGGGGTGCGCGTCGCTCTAGCCTGCGACTGGTTCCTGCCGCGCCAAGGTGGAATCGAGCTGCATCTGCGCGACCTCGCGCTCGCGCTTCGTCGTCGCGGGGTCGACGCGCGAGTGGTCACGACGACGCGCGGGCCCGACGTAGTCGACGACATACCGGTCCATCGAGTACGCGCGCCGCTCGCGCCTGGCGCGGGGTTCGCGTTCACCCCTGGCGGGATCGCCCGACTTCGCGACGTGATCCGCGCCGAGCGGTTCGACGTCGTGCATGGCCACGCGAGCGTCGTATCGCCTGTGGCGTACGCCGGCGCGCTCGCTGGGGCGCGCGAGGGAGCGGCGTCGCTCATCACGTTCCATTCGATGCTGCACCGCAGCTCGTTCATTCTCGGCGCGAGCGAAGCGCTGTTCGGATGGTCGCGCGGGCGGATCCTGCTCAGCGCAGTCAGCAGCGTCGTCGCCGCCCAGGCCGCGCGGTGGATTCCCGGCGCGGGTGTCTGCGTGCTTCCCAATGGAATCGACGTTCCCTGGTGGCGCGCGGCTGTCCGGGGCGCTTCACATGAGGAAATCCTGTTCGTGTCCGCGATGCGATTGTCGCGCAAGAAACGGCCGGCGCGGCTCGTGCGCGCGTTCGCGAGCGCCGTGCGCTTCACCGCTGGCACGCCAGCAATGCGTCTCGTCATCGCCGGCGACGGTCCCGAGCGCGACGCCCTGCGCCGTCTCGCCGATTCACTCGACCTCGGCGCCATGCTGGAGCTGCCCGGACACCTGGAGCGGGAGCAGCTCCGCTCGCTGTACGGACGCGCGGACGCCTTCGTGTTGCCCAGTGAACGCGAGTCGTTCGGGATTGCGGCGCTCGAGGCGCGCGCGGCGGGGCTGCCGGTGATCGCGATGCTCGCCGGCGGAGCGCGCGACTTCATCGATCGCGGAGTGGACGGTCTGCTCGTGCGCGACGAGCCCGAGCTCGCCCGGGCAATCTCACGACTCGCCATCGAGGCTCCGTTTCGCGCGTATCTGACCGCACACAATCGCGCCGTGCCACCCGACTTCGACTGGCCCGACGTGGCAGCGCTGCACCTGAGGTACTACGGCGAGGCGGCGGCGCTCCGCGACCGGGTTCCTCGCGCCAGCCAGCCATAGCCCGGCAGGGCGAGCGCCGCGAAGTAGCACGCGTGCTGCAGCAGCGCGATGCCGAGCGCTCGGTCGGCTTCCACGCCCAGGTAGCTGTAGGCGAGCACCGTTGCGGCTTCGTAGACGCCGACGTTGCCGGGCACGACCGGCAACAGCGTCGCCAGGTTGAGTGCCGCAAGCACCAGCACAGCGCTCGAGTAGGGAAGGACGACGCCGAACGCCCGCTGGACGCAGAGGATCGCCAGCATTTCGGCGAGCTTCTTCAGCAGGGCGAGGCCGAGCGAACTGCCTCCACGCCATGGGGACCGGAGTGGCGCGAGTGCGTCGGCGACGGCGCGCAGCGCATGGCCGGCGCGAAGCGGGAGTGCGGATGCGGCACGAATCACGGTGCGTTCGCCCCACGCGATGACGAGCAGCGCCACGAGCAGGAGTGCCACGAGGGCGCTCAAGGCGCGCATGCCGCGCTCCATCCAGAGGGGCAGCACCAGCAGCCACGTCGCGAGCACCAGTACGCTCACCTTGGCGATGCCGAGGACCAGCTGGTCCATCGCCAGCACCGAGAGCGCCGCGGCGCGCGAGAGCCCGGCACGGCTGACGAGAAAGATTACCGCCGCCGCCTCGCCGACGAGCATAGGCGTCGTGTTCAGTACTGACGACGTCATCGCGATCACGCCGAGCATGCGCACGAACATCGGACGTCCGTCGCGCGGCGCGAGAACGCACCACTCCAGCGCCCAGAGGGGCAGGATGGAGACGTAGCAGGCCACAGCGAGCGCCAGCCAGGCCGGACGCGCCGTGCCGAGCGAGACCATCACCATCGCCAGATCGAATCGCCGCACGGCGACGATCAGGAGCGCGCCAGGGACGACGACCGCCGCGACGTGTGCCGCGATGCGTATCCGCGGCGACGCGCCGGTCATGCCGCCGCGGCGATCGGCGTCAGTTCACGCATCGGCAGGAAGTGTGCGCCGCGTTCGGCAAACAGCGTGATCACCTCGCGCAGGCAGCGCAGAGCCGTCGCGCCGGTACGGAACCGACAGTCGTACCGCAGCTTCTCTCGCGTGAGATCCACGAACTCCCAGGGGTGCACGAACAAGACGACGGGATCGGCGAGCGACAGCAGCCACGGATCGCGAACCCACGCCGGCAGTCGCAGCACCGACGACGTCATCGACGCCGGAATGCGCGTGAGCCTGGTGGCGATGCGCGCCGCGCGATAGGAGGCTTTGTACTTCGCCAGCGATGAATCGAGCGCGAAGTCCGCGTCCTCCAGCAGTCGCACGTACGGCTCGGGAAAGCGCAGGTACGGCGCTCGGAAGCTCGTCACGTCGGCAAAGGTTCGAAGCAGGGCGGCCGACTCGTCGATTTCCACGCGCGCGGCACTTTCGTCGAGCGAATCGAAGGCGGTGTGGGTCACGCCGTGGCAGCCAAGCTCGTGGCCGCCCGCGACGAGCGCGCGAACGGCATCCGGATATCGTGCGGCGACTTCACCGGTGGTGAAGTACGTCGCGCGCACGCCGAGCTCGGCGAACAGCTCGAGCAGCTGCGGCGCGCCCTCCTCGATGCCGCGAAACGTCGAGCTGAGGTACGGCGGACAGTCGGGCTCGAAGTCGACGGTAATGGAGACGCGGCGCACGGTCACCGGGAAATGGTGCGGGTGGGACTTGAACCCACGATCCTCCGATTATGAGTCGGGTGCTTTGACCAACTAAGCTACCGCACCGTGGATGCGAGTAACCTATGCGGTTGGCACGCGGATTCCAGTCGCGTCGTCAGGGAGTGCAGGCTCTGGAGGAACCGCGTCGCGCGCTCCACATTCCGACATGATCGTCGTCGTCACCGGCTCCACGGGTTTCATCGGCCGGCACCTCGTGGATGCGCTGCTCGAACGCGGGGCGGAAGTTCGCGGCCTCGTACGCCCTGAAACGCCGCGCGACCGACGCGATCCGCGCATCGGACACTGGGAGGCTGACCTGCTGGACGACCGTTCGGTGCGCGAGTCGCCCGTGTGGGATGGCGCGACGCAGGTGTTCCACCTCGCAGGCGTCACCAAAGGTCGAACACTCGACCAGTTCCGTGCCGGCAACGTGTTCCCGACGGCGAACGTCCTTTCGGCGATCGCCGCCCGAAGCGGTCGGCCACCCCGCATCGTGCTCGTCTCGTCGCAGGCAGCCGCTGGACCCGCGAGCAGCGCCGATGCACCCGTTCGCGAGACGGATCGACCGCTGCCGGTGGAGGCGTACGGCAGGAGCAAGCTCCAGGCAGAACAGGCGGTGATGCGGTATCGCGATTCGCTGCCGATCACCATCGTGCGGCCGTCGTCGGTCTACGGGCCTGGCGACCGGGATTTCCTCAACGTGTTCAAGCAGGAGCGGCATCGCGTGGCCTTCCGCGCCGTTCCGCGCGACCACGCTCTCTCGCTGGTGCACGTGGAGGATCTCGTGCGCGTACTCCTGCTCGCGGCCGCACAAACGGTCGCCATCGGACGCACCTATTTCGTTGCAGACGCGGTGCCGGTCACCTGGGGAGCCCTGTACGACGCGATCGACGAGGTGGTCGGACGAACACCGCTGGGTATTCCGCTTCCGTCGCTGCTGCTTCGTCTGGCCGCGCGGGGCGGGGACCTGCTGAGCACCGTTACCGGGCGTACGACGCTCGTGAATCGCAACAAGGTGGCATTGGCGGGTCCGCGCTGGTGGCTGTGCGATGCGTCACGCGCGAGGGAGGAGCTGGGATGGCGCGCGGAGGTACCCCTGCTCGACGGGCTGCGCGCGACCTATAATTGGTACGTCGAGGCGCACTGGGTGAAGCCACTAAAAGCCGGGTCGCGCGAGCCGGAGCAGGCAACGACGGAGGAACCGACGGCGTGAGCAAGGGCGATCTGTTGCGCGACGATGCGCGCGACGCGGGAGTGCAGACTCTCGTGGACCTGCTCGACTACCGAGCGGTGCAGCAGCCCGACCACATCGTCTTCCGGTTCATCAACAGCGACGGCCGCGAGGACGGATCCCTTACCTTCGCGGAGTTGCAGCGGCGCGCGCGCACCATCGCGGCGAGGCTCGGCGAGCACGTCGTTCCCGGCGATCGCGTGGTGCTGCTGGTGCCGCCGGGCCTCGACTACGTCGCCGCGTTCTTCGGGTGCCTGTGTGCAGGAGCGGTCGCGGTGCCGGCCTATCCTCCCAACCCGCGCCGCGCCGATCCGCGTGTCGCGCGTATCGTTGCCGACTGCGGCGCGCGGCTCGCCCTGGCGTCCGATGCGCTCATGGCGCGGCTCGACGGCTGGCTCGCGCTTACGCCCGAGCTCGGGGGGCTCACCTGGCTCGACGCAGGCCGACTGGCGGAGGGCGGTGCCGGCGGCTGGCGCGCGCCCTCGGTGACTGGCGGGTCGCTGGCCATGCTGCAGTACACGTCGGGGTCCACCGGCGACCCGCGCGGCGTGATGCTCGCCCACGCGAACCTGCTGCACAACTCGACGACGATCCACCGGGTGTCCGCGCACCAGCCGGGCGACAACGGCGTCTTCTGGCTGCCGCCGTTCCATGACATGGGCCTCATCGGCGGGATCCTGCAGCCAGTGTACGCCGGACTGTCGGCCGCGCTGATGGCGCCGGCGACCTTCCTCCAGCGTCCCTTCCGGTGGCTCGAGGCGATGTCCCGCTACCGCGCCACCACGAGCGGCGCACCGAACTTCGCGTACGACCTCTGCGTCGAGCGCATCACCGACGAGGAGCGCGCGTCGCTCGACCTGTCCGCGTGGCGCACGTCGTTCAACGGCGCCGAGCCCATTCGCGCCGATACCATCGCGCGATTCAGTGACGCCTTTGCCGCGAGCGGCCTCCGTCGCGACGTCATTCTCCCGTGCTACGGACTCGCCGAAGGGACGCTGCTCGTCTCCGGCGGGCCCGCCGAGCGTCCGCCCTTGCTGGTGCACGCCGATCGCCGCGCGCTGGAGTCGGCTGAGCTGCGGGAGCCGCACGATGGTGCGCCTCAGGCGGTACTCGTCGCATCCGGCTGCCCCGTGGCCGACGAGACGGTGGCCATCGTCGATCCCGACCGGCGGGTGCGATGCGACCCGGGCGATGTCGGCGAGATCTGGGTGGCGGGTGCGAGCGTGGCAGCAGGCTACTGGAGTCGGCCGGACGAGACGAATGCGACCTTTCAGGCGCGGCTTCCGGACTCGAAGGCGCATTTCCTTCGCACGGGTGACCTCGGCGTGCTGGTCAGCGGCCAGCTCGTCGTCACCGGGCGCCTGAAGGATCTCGTCATCCTCGAGGGTCGGAACTACTACGCCCACGACATCGAGGTCGCCGCCGAGCGCAGTCATCAGAGTCTGCGGGCGGGCTACACAGCGGCGTTCAGCGTTCCTGGTGATTCGCGCGAGCGACTGGTGCTGGTCGCCGAAGTGACGCGCCATCACAAGGGCGAGGAGGACAGTGCGGTCTTCCAGGCGATCCGCACGGAGCTCGCGAACACGATCGGCGTCGTTCCCGATGAGATCGTGCTGATTCGCCAGAACACCATCCCGCGCACGTCGAGTGGCAAGATCCAGCGCCGCGCCTGTCGTGTCGCATACCTGGGCGGGAACCTCGAGATCGTCGGCCGGTGGAAGGCGAAGGGGAGTGATGTCGTTGCGCCGACGGACGCGATCACGGCCTTCGTGATCGACTGGGTGCGCGAGGAGCTCGCCGTCGATCCGGCCAGGCTCGATCCAAGCACGCATCTTCGCGACCTCGGCCTGGATTCGCTCGCCGCGACGCGGTTGATGGTTGCGCTGGAAGGCCGGTTCGGCCGTCGCATCGATCCGGCGCGCTTGTGGGAGCAGCCTGACATCGGCTCGCTCGCGCGGCATCTGGCGTCGCTGAATGAAACCGGCGCGGCGAGACACGCGACGGATGCCGCGCCCCACTGGCCGACGTACGGTCCGCCGAGCGCCTCGAGCACCGACGTGTCGCAATGGACCGAGTATCGCGCCCTTCGCACGCGACTCGACGCGCTGCGCGAGCGTGGGATCAGGAGTCCGTTCTTCCACGTGCATGACGGCATCACGGGCAGCGAGGCCGAGATCGGCGGCAGGACGCTGATCAACTTCGCGAACTACAACTACGTCGGCCTGTCCGGCGACCCGGACGTCACGCAGGCAGCGCAGGAGGCGGTGGAGCGCTACGGCACCTCGGTGTCCGCCAGCCGGGTGGTCTCGGGGGAGCGACCGGTGCACCGCGAGCTCGAGCGCGAGATCGCTCGATTCCTCGGCACGGAAGACGTCATCGTGTACATCGGGGGCGTGACGGCGAACGTCTCCACCATCTCGCACCTGCTCGGGCTGGAGGACGTGATCCTCTGTGACCAGCTCGTGCACAACAGCGCGATGCAGGGCGCGGAGTTCTCGGGCGCGCGGCGGCTCGTCTTTCCGCACAACGACTGGGCGGCACTCGACGCGATGCTCGGCCGCGTCCGGGCGCAGCATCGTCGCGCGCTCATCGTGATCGAAGGGATCTACAGTGCCGACGGCGACATCCCCGACCTGGCGCGTTTCGTGGAGGTCAAGGAGCGACACCACGCGCTGCTGATGGTGGACGAGGCACACTCGCTGGGCGTGCTGGGCCGAACGGGCCGCGGGATCACCGAGCACGCCGGCGTCGAAGCCAGCCGCGTCGACGTTCTGATGGGCACGCTGAGCAAGTCGCTCGCGAGCTGCGGTGGCTACATCGCGGGAACCGCGGCGCTGGTGGAGTATCTCAAGTACACATCGCCCGGTTTCGTCTTCAGTGTGGGGATGACGCCGGGCAATGCTGCAGCCGCCCTGGCCGCGTTGCACAAGCTCGAGGCCGAACCGGAGCGCGTGGCGCGACTGCACGAGCGAGCGGCGCTGTTCCTCACGCTGTGCAAACGCGCCGGGTTCGACACCGGCGCCAGCGCGGGAACGCCGGTGGTGCCAGTCATCGTCGGGGACTCGTTGCGCGCGGCGCGGCTGTCGGCGAAGCTGTTCGACGCCGGCATCAACGTCCAGCCGATGGTGGCTCCCTCGGTGGCGGATGATCAGGCGCGGCTCCGCTTCTTCGTGGCCTCCACGCACAGCGACGAGCAGCTCCGCGCCGCGGTCGATGCGACGAAGAACGCCCTCGAGGAGATGGAGCGCGAAGCGGAGACGGTGCACGCCGGGAGCGAGAGCGCATGAGGCACTCGCTCCGTGCTCGCGTCATGCGTTGGCCCTCGGCCGACGCGGCACGCATCGGCGATGTGGACGTGAAGGTCTACACGGCGAGCCTTCTTGCCGACGCCACCTTGCTCGACCGCGCCGTTGGCATGCTCTCCCGCGCCGAGCGGGAGCGCTTTTCGGCATATACGAACGACGTGGTGGCGCGGCGGTTCGCCGTTGGCCGCGCGGTCGTGCGCGAGATACTCGGCGCGCTCCAGTCGCTGCTGCCATCAGCCGTGCGGTTCGTCAACGGACAGTACGGCAAGCCGGCACTCGCGAGCGGTTCATCGAAGTCGCCGCTCTGGTTCAGTGTGGCGCACTGCGACGACCTGCTGCTCGTCGCAGTCAGTCGCGAGGGAGAAGTCGGGGTGGACGTCGAGCGCACCCGTGAAATCGATTGCTGGGAGCGCGTGGCCGATCGGACGCTTGCGCCGACCGAACGGGCGCAGCTCCTCCGGTCGGTGGAGCACGGTGAGCATGCCGATCGCGTGTTCCTCCGTCACTGGTGTCGTGTCGAGGCGGAGCTCAAGGCAATCGGCTGTGGCATCCACGGCATCGAGGCGCATCGGGCGGGCCAGCGCCCGGCGGGTCTCCGGATCGCTGATCTGCCGAATCTCCCGCTTCCGACAGCGCTCGCTGGCGGAGCGGCGAAGTATCAGGCGGCGGTCGCCCTCTGCGCTCCCAGCGAGCGCGCTCGCCAGACGAATCGCGCCACGAGCCAGGAGAGCAGCCCAAGCGCTGCGCCGGCCAAGGCGTCCACGCCGTAGTGGAATCCGCCGTATACCGTACCGAGTGCCAGCCCGACCGTGAGCACCGTAACCACGATGCCGAGACGACGCTGAAAGCTGAGCGCGCAGAGCGTCGCCACCACCGACGCCGCAACGTGCGACGACGGGAACGCCGTGCCGCGCGAGGAGCCAGCCTCCAGCAGGTGGAGCACGAAGGCGCGCACCGGACCGGCGGGTGCATGCGCAGGCCCGACGAGGTACCGCGGCCCGTCGACGGGAAAGAGCAGGTAGGTGGTGAAGCAGGCGCCGTAGACGATGGTGAGGGCAAGGAGCGTCGCCGCGAACGCGTCGCGCCTCCCGCGCGCGTAGAGCACGATCGGTGGTACCAGCACGAGCGCGTAGTACGACGCGTACGCGAGATGGAGGAGTTCACTCAGGGCTGGCCACGGCATCGCCAGCGCCCACGTGGCGGACGGATTGCCACGGAACAGGGCGTGCTCCCAATGCATGACGAGGGCATCGAAATGTGGACGCCCCGTGCCGGGGATCAGCCAGCGCAGCTCCACGTAGAGGAACGGACCGAGGACCAGCGGCAGCAGGTCGCGCAGCCGTCGAAGCTCCACCCGCGGCGATACGACGACCGTCGCCGCGAGCGCCAACGCAACGAGATGGGCGGCGAGCGGTGCCGAGCGCCCCGCGTTCCGGGTGAATGTCACCATCGGCCACACCGTCGCGGCGAGATAGGCCGCAATCACGGCGTTCGACAGACGCGCGGCGCGATCGGCCGGCGTCTCGATAGCAGGAAGGGAGAGAGGGACTACGCTCATCGCAGCGCAGTATTACACTCTGCGCAGCCGGTTGTCATCACCACCTGACCCCATCGTGCCACTCGAGATTCGCACTGTCAGCTCACGCGCGGACCTGAAGCGCTTCGTGGCCTTTCCGTACGCCCTCTACGAAAAGCGCCGCTATCCCCAGTGGGTGGCGCCGCTGCGCGTGGCAGTCTACGACGCCCTCGATCGGGAGAAGAACCCGTTCTACCGCAAGGCCGATCGCCAGCTCTTTCTGGCGCTGCGCGACGGAAAGGTGGTCGGGCGCATCGCAGCGATCGAAAACCGCGCGCACAACGAGTTCCACGGTGACCGCATCGGCTTTTTCGGTTTCTTCGAGAGCATCGACGATCAGGCGGTGGCCGACACTCTGTTCCGCGTCGCGGGCGACTGGCTCGCCTCGCGCGGCCTCACGAGCATGCAGGGGCCGATGAATCCGAGCACCAATTACGAGTGCGGCCTCCTCGTGGATGGGTTCGAGAACCGGCCCACGTTCATGACGGCGTGGAATCCGCCGTACTACGACGCACTGCTGGAGCGCGCCGGTTTTGCCAAGGCGAAGGATCTCCTTGCCTTCTGGTTCCCGGCGGCGGAGCCGGGCTACGAGCTCCCTGAATTCGTGGTACGCCAGGCAGCGCGCGCACTGGAGAGCGGACGAATGGAGTTCCGCGATCTCGACCCGGGGAAATTCGATCGCGAGGTCGCGGCCTGCTGGGAGATCTACAACGACGCGTGGGAACGGAATTGGGGCTTCGTGCCCATGTCGCGCGCGGAGTTCGAGCACATGGCCAAGGACATGAAGCACCTCCTGTGGCCGCAGCTCGCGTTCATGGCGTCCGTGGCGGGAGAGCCGGCGGGTTTCATGCTGGCGGTGCCGGACTACAACGTGGCACTGGCGAACAATCGCAGCGGACGCCTGTTTCCCTTCGGGCTGCTTCGGCTCCTGCGTGGCAAGAAGACGCTTCGCACAGCGCGCGTGATGGCGCTCGGCGTCAAGAAGGCATACCGGTCGCGCAGCATTCTCGCCCTGTTCACGACCGAGGTGATGCGGCGTGGCCTGGCGATGGGGAAGATCGGCGCGGAGGCGAGCTGGCTGCTGGAAGACAACCAGTTGATCGTCAAGCCGATGCGGGCGATGGGGGCACGGGAGCGCATGCGGTGGCGGGTGTACGAGCGGGCGACGTGACACCCCGTTGCGGCGTATATTCCCCGGCTATGTGCTCCCGCTCCCTCCCCCACCATGTCCGCTGATCGCCTGCTCGTCACGGGCGGCGCCGGCTTCATCGGATCGGCCCTCGTCCGTCGCGCGGTGCGGGCAGGGAGCCACGTGCTCAACCTCGACAAGCTCACCTACGCCGGGAGTTTGTCCACCGTCGAGGAAGTGGCGGACGAGCCGAACTACGCGTTCGTGCGTGGCGACATCGCCGATCGCGATCTCGTGCGAGCCGTATTCGAGCGCTTCCGGCCGAGCGCCGTGGTGCACCTCGCCGCAGAGTCGCACGTCGACCGGTCGATCGATGGACCGGCGCCGTTCATCGAGACCAACGTCGTGGGCACATTCGTGATGCTGAACGAGGCACTGTTGTACCTTCGGGGCCTCGATGACGACGCGAGAGAGCGGTTTCGCTTCCTGCACGTCTCCACCGACGAAGTCTTCGGGTCGCTTGGCACGTCGGGGACGTTCGATGAGACGTCGCCGCACCGACCGAACTCGCCGTATTCGGCGTCGAAGGCGGCCGCGGATCACCTGGTGCGTGCCTGGTTCCACACCTACGGGCTGCCTGTCGTCACCACGAACTGCACGAACAACTACGGGCCGTACCAGTTTCCGGAAAAGCTGATCCCGCTCACCATCCTTCGTGCCCTCGACGAGCGTCCACTTCCGGTCTACGGTCGCGGCGAGAACGTGCGTGACTGGCTCTACGTCGAAGACCATGTCGATGCGCTCCTGCTCGCGCTCCGCGTCGGCCAGCCGGGCGAGACGTACGCGCTCGGCGGTGGCGAGGAGCGCCACAACCTCGAGGTGGTGCGCGAGATCTGCCGAGTGCTGGACGTGCTCGCACCCAGCACGAGCATCCCTGACCGGACGACGCTCATCGAGTTCGTTCCCGATCGGCCTGGCCACGACTATCGCTACGCCATGAGCATCGCGAGGGCCGAACGCGAGCTGGGCTGGTCGCCGAAGGAAAGTTTCGAGTCCGGCCTGACCCACACCGTGCGCTGGTATCTGGCAAATCGCGGCTGGTGTGACCGGGTGCAGCAGGAAAGCCGATACACGGGTGATCGGCTCGGCGTGGTGGTGCGTTCGTGAAGGGCATCGTCCTCGCGGGAGGCACCGGGACGCGCCTCCATCCCGTCACGATGGTGACGAGCAAGCAGCTGCTTCCCGTCTACGACAAGCCGCTCATCTATTATCCCCTTTCGACGCTGCTCCTCGCGGGCATTCGCGACATTCTGATCATCACCACGCCGCGCGACGCGAACGCCTTCCGCGCCCTGCTCGGCGACGGTTCAGCGTGGGGTGTTTCGCTCACCTATGCCGCGCAGCCCGAGCCCGCGGGGCTCGCGCAGGCATTCGTCATCGGCCGCGATTTCATCGGTGACGACTCCGTCGCGCTGATCCTCGGGGACAACATCTTCTACGGACTCGGACTGGGGGGCGACCTTCGCCATATCGCGCGCGGCAACGACGGCGCGACGATTCTCGGTTACTACGTCACCAATCCCGAGCGCTACGGCGTGGTGGAAGTGGATGCTGAACACCGCGTGCTCGGCATCGAGGAGAAGCCGCGCCACCCGCGCTCGAACTACGCCGTGACCGGGCTGTACTTCTACGACAATGACGTCGTAGCGATTGCGTCGCAGTTGAAGCCCTCGGCCCGCGGCGAGCTGGAGATCACCGACGTGAACCTCGAATACCTGCGCCGTGGCCGTCTCCGGCTGGAGATGCTCGGTCGAGGCGCAGCGTGGCTCGACACCGGCACGTTCGACTCGCTGCACGAGGCGTCGTCGTTCGTGCAGACCATCGAGCGACGACAGGGGCTGCGAATCGCCTGTCCCGAAGAAATCGCCTGGCGAATGGGCTATATCGATCGCCGGCAACTGGCGGCGCTCGCCAGCGGCCTGCTGAAGAGCGGTTACGGCGAATATCTGCTCGGTCTTCTCGACCGCGAACCGCTGCACAAGTGAACGTCGAGCGGACATCGATTCCGGGCGTGTTGGTCATCACGCCGGAAGTGCACCACGACGTTCGTGGATCCTTCCGGGAGAGCTGGCAGCGCGACCGCTATGCGGATCTCGGGCTCCCGGACGGGTGGGTGCAGGACAACGTCTCGATCTCGCACCGGGGCGTCCTTCGCGGCCTGCACTTCCAGCAGCCGCGACCGCAGGGAAAGCTCGTGATGGTCCTGCGCGGCGAAGTCATGGATGTCGCGGTGGACGTCCGCGTCGGCTCGCCTACTTTCGGATGCTTCGACGTGGTGACGCTGTCGAGCGAGAATGGACGACAGCTGTGGATCCCCGAAGGATTCGCCCATGGGTTCCTCGTGCTTTCGGACGAGGCAATCGTGCTCTACAAGGTGAGCCAGCCGTATGATCCGGCAGGCGATCGGACGGTCGCGTGGAACGACGCGGACATCGGAATCGACTGGCCCGTGACGACGCCCGTCCTCTCGGCAAAGGATCGAGAAGGCCGTCGCCTCGCTGACTTTCCACCTGGTGAGCTGCCGCAGTACATCACACCGGCATGAGCGCGCGCGACAGGTCGACGCGTCCCATTCTCCTGCTCGGCACCGACGGACAGGTCGGCAGAGCGCTCGCGCCACGCCTCGAGGCGCTGGGCAGCGTGGTCGCGCTCGGTCGCGCGGGCGCCGATCTGTCGGATCCCGAAGGCCTGCGCCCCATCGTGCGCGAGCTCGAACCGTGGCTCGTCGTCAATGCAGCGGCGTACACGGCCGTCGACGCAGCGGAGACCGACGAGGGCACTTGTCTTCGCGTGAACGTCGACGCGCCCGCGGTGCTCGCCGAGGAAAGTGCGCAGCTCGGCGCGCCCATCGTGCAGTATTCCACGAACTATGTCTTCGACGGCCTGCTCGACCGCCCGTATCGCGAGGAGGATGTCGCTGCCCCGCTGAGCGTCTACGGGCAGAGCAAGCTGCTCGGCGAAGCCGCCGTCACGGGAAATCCATCCCACCTGATCCTTCGGCTCGCTGCGGTGTACGCCTCGAGCGGCCGGAATTTCATGCGTCGCATCCTTGATTTGAGCCGCGAGCGTGAGGAACTTCGAGTAGTCGAGGATCAGCTCGTCGCCCCGACGCCGGCCTCGGCCGTGGCGGACGCGACGGTGGGGATCGTCGGCGGGCTACTCGATGGCACGCGCGAGTTCCGAGCTGGGGTGTACCACCTGACCTGTGCGGGATCCACCTCGTGGTACGGCTTCGCCGAGCGTATCCTGGCGCTCGATCCGCATCGCGGGGAGCAGAGGGCGCAACGCGTGGTAC
>Ga0157369_10003670_pt1 | contig 18231 bp, 24 predicted proteins | sample C25metaG_FD_113461 | JGI IMG/M metagenome (GOLD analysis project Ga0157369, IMG submission 113461) | Corn rhizosphere microbial communities from Kellogg Biological Station, Michigan, USA - C2-5 metaG | ecosystem: Host-associated > Plants > Roots > Rhizosphere > Soil | place: USA: Michigan... | reverse complement strand
GACCCCCAGCGCCGTGTCGCACCAGGCGTACCCATTCTGGTCAGGTGAGGAATTCCGCAACAGCAAACGCGGCAAGAAAGCCGGCGGTGTGTGGCCCAGCGAAGCGGCTTACACGCAGGGCGCGCTGTGTCCGGATGGCCAATGGCGCAAGACGATCACCCTGGACGATGCGATCGCAGGCGGCTGCGACCTGTTCGACCTGGAGCAGCTGCAGCTGGAGTACGACGAGGACAAATTTCAGCAGCTGTTCTACTGCAAATTCATCGCCAGCACCCAAAGCGCATTCAGCCTCAAGGATCTGGAACGCTGCTACTCGGATCTGTCGTTGTGGGAGGACTACAACGCGGAGTTGGATCGGCCATTCGGCAACAGTCCGGTCTGGCTGGGCTACGACCCGAGCCGCACCAGCGACGACGCGACGTGCGTTGTCATCGCGCCGCCGCTCGAACTCGGGGCGAAGTTCCGCATTCTTGAAAAGCACAGCTGGCGTGGCCACTCGTTCACCTACCAGGCTGCACAGGTCAAGGAGCTGACCGAGCGCTTCAACGTCCAACACATCGGCATTGACGTCACCGGAGTGGGTTACGGCGTGTTCGACCTGGTGCGCGACTTCTACGCCAAAGCGACGCCAATTCACTACAGCCTCGAGGCGAAAAACGCCCTGGTGCTGAAAGCCCAGGACACGATCCAAGGCAGTCGCATCGAGTGGGACGCCGGCTGGACGGACATCGCGCAGGCCTTCCTGACCATCAAGCGAGGCGCCACCAACAGCGGCCAGATCACCTACAGCGCCTCGCGCACCGACGCCACCGGCCACGCCGACATTGCCTGGGCGGTGATGCACGCCCTGGCCAACGAACCTTTGAACACCAACAAGCGGCGTCGTAGCCGCTACGTCACGAGTAACCAGACCAGCCATGGCCAACCGCAAACGCAGAAAGCAACACGTAGCCCAACCAACGCAGCAGCCGATGCGCTCATTTACGTTCGGGGAACCGGAACAGGTGCTGTCCGGCAATATTGGCGAGTACGTGGGGGTGGTCCCCAGCGACGATGGCAGGATCTACAAGCCGCCGGTGTCGCGGGTTGGACTGGCCAAGCTGCTGCGCGCCAACGCGCACCACGGCGCCATTCCGAAGTTCAAACGCAACCTGCTGCTGCGTGAGTTCATACCGTCGGCGGGCTGCAGTACGGAAACGATGGGCCGCGCCGGGCTGGACTACATGGTGTTTGGCGAAGCGTATTTCTACAACGACACCAACGCGTTCGGCCAAGTGCTGGAGCTGCAGCACCTGCCCGCCATCAACATGCGGGTGAAGGTCGACGGCGGTTTCGTGATGCTGCTGCCCGACAACAAGGAAATGGAGTTCGAACAGCACGAGATTTCCCACGTCCTGGACTACGACGTGGAACAGAACATCTACGGGATCCCGGACTACTTGGGCGGCCTGCAGGCGCTGCTGCTCAATGAAGCGGCCACCCTCTTCCGCCGTCGGTACTACAGCAACGGCGCGCACGCCGGTTATATCTTCTACACCAACGACCCCGACCTGACGGAAGAGGACGAGGACGAGCTGCGCGCACAGATCAGCGCGAGCAAGGGCGTGGGCAACTTCCGCTCGATGTTCGTGAACATCCCCAACGGCAAGGAAAACGCCATTCAGATCATCCCCGTGGGTGACTTCCAGGCGAAAGATGAGCTGGAGAAGGTGAAGAACATCACTCGAAATGATGTCATCGCTGCATGGCGTATGAACCCGGCACTAGCCGGCATCATTCCGGAAAACACCGGTGGTTTCGGGGACATCGAAAAGATCGATCGGGTGTACACGAGTAACGAAATACGGCCGATCTGTCAGCTATTCCACCAACTGAATGACACGCTTCGCGAAGACAGGCGCTTTAGCTGGAAACCAGCACCAAATGCAGTAGATACCACTATATGACGCGGACAACAGAGAGAATACCACTACATATTGTGGCAAAATGGTGGCGATCAGCTGCCCCTGGGGAGGGACACAATGAGAGTTGTATGCAATTGCGGACACAAGGGCCGGATTGCCTCGCGGGAAGAGGTAACCAGAGCCTTTGTAAAACTGTACTGCCAGTGCCTGGACGCAAAGTGCGGGCACACATGGGTGGCAAATCTGACGTTCTCGCATACGCTCAGTCCGTCATCGCAGACGTTCGAGCGGATGTTGATTGATCGCTTGAGGGAAATGCCCAGGGCGAAGCAGCGAGAGCTATTCGAGCAGTTGGGATCGCAGGCGGTAGCGTAATTACAAACCGCCGACGTACGAGCGCCGGCGATCGGGATCATTCAAAGAATGACGGTCAGCCCCCTGTTTCCTCCTTTGGGTTGATTGCCAGTATCTCGGCTAAGCGGCGAACGTGTTGCTGTTCAACGCGGCTTAGCCGGCGATACAGATCGATCAGTTGGCGCTCAATGTCAGTGAGTGCGGCAGCTTCCGACTCAGTGTTTTTAAGGGCGTCTTGATCGTTCTTCTTGCGATCCAACATGCTAACTACTCCATAAAGTGCATTGCTGATCAGACTTTATGAAGCGTGCGCTAGAGCATTAAAATGAGAGCTACCCCAAAGATTGTAAGGGTTTACTGCTATCTAAGAACGGTGCCGGGCGGCGTCCTCCGCCATGGCTTCGAGAAATCGACGAATCGCTTTTTGGTCATCGTCGGAAATTGTTCTGAACTGCTTAATCAGGTGTTCTTCAGAAGGGCTGAACAGCTGATCAAGTGGGGTTGAGCGCCTGCCAGTAAGCACGTAAGCCGCATCTACCCCGTGCACTTCAAGCGCGGTTACATACCGAAGATCAAGAGAGCTGGCTCCCAGTTCGTAGTTTTTTTGCGTCCCCCGACTTACACCGAGTAGGGCGCCAAAATCTGTTTGACTCATCCCCAAGCGCTCGCGCTCTTCCCTGAGGCGTTCACCGACACGATCCGCTATGAGCATTTTTTTAGTCACCACCGTTGACTTGATCATTTTTTTGACCAAGAATCACCACACACAAACGCAAACAAACACAAACGAACAGGGGGGACACTATGCCCGCCACCGTCACGCACGAGCAAGCCCGGGCGGCTCTCGATCGAAAGGGCGTCAGCATTGCGGAGTTCAGTCGTAAGCACGGACTGAACAAAAATTTAGTCAGCGACCTGTTGAACGGTCGGATCAAAGGTCGCCGTGGGGAGGCACATCGCGCCGCCGTGTTGCTTGGAATCAAAGACGGCGTAATTGAACAGTAGTACCGGCGTTCAACAGGGAAAAGTAGAAGATGAAAAGCCCGATCCTAGACACCCGCAAAGAAGTTATGAGCGAGATCATTCGCAGCTATACCGGCGGACGCGAAGCCGCCGCTGCACGCTTGGGGCTGAAGCTCAAGAAGTTCGACAACCATGCCTACGAAAACGCCGGATGCAGTCCTCTCAGTGACTCTCAGGTTTTCATGCTTGAGCAGGACTGCGGAACTCACCACTTCCCCAACTACGTCGCCTCAATGTACGGCGGGTTGTTCGTTCCAGTGGCTGATCCTGAAACGCTAGACAACGTCGAGCTATACGCTCGATCGCTACAGGTGGCGGCAAAACGCGGTTGCGTCGACCAGGCGATCGCCAAGGCGCTGGAGGACGGTTCAATCAGCGAAGAAGAAGCCGAACTGATTCTGGACGCTCACAACCTTCACGTTGCTGCACGGCACGCCGAAGTGCTTGCCGCAATAGCTCTTTACCGCGCAGGGAAAACCCAATGAACAATCTGCCTGCAGTACAGGAATATCAGGACATCCTCAAAGCTGCCGCGTCGGTGTTTCTTGAACGGCACCGGTGCGAACACCTGAGCGATGATCAACAACTGATCAAACGAGCTGTGCAGCATTTGGTCGCGGACTTCGACGTACTCACTCCGACAGCTGAAAAAATGGTTCACCTGGCGCACAGCGATTTGTCTGTTGTCAGCGATCGGCAGCGACTGGATGTAATGACCAGCACACCGACACACACCGTTATCACGGACACAGGCACCGGTGAGGTTTGGGCCATTCCCGTCAGCCTGATTTATGAACGCATCCTCAACGCACAGGACAACGGGCGTTTTCGCGTCACCACTCCGTAACACCTAACCACTAAATCCCCGATCCCCCATGCCAATGGGTTTGGGTGAGCTGCGTCCGAAATTGAGGTTTGACGATGGAAAACGCCATGGAAATCAACACAAAACTTACGCCTGACCAGGCTAAAGCGCTCTTGGCCAACCTGCGCGAACAGTACCGATTCAGCCTCAATGACCTTTGGTACGCAGATCAGTACCGCCTAATTCCCGATGGCCTCCGCCACGGATCGATCCTTGCCAACAGCCCGGTGATGGCCGCCCAGAAAAGTCTGATCGGTGCCCTCACTCACAGCCTTAGCCTCAGCCTCAAAGCAGCGAAGAAATAATCATGATGATGAAAGACGACCTCAGAGATACGGTCATCGAACGCCTGCAATTCGATTTCGACCTGAAACTTCGCGCCGGCACGAAATACATGCGTGGGGGCACATGTCCCAAGTGTAAAAAGAAAGAACTCTACGCCCGATACGACAACCCCTGGCAGATCCGCTGCGGTCGTCCTGAACGCTGTGGTCACATCGAGCACGTGAAAAATCTGTACGAAGATCTCTTCGAGGACTGGAGCAAGCGTGCGCCAGCGACAGACAACGATCCAACCGTGACAGCTCGGGCGTACCTTGAGTTCGCCCGGGGCTTTGACGTTGGGTCAATGACCGGTTGGTTCACGCAAGAAAACTACGTCAATCACGAGACGGGACATTCCAGCGCCACGATCCGTTTTCCGCTCCCGAACGAAGGGTATTGGGAACGTTTGATTGATCGCCCATCCCGCTTCGGCAAAATGAAGGCTAGGTTCAAACCAAAATATAGCGCCCTCGGTTACTGGTGGTGCTCGCCCTCCGTCGACCTGGCCACCGTAGAAGAGCTATGGATTGTCGAAGGGATCTTTGACGCCATCGCTCTCCTGCAGAACGGCATCCCGGCAGTCTCTGCTATGTCGAGCGTCAGTTACCCCGCTCACGCGCTGGAGCAACTGGCAGAGGAACGCAAAGGCAACCTGCCTCGACTGGTCTGGGCTTTGGATAACGAACCGACGGCGCGAGGCTACCTACAGCGTTGGGCAAAGTTGTCTCGCGAGCTGGGCTATAGCTGCAGTGCAGCGCTGATACCACAACGCCGCCGGCAGAAGCTCGACTGGAACGACCTGCATCAACGTTGGGGCTTTGAAGACTCCGACAAGCGCGAACAACGACGTCAGCGCGACCTCCAAATTGCGCGCCACGAAGGTGATTTGCTTCTGGCGGTTTCGCCCCGTGAGAAAGCGATCTTGATGTACACCTGGGAAGACGCAACGTCGGAATTCCATTTCGATTTCGCCGACCGGATGTATTGGGCAAAATTTGACCTGTCCAAGCTGGAAGACGAGCAACGCGCCCTTATCAACAGTGACGATCACGACGATCAACTGCTGAACGATCGCCAAGCACGGCACAAGGTTTTGGAGTCTGTCTGCGCGCTGAAACAGATTGCCAACTGCAAATTTGAGGCGCTTTACAAGCAGGTGAACGACGTGACCGGTGACGCCTGGTTCTATTTCCAGGTCGATACCCCGAGCGACAACGCACCTGAAAAATTTACGTTCACCCCCAAACAAATTTCATCGAGCAGTGAATTCAAGGCGCGCTTGATGTTCGCCGGCGCGACCTGGCTTGGCACACAAAAATACCTAGACCAGATCGTCATCCGCCAAACGGAAGGGCTGCAAACGGTCGAAACCATCGATTACATCGGCTACAGCAAAGAGCATAAGGCCTACATCTTTAACGATATCGCCATCCAAGGGGGGAACGTCTACAAGGCCAACGAAGAAGACTATTTCGAATTCGGTCAGTCACGGGTCAAGTGCCTGATGAAGTCCATCAAGATCGCCATGGCGCCCACTGCCAAGGCGTATCGCGATGACTGGCTACCGAAGCTCTGGCTGTGCTTTGGCGAAAAGGGACTCGTTGCCCTGACCTACTGGTTTGGCTCGCTATTCGCCGAGCAGATCCGTGCCGACTACGAGAGCTTCCCGTTCCTTGAAATGTCAGGCGAGCCTGATTCCGGCAAAACGACCTTGATCAAATTTCTATGGAAACTGTTCGGGCGTCTCTATGAAGGCTTCGACCCTGCAAAGGGCTCCACCTCCGGCCGCAGCCGTGCAATGGGTCAGGTTTCAAACATTCCCCTGGTATTGCTTGAGGCAGACCGCAACACCGATGCCGATAACGCAAAATCGTTTGAATGGGATGAATTCAAGGACTACTACGGTGGTGGCCTGCTGCGCACCCGGGGCGTGAAGAACAACAGCAACGACACCTACGAACCGCACTTCCGTGCGTCGATCGTTATTGCGCAGAACGCGGGTGTATCCGGGCATGAAGCGATTCTGAGCCGGATCACCAAACTGTATTTCCCTAAGCCCAACATCACCGAAGACAGCCGTGCAGCGGCAGACTCGCTCGTCCAGACGCAAGTCGAAGACGTCAGCCACTTCATAGTCAAGGCAATGAAGGCCGAGTCGCAGGTGATGAAGCGCTTCGCCGAGGTATACCCGAAGTACCGGACGGAACTATGGGCCAGCAAAAAGCTGACTTCGGATCGCATCATCCGTAATCACAGCATGCTGCTCGCCCTGGTCGACTGCCTTCAACTGGTACTCCAACTGCCTGAACAGATGGTTCGAGAAACCCAGCAATACATCAAAGGCATGGCCAACGAACGGCAGGCGGCGATCACCACCGATCCGCAAGAGCTGAACGACTTCTGGCAGGTCTATGACTACCTGGAATCCCTCCCGGGCGCCCCGCTGGTCAACCACAGCAAGAACGCCGGCGTCATCGCGATCAACCTCAACCAGTTCGCAGAAGTCGCTCACGAACACCGTCAGCGCATACCGGACTTGGCCACCCTACGACGAATGCTCAAGGACGGCCGCACCCACAAATTGCTTGAGGCGAGTAAGCCCACCGAAAGCAGCATCAGGGCAGCGCTGCAGGCGCGCACTCCGTTGACCCCGATCCCGCAGACGGTTCGCTGCTGGCACTTCAAGGCGTGAGGGCGATGCCGCCATGCAGATTCAAGTGATTAACGATCGAGGCCAACACGACTCGACAGCGGAGATCCGCCGACTCAGTGCCGCAGCGGCCCAGTGTGGGTCTGAAATCCGGACTGTCTTCGCGGAAGCGTATGCCAATGCGGGCCTGGTCGACGCATTGGAAATCCGCTTCAACCGAGGCGACCGCGAAATCCTCGTTATGAATTGCAGCCGCGTTCAAGCGCAAGCCGTCCTTGAGTGGCAGGCATGTGATGAACAAGGGGAGTTTGAAAGTTTGGTGATTCACCTGGTGCGATCGGCTTAAACCCGCTCAACCAGAAACGATGCCGGCGGCGCCGGTAAATGAAGGGTATCGAGGGATTGCGCTCCCTCGATACCCGCTACTGAGGGCAACACTATGCAAGCACAGCACCGAAGCAGCGACCCAAAGGCTACCACATCGCGCGAGCAAAGCGCGTTGACGGGACGCCACCTGATGACGATCCAAATAGTTGGTACCGCGATTTTTGAATACCAGGTGCAAAAAACTATTGATGCGCGAAACCGCCTTGAATCGCTGGCCAACATAGCCAAAGCGCAGGGCGATCTAACCGACGTTGAGGCACTTGTTGTTGCAAACGTACTCGCCACTCACAACACCTCCACCCAGCAGTTGCGGGGCCGAAAACATGTCTGAACCAAACAACACCACTCGTATACGCCCGGCGTTGGCCAGCAAGCGGCTTGACTTGCCCAGCGTCTGCGATATTTGCGGCTTCGCTCGATCCATTCCCCGGCATAACCGCTGCAGTAAGCAACGGCAGCAACGCAAAACAGAGGAATGGGAGAACTTTATGGCGGAAAAAATAGCCGCGAGATTAGCGAAGGAACATCGTTATGCCCGCTGATATGCCAATGGAATCGCCGGATCTGCTCAGTTCGATACACGAACTGATTCGGCAACTGCAGCGCCCCGCTGTTGCGGCGGAGCATGAGCTATGGACAGCCCAGGATATCGCCGCGTATCTAAAGCTATCCGCCTACACGGTCGAGCGGCGGGTTGTAGTTCAACCTGGCTTCCCTGCGAGCGTTCAACCTTGCGCCACTGGATTGAAAGCCGCGAAAAGATGGTTCGCGGTAGAGGTGATTACCTGGTTGCGGCAACATCGCGCCCGGTTGCCCGCAACGAGGCGAGCAAGGCAAACAGCGTGAATAAAAAAGCCTGCGTACTCCGCAGGCTTTTTTTATCCCAGACGCTGCGCCAGTTCTGACGCAGTGGCGTTGTAATAGATCATCAAAGACTTGAGATCCTTGTGGCCGGTAATACGCGCCAAATCCAGCACGTCGACCTTACGAGCGAGCCGCGTAATGGCTTCATGCCGAGTGTCGTGAAACGTCAGACCATCGATTCCCAGTTCGTCGCGGATCCTCCGGAACATAGCGTCCGCCGATCCTGACTCTAATCTGAACAGCCGATCACCAGCGCTCTTGCCCTTGTAAAGCGGCTCCAACAACTCCCCCGCACGTTTGCTCAGAGGAACATTCCGACTGGTGCCGTTCTTTGTCATTGGCAGATGGACGAAGCGCTCGCGCAGGTTCACCCATTTCGCGGTCAGACCCAGTATCTCGCCTTGCCTCATCGCGGTTTCGATCGCGATGAGAAAGGCATATCCCAACTCCTGCAGAAGCGTCACCGGCGGCTCCCCCTCGACGTAGCCAAGTCGATTCAACAGCGCGCTGATTTCGCTGGGAGCAACACGACGTTCGCGGGGCGTACCATTGCTCGGCCGTTTCGCATCACGGACAGGGTTGGCCAGGCAGGTTTTCCATTCACGCCTGGCGAGTTCAAAGACGGACGACAGAAGTGTCATTTCACGCCTGACCGTCGCGGTCTTCACCACCTTCAAGCGTGCATCCCGCCATTGAGCGACCTGCTCGGACGTGATGCTATCCATCAACTCTCCGACCCACTCCAGTTCCCTATCGAACTTATCAAGCCGTAGCTCTTCCCAGCGCTGGCCTGCCTTGGTTGGTGACACATCGCGCTTGTACCTACGCAGTGCCTCCGAAAGCGTCATAGAAATGCTTGTGCGAGATTTACCACGCTGCGCAATGATTTCAGCCTCACGAGCAGTTGCCCAAGCAACAGCCGCGGCTTTGGTATCGAACGTCTGGGAGTCACGAACACCTTGCTTCGCGACCTCAGCGCGCCAACCACCACTTCGTTTCCGGTACGAAGCCATTCCACCCTCCTGGCGTAAAAATGGCGTAAAGGCTACCACGCACTTGCACGAAACTGCCGCTCACTGTCTTTGCACGAAACGGCCAATCACCAGCATAGCCGGGCATCGCAGGTGGTTGCCGCTTATGGTACGTTACCGTCGCATTCAGACCGTTGCCCCCTCGGGGCACCAACACAGAGAAAAAGGTCTTGCGAAAGCAGGGCTTTTTTTTCGTCTGGAGGAAAGTGGTTGGTGCAATGCCTACCGCTGTAATGCGCCCCGGAATCCCCTTCTGTTCAGTGCTTGGGCTGTCTTCACTTCGAGCGCGATCAACGAGCCGAAGTCGAAAAAGCCAATATATGAAGAAACAAGCCGCAGCGAGTTATGCGGTAGCTCTCAGTGACGGAGACGACGCAGATGAGCAGCGTGCGGAGAAGGTGCTGCGTCTCGCCTCCGAAGCACTGGCAATGGTGACACGTGGCAAGCGAGGATTGGCAGCGACCGCGCAGGCCTTGAAAAACGAAGTCGAGAAGCTCGATGTTGAAATTGCAGAGATCAGAGAGGTTTTGAAAGATCTTCGTCAGCGCCAGCTACGCGTAGCGCGGATCATGTGGGCTGACCGCATGGACAAGGCCGCTCAGGAATTCGCCGCCGTCGCGGCACACTTGGAAGCCACCGAGAAAGCCTTGGGATGGACAAGCTCGTTGAGTGAACTCTATGTGCCCTTGCAAACCCCGCATGGGGCTTCGTGCATCAGCGAGAAGACAATCAGAGATAAAGCCTGTGCACTGTCCATGGAGCAGTTGCTAGCCGCATGACTCACCCCATCGCCGATACCTACGGCGTTGCTTCCCACCCTTAACCGGATCACCAAATCGCGGAACACCCCACGTGTTCCGCGTAACTGGTGTTCCGGTTATTCGCATTAAGTGTTCCGCCTCTGAAAGCCGCGTTTTCCGTGGCCTCCGACGCTACTGGAACACATGGAACACGTGGAACACTGCCTTTTCGCTACCTACGGATTAGCTTTCCCCTCGCCCCCTTTGGCGGCGTGAACCTTCAGCGCGAATGGACGCGGCGGATAGCTCCGGATCTGCCGATTGCTGTGTGCGACTAGTCCCAGGCAAGGAGCCGTAGCGGCAGATTTTACGGGTCCTCTTGAAGGGGGGCCCCCTACACGGGTTATCAGACTCGCAGGTTTCATCTAGCCGAGTTTTTTTACAGGGATGTCCGTCTTCTTTGAGTCCTGCAAAGGAAAGAAGCTCAAATATCCACCATGCGGTTTGACTCCCGATCAAACAGCGTGATTTTCACCACTGCTCGGACGATAAAGGTGTTTACACACCTGGATCCGGAACTGCATCCTGTGCACCAGACCAGATCAAACTCACTGCAAAAAAACATTCCGCATTTAGCTGGCTGAGTGACAACGTAACAGCTGCACGTTGGAAGAGGTTAAGCTCAACAGAATTTGGCTTCTGCCACTGCTAACTCTTGCGACTGACCGAGAGATGAGAGTGAGAAAAGGAACGCTTACCAAAAATGACGTCTTATAAAGATCTTTTAGATCAAACTCCTGAATACATGCTCAAAGTCAAACAATACGCAAAACTTTTAATTGACGAAAAAATTTGGGATTCGATTTCTCACAACGACCTTGATGGCTGGCTCCACAACTTCAAAACACCCGAAGAAAAACTACTTTCAGCACTATTATTAGACAGCCTAATTTATAGATCAGCACAACAAACAACAGCACTTCTGAGAAGTGCATTAGAGTGTGCGCTACCTCTAGCCATGTACGACTGTCCAAACTCCGTAATCAATGGCGATGACTTTCTTAAGATCTTCACATCTAAGAGCATCACCAAAAACATTAGAATAGTTCCTGTAATTCGTAACGCGGATCCTCCTACTAAAAGCGGCCCATCAATTGCCAGGATGTACAGGCGAAATCTAAGCGTAAATGATGACTACATGATTTGGCCGTGGCTTATAGAAGAAAATCACAACAAAGGTGTCAAAGACTTTGTATTTATTGACGATGTGTTAGCAACAGGTCAGCAGGCATCAGAATTTTTACAGAAACTGGAACTCCAAAAGTTTCCTGACGCTCGATTTTCGTACATCCCCCTACTAGCCCATCAAGATGGGATAGAGAAACTAAATAAAGACCACCAACTCGTTAAAGTCAGCCCTGTAGAAACATTAGTGAAGAACAGTTGTTTTTTTACCACCGAAAAAATGACTCAAATACATGACCTAGAAAGCCTCTACCTTGAAGTTTCTAAGAAATTCCTAAACAAGCGCCTGTACAGCAAAATGGCGAAGGGATATAACGACATGTCACTTACCTTCTCATATTACCACGCGACTCCCAATGCAAGCCTTCCGCTGTATTGGTACGAAAGTGAAACATTTAACCCTCTAGTGAGGAGATAATTATGCAGAAGGTAGTATCTGAAATTTCTCAGGTTAAACACTCTCTCACTAAAAATCGGTCTGAACACCTGGGAAAAGATGTTTGGAGTGACTTCGTAATCCCCAGATTTTTCAATCGGGTGGATCTAATTTCCACTATGCCAACGCGCCTAGAAGGTGGCCGGGGCAGTGGTAAAACCATGTTGCTTAGATATCTTTCTTATCATAGCCAGTTCTCTCGGAATCGAATCTCCATCCCAGATAGCGCTATAGAAAGAATCGGTCTATATTGGAAAGCCGATACGCAATTTTTAAGATTGATGCAGAAGCGAGGAGTTGACGATGAAGCATGGCTGCCTGTCTTTGATCACTACTTAAACCTCAAACTTAGCTTAGAGGTTCTTTCTAGCGTCATATCCATTATGGAAAGCAACCACGCCGGCATAAGCCAAAAAGATATCGACGAATTGACGTTTGACGGAGCAAAAGACTTCGGCTTCGAAAATGAATCTTTTAATTTGGTTATGCGTGAAATCAACTCAAGAATACGTCAAACAGAAGTAATAATTCAAAACGTGCACGGCCTTGAAAGTCTGCAAAAACTACCAGTATCCTTCCTCCAATACATCGTACAGACGACAATCACTCTGCTTCCGGCACTGAAAAACACGATGTTCTCTGTATATGTCGACGAATATGAAAATCTACTTGGATACCAGCAGCGCGTAATTAACACCCGAATAAAACATTCAGAACCACCAATAATTTTCAACATTGCAATAAAGCTAAACGGAATGTCGGAAACGCTGACGCTTAGTGATGAAAAACTGGAAAATAGAGCTGACTACTCTATTGTAAACCTCGACTCTGAAATTGAAAAAAGCGGATTCGACTCATTTGTAGCAGAAATCTTCCTTAAAAAATTAACGGAAGCCTCACCTACAATATCCAAAGACATTAACATTGATCTTTCTATTTGCTCCAATCCAGACAAACTGGATGATAGACATCAGAAAGAATATGAAGAAAACTGCAAAAGCATCATTAGAAATATCTTTCCAGGTCGTTCACACCAAGACTTGGCAGACGAAATTTTTGAAACACCAAGATACTACAACAAACTTATCTACGAAATAGAGAGCGCTTTAAAACAGCGAAACTCTGAACTATCCGTAGAAGATTTCATTTTCCCACAGTTCCGTAAAGCAATGATTGTTTGTACTTCCTTGCTTTACAGAAAGAGCCTAGCCGTTCCGCATATTCATGAGCAGTTGAAGAAGCTAGAACTTGAAGAAGAAAACAAGTTCACAAACAAAACGGCTTGGGAGCACAATAATTTTATTGGTTGCTACCTTCGAATCATCAGGGCGAACAAAGCAAGTAGCACGTTCTACTCAGGGTTCGACGTATACTCTGCTTTGTCTGGAGGCAACGTCCGCCACTTTCTTGAACTTTGCAAGACCGCATTCAGCCTGATCGATGACAACTCGCTTTCAGAAAACTTCACAGTCGATAGAAAATTACAACATTTAGCAGCAAGAAGCACCAGCGAAGAGCTAATTAAGGAAATTAACCGATTTACACCGCTAGGCACTCAACTAAGCAACTTTGTCAAAGCAATTGGTAAAGTTTTTCAGCTTTGTCAGGACAAAGAAACTCAAAGCGAAACAGAAGTCACTCACTTCGGCATAAAGGAAGATGATACCCCGCTTACTGAAGAGGATGATCGCTTCTTCAAGGAAGCGGAAAAGTGGGGAGTGCTGAAAGCAATTGAGTCGACCAAAAACAAGTCAACTGCCTCTGCTGCTACATTTGACTATGTCTTAAACCCAGTTTATTCGCCATTCTTCTTAATAAGCTATCGCAAAGGGAGAAAAATTGAAATTGAGGCTTCTGCGTTGCGAATGATGTATCAAAACGGTGAAACCGCTATTAGTTCAGAACTCAGAAAACAACTCCGTCTATCGCACGTAAATGATGCAACCAACCAACCAAAACAAGCATCTCTACTATGATTGAATTGAAGTCAACATACAGCGTCGACGAATACTCATTTCCTTTTGAGTTTTCACATGGCTTTGTGGGAACTCCAATTGACGATAGATCGCAGTACTCCATCGAATTCGTTAAGCGGGAATGCCAATCAACCTCGTTATTCCAATATCGGCAGCAAACCTTAGATGTCGTCATAGACGGAGTTCCAATCGAATGCCACTTATTGGAAAAACACATAGAGAAAAACAAACCAACATCTGTATTAGTAGACTCTACGAGCTTAGACATACCGGAACTAGCTTTAATACTCAAAGCACTTCACAGCTATCCAGGCATACGCATAGTGCTGCTATACGTAGAGCCAATTGAATATACATCTGGAGAAAGTAAAGCTTTAGAACAGGAGGACTTTGCTCTTTCAAATGAAATTTCTGGATTTGAGGGAGCGGGCATACCAACAGTGTCTATGCCTATCGACGACGAAAATCTTAGACGCTTTATTTTATTTGTTGGCTTCGAAGGCGGGCGACTGCAAAGCGCTATTGAAACTTATGATATTTCTAGTGAAGAGGCGAGAATATATTTCGGGCTACCAGCTTTTAAGCCTGGATGGGAGTCCCGTTCCATGCGGAGAAATCTGCAAGCTTTGAGCGACCAATCAATCGGGGGGCGAATCGGATATTGCAGCGCGAGCAGTTGCACTGATGCGTTGAACTCGTTACGAAAGGCAAAAGCTAGCGACGAGGGAACTATAAACTACGTAGTACCTCTTGGCACAAAACCCAATTCGATTGCATCAATCCTATTTACACTGGAAAATCCAAAATCGGTTCGACTCTTGTATGATCTCCCCAACAAGCGAAATGGCAGAAGCCGAGGCATAGGTCGCCGTCATTATTACCATTACCTGGTACCTTAAGATGCACTACCACAAAACGCCCCAAGCCGTAGTCAGATTGGCTCGCCGACACATCCCGAAGTCTGCATGCAAGGTCTTGGAGCCTGCGGTTGGGGAAGGGGCATTACTGGAGGCTCTCTACCAATCTCAGTTGCATAAAGAGCTTACCCTCGTAGACATTGACCATCGACGGCTTGATGCGATCAAGGCAATTTACCCCGAATTGTCTTTAATCAATGCCGATTTCATCGGTTGGTCAGAATCGAGAAATGCACCTACCTTTGACTTAATCATTACTAACCCTCCATTTTCAGGCCGGTCTGAAAACTGGATTTGGTTTGGTGGCCAGAAGGCGCCTATCGAATATGCCTTTTTCAGAAGATGCGTGGAGTTACTTGAAAAAAACGGCACGTTAGTCGCTATCGTTCCAGACACTCTTGTTAACTCCTCAAGATTGTCCACTGAACGCGCCTGGATATTCTCTCAGGGAGCGATTACATACTCGTATCAACTACCAGAGCGAATTTTTGACAAAATAGAAGGGGCATTTTATCTCCTTGTTTTTAAAAAAGGTGTGCGCCAGCAATACGTAAAACTGCGAAGTCTAACGGGACAACCTGAAATAAAGGTAAACAAAGCCATCTTGACGTCTACCGACTACAGGCTTGACCACTCTTTTTATAAAAGTTTCAAAAACTTAAATAGCTTCATACCGAAAAACCCGCTTCGTCTTGGAGAAATTTGCACAGTCGGCAGGGGCCCTAACAGGTCAAACTACAAACTTGTTGGAAACCACCATTCAAACTCATTTTCAGAGGGATTCTGGCGAAGCTTCACCAGCCAAAAAGATTCCAATCTTTGTATAGCAGTCAAAAGAGTATCCAGAAACGCACACTTGTCGTTTGGTTTTTTTCAAATTCAAGACATTGAGAAAAGTACCGACTGTATAGTCTTCATTAAAGCGCAAGACAATGAACTATCAAAAATATTGTTTTACTTAAGAGTAGTTATGACAAACGAGGACGGGAAATCCTTACTACTTAAAGGCTCTGGCGCAAAATTTATTCAAGTCAACGACCTGAAAAGCATGCCGTATATGGATATTGCAAAACTATTTCCTGCTGAGTACGAAAACTTTACTAAAGCTTACAATTCATTCGACATCAACTTGTGTTTAGACATAGAGAGGACCGTCTATTCAAAACTGGTATGGGGTGATTCAGTGATTGCTCTGCGCAGTTCTAAAAACAAAACCTTTAAAGATGATGAGCTATTATTAAAAGCAATTTAGCCCCCCCCCACCTAACATCACTGATAACTTTAACACTCAATATTGATGAACTTATATATAAACCAGACAAATAAATTATCACAACAACTTTGATAAATAGATTAATCAAAGACGATGATTGGCCAAGTAAAAAAGTCCCTTATCAAGGAGGCAAACTGGAAGATCGCGCAGAATGCTGCAACGGCTAAGATTTATGACAGAGCGCGGATTCAACGCCGGGCTAGAAAGTTTTCTAACTGGGCAATCGCGGATTGGGCTAACGCAAAATTAGGATGTCTGAAAGGTCATAGCAATCCAGGCATAGAAATCACAATGGGGAGCTCAGTGAACTGGAGCTACTCCCCTGTCTCACTTTCGTTGCGTCTTACAGAGCAGAGGGTTGATGGGAAGAGTCGTAAACAGCACCCTCACTCGTGTATCCCTCCATGTATCCCTTATTGTATTATCCTCCTGCAAGCCTTGTTTTATATGGAACCCTACAGTCTCCCTCGGGCACCAAAATAGAAAAAAGGTCTTGCGGAAGCAGAGCCTTTTTTTGTCTGGAGGAAATAGATTGGTGCAACGCCGATCATTAAAGCCTTGTGCTGAGTCGCAGTTGAAGCACCCGGAATCACTGCATCGCAGACACCTGAGATGCTATTTCCCCACAGGCGCGGGACACCAAACGTTACCTACCAAACGCGTGGCCCGACCTCACAGCCTAGAGGCTATCTCCTTCCACATGTAGTCATAGTTGTACTCCAACCAACCCACCAACAATCTGTCGTACTGCCTGCGAAACCAATTGCGCCGTCGCGTCGCGAGCCTCTCATCTATCTCGGTTCTGAGCCAATCAGGGTCAAACCCAGTCCATACAGTGGGCAGAACTGCACTAATGTTTGTGAAACACACTGGTGCTACTTCTGAATAAAAAATCTTGTAGAGCACCGCTGGATCAACGCCCTTGAGTTGACGAACGACGTAGTCGTAATCAGTGGGGAAATGATTGAAAGGCTCTGATAAGGCATCTCTGATCCTAGTCAGTTGTGGTTCATTCAGAAGATGTCCCACTGCAAAAATCCTCCGATTCCTTATCCAGTAACTCGCTACCGTTTCGTCTGCAGATCTGCGTGTAACCGCACCGACGACAATCGTATGCATATCGCTATGGCGAGCCATGGCCAAAACTGACGTCGTCTTGCCGAGCAACAGCTCAAGTCCAGAATCGGGCGCTTGCCCAACCTATTCCTTAGCCCCAAACATCCGCTCAGCAATCTCCCGCCCTCGCTCCATCCCTTCCTTCGTCAACCATATCGACTTGTTCCTGTTCACCGGATTACTGATCAAACCCTGAGCGTGCAAGCGGTTCATGATCTCGAAGTCATAGCCCTTCCACGCATTGCCGGCGTCGGAGCTATAGGCTGCCAGGAGAGCAAGGACGGCGTCGTCGATCAGTTTCATGTCGTATTCCATGATGGTCACTCCGCTGATGTTCAGTATTTGTAATCAAAGCGTCGTATCAAAGTGGATGTCAATGCTGCGCGAGCTTTTGGGTTTAGATGCCCGGTCGCTGGTTGCCTCGCATGCGATGACCGCCCGTATAATCACGCCCGCACGACAGACTCCGCTGGCATTTCGCGCATTGGTCTCAAGCCCTTCACTTCATTGACAGACATCCCCATGGAAACCTCACTGGAAACCGTTGCCCTCTTCTCCCTCAAACTTGCCTACGAAGAAGAAGGCCTGAGCCCGATCCTGCGCGATGACATGGTCATGGGCGATTATCAGAAAGATGTTTTCGAGTTACTGGTGAAACGCGGCGATGTCGAGGACATTCAGTTCAAGATGAACGAATGCCTGAATCTGGCACTGGATGCTTTGGGCGGGGTCGAGAAGCCGTTGGGGCGGGAGTTGCGCAAGTTGTCGGCGGAGTTGGCTCAGGCGCGATCGATGGAGCAACTGGGTCAGCCGCTCCTCGCGCTGAAGGGGTATTTGCGCGACATTCTTTGAGTGCCGCGCGGTGGGTAATTACAGCAGGTAACTGGAAATGTATTTGGAAATCTCCACCATCGAGGTCTTGCCGGTGAATTCGAATTTCACTTTGCCTAGCGACGAAAAGTAGATCTCGAGTTCCGAATCCAGATCGAAGGTGCCCGAAGTCTCCACGGAGTAGGCGACGATGTTTTTGTAGGGCAGTGAGGTGAAATCCTTTTTGCTGCCGGTGATGCCCTGGACGTTGACGGCGATGATGCGTTTGTTGGTGAAGACCACGCCGTCACGCATG
>Ga0157369_10003669_pt1 | contig 18233 bp, 17 predicted proteins | sample C25metaG_FD_113461 | JGI IMG/M metagenome (GOLD analysis project Ga0157369, IMG submission 113461) | Corn rhizosphere microbial communities from Kellogg Biological Station, Michigan, USA - C2-5 metaG | ecosystem: Host-associated > Plants > Roots > Rhizosphere > Soil | place: USA: Michigan... | reverse complement strand
TTCCCTCCGGCGCAGCGAGTGCTCCGCTCGAAGCTGAAGTCAGCCATGCTGCACAGAAGATAAGAAGGATTCTCTTCATTATCGAAGTCATGGCGCGTGTCCTTTCAACACATGGGCGAGCGGCGGGTGGTCCTGCAGGCGAGCCCGTTGAATGATCGGCCCGGGTGGGACTAAGTGCGGCGGAATCGTTTCGGATCAAACTGCTAACGACTTACCACGATATATCGCATGGTTCAGGGGGTCAAGCAGCCAAGATAACAGTCGGGCTGCCCTGGGCGGCTTCTGGCTATCGCGATGATCCGCCACCCTGACTCTGAATCTCAAGCAACTGCACGACCTGCTTAGGTCAGACTTGTCGACTCTTGCCCGACCAGTATTTGTCTCGCACCGCTCGCCGCATAACCTTCCCAACCGGACTGCGCGGCAACGATTCCGAGAACTCGACTGACTTCGGCGTCTTCACCGAGCCGAGGCGCTCCTTACAGAGCGCGATGAGGTCCTCCGCAGGGACTGATCGCCCGGTCTTCAGCTCGACGACGGCTTTGATAGCTTCCCCCCACTTATCGTCCGGCACGCCGATAACTGCGCAATCCTGCACCGCCGGGTGGCTTAGGATCACCTGCTCGATCTCGAATGGATAGACGTTAAAGCCGCCGGTGATGATCATCTCCTTCTTCCGATCGCAGATGTAGATGAAGCCTTCCTCATCCTGGTAAGCGAGGTCGCCCGTGTGATGCCAGCCAAAGGCGGACACTTCCTCCGTCGCTTCCGCGTTCTTGTAGTAGCCACGCATCACGATCCCACCCTGCACGACGATCTCTCCGACGTCTCCGGGCTTGACCATGCAACCCTTGTCGTCCATCAGAGCGACTCTTGTGAACGGCATGGGACGACCGCAGGTGAGAAGACGCTTTTCGTCCAGTTTTCCCGAGCGGTCGAAATGCTCCTCTGGCGAGAGCAGTGCAATGCCCGCCGGCGCCTCGGTTTGCCCATAGGCCTGCGTCATTACGGGCCCGAACGCCGTGACGGCTTCAGTCAGTTTCGCCGCCGACATCGGCGCAGCGCCATAGATGAAGTGCTTCAGCGACTTGAAGGAAAACCCGCCGAGATTCGGCTGCGAGAGTAGCGTATAGATGGCAGTCGGCGGAAGATAGATAAACGACACGTTGTGCTTCTCGATCGCATGTAGCACGGCCTGCGCCTCGAACTTCTTTAAGATGACCATTGTTCCGCCGAACGCAATGTTCACGAAGGCGAAAACGGTCGCCGCGTGGGACAGGGGCGCAGCGGCGAGATAAACCGGCGGACCGTCGAAACGCAGCAACGCACGGTAGTTCGCGATGTTCGCCTCAAAATTTCTGTTCGTGTTCATGACACCCTTAGGGCGGCCGGTGGTGCCACCGGTGCCCCTGAGCATGCACAGTCCCTCCGGATCCCATGGAAGATCGATCGGCGTATTGCTCTGCGCAGCCGCCCACTGCGAGAGGTCCAGAGCGACATCCGAGGCGCCGTCCAAGCAGACGAAGTGCCTGACTGTCAGAAGGACACGCTGCACCTTACGTGCGAACGGCTCGAACTCCCGTTGATAGAAGAGAACCTCGACGTCGAATGCACTCAGGATGTGAAGGTGTTCGTCGTCGGCGCCGCCCACGTTGAGCGGCACCCATGCGCCTCGGGCCTTCAGGATGCCGAGCAGCGCCGTGAAGGCGAGTGGGTCGTTCCGGCTGAGGACCCCACATTTCGTCTCGCGCTCGACGCCGAACGCCTCGAGGCCGTGCGCGATCCGGGTGGCGAAGTCCGCTACGTCCTTGTAGCTCGAGAGCTTGCCGTCGAAAACGTACGCCGCGCGCTCGGGTGTGGCCGCAACGACCCTGTCGAAAAAATCGATCAAGTTCACGTTTCGTTGTTCCTCTGTGTGGGGCGATACGAGCCGCGGGTCCCGCTCCCCGGGACGGCGAGAAGCCTTTGCCGGGAGCCTGCGCGTTGATCGAGCGGCGTTGAGCTAGTCCTTCGCCGGCGGGGCCGATGCGCACTGTGCGCGTAGCGAGCGCGGCGTAGTGCGGTCTGTCTCAGGAGGCGTCCGGCTCGATGCGGACCAGAGCCTGCCCATATTCGACCAGCGATCCATTGTCCGCGAGGATGTCGACGACACGGCCTGCAATGTCCGACACCACCGGAGAAAACAGCTTCATCACCTCGATGAGGCCGACGGTGTCGCCCTTTGAGACCTGGCTTCCGACTTCCACGAACGGCGCGGCACCCGGCTCGGAGGCGCGATAGAACATACCGAGCATCGGCGCGGTGATCGCGTTCTCCACGGCGGTGGGCCGGGTGGCAGGCGCGGTTCGTGGTCGCGTCTCTTCGGGGTCGGGCGCTGGAGCTTGCGCTGTTGCCGCCCCGTGCGGTTGTCCCTCACGGGGCCCGGGAGCGCGTCGGAACTTCAGCTTAAGATCCCCCGCCGAGAGCTCCACGCTTTCGCAGTGGTCGGCCTCCTTGAGAAGCCTGAGGATGTCGACAACGTCACGATAGGTCAGCGTGTATTGCACGCTGGCTTCCTGGAAACTCGCTTCCGTATTCTTGTGAGCTCGCATTCAATGTCCAATTTCGAGCTTCAGATCGCCCTTTTGCAGAGAGAATGACGCGAGCCGCGGAGCTTTAGCCAGCTCTTCCAGCAGCACCCGAAGCGGCCGTTTGATCGACGGCGCCTTCAATACAATTCGTTGCTCCCTTTGGAACGCCTCCACCACCGGCTTGCCGTAAAACAGATGGAGTAAGAGTTCCTCGTCGGAGGCGAAAGGCCCCGCTTCAATGCGGAAGGATTCCAGAATTCGCTCGCCGTACAGTGCTTCCGGCACCGCGCGTCGCAGCGACTTGCCGCCGAGGATGCGGTCCAGCACGTTGGGATCGATCGGCGCCTGTGTGGCGCCGTAGTGCCCGAGGGCGTACAAGGTCAGCTCCTTGGGGATTGTCTTGTACCGCTGGCCCTGCACGACATTGAAAACTGCCTGCACGCCCACGAATTGCGAGAACGGCGTGACCATGATCGGGTAGCCCAGCTCGGCGCGCACCCTTCCCGCCTCGTGAAGCACTTCGTCGATCCGGTCCATCATGCCGACTTCCTTGAGCTGGTTCTGGAAGTTCGACATCATCCCGCCTGGGATCTGGTGTTCTACAAAGCGCTCGTACGCTATTGGATCGAAGGCGACAGGCACGCCGGCCGGCCAGCCCGCCTTGTACGCAGCCCAATGCATGTAGTCGTCCAATTTCGCGATTGCCCCAGCATTGAGGCCCGTGGGAATGCCGAGATCAGCAGCGATCGTGGCGATGTCCCGCGTGGCAGGCAGCGAGTCGCCATTCGCGAGCGGTTCGGCAGCCGTGGTCGCAACGTCGATGCCGACCTTCATCGCCGCCCGGTACGACTCGTGCGCGAGTCCCATGCAGGCGTGCGCGTAGAACTCGATTGGGATCTTTCCTGAGGTCGCCTTCTTGATTGACTTCAGGAGCGACTCCGTTCTCGCTGCAGTGAGGATTCCACTGGCGTCCGTGACGGTGATCGAATCGACGCCGTGGGCCACAAGCTGCCGCGCCTTGTTCTCGTAGTACGCGTCGGTGTGCACCGGGCTGACGGAGAAAGTCAGGATCCCAGACACCTTCAGGCCAAGACCCTTCGCAATCTGGAAATGCGCCGCGATTGCGTCCAGATCGTTCAATCCGTCGAACACTTTCACCCACTCTGCGCCGCGTTTCTGCAAGCATTTGAACAGCAGCTCGACGACCTCATCCGGATAGCGGCTCCATCCGAAGAGATTGCGGCTGCGGATCAGCACGTCGATCGCCGTCTGGGGCAGCCGGTGGTGAAGCAGGCGGATTCTTTCCCAGGGATCGTCGCGCAGGAACTTGACCGCGGTCTCGAAAGAGGCGCCCGAGATGACACAGGCCTTTGCAAATCCCGCATCGTCGAGGAGCGGGGCGGCTTCGAGCATCGTCTCGGTGCTCATCCTTGTCGCCCAGAGCGACTGTGGGCCGTCGCGGAACGTTTCGTCGAGGAATTGGAGCATGCTCACACCTTGACGATGATGGCGTCGGCCTGCCCGAAGCCGCCACAGATGGCCGCCGCGCCATACCCGCCGCCACGCTGCTTGAGTCCACGCGCGAGCGTCATGACGAGGCGAGCGCCGCTCGCGCCGGTCGGGTGTCCGATCGCCACCGCCCCGCCCTTCGTATTTGTGATCGCCCTCAGACGGATCAGGCACTTCGCGTCTCCGTTGGCAAGGCGCTTGGTCGAGACGAGCGGCATGGCGGCGAAGGCCTCGTTGATCTCGATCAGCTGCAGATCCCCGATGCCAAGTCCCGCTTTTGCCAGCGCTTGCGCGATAGCATCTCCCGGGAGATAAGGCGATGAATTGAGCGAGCCTGCGAGTTGTACGTAGGCCACGATCTCGCAGAGCGGGTCGAGACCGCGAGCGGCCGCGGCATCGCGTGACATGACGAGCGCCGCCGAGGCGCCGTCGTTCAAGCCGGGCGCGTTCCCCGCAGTAACGGTAGGGCTGCCGTACACCGGCGGCAGCTCCCTCAGTTTGTCGCGAGAGATGGACCTCCTGGGCGCTTCGTCGGCGGCTACGGTCTCGGCGTCGGCACCTTTCCCGATCTTGAATGGAGCAACCTCGTCGGTGAACAGGCCACCATCCAGCGCGGCGAAATACTTTCGATGGCTCTCGAAAGCCCAGTCGTCCTGCTCGTCCCGGGAGACGCCGTGCTCAAGTGCCACTAAGCCCGTCACCCTCGCGAGCGGCTCGCCGGTGAAGGGGTTGCGAAACTGGAGCGGATCCTCGATCGTGAGGTCGCCGAGCTTGTGACCCCACCGTGTCTGGCGTTGCAGGAAGGGAGTCTGGCTGCAGCTCTCGACGCCGCCAGCGAGTACGATCTCGGCTTCCTGAAAGCGCGTGCGCATGAACCCCAGCCCGATCGCGCTCATCGACGAGCAGCAGGCGCGATCGACCGTAAGAGAAGGTGTTTCCGGAGGCAGACCCGCCTTGATGATGATCTGGCGCGCGGCAACCAACGTGGAGCTGGCGAGGACCGCCGAACCGAAGTACGCCTCGCTCACTTCACGAGGCGCGATGTTCGCGCGCTCGAGCAGCCGACGCACGGCGTAGGCGCCCAACTCTACGGCGCTGCACTCCTTGAGCGCGCCGCCCAGGCGGCCGAACGGAGTACGCAGGCCTTCTGCGAGGACGATGTTCGGAAGCATCTTCGTTCCTTTCGAATACGGTTCTCGCGGAAGCGCCGCTATTGCGCCGGCACGGGATCCGGCAATAGGACCGAAGACATGCCGCCGTCGACCACCAAGTTGGCCGCGGTTACGTAGCTTGCGTCGTCTGAGGCGAGGAACGCGCATGCGGAGGCGATTTCCCTCGGCTCGGCGTACCGGCGCAGCGGAATGCGGCCGACCCAATACCGGTCTCCACCCCGTGCACGGATATCCTCGTTCAGGGGCGTCGTTACGTATCCGGGCGAGATCGCGTTTACTCGGATGCCCTGCGCGGCCAGCTCGGAGGCGAGCTGCCGCGTCAATGCGATCACGCCGCCCTTTGCGGCGACGTAAGCCGCGTTGACGACCGCTAACAGCCCCGCGACCGAGGCGATATTGATGACCGAGCCGCCGCTTCTCCGGACCATATGGGGAACCGCCGCTTGGGTGGCAAAAAAGATGGCCGACAGGTCGACGTCGAGCACGTGACGCCACTGCTCGGCGCTTGTCTCGGCAAGGGTTGCGCGGGAGATGACCCCGGCGCTGTTCACGAGCACATCGAGGCCACCGAGCTGTTGCGCGATCCGGCGGAACGCATCGTCGAGCGCGGGCACCTGGGTAACGTCCGCGGCAACGCCCATCGAAGCCACTGCGCGGCCCGCGAGCGAATCCAGCGCCACCTCGATTCGCTGCCGGCTAATGTCCACAAGCGCGATGCGCGCGCCCTCGTCCGCGAACCTCTCGGCAATCGCCTGGCCGATTCCCGAGGCGCCTCCGGTGACTGCGACAACCTTGTTCTCGAAGCGCCGCACGCGCAATGTCTCCTTACGGTATCACCGGCTTTTGCTGGCCGTTCTCATCGCGGACGAGCAGGGCGATCACCTGCTGGATTCTCTCGTCGAGTTCCCGATCGTCCAACCCGACAGGACCCGGATTGTTGAGGATGATATTGACCACCGCTCCGTGCACGAACTGCAGCGCTACTCGCACTCGGGCCTCGAGGCCTCGCCGGCCGCTCGCTGAGACCCTTTCGCTCAGAACTTCCACGAAGATGTTGCCCATGTGGGCACCGAGCCTTCTTAAGGGGAACCACGCATCGTCCCGCACCGGGATGTGCCTAAGGGATGCCCGGATGAGGCCTCGGTGCAGTCTCACGCCGGTCAACCAAGCATCGACGATCGCACGCACCGCGCGGTCGAAATCCAACTCCGCAAAGTCCGGACGGGAGATGCGCTTCCGCACCGCGATCTCGATGCGAGTCGCGACGATCTCCTGCAGAACGCTGAAGTAGGTCTCCTTGCTTTCGAAGCGCTCGTAGAAAGCGCCTACCGAAACCTTTGCCGCCTTCGCCACTTCGTCCACAGTGGAGGCGAAGAAATCGTTGCGTTCGGCAATCTTTAGCCCAGCAGTCACGAGCGCGGCGAACGTCGCCTTACTGCGGGCTTGCTGCGCGGGCGTTACGCCCCGGGTTCGAAGCTTAGGTCTGGCCGAGCCTTCGCTCACCAGCGCGCTCGAGATTACGTCCCGTAGATCGTCCATCACCTTATCTCCAGCGCAACAACCGGCCTTCCAGCACGTCCATTGCCTTGATCATCAAGACGCCCAGTACGCCCAGGAATATCAGGACAGCGAAGACGCCATCGGTGTCGAACGTCCCAGCGAGATACGTGAGCAGTTGGCCCAGACCGTGCTGCGAGGCGATGATTTCCCCTGCGATCACGCCGAGCAACGCATAGATAAGACCGAGCTTGAGCCCCGAGAAGATCGTCGGAATCGCGCTGATCAGCGTGACTTTGAAGAAGATGCGTCCCGGGGACGCGCCGAGCGTGCGGCAGAGGACGAGCCAGTCCGGGTCCACGCTGCGGGCACCGGCGACGGTGTTGTTTAGCACGATGAAGAACGTTAAGGAGAAGCCGAGGGCAATCTTCGAGCCGATGCCGAGGCCGAACCAAAGGAGGAAAAGCGGCGCAAGCGCGACGCGCGGCAGCGCATTCAACCCGGCGAACAGAGGATCGAAGAACTTTTCCGCCATCGGGCGCATGGCGAAGAGCAGCCCGAACGCTATGCCCGCGATGCTGCCAAGGGCGAACGCGGTCAGCGTCCCGGCGAGCGTCCAGAGCGCCTCTTTGACGATCACATGGTCGACAAACACTCCATTCCAGAGATGGCGACCTATGACGCTTGGGCGACCGATGAAGAGAGGATCGATAAACCGGGAACGGGAGGCCCATTCCCAAGCAAAGAGGAAGACGGCCAGGAATGCGAACTGCGCGAAGCGTACCCGCCACCGAGCGACCTGCCGTGGATCTATTGGTGCGCCGGTCATTTCGCGGCCACTGCCTGACTCAGCCCCACCTCCAGACGTGACCACACCTTCGCGTAGAGCTCGTGGTAGCGCGCGTCCTTCTGTAACTGGCGCACGGAGCGTGGCCGCGGGAGCGGGATCGGGATGTCGTCGACGATCACGCCTGGCCGCGGCGACATCACGATCACCCGATCGGACAGCACGACGGCCTCCGCCAAGTCGTGCGTGATGAAAAGAACGGTGCGCCGCTCGTCGTTCCACAACTCGAGCAGCACGTCCTCGAGCTGCAGCTTGGTCTGCGCGTCAAGGGCGCCGAAAGGTTCATCCATCAATAGGATTGGCGATTCCAGCGAGAATGTGCGGGCGAGTGCGACCCGCTGGCGCATGCCGTGCGACAGCGCCTTGGGATAGTGGCCGCTGAAGCCCTGCAGGCCGACTTTGCGCAGGAATTCATCGGCGCGCGCCCCGCGCTTGTCGACCGGTAGGCCCCGAAATTCGGTCCCGAGCATGGCGTTTTCGCGCGCCGTACGCCAGGGAAACAGACAATCCCGCGCAAGCATGTACGCGACGTCGTGTCGCCCTGCCCGCGGGGCGTCGCTTCCGAGGCGCACGGAGCCCTCTTGCGGCACGAGCAGGCCGGCAAGAAGATTTAGGATCGTCGTCTTACCGCATCCGCTCGGACCAACGATCGAGACGAACTGGCCTTCGTCAATGGCAAGCGAGATATCGCGAATCGCGTAGGCGCCAGCAGCGAACGCGTGACTGACGCCTTGGATGCTGATCGAAGCTCCAAGAGCACCCACGCGTCCGCTCAGTGGCTTCCCTACTTCGCAGATTGGAGAACCTTGCGGTAGACGATATCCTCGACCTTGAGCGGCTTCTGAATCATGTCGCTCTTGACCAGGAACTGGCTCATTCCCTCGAAAGAGCTGCGGACAAACGTCGTCGAGTAGTTGGCGATCGTCTCCTCTACCACCTGCTTCATGACAGCATCCGGGTTCTCGATGTTGCCTAGCTTCAGATGCTTCGAGGCAATTTCCATGGTTTCGGCACGATTCTTCGGGTCCTTTAGCCAAGCCGTCGCCTTGTCGGAGGCTCTGCGGAACGCGTCGACCGTCTCTTCGTTCTTGCTCACATAGTCGCGCCGAGCGCACCACGTCACGAACGAGCCATTCATCGCTTTGACGTCGCCCGGTCCCTGACCTTTTCGCATGTCGGCGATGACCGAGCACTTCTGCGACGAATCGCAGAGTGCCACGATCGGATCCCAGCTCAATGCGGCGTCGACTTGCTTTGAGACAAGCGCCGCGAAGGCCGTATTCGGCGCCCCGACGGCGATATAGGTGGCGCTGTCGGGAGGCATCCCCGCGCCGACGAAAAGCGCCTTCGCCTGCAGCTCGGTGGCGGAGCCCCGAGCGGAGACACCGATCGTCTTGCCCTTGAGGTACCGCATGGCATCCGGGTAGTTAGTGGACTGCGGCACGATACCGGGCACCGCGAGCAGGCTGTAGACGTTGTTCGCGATTTGCGGCTGGACGGTGATGAGGTCGTTGCCCTTTGCAATCGCCTGCATCATGCCGTCAGCGCTCCAATAGATCAGGTCCAAGCTTCCGGCAATCGCGGCCTGCGCAGCGGTGGGCGCCGCCGGAATCAACACCGGCTCACATTTCAGCTTCTCCTGCGAGCAGAAACCCTTCTCCACCATCACCCAGGTTACGAGATTGAGGATGTTTCCCGGGTACTCATGGAACCGGATCGTCCGCTCTTGGGCGCTCGCGGCAGGCTGATGCAGTGCAAAAAGAGAACAGATGCTCGCGACAGCGATCACGTATCTCATCTCACTCCTCCATCCCCGTCGAGGGCATTCCACGGGGGTAGTCGACGCACTCGTCCGCGAGGACGAAGCTAAACCGTAAGCCGAATCACGGTTCTGTTTTTGATTGCAGCAGAGCATCAGCCGTATGTCAAGCCTCACGCCAATGGGCTTAGACGCGTATCAGGCGGCCTTGGCCATCGTCCTGTCGCAGACAAATCCGCTTCGATGGCTTTGCATCCGGTGCGTTGATTCGACTTCTTTACCGCGAATGACAGCGAGAAGCCAATCCTCGCAAGCCCCGCGGCCGGACATTGATAATCGTAACGATGGACACGCATCTGTCCGCGCCCCGCGTGAGCCAGTCGAAAGACTTTCATAAGGCGTAAAGGTGGGACGGGGTGCCGAGTGACGCCGTAAGTGCTCGAGGTCCCGGTGGCCACCTGCGGCATCCAAACGGCGTCGTGCAAACCGCCACCGTGCAAACCGCCGCTGTGTCAGAAGAGACCGCACCGGCGCGGCCTTGGCTACAGCCGGTCACTTGACATTGACTTGGCGACGTCACTATAGTCCTCGCCGTCCCATCGAACGGTACGGTTTGTTCCATTGAGTGGAACGAACAGACGGGCACTCTGCCAACGATCCGTCGTCGGACCGCCTTCAACACAACAACCGTGTGGAGGAGCATGAGCCTGCGAAGAAGTGCAGCACTGCGCACAGTCGCCTGGGCGCTGTTGATCATGTCGTTTTCGATAGCTACCGTCTTGGCCGCCGAGCCGACGAAGGTCAAGGTCGGCTACTACCCAGCGCTAGTTGACATTCCCGTCTTCATCGCGGAATCGCAGGGCATATTTACGAAGAACGGGTTGGACGTCGAGATGATTTCATTCACGACGGGCCCGGCGTTGATTGGATCGCTGCTCAGCGCATCCACACCCTTTATTGATGGTGGCGGCGCTTTGCTTTCCTTCCCTCAGGTCTCGCGGGGCCACAAGATCCGAGGTGTCGCGAACTTCTGGGCACAGAATCTCTATACGCTCATTGTGCGAAGCGATGTCCCGACACCGCATATGGGACAGCCGTATCCAGCGCCCGTGCGCGATCTCAAAGGCAAGCGCATCGGCGTGGTTGCCCTCGGGTCGACGACGTCTGCGATGGCGGAGTCGCTCATTCGCGATGCGGGCTTGCGTGTTGGGGAGGACGTGACGTTGTTGCCAGTCGGTGCACCCGCCACGGCGATTGCTGCGCTCGTCGCGGGAAACATCGACGGCTACATCTCCTTCCCTCCGGTCAATCAAATTCTCGATGCAACCCATCCAGGCTCCTACAAAGTCCTGGTCGGCGCTTCCCAATATCCACCACTCCTAAAGATCAACTTCTTCAATCACATCGCCACCACGCAGGAATTCATCGACGCCCAACCGTCGACGGTGCTCGCGATGTGCAAGTCGATCCGCGAGGCCCTCGAGTGGCTCAAGGACCCGGCCCACAAGACCGATGCGGTAAAGGGCCTGGAGAAATGGCTTCCCGGCAACCCGCCTGGCGTAATCGCCGCCGCACTGGATGCTTCCATGCCACTCCTGATGACGAGCGACGACAAGCTCGGTCGTATCCAGCGTGAAGCTGTGCAGAACGGCAACGACCAGCTGCTGGGCCTCGGCTACATCAAGGAAGGCGTGTCGTACGACACTTACGCGTACAAGCCCTGCAATTAGCTGACGCACTTCGTGAAATCCGTCATTGAAAAGGAGGCGATGATGCGCGTCCTCGCTGCGTCGCTAATCGTGCTGTGCGCCTTTGCGCCGCCCCCAGCCATTGCAGACGTACCCAAAGTAAAACTGGGCTACTTTCCTGCGATGGTGGATGCACCGGTGTTCATTGCGGCGTCGGAAGGGTTCTTCGCGAAGAACGGAGTGGACGTCGAGATGGTGCTGTTCACTTCGGGTCCGACGTTGATCGGATCGCTTCTGAGCGGATCGACTCCGGTAGTCGACGTGGGCGCGCTGCTTACCTTCCAGCAGGTCGCGAAGGGCCATGATATCCGCGGGCTCAGCCACTACTGGTCTGCGAACTTCTATTCGCTGATCGTTCGCAGCGGCTTGCCAACGCCCAATGCCGGTAAACCTTATCCGGCCCCCATCCTCGATCTCAAAGGCAAGAAGCTCGGCGTGGTGGCGCTCGGCTCGGCGACCGCCGGGTTTGCCGAAACGATTCTCAAGGATGCCGGGTTACATCCTGGAGAAGACGTAACGATCGTGCCGGCGGGTGCAATCGCCACCGCGGCATCCGCGCTCGTGAACGGCAGCATCGATGCTTATATCTCGTATGCGCCCATGAACGAGCTTCTCGATGCGCGCAATCCCGGTTCGTACAAGATGGTCCTTGCGCCGGAGCAATTCCCGGCCGTATTCCAGGTCAACCTGTACCCACACGCCGCGACAACACAGCGATACATCGATGCCAATCCAGCTGTCGCCGACGCCATTTGCCGGTCCATCGAGCAAAGTCTGGCGTTTCTGGCCGATCCGACCAACTTCGATGAGGCGGTGCGGGGACTCGAGAAATGGTTGCCGGGAAATCCGCCAGGCGTCGTCGCGGCTGCGCTCAAGCACTCCCTCCCGCAAATCGTGGGCGACCGTGCGCATCTCGGCAAGATCACTCCCGAGCAAGTGAAGAACGCGAGTGACCAGCTGCTCGCCATCAAATATACGAGCCAAGCCGTCTCATACGAGCCGTATGTTTACAGGTCCAAGGCATGCAACTGATGGAGGCTGCCTTCGATGCCACTCGACAGCCGCGCTCGGCTGACGGGACCTCCTCTTCAATGGCCGAAAACGGCGCATCGAAAGTCATGGTCCGCATCGAAGGCGTGTCGCATCAGTTCGCCGACGTCCGGGTTCTCGAAAACATCGATCTTTCGGTGGGTCGGGGCGAGTTCATCGCCCTGGTCGGGATGAGCGGATGCGGCAAGACCACGCTGCTCAATCTCGTCGCCGGCCTTCTGCAGACCGATTCGGGCCACATCATGGTGGCGGGAGAAACGATCTGCGGTCCTCGACCCATGACGGGCTACATGTTCGCCCGTGACGCGCTGTTGCCCTGGCGAACCGCGCTCGAAAATGTCGCGTACAGCCTGGAGTTGCGAGGCGTGCCGAAGGACGAGCGCCGCAAGCGCGCCCGTGCCTGGCTCGAGCGCCTGGGTCTCATTGCGGCGGCCGACAAATACCGATCCCAGCTCTCTCAGGGCATGCGCCAGCGCGTGGCGCTCGGGCGCACGCTGGCCATCGAGCCGGATCTCCTGCTGCTTGACGAGCCCTTCGCGGCGCTCGACGCGCAGACGAAGCAAGAGCTTCAGCCCAAGTTTCTCGAGCTCTGGGAGGGAAGCAGCACGACGGTCATCCTGGTCACCCACGACATCGACGAGGCGATCAGCATGGCCGACAGGGTCGTCGTGATGAGCCGCAACCCGGGCCGCATTGCGGAGGACGTTCGAGTGGCCCTGCCGCGCCCGCGCAACCTCGCTGACCTGGTAGACGATTCCACCTATCGCGCCCTGCGTCATCGTGTCAGGAACGCTCTCATATGAATGGAACACTCGCATCCGACGCGTCTCGGACGTCAGCCACCGCTCGCGGTGCGCGGCGCACTCCGTGGGTTCATTCACGCGTGAACGTTTACATCGCCCGTCTGATCACGGTCGTCGTGCTGTGTCTCATCTGGGAATGGCTGGCGTACGCCGGCTACGCCGACGAGCGTTTCGTGGGACGGCCGAGCGCAATCCTCGCCTCATTCTTCAAGTTGCTGACGACCCGCTCTCTTTGGTCGCATGCGACCTCGACCATCGCAGCGACGCTCCTTGCATTCTCGGTGGGATCTGCGCTTGGCATCGCTGCCGGGCTCGCGCTCGCAGCGTGGCCGGTAGTCGACGAAGTAGTGGATCCGATAGTGACCGCGCTCAACAGCATCCCGCGCGTCGCGCTGGCCCCGCTGTTCATCCTTTGGTTCGGCATCGGCATCGAGTCGAAGGCGTTCGCTGGGTTCAGCCTGGTGTTCTTCATCCTGCTCATAACGACACGGGCGGGACTGAAGAACGCCGACCCCGACCTGCTCACCATTGCACGCACACTTTGCTCGACGAGACTGCAGACGTTTTTGAAGGTGGTCGTGCCAATCTCGGTTCCGTCGATATTTTCGGGTCTGCAGCTTGCGGTGATCTATTCGCTGCTCGGTGTGGTCGTCGCCGAAATGATCGCCTCGCAAGCAGGGCTCGGGGTGATCGTTTCCCAGTACGCGCAAACGTTCGCGATCAACGATACCTTCGCCGTCCTCATCGTTCTGGGCATTCTGTCGTGGCTGCTCGCGACGGCGGTGCGGGTGGTGGAATCGCGCGTGCTTCGTTGGCAGAAGGCATGAACATGCAGCAGGAGCTACCTGCGAGCAGCGGCTCGGCCCGGTACCGGGCGCTGGAGATTCATCGCGAAGGTCAGGTCGCGACCATTCGCCTTTATGCCCAGACATACCTGATGTCGCTCAAGCCGCCGGCGGATATACATCAGGAGATCGGTCCGGCGCTAAACGAGCTGCGCACTGATCATGCGATCCGCGTCATCGTCATCACCGGCGCGGAGGACGGTGAATTCATGGTGGCGCGGCGCACCGAAGACTACGCCGGACCGAATCTGCGCCGCATGCTGAACGAGCCTACCAGCGCATGGAAGACCTTCATGGGCATCATCCAGGCGCACCAGGCAATGGCGGAGATTGAGAAGCCGATCATCGCCAAGGTGAATGGCGACGCGATGGGATTCGGGCAGAGCCTCGTCTTTTCATGCGATCTCGCGGTCGCATGGCACGACGCCAAGTTCTGCGATATCCACCTCGGGATGGGTGACGCAACGGTGACGACGGGGCGGCACGTCGGGCCGCCCTTTGGCACCGTGCCTGGTGACGGCGCGGGCAGCGTGCTGCCACTGCTGCTGCCCTTGCCGTTGGCAAAGCAGTATTTGTGGTTATCCGAGGAGTGGACGGCAGCCGACTTCGCGAAGTTGGGGGTCATCAACCAAGTCGTGCCGCGGGAGCAGCTCGATGAAGCGGTGGATCGTCTCGTGCAAAGCCTCCTGAAGCGGTCGTCGTTTGCCCTAGCGTGGAGCAAACGCATCTTGAATCGACAGTTGGCCGACCAGCTCAATCGCACACTCGATGCGTCGGTCGCGTATGAGATGGTGAATTTGCTGCAAGTCGAGCGTCTCGAGTATGACGATCCGCGCAAGCTGGATTGAACATCAACGGCTCGTGCCAGATGGCGGCATGAGAACACGGAGGAGCCAAAGACAATGGATTCAGAATTCGAGGGACGCGTGGTTCTGATCACCGGTGGCGCATCGGGCATCGGCCGCAGGGTTGCGGAAATGCTCGGCGAGCGCGGCGCGCGCCTGGCACTCTTCGACATGAACGCAGACGCGCTCAAGGCCGTTCGAGAGGAATTTGCGCGCAAGGATTGGGCGGTCGTCACGACCGTCGGTGATTCGAGCGTGGTCGAAGACGCGGAAGCGTTCGTGCGTAACGCGGTGGAAGCGTACGGCCGGGTCGACATGCTGCTGAACGGGGCGGCGATCGTTGTGCGCAAAAACCTACTCGAGACCACCCCCGAGGAATGGCGGCGCGTCATCGATGTGGACCTGAACGGGTACTTCTACATTCTCCGGGCGGCGGTGCCGGAGATCCGCAAGGCAGGCGGCGGCAGCATCGTGCAGATCGCGACGATTGCTGCACACATCGGCTTCGGTTACCCGTCCTATACCGCGGCCAAGGGCGGCGTGCTGTCCATGACGCGCGAACTGGCCGGCGAGCTTGCGCCCTACGGAATCCGCATCAATTCGGTCAGTCCCGGGCCGACGGAAACCGGCATCAATGTGGACACCATGGGCGACGCCAAGATCAAGGCCGCTCTGGTCGCGACCACACCGAGCGGCCGAACGGGCAAGCCGGACGACATTGCCAGGGCTGTCTTGTTCCTGTTGTCGCCCGCATCCGAGTACATCAACGGCGCGGATCTCATCGTCGACGGCGGCATGTCGAGCAAGATCCATTTCGGCTCGGTAGCGGCCACCTTTCAGTCATATCACGGTGAATCGCGTGCACGCGCCTAGCGCCGCCCGGAAAAGGCGCGGCTTCAACGTCCCTCGGTCATGCGAGCGATCGTAACGGGCGCGACGAGCGGCATTGGCCTCGCCTGCCGTAGTCAGCTTCTGCAGTCCGGCGCCCGCGTCGCGGGACTGGACATCCGTCCGGAGCCTTCCGGTTCCGAAGCCACGGATTACCGCCACATCGTCTTCGATCTCGCCAGCGTCGACTCGGTGCGACGCGCCGTCGACGAGGCCGACGAATGGCTCGGTGGAGTGAACGTGCTGCTGCATTTCGCGGCCATCTGGACGCCGCTGCGCTGGGACGACATCGACGAAGCCGAATGGTCGCGCGTCTGCGAGGCCAACCTGCGCGGCACGTTCTTCCTTTCTCAGGCGGTGGCGCGTCGAATGGTCGCAAGTCGATCAGGCTCCATCGTGCTGACCGGTTCCGACTCCGTGAACATGGGCGGAGTAGCTGGCGGGGCCGCATACGTTGCGTCCAAAGGCGGCGTCATCGCACTTACGCGCGCGCTCGCTCGCGCCCTTGCGCCCCACGGTGTACGCGTGAACGCCATCAATCCCGGAGTCATCGATACGCCGATGACCGCCGGCTGGCGGCCCGAAGTCAAGCAAGAGGTGACACGCCAGACGCCCCTGGGGCGCTTGGGAACACCCGACGAGGTGGCGAGCGTGGCCATGTTTCTAGCGTCGGATGCAGCACGGTTCGTAACGGGCGAGGTCGTCGAGGTCAATGGGGGCTTTTACTTTGGTTAGCACGGACAACCGGAAGTCGGCAACTTCGCATGAGAACTCGCCGGTGCGCAAGGCGTTGCTGCTGCTGAACTACCTAGCGCGCAGCCCCAAGGCTGTTTCACTTGCCGAGCTCAGTCGCGCGCTCGATCTGCCCAAGCCCACGAGCCACAGGCTCGCGCTCATGCTTTCCGAGCTAGGTTTCGTCGAGAAGGACGCGCTCAATGCCCGATACTCGATCGGCTCTGGATTCGAAGAGATTGCGCTGAACGCCCTGCGCAACGGCGCGGGCAGCAGCGCTCGGCGATCGCTGATGGATGGGCTGTCGGAACGGCTGGGCGTTCGCACCAATTTCGTCGTCCTGAAGGCGGGAAAGCTGTTGTACGTGGAATGGGTCGAGTCCACGTCGACACTGCGCATCGACGTTCGGCCGGGCACGCAGATTCCGGTTCATTGCAGCGCGAGCGGGAAGCTGCTCATGGCGTTCGCGCCGGAGAGCCTGCGCGAGCGATTTCTCAAGACCGCGCCGTTCCCGGCGTACACCCGCTCCACGATCACGACGGCCCGTGCCTTCGCGCGTGAGCTCGAGGCGATCCGCCGCCGTGGCCATGCGGAAGACGACGAGGAATTCATCCCGGGTGTCTGCTGTCTCGCGGTGCCCGTACGCGACCAGGGCGGCGACGTCGTTGCAGGGCTGGCAGTGATGGCGCCGGAGGCGAGTTTCCCCTTGTCGAAGGCGCGACAGCATCTTGGCGACATCCGGGATTGCGCGGACGCGATCTCGCAAGCGCTGGGGTGGGGACATCCCGTCGGGGAAGAGATCGCCGTGCAGAGAGCCGAGGGCCCTACGGCAAGGCCGAAGCGCACTGCGGCGTCGAGGGAGCGGAGCGGCGGCGACAAGCCCAGACGAATCCGGTCGACGTCTTCGACCCGAAACCGAGCCGTCGATAGCTCAGCCTAACCGGTCCGAACCGGGCAGTGACCTCGCGCGACACAACGGATGCCGCGCATGAAGCGCGGCGTGATCAATTGATGGAAGACGCTCATGACGATCAGATACCTCAAGCGTGGCAAGGATGCGGCGGCGATTGCCGCCGAGGACGCGAAGGTGCGCACGACGGTGGAGGGCATCCTCGCCGACGTGGAGGCACGCGGCGATGCCGCAGTGCGCGATCTCTCCGCCAAGTTCGATCGCTGGGAGCCCCGCAAATTCCGGCTGTCGCAGCAGCAGATAGAAGCCGCAGTCAAGCAGCTCTCGCCGCGCGAGATCGAAGACATCAAGTTCGCCCAGACGCAGATCCGCCGCTTCGCGCAGATCCAGCGCGAATCGATGACGGACGTTGAGGTCGAGACGCTTCCTGGCGTGGTGCTGGGGCATCGACATATCCCCGTGAACGCGGTCGGGTGCTACGTGCCGGGCGGCAAATATCCGATGATCGCATCCGCGCACATGAGTGTCGTCACTGCCAAGGTCGCGGGTGTGCGACGCATCGTCGCGACGGCGCCGCCATATCAGGGTAGTCCACATCCGGCCATCGTGGCCGCCATGCATTTCGGCGGTGCGGACGAAATTCTCGTCCTCGGCGGCGTGCAGGCGGTGGCCGCAATGGCACTGGGAACCGAGTCGATCCGCCCCGTGGACATGCTGGTCGGCCCTGGCAACATGTTCGTCGCCGAGGCGAAGCGGCAACTTTATGGGCGCATCGGGATCGATCTCTTCGCGGGTCCGACCGAAACGCTCGTCATCGCCGATCGAAGCGTGGACGCCGAGATGTGCGCCGTCGATCTGCTCGGACAGGCAGAGCACGGCCCGACGTCGCCAGCGGTTTTGCTCACGTCCGACGAGCAGCTCGCACGCGACACGATGGTCGAAGTCGAGCGGCAGCTCTCGATCCTTCCGACTGCCGAAATCGCGCGCGTGTCATGGCGTGACCACGGCGCCGTGATCGTATGCGACACCGCCGATGAGATGATCGCGAAGGCCGACGA
>Ga0157369_10003667_pt1 | contig 18236 bp, 9 predicted proteins | sample C25metaG_FD_113461 | JGI IMG/M metagenome (GOLD analysis project Ga0157369, IMG submission 113461) | Corn rhizosphere microbial communities from Kellogg Biological Station, Michigan, USA - C2-5 metaG | ecosystem: Host-associated > Plants > Roots > Rhizosphere > Soil | place: USA: Michigan... | reverse complement strand
TTTAAAACTCAAAACAAAATCTTAACTATGGAAGATAATAACCCAAATATTAAAGAAGAAAAGCTCAATTATCAAATTGACGGAACGGAATATTTCAATTACGTTTATTATGATGATTCAAATGATGAAAAGCGGCCCGGAATAATCGTAATAGATGAATGGTGGGGATTGACTGATTATGGAAAAAGGCGTGCGCGTGCTTTGGTCAACCTCGGTTATATTTCAATGGTGGTGGATATGTATGGAAATGGAAAAACCGTAGAAGATCCGCAAAGCGCAGGAAAATTGGCCTCGGTTTTTTACAAAGACCCTTCCCTGGCGAAAAAGCAGATAGATGTGGCAATTGAACATTTAAAAAAATATGCACAAACAGAACATTCTAAAATAGGGGCTATCGGCTATTGCTTCGGAGGATTTGTGGTTTTAAATGCGGCTAAGCTTGGTTCGGATCTTACGGGAGTAGTTTCATTTCACGGCGGTCTTTCCGGAGCAAAACCGGACAAAAATAGGATGAAAGCGAAAGTCCTCGTTTGTCATGGCGCTGACGACCCATTCGAAAACCCCAACGTGGAAAATTTTAAAAGTGAGATGGACGAGGCTGGAGCGGATTACAGGTTTATAGTTTATCCCGGGGCTACGCATGCCTTTAGTAATCCTAAGGCAACCGCCAAAGGAGAAAAGTATAACATGCCAATAAAATATAATGAAGAAGCGGATGAACGTTCGTGGAATGAAATGAAACAATTTTTTGAAAAATTATTTTGAGTCACAAATATGTTATCAGTAAAGGAATCTTTATATAGAAATTTTATTCTGCCTGTAAACTTTAATGAATTTTTCGCAAATGCACGTTATGAATGATTTCTTTTTTTAGCCCATTCTTTACTGGATTTGAGGCCTGTTTTTTACACGAAATGTATAAAAAATCAAATAGTAATTTCTAAGAATTTTAATTGAAAGGGGCAAGTCCGCATTACCCATGTTTATGAGGTTGATCTTTTGTGGCGACACGCCAGGGTCAAAAACCAAAAATAATGTTTTCGCGATTTTTTTCGCGGAACTTTCAAAGCAATCGTACATTTGTTTTAAATGACTTCTTCCTTTTTTACTTATGACCGGGCAAAAGTCCTGCAGGCTTTAAGGTTTCATTTTTTCAGCAGAAGTGAGATTAAAATAATGATTATTGTTGTCAACGTTTTTGCTATCACTTCAGCCATTTTATATTTTCTAAAAAAGATTGATCCCCTTGCTTTTCTCCTGAGTTCTGCGTTATGGTTTTCATTAATGATTGCATTTTGGATTGTTCTTCCCGGCATTATTTACAGAAGAGCCACTACTTTTAAAGATCGTTTTAGGGTAAGTTTTGAGCAGCAGCACTTATTTCTTGAAAATGAGCGAGGAAGTAAAAGCTGGCCATGGAAAGACTTTTCTGATTTTGTGGAAAGCGCCGGTTTTTTTCATTTGTACTTCAATAGCAGGGCATTTTTCCTGGTACCAAAATCAGCGTTTCCTTCTGAGAATTTGCAGGAAATCAGAAAATTTTTGAGGCAAAAAATTAAAAAATAAAAATTTTGGTTATTTGTCTTTTTACTGCGAATGCACGGAAATCAAGAAGTAGTATCAATTTAATTTTTCTTCCAGCAGTTTTTTCCATTCTTTATATAAGCCATTGTATAAGTCAATATTATTTGGTGCAAGCTTCTCCAGCGGCTTAAGCTTTGAATAGGCTTCTTCGTAATTTTTGTAAATTCCCTTTCCGATGCCAGCGCCTAATGCGGCGCCAACGCTTCCGTCATTTTCATATAATTCTACTGCCACGCCCGTTGCATTTACAAAAGATTGAATAAAAACATCACTCAAAAATAAATTGGCCTTTCCTGCGCGAATTATGGTAGGATGCAAGTCGTTTTCCCTCATAATATCAAGGCCATAACGGAAAGCAAAAGCAATTCCCTCCTGTACTGCCCGGAAAATATGTGCCTTCGAATGTTTATTCAAATCAATATTTTCAAGGTGGGCATCAATCATTTTATTTTGTAACATCCGCTCTGCGCCATTACCAAAAGGCAACACCAATAAACCATCGCATCCGGGATTTATTTTTTCTGCGAGGGCATCCATTTCCTTATAGCTTAAATTGTCGCCACAAACTTTTTTAGCCCAGCTATACATGATGGCGGCTCCGTTAATACAAAGCAGCACGCCAATTCTCTTTTCGTCACTTGTGTGATTTACATGAACAAAACTGTTTACCCTGGAGAATTTGTCGGATAATAATTTATCGGTAACGGCATAAATAACACCGGAAGTTCCCCCGTTGGCTGCTACCTCTCCTGGCCGTAATACATTTAATGATAAGGCATTATTAGGCTGGTCGCCAGCTTTATAGGTGACTTCTGCATTTTCGTTTATGCCTAACTGTTGCGCCAATTCCGGCAATATTTTCCCGTGAGAAGAAAACAGGCTTTCCACATCCGGAATCAACGAGTTTTCAAATTTAAAATTTTGCATCACATCGCGTGAAATATTATCCTTCTTAAAATCCCAAAGAATGCCTTCCGATAATGCAGAAGATGTGGTGGTAATTTTTCCTGTTAATTTCATGGCAATAAAATCGCCCGGCAACATTATCTTATCTATCTTTTCATAAATCGCCGGCTCATTTTCTTTTACCCAGGCCAGCTTTGAAGCGGTAAAATTTCCCGGGGAATTTAAAAGACAGGAAGAACATATTTCTTCGCCAATTTCATGAAGCGCTTCTTCACCAATTTCCACAGCGCGGCTATCGCACCAGATGATGCTGTCTCTTAAAACATTTTGATTTTTATCCACCAACACCAATCCATGCATTTGATACGAAATTCCGATAGCAGCAATTTCTTTTGGGTCAAATTTTTTGGAAGTAATTAATTTCTCTATTGCCTGAAGCGTTTGCTCCCACCACATTTCAGGCGATTGCTCAGCCCAGCCCGATTGTAATGAAGTAATTGGGTTTTCTGTTTCGGGGCATTGCGCAACTGCCACCGGCTTTTGCGTATCCGCATCAACAACAGTTGCTTTTATAAATGACGTTCCAATATCAATTCCTAATAATAACATTCTTATTTTGTTTAAATTTTTTTCTTAATTGCCTGCTAAATAACAGTTGTTTTGCCGTAAAGCAACCTGCCTACCGGTAGGTAGACAAATATTATTGAATTATAATTTGCGCCTCGGCCGGCTTTGCAGCACCCAAATCTTCACTTCTTTTTGAAGGTAAAGAACCGCCGATGCTAACTTTTATTTCACCGGAATGCAAAACACTTTTGCCATCTTCATTTACCAATTTCATCATGTCTGACGTAATCGTAAATCGTACTTTTTGTGAAGCGCCTGGCAAAAGTGTAATTCTTTTAAACCCTTTTAGCGCATACAAAGGGATATCCTGGCCACTTTGATGGGTAAGGTATAATTGCACTACTTCATCACTTTTCATTTTGCCATTATTGGTTACTGTTACTTCAGCGGCAACAGTTTCATTCTTTTTGATTTTTGTTTTTGACAATTTCAGGTTACTGTAATTAAAATTCGTATAGCTTAATCCAAAGCCGAAAGGATAAAGTGGCTCGCCTTTGAAGTAACGATAAGTCCTGTTGTGCATCGAATAATCCTCAAAAGGAGGAAGGTCAGCATCGCTTTTATAAAATGTAACAGATAATTTTCCTGAAGGGCTGTAATCGCCAAACAAAATATCAGCAACGGCCGTACCGGCTGCTTCTCCGCCATACCATGCATTTAAGATTGCAGGTATATTTTGCTGTTCCCATGGAATAGCCAAGGCACTTCCCGTCATCATAACAAATATGATTGGCTTGCCGGTCGTTTTTAAAGCTTTCAAAAAATCTGTTTGTACAGCAGGTAAATTAATGCTCGTTCTGTCGCCACCGCTAAAGCCCGGAGTATGCACTTTCATCTCTTCTCCCTCAAGCCGTGGCGAAATTCCGCCGACATAAATAATAACATCCGCATCTTTAATGCTGTCAATCAATTTTGAAAAATCCTGCGGTTCGGTTGACACGAATTCTGTAGCTTTTGAATAAAAAATATCCGCATTTGACAATTTATTTTTTATTGCCTGCAAAACTGTTGTAACGACCGAAGGCTTGCCGTTATAATTACCCAATTGTGTATTGGCATTGTCAGCATTAGGGCCTAATACCGCAATATGTTTAACGCTTTTATCCAGAGGCAACACATTATTTTTTTGACCTGAAGCCGGTGTATTGCGCAGCAAAACCATCGATTCCTTTGCCATTTTCAATGCGAGGTCTTTATGCGGCTGGCTTTCCAAATCGGTTATGGGAATTTGCGCATATTTTACCATGCTAACCGGGTCAAACATGCCTAACCTAAAGCGAATAGTAAATAATCTTTTTAAAGAAACATCAATATCTTTTTCTGTTAATTTTCCATCTTTCACTGCCTGCATCAATGTCCTGTAAGTTCGGTTTCCACACTCCACATCGGTGCCGTGCAAAACGGCATCAGTAGCTGAACTTTCTGCATCGGGAAACAATTTATGCGTTTTGTAAAAATCATCAATAGCGCCACAGTCGGAAGTGACATAACCTTTAAAATTCCATTTATTGCGCAGAATATCTACCATTAATTTATCGCTTCCACAGCAAGGCTGTCCCTGGTAGGCGTTATAAGCGCACATAACGCCGGCCACTTTTGCATTCACCACCAATTGTTTGAAAGCAGGAAGGTAAGTGGCCCAAAGATCGTGGTTGCTTACGTTTACATCAAATGTGTGGCGCGAAGATTCGGGACCGCTGTGAATGGCATAATGTTTAGCACAGGCAGCAGCTTTCAGATACTTTGGATCATTTCCCTGTAAACCTTCCACAAATGCAGTTCCTATGCTTGCAGTGAGAAAGGGATCTTCACCATAGGTTTCCTGGCCGCGGCCCCATCGCGGGTCGCGAAAGATATTGATGTTTGGCGTCCAATAAGTTAAACCGGTATATCGGCTGTAGTCTTTTTTGCGCAGGCTTTCGTTGTGAATGGCTCTTCCTTCATCAGAAGTAAAATCTCCCATTTCTTTCATGGAATTTACATCAAATGTTGCAGCCATTCCAATTGCCTGTGGATATGAAGTGGTTGGATATTTGGTTCGCGCTACGCCATGCAAACTTTCGTTCCACCAGTCGTAAGGCGGAATTCCCAAACGTTCAATTGCGGGAGTAGAATTCAACATTTGGTTCACTTTTTCTTCCAGCGTCAATCTTGAAACCAAATCATTAACCCTCGCGTTTATCGATAAGGCTGGATTTTGAAATGGATAATCAAATTTTTTCTGAGAAAATGCTGAAATATCAACAGATAAAAAAATCAGCAGGTATAAAATAGTTTTCTTCATTATTTATTCTTTTACTGCTTAAAAATGATCGTTTTATCCCGCCACTCCTAACGGCGAGAAGTAAACGAAAACTGAGATAACAATAGCAACGACGATCAAGGATAGAATTACATCCCATTTATTCCAGCTTGCACGGCTCGCAGCCCTGTCTTCGGCAACCGTAGTTGCAAAAGTCAATCCTCTTATTTGTTCTTCATCGGGCTTAGGTGTAAGTAAACTAACAATAACCATTAATGCTATGGAAAAAAGGAATAACAAAATGCAGAAATAAAGGAAATTAATAGTAGCAAATGAATGCAGAATTCCCGTCAAATCATTCTGGAATAATTCCAGTGTCAGTTTTATAATTCCCAAAATAAACCCTACTACCATTCCTGTAAGCGCTCCGACGCCATTGATCCGTTTAAAGAAAACGCCCAATAAAAAAACCGCCGCAATCGGGGGCGCTAAATAAGATTGTACGCTTTGAAGATATTGATACAAAGTTCCGGAAATTCTACTCATCAACGGAATCCATGCCATGCCAAGAAGTACCACTACCCCTGTGGCGATTCGACCAACTTTCACGAGTTCTTTGCCGTTTGCTTCTGGTTTCATTTTTTGGTAGATATCCATTGTAAACAAAGTAGAACAAGCATTATAAACAGAGGCCAGTGAACTCATAAGCGCTGCCAGTAAGCCTCCTGCAAGTAATCCGCGAAGACCGACCGGCATTAATGCTTTTACCAACGTTGGAAAAGCTTCGTCATTCACTTCTAAATTCAGTTTGCCCTGTGCATGAAGCGCCGCTGCAATTAATCCGGGAACGAGGAAAATGAAAAAAGGAAGCAGTTTTAAATAAGCCGCGAATATGGTGCCTCTTCTCGCCTGCCTTTCATCGCGGCCCGCGAGGCATCGTTGAACAATATGCTGGTCGGTACACCAATACCAGATTCCGACTATGGGCGCCGCGAAAGCAATGCCCAGCCATGGAAAATCAGGATCGCTCAGGGGAGGAAACATATTCAGCTTTTCTTTTGGAACAGAATTCATAAGTCCGCTCCATCCTCCCACTTTATCCAAACCAATAAACAATAACACAGCCGAGCCTAACAATAACACAAAAGCCTGGATAGCTTCCGTGTACATTACTGTATGCAAGCCGCCAAGTATGGTATAAATACCGGTTATAACAACCAGGATGATGGCGCCTGTCCAAAAATCAACGCCGAGAAAAGAATTGAAAACAAGAGCGCCTGCAAAAATAGTTACTGAGGCTTTTGCAATTACATAACTTAAAAGCTGGATAAGAGAAAGCAACCGCCGCGACTGAGCATTGAATCGTCTCTCTAAAAATTCAGGCATTGTATATACCATACTCCGCATATAAAATGGCACAAACACCCAACCTAAAACAAGCACCACCCAGGAATGCATTTCGTAATGGCCCATCACAAGCCCCGAAGTGGCGCCGGTACCAGCGAGCCCAACAATATGCTCTGACCCTACATTTGAGGCGAGAATGGATGCCCCAATAACCCACCATCCCAGGTTACGGTTGGCCAAAAAATAATCAGAAGGAGTTCCTCTTTTTTTTCTGATAGACCAAACAGAAACGCCCCCGATAATTACCAGGTAAAGGATTACAAAAAGTATATCAATCGTTCCAAGGAAGTGCATAAAATGATTTTAGTTTTGATGAATGGTTAAAGAAAACCAGGAAGATTCTTTTCAGTTATTGTCCTAAAATTCCTGATTAAATCTTCCTGGTTTGGAATTGATAAATTAAATGAAACGGTTAATTATGTTTTCAAAATATTCCTGTTTCCCGCTGATGGTTTCCGGTTCTCCATTTTTAGCAGCAAGATTTCTCAAATCTTCGAGAGTCAGTTTGCCTTCTTCAAAAGCTTTTCCATTGCCTTTGTCAAAAGAACCGTAACGATCTTCGCGCAATTTTCTATAATCGGATTTTTTCAGGATATTATCTGCTGTGATTAAGGCTCTTGCAAATGCGTCCATACCGCCGATATGTGCATAAAAAAGGTCCGCCGGATCAGTTGAGTTTCTACGGATTTTTGCGTCGAAATTGATGCCGCCGCCCTGGAATCCACCGGATTCAAGAATTATCAGCATAGCTTCGGTTAATTCATTAATATTATTGGGAAACTGATCTGTATCCCAGCCATTTTGGTAATCACCGCGGTTGGCATCCATACTGCCCAAAAGGCCTGCATCAGCAGCTACCTGCAATTCGTGCGTAAAAGTATGACCGGCCAGCGTTGCATGATTCACTTCAATATTTAATTTGAAATCTTCCATCAGATCATACTGGCGCAAGAAGCTGATTACCGTAGCTGCATCATAATCGTATTGATGTTTAGTAGGTTCACACGGTTTAGGCTCTATAAAAAAGGTTCCTTTAAAACCGTTTTTGCGGGCGTAATCTTTTGCTGTATGTAAAAACTTGGCAAGATGCTCCTGTTCCCTTTTCATACTCGTATTCAGAAGAGTCATATATCCTTCTCTTCCACCCCAAAACACATAATTTTCTCCGCCGAGCTCAATGGTTGCATCCAGCGCTGCTTTTACCTGCGCTGCTGCATGAGTCAGCACATTGAAATCGGGGTTGGTTGCGGCGCCGTTCATGTATCTCTTATGGGAAAAGAGATTGGCGGTACCCCATAATAGTTTAACGCCGCTTTCCTCTTGCTTCTGTTTTGCATAAGCAGTTATGGCTTTCAGTCTTTTCTCATTCTCAACCACGTCGTTAGAATAATCTACCAGGTCCAGATCATGAAAGCAGTAATAAGGCATTCCCATCTTCGTAATAAATTCAAATGCGGCATCCATTTTATCTTTTGCCCTCTTTACAGCGTCCTCTTTCTCATTCCACTGGAAAACATGAGTGCCTTCGCCAAAAGGATCCGAACCATTATTTCCGAAAGAATGCCAATAAGCACAGGCAAATTTGAAAAACTCTTTCATTGTTTTGCCCGCAACTTTTTTATTTTCATCATACCAGCGAAAAGCTAAAGGATTATCGCTTTTAAGACCTTCATATTTGATTTGCGGAATTTTTTTAAAAAATTCTTTTTTTCCTGAAATAACTGACATTTTTAATTGTTTTTTATAGTTAATATGTATGCTTGATTTAAAAATTAAAATTTGCTATTCGTCATTATCGCCTTTTATTCGTTTAAGCATTTTAATGCGAATGATGTGTTTTGCTGAAATCCAGGCGGGATAATTTGAAAACACTAAAAGTACTATCCCCTTCTTTAATTTTAATATTTTTATCGGGTTCAATATTTTTAAACCTTTGAACTTTTCCCGTCACCGGCCAGGTGATTTCTATTGTATCAATCAAGGTGGCGCTGCCAATGCCAATATGCTGCTTCAGAGGATTGGCCCCAAAACTTCCGCCTGAATTAACCTCCCTGAACACAGACCGCTCTTTGTTATTTTCGTTAAAAGTAACTTTTATTCTTGCACCAATGGCAGCCCTGTTACTAACATGGCCTTCTAACAGAATATTGATCCAATGATTATTATTCTGGCCCGGATTCAGGTACAATGAATTTTCATAAGCATCGCCCACATAAGCGCCACCCATTTTAATATAAATATCTTCATTGCCATCATTATCCAAATCCACAAATGAAACCTCGTGGCCTTTTTGAATGTTTCCTACCCGCGCCGAAGTAGTGACGTCCAAAAAATTTGTACCATTTAGGTTTTTAAACAATTTATTGGGCACCGCTGATTTGAAAGATGGGTTGCCGGTGCCAAGATAAAAATCAAGAAACCCGTCATTATCAATATCGCCATAGTTTGACCCCATTGCGAATGCAACTTTATTAAGCCCAACTTTTGCCGATACTTCCTCAAAAGTACCATCATGCTTGTTTCTGAATAAAAAAACTTTGCCTGCATTATTCACCGGTGCATTCACAGCTTCCGCTGCGGCATACATCGCCAGCGAGCCATTAAATTCATAACCACAAACCAAAATGTCTAACCAGCCATCATTATCATAATCCCAAAACCATGTTGGGAAAGATCGGGATTTATTTAAATTTAAGCCTGCTTCTTCGCTTACGTCTTCAAACTTTAATGCGCCGTCTTTTGCAGACTTGTTTTTTAATAATATTTTTCTTCCGTTAAGGGTAGAAATGAAAATATCAGGGAATCCATCATTATTATAATCACCTGAGGTAACACCTTTTACATATTCAACAATACCGGCCCCTGCCTGCGTTGCGACTTCAGAAAAGGTACCGTTTTTGTTGTTGATATATAATTCACACGGGTTAGCTTTTCCGCCGGGTGTTGTTTCGTTCCCGATAAAAACATCAAGCCAGCCATCATTATTAAAATCAGCCCAGGTAGCAGTCTGTGTGGGATGGAAGGACAGCAGCCCTGCTTCTTTCGTGACATCGGTAAAAGTGCCATCGCCATTATTTCTCAATAACGAGTTTGGCATATTTCCAAACCGGCCCTGCCAGCCGCCTCTTAATACAAAAATATCTTTCCAGCCGTCGTTATTATAATCAGTTTGCATCATGCAAAGGCCGCCCGTTAATGAACTTAACCCTGCAGAATCTGTTACATCTGTAAACGTTCCATTTCTATTATTTCTGTAGAAATGCATCGGCTCGTCCAGCGCCCAACTGCTGATTACAATATCCGGGTAGCCATCATTATTAAAATCGTCTACTATATTTCCTCCAGCCTGGCATTTAAAATTTAAGCCTACGTTGGCCGCAACGTCAGTAAACGGCTTTGTGATATGCATTGAATCATCGTTCTCCACTTTCAACAAATATTGGGGTGGCACGTTTTGCGGATAACCGCCGGTAGTCATGTAGGCAATGTTCAAAAGCCACCTGGATTCGAGGTCGCCGGGATTATCCAGTAACAAATCCTGGTAGATTTCAATGGCTTTCTCTGAAGCGGATTTATCGTGATGAACACCTTCTTTTGAAATGGGATAAATACAGGATTGAGCGTTGTGCATGTTTATACAATTCATTCGCTCGCCCAATCTTAAATAGGAAATGGCCAATTCTTTCAAAAGTGATTGGCGCTGCACAAGATCGCCTTGCGTTTTTTGTAAAAGTTTTTGATAAATATCAATCGCTTTTTGTTCTTCACCTAATTCCAGCAAGGCATGGGCTTTGCGTGTAAGCACTTCTGTTTTCAAATTTTCATCTGAAGAATTTTGAATTATGGAGTCTGCGTATTTTACCACGGCCTCCGGCGAAAATGGATTTTCCGGGTTGTAAAAAGCAATTTTGGATTCTTTTAAAAGATCTACCATGTATTGGTTAGCAGATTTTTTTTCCTTGCAGGAAACTGATAGAAAGGGAATGCCAAAAATGAAAACCATACACCAAAAAGACAAACCTGTCTTATTTGTTCTTTTACTGTAACAATTTATAATATGGATTGCTGGCATCTGTTTTAAAGCGGCAGAGAAATATTTAAATAAATAAAAAATATCCTTATTTATTGCTTTACTGTAATTAAAAAGATAGAGGCTTTGAGCAGCCTCTATCTTTTTAAAACTACCTTTCTGTAATTATTTTACCAATGGATTAGCTGAAGTTTCACTTGCCGGAATCGGCAACATATCTACCTGGCCAGGTTTAGGGTCAGGCATAATAGACGGATAATAGCCTTTTTTTCTCCATCTTAATATGTCGATATTATTTACTTCTTCCCCGCAAAGCTCAACCGCTCTTTCATGCATCACTGCTTTGATAGCCTGTTCTTTTGACGTTAGGGTTACCGCTGGCATATTTACGCCTGGCCTGGCTCTCACTTCATTTATATATTTTGCTGCGTCTGCCGGAGTGCCCACTTCTGCTTCGCACTCTGCAAGCATAAGCAATACATCTGAATAGCGTATCAAACGGTGGTTCAGCCCGTCAGGATGGAATCCATCATCGGTCCAGTCGAGTATTGAATATTTCCGGTACACTCTTTTTTTGTCTACTCCATTACGATTGCTTTGCGCCACATTCATTCCGTTTTCGGTAAGCGCCACGCCCGGTTTAGTGCCCTCAAAGGTCATAATTTTATCGCCTGATTCAAAGAAACTTAATTTGTATCGCGGATCGTTGGGCTCAAATTCATCAAGTATCCGATCAGAAGGAACGACATTTCCCCAGACAATTCCATACTCCTGGCTGCGCATTTCACTGGCATCGGCTGTAGCGCCTTCTCCTGTATAGCCCCAGTTAAAATTATTATCCCCTTTATCGACAAAAACCACTTCAAATACCGATTCAGCATTAAACTCGTGGCCTGCAGCAATATCCGCAGTACCTAGTTTCACGTCTCCGTCAAAATTATGCAGGAAAGGAACCAGGGAATATTTGCCATAATCCTGCAGGAGGGCGGTTTTGGCAGCAGCATAATCACCATTTTGCATTTGCACCCTGCCTAACAAAGCGTAGGCGGCTCCTTTGGTAGCACGGCCAAGCTGGGATTGTGTAGAAGGTAATTTTGAAATGGCATCAGTCAGGTCGCTGATGATAAGAGTGTACACATCTGCTACCGGGGATTTGGCCTTATAGCCGGCTGCTGTAGTTACAGGCTCGGTATATATCGGCACATCGCCCCACATGGAGGCCAGTTCAAAATAAGCCCATGCGCGTAAAAATTCTGCTTCACCAACAGTAACATCCCTGAGGGCGGTATTGTCTTTTACATCAGGAGCCTTTTGAATTACAAGGTTTGCTCTGTTGATCATTTGATAACAACCGTTCCAAACGCTCGTCATTACGGAGTTAGAAGGTGCGGGAGAAGGTTGCTTCAATAATTCAGCCCTGGGAGCCTCAAGTTGCGACCCTCCGGGAGCTGTTTCACTTCCCCTCATGTCGTGGGTAAAAAACCATTCACGTCCAAGAAGGTTACCCGAACGCATGCTTGAATAGACAGCGTTTACGCCATTTTGAAGTTCGGCAGCGGTTTTAAAATAACTTTCTGTAGTGGGATTATTTTTATCCAGCACATTGAGCCTTTTGTTACATGCAACAACAACTGCGGTAACCAGGACAATGGCAATAACCCCTATTTTAATATTTCGATTCATAATATCAGGTTTTATAAACATTTTGAATTTTTTTTCATTTAAAAATTTAGGTTAATACCTACCTGGTATGCTTTCGGTTGTGGATAAACCGCATAGTCAATTCCATTAGTTAATGACGTGTTTGGTGTTCTGTTACCTACTTCCGGATCAAAGCCTGAATAATTAGTAATTGTCAGGATGTTTTGAGCGGATACATAAATTCTGAAGCCATTTACCACTCCCTTAGTCAGTGTTTGCAGTGATTTTTCCGGAACGGAATAGCTTAGCATTACATTTTTTAACCGTAAATAAGAACCATCTTCTATGAACCGGGTGGATGGCCTTGCATTTTGGTTAGGATCAGCGGAAATAGCACGTGGAATCTTAGTGTTTGTATTTGTAGGTGTCCATGCATTTAACACCTGGGTACCCGCGTTGAAGAACCGAATCATGCCTTCTGTTGCAGTACGGGTGGCATTGTATATTTTATTGCCCTGCACTCCCTGGAAAAAGACATTTAATCCGAAATTTTTGTAGGTAGCCCCCAGGCTTAAAGAATAGGTAAATTTAGGAATGAAGCTTCCCAGGAATTTGCGGTCGTTATTATCAATTACGCCGTTGCCGTCCAGGTCTTTAAACTTCAGGTCGCCGGGACCGGTTCCTCCGGTTTGAGTAGCATGTTTCTTAATATCTGCTGAATCCTGGAAAATACCTTCTACTACCCATCCATAAAAAGATTGAATGGCTTGGCCAACTGCAGTATTGGTTGGATTGAGACCCTCTGTGAAATCGGCATCAGAACCGGATTCTATATTGCTGACCCCTTCAGCCAGGTGAAGCACTTTGTTGGTAATCACGCTAAAATTTCCACTTGCATTCCATTGAAAATCGCCTACACGGTCGTTATAGCCCAGTTGTAATTCAAATCCATTGTTTTTCATACTTCCTACATTCTGAGGAACTGTAGTGCCTATAAATCCCATACTCGGAGGTAAAGGCACACCCAGAATCAGGTTGTCAGTTTGACGCTGAAAATACTCTGCAGAAAGGGTAAAGGCGTTTCTTAAAATGCCCAAATCAAGGCCTATATTCAGTTGCTTAGTGGTTTCCCATTCAAGGTCTTTATTTCCGAGCGACTGGATTGAGGAGGCCGGGCCACTGGTCAATGCGTTATTAAACGGATAGTAGGCGCTATTGGAATTAACATTTACGAGCCATGGCGTATTTCCAAGCACTGTTCCATTCAAACCAGTAATTCCATATCCGGCCCTGATTTTTAATTCTGATATCTTTGTCTGGTTCTTCATGAAATTTTCCTGGTCAATTCTCCAACCGATAGAACCTGAAGGGAAAGTAGCCCATTTTTTACCCGGAGCCCAAACGGAAAGTCCGTCTCTCCTGATGGCGCCACTTACCAGATATTTTCCTTGGTAATCGTAATTTACACGGCCCACATAGGAAACAAGTGAATTTTCACCAATTAAGGTTTGAGCAGAAACATTGCTTGCATTATTTAATGTTTTCAACTCATTGGAAGCCTGGTTGCCGCTCGCATTTTCTGTCCTTGTTTTCTGGCCCTGGTATTCGTAAACAGCTATCGCGTTAATGTGGTGGCTGCCAAATTGTTTGTCGAATGTAAGTTGCTGGGTGTATAACTGAACAGTAGAAATTGACCTGTTATTAGTGATGGTTGCCTGTATGGCGCTGGAACCGGCGATAGTTCCGCTATCATTAAAGATAGGAGAGAACCGGTAATCTAAACCATTTGCATAATCAATACCATAAGTGGAACGGAATCTTAACCAGTCGGCGAGTTTTACTTCAAGATAAGCAGTTCCAAATAATTTCAGCGTTTTTCTGTTGCCGGGATTTTTTATTACCGCATCTTCTATCGGATTGGTAGGATCTCCTCCATCCAACACAGAATTCACTCCCCTGAATCCATCGCTGGTTGTTGGGTCATACACCGGCATATAGGGCATCATCCTTATAACATTCAGCAGGTTTGAACGGCTGCCTGTTTCGTTGTTGTCGTAAGCCTGATCCCCAAAAGCAGTATATAGATTTTCGCCAAAACTAAAAACATTGCTTATCTTATGTTCTGAATTTATCCGGAAATTGTATCTTTTAAATCCCACGGAAGGTGTAGTTCCATCCTGGTCCATGTAGCCTGCTGAGGCATAAAACCTTGAAACATCATTGCCGCCGCTAAGCCCGATATTAGTTTGGGTCATTGCGCCCTGTTTAAAATATTCGTCCTGCCAGTCGGTAACATTGTTACCATACGTTGTGTTTGCACCCTGGTAAATTGGTGTGCTTGCCCATGGTTCCTGGCGTCTTGGCACTTTTTCACCACGGTAGGCAATTGCATACTGGTCAAATTGCGATGGATTGAGTAGGCTTATTCTTTTGGTAATATCCTGGATTCCATAATAAGAATCAAGGCTTATATGCATTTTGTTATCCCTGCTGCCTTTTTTAGTTGTAATCATGATTACCCCGTTCGTAGCTCTTGAACCATAAATGGCGGCTGCTGAGGCATCTTTTAAAACGTCAACCGATTGAATGTCTCTTGTATCAAAAAGGGATAAGTCTCCGGTTGGAAAGCCATCAATTACATACAGCGGGTTAGAAGCATAAGATATAGAACTAATACCCCTGATGCGAACAAGTGGGGACGTTCCGGGGCTCCCGTTATTGGTGACCGTTAGCCCTGGCACGCGTCCCTGCAAGGCCTGTTGCACACTCGGCACAGGAAGTTCTGTTATGGTTTTCCCGCTTACAGTGGAGATGGCGCCTGTTACTTCGGTGCGTTTTTGTGTACCATATCCCACTACTACCACAGCACTCAATTCAGAGTTGGTAGCGGTAAGCGCGATTGAAATATTTTTTTCATTGCCCAGGGTAATTTCTTTGGAGATATATCCCAAAGAGCTAACCGATAGCACATTGCCCGGTGAGGCACTAATAGAAAACATACCATTTTGGTCTGTGACGGTACCCCGCGTTGTTCCTTTAATGGTTACAGAGGCAGCCTGAATAGACTTGCCGGATTCATCTGTAACAGTGCCTGTGACGGTCTGAGCCCGGGTTTTGGTTTGAAATCCTACGCATAAAAGGATTAGGAGAACAGTGAAAAAGTTTTTCCCTGCTATTGAGAATAACTTTCCGGCCTGGCGATTTACGTTTCTAATTGTCATAAGAAAAGTTTGTTTAAATATTTAAAGCTGAAATTCCGTTCGTACTATTCATGGCTACAGAAATCTCCCATGAAACTTTTAGATTACTAAAAATCTACATTAGATGAAACCGATAACAAAATTTGAAGGCTAAATAGTAAATCTTCCGTATCAAATCAAGCGAATCAAACAATACCTATTTCTAATCAAGCATTCATAAAACAAGTAATCTTAGTGCAAAATAGGGATTATTTTTAATAAAGCAACCGATTGCATAATTTTTTTTTTGAAGTTGTATTACATTTGCTATCCAAACCCGATAAAATTTGAAACCTGAAAAAGAGGTAACCATTTACGACATTGCGAAAAAGCTAAACATTTCGCCTACTACCGTTAGCAGGGCGCTTAACGAAAAAACTGTTGTTAACAGCAACACGCGGAAGAAGGTGCTGAATCTTGCTGAAAGCCTTGGCTACAGGCACAATTTGTTTGCCAGCAGCTTACGATTGCGGAAGACCAATACTATCGGGGTAATTCTTCATGAGCTGAACAGCTATTTTATCACATCTGTGCTGGCTGGCATTGAAAAAATTGTTACAGCAGAAAAATATAACCTAATCATTGCCCACTCCGCAGAAAATGCTGAGATAGAAATTGCCAATGCCAGTAACCTTTTTCATAAAAGAGTGGATGGCGTAATTGCTTCGCTCTCCTTTGATACAAAGGATTTATCTCATTTTAAACAGTTTCAGGATAAAAAAATCCCAACTGTTTTTTTTGATCGTGTTTTTGAAAATAGTGAAGGAGCAAAAATAATTATCAATAATTTCCAGGCTGGCTATGATGCTACGGCCCATCTTATTGATCAGGGATGCAAACGTATTGCGCTCATAACTTCAAACCTCAAAAGAAATGTTTATTCAGAAAGGATGAGGGGTTATAAACAGGCCCTGTTAGACAATAAAATGAAATTTGATGACAAGCTTGTGATTGTTGACGGTTTAAAAGAAGAGGATGCAATAAGGTCCTGCAATCGCATCTTAGCTATGAAACCAATGCCTGATGGCATTTTTATCACGAATGATTTTTGCGCCTCCGTAGTAATGCAGGCACTGAAAGAAAAAGGCTTCCGCGTACCGCAGGATGTAGCTATTGTTGGCTTTAATAATGATATCATCGGCAAAGTGGTTAGCCCTAAGTTGACTACCATTGATTACCCCGGCTTTGAAATGGGCAAAATTGCAGCGCGAACATTGATTGATCATTTGAAAGGTTTATGGAACATGAATGTAACCAGCACCATGGTCATTAAATCTGAACTCATAATCAGGGAATCATCTTTAAAAAAAGGGAAAAAACTCTAAGACCAATTCGTTTTATTTGATAGCAAAAATAAAAATCAGGATTATTTGTTTGTTTACTGATGAGAATTTTATTAAACCAAATTCAGTCCGTTTTAAACAAGCTATTAGTCGGCTACCGGCATTTAAAAATCCGCAATGAATCATTGTTCACCGCAACAAGAATTAATTTTTCATTCTTACTATTTGAAATCATCTTCATATCCTTTACATCGCCATCTATTTTGAAACCACTTATCGAAGGAGAAACAAATTGAAATTCTTTATTGTTTCTTCCCTTGAGGAAGCAACCATAAGAAGCATCATATCGGCCGGCCGTTACATCATTTTGATATTCATTGCCAGCCAGCAAAATATCTTTGATTCCATCGCCATCAACGTCTGCACAAACAATCGCGTTCACCGGCGCAAACTGAGCTTCCATCGGCAGTACATGCATTTCAAATTTCCCATTACCTTTATTTTCCAGCCAGCAACTGCGAGTTTCATTGCATGTTGAAATCTGCAAATTTTTACTGTCGGTAAAAATTTCATCCGGCGTTGCTTTTGCAAAATCTTTGTTCGATGAAAATTTCTTTTTTATTACCGGAATATTAACAGCAAGCTGGTCAAGATTTATTGATGGATATAATTTTCTATCTCCATTTTCGTCTTTGATATAATAAAATAAAACCGGGTCAATTTTTCCATTGTTATCAATGTCATCCGCATATAATTTCACCGGGTATTTGGCGGAAGCCTTGTAGTTATTATTCAATCCGATATTTCCTGCAATAAAATCTACATCGCCATCGCCATCCACATCGGTTGCAATGAGGCTTCGCCATAAACCATTCATGTTCTGCAAACCGGTAGATGAAGTAATTTCTGTAAATTTTGTTCCGTTGTTTTTAAAAAATCGAATGGGCATGTATTCGCCCGCAATCACTAAATCAGGATGTTTGTCATTATCCAAATCAATCCATTGTGCCGCCGTAATCATTCCTGCTTTCGACAATTCAGGACAAACTTTATTGGTAACATCTGTAAAAATTCCTTTGTTGTTTTGCAACAAAAAACTTTGCGGAGACAAAGGAAATTTTTTCGACACGCGGCCACCGATAAAAATATCCGTTTGACCATCACCGTTATAGTCTGCTACTGCCACACAACCTGCAATGGTTCTGGCATTCGCGGGAATGGCATTAGGACTTAAAGTAAAATCACCTTTGCCGTTGTTCAGGTACAAACGCGGTTGG
>Ga0157369_10003666_pt1 | contig 18238 bp, 16 predicted proteins | sample C25metaG_FD_113461 | JGI IMG/M metagenome (GOLD analysis project Ga0157369, IMG submission 113461) | Corn rhizosphere microbial communities from Kellogg Biological Station, Michigan, USA - C2-5 metaG | ecosystem: Host-associated > Plants > Roots > Rhizosphere > Soil | place: USA: Michigan... | reverse complement strand
GATCGTCTATGAGCGCTATTTCGGCGTGATGACGCCCAACACCGCGCATATGGCGATGTCGGTGACAAAATCCTTCTTCGGTCTTCTGGGTGCGATGCTGGTGGAGGAAGGCAGGCTCGATGAGCGAGCCAAGGTGCCGGAATATGTGCCGGAGCTCGCGTGCTCGGCTTATCGCGATGCCACGGTGCGCCAGGTGCTCGATATGCGCATCGGGGTGCGCTATTCCGAGGACTACACCGATCCCTATGCCGAGTTCTGGCAGCACATGCGGGCGAGTGGCATCTTTCCGCAGCCCGATGGCTATGACGGTCCCAAGACCACCGCGGAATTCCTGAAATCGCTGAAAAAGGAAGGCGAGCACGGCGGCGCGTTCCTCTACAAATCCGTCAATACCGATGTGCTGGGCTGGATCATCCGGCGCGTGACGGGAGAAACCTCGGGCGAAACGTTGAGCCGCCGCATCTGGCAGAAGCTCGGCGTCGAGCATGACGGCTACATGGTCGTCGACATCGCGGGCAGTGAACTTGCAGGTGGCGGTCTCAACATCACGCTGCGCGATATGGCGCGCTTCGGCGAGATGATGCGGCTGGATGGACGCTTCAACGGCCATGACATCGTTCCGAAATCGGTGATCGACGACATCTGCATCAATGGCAGCCGCGAAGCGTTCGCACGCGGCAACGAATATCCGATTCTCGCCGGCAGCTCCTATCGCAACATGTGGTGGCTTACCAACAACGAGCACGGCGCCTATTCGGCGCGCGGCATCCATCGCCAGGTAATCCATATCGATCCGAAAGCGGAGATGACGATCGCGCGCTTTGCGTCACATCCGATCGCATCCGATCCCAATCTCGACACGACCTCGCAGCCGAGCTTCCACGCGCTGGCGCGGCATTTGGTGCAGACGAGCTAGACTAAGCGCCACCGGCTTTAAGACGCTCGGCATCTGCACGGGCCTCTTCGGCGACGGCGCGCCAATCGATGCCCGGCGATAAAAGCCCTTCAGCACTGTGGGTCGACAATCCCGGCATTGGCGTGAGCAAGGTCCGCCCAAGCAATTTCGTCAGGAAGGGAAAATTCCTCCGATCCCGTTCGACGTATTTGAAGTAGAGATAATCTCTCCGGAATGTGCGTTCCGACATCAGAAACGTCCAGCAGGTGCTCGGAACCGTGCGCCAATGGCGCGTTCCGGAGAAAACGATCTTCGATCTGAGGTTTCGATACAGGGGAGTGTATTTGTCCCCGTGGTCATAAAAGGAAATATAGTCAAACGGAATGTTGGAGGCGCAAAGGCTTAGAAGCTCTTCGATCCAGTTGGATGCATGCAGGTAATCATTTTCCAGAAAATACAGCATCCGACTGCCGTCCGAAGACTCCAGATCCTTCGTCGCCTCCGCCATGCATGCGCGCCAGGCTGCTATCTGGTTGCCGCCTTTGATCATCCGGACTTTTGCGACCTTGGAGATCCGTTCGGCGTTTTCGTTTTCGCTTGAGAAATACGCACTCACGAAATCGTTCTTGAAATCTTCCGGCGTTCCATCGAACAAGACCTCAAGCCGGATCGTATCCCCGCCTCCATGTTTCAGGATGGATTGCAGCAGGTTTGCGAAACAGATTTCGTGATTGAACCAGGCAGGTCTCGATTTCCCGAAGGAGCGTGAGGCGGGTGTGTGGCGATAGTAGATCGTGAGGTTCATGGGTCAGATGCTTTTGGGATCGCGCAAAAACGCAGCGGAATGGGCCTTAATCCAATTCCGGCAAACGTCCGAGGCAGCAATCGCGGTGATCAGGAGCGCGGTGCCAATTCCCACCAGAAGCGACAGCCCTGCCCAGCGTCCGTCAGGAATCGCGATCAACAGCTTCACGACTGCGCCAAAGGCTATCGTGGGAACGGCGATCGGGATGACGTTTCGCAGCATCCATTGCCAATGATGCCCTCGATATACGCGGTGATGGATCACAGGCACCCAGCCGAAGGCGTAAAGGCCGTTGATGATTGCCCACGCAGCTCCTGTCCCCAGCGCGCCGTAACGTGGTGCGAGGACAAGATAGAGCGGCAGCAAAGTGACAACGATCAGGGCATTGCCGACGAAATGCAGCAACAGGTCGCCGCGCGCATATTGCAGGTAATAGGCAAGCCCACTCAGAGGAACGCACCCGTTGCCGAGAGCATAGAGCATCAGGAGCGGAGCGGCATGGTGGGCCAATTCCGGTTTGCCGGTCCAGACCGCCAGGACGGGTTCGGCGAAAAAGCACAGGATCGTCGCCGCCGGCACCACGACGACACAAATGGCCTGCGTTACCGCGCCATAGAGGCGTGCGAGACCGGCCTCATCGCCCTCGGCAGCCAGCTTCGTCAGTCTGGGCAAAACGGCCTGCCCTAGCGGGGCGCTGACGGCAGCGACTCCGTTGGCCGCAACCACCGCAATCGCAAACATGCCATATTCGGCCAGCGGCAGAAGCTTCGAAAGCAGGAGCTTGTCGGTCTGCGTGATGGCAACCCAGGCAGTGGCGGTGAAAGCAATCGTCAGAGAGAAGGTGAGGTTGCCGATCAGGGGCTTCCATGAAAATGGCTCGCGTGGACCGTTGCCTCGCCTGCTGATGCGATAGCTCATGACTGAAAGGCCGGCGAATTCGCAGAGCGCCACGCCCAATTGGTAAGCGAAGAAATCGACGGGCGTGGTGCCTATGGCGATGAACACGCCAAGCACGCCCACGAATCGCAGGAACGCGATCACGATCGTGAACCCGGCAAGCCAGACCTGGCGTTCGAAGCCGTTGACGACGCCACGGTAGAGGCCCGACATCCAGCGCAAAGGCACGGCGAGGCCCATGAACATGACCGCCTGTGCCACCTCCGCCACCGGCAGGTGTTGAACCCGAAGCCAGTCCGTGGCGATCGTATGGGCCATGAGAACCATGACCGCCGCACCGATCAGGGAGACCGATCCGAAGACGATCTCCAGCGCGCGCAGAAGCGCGCGAAGCGTATCGGCGCTGATGGCGCCCCCCCGAAACCGCGCCGCTTCTCTCGCCATCGTGGGCGTCAGGCCGATGTCGAGAAGCTGGAACCACGCCGTCATCATCGTGAAGAAGCCGATCAGCCCATAGGCTTCCGTCCCCATGTAGGAGAGGTAGACGGGCGCCATCACAATCCCGGCGACGACCGTGAATATCTGCGCCACGTAATTGGCGGCGGCGTTGCGCTTCAGCGAGGGCTGGCCAGGCTTGCGAGAACTCATTGCCGCGCGGACATATCTGCTTCGCGTTCGAGCAAGCTGCGCTTGCGATCGCCGATCCGCTTCGCCGGCACGCCCGCGTAGATTCCGAAACCGTCACAGTCGAACGTGACCAAAGACAACGCGCCGACCGCGGCGCCCGCTTGCAATGTCACCCCCGGAAGGATCACCGAACCCGAACCAATGATCACGTGCTTGCCGATGATGACAGGCAGCCCGGTCACATTGGTGTACTCGGCGGGCACGGTCGGATTGGTCATATATTCCCCCGAGTAATCGTCATTCGAGCTGTAGACGCTGACCCTGGAGGACAAGTTTGCGAAGTCCTGAATTTCGATCCGGCCGGCTCCGATAAGACTTGTATAGACGGCGACATGCACATGCTTGCCGATTGAGATACCGCCCTCGCCCGCCGACAGGACGCAGAAATCGTCAATCCGCGTGTTGTCGCCGATCTCGATGCGCGCCGCGCCATAGACCGAAGCCTTGTCGGACAGTTGAACGCCGCTACCCAAACGCTTGAACCCAAGGTTACGGAGATCCTGTGGACCGAGGTATGCCATCAAATTACCCCGTTCTGCTGTTCCTGATCGCGGCGATGATCATGTCGCACGCGGAGAAGCCCAGCTCCGGATAAATCGGCAAGCACAGAACCTGATTGGCCGCGCGGTGCGCCACCGGAAGGTTCGAGGGATCGGCCGATGCCAGCCTGCGATACATGGGCATGTCGCTGATGAGAGGATAGAAGTATCGCCGGCTGTAGACGTTTTCTTCCTTCAGGGCTTCGTACAACCCATCGCGCGTGAGCGGATAGGCCTCGTCGACAAGGATCGGGAAATAGGAGTGATTGGGCGTCGCTCCGGGCCGTTCGGCCAGACACGTGATTCCCTTCACGTCCCGAAGGCCGTCAAGATAACGAAGCGCAATCTCGCGGCGCTGCTCAATCGCATTGCCGGCATATTTGAGTTGGAGAAGTCCTAGCGCCGCCTGGAATTCGTTCATCTTGGCGTTGATACCGGGCGCGGTGACGGTCACTTCGTCGGCGATGCCGAAATTCTTCAGATAGTCGATCCGCTGTTTGGCCTTTGCATCCGGACAGACGATGGCTCCGCCCTCGAATGTGTTGAAGACCTTGGTGGCGTGGAAGCTGAGCACCGACAGATCGCCGGCCGCGAGAATGCTTTTGCCGTCAACCCTGACGTTGAAGGCGTGCGCGGCGTCATAGATCACTTTGAGGCCATAGACATCGGCAATGCGCTGGATCTCATCCGTCCTGCAAGGCGTGCCGTAGCAATGAACAGGCATTATCGCCGATGTGTCCGGCGTGATGGCCGCTTCGATCTTCGCAGGGTTCAGGTTCAGCGTGTCCGGTTCGATGTCGACGAATACCGGAGAGAGGTTGTTCCAGATAAGCGAATGCGCCGTCGCCGCGAACGAGAACGGCGTCGTGATGACTTCGCCGGTGATGTGCAGCGCCTGAAGGGCCACAACCAGGCCCAGAGTCCCGTTTGAAACCAGGGCGAGATGCTCGACGCCGAGAAACCGCGCAAGCTCTGTCTCCAGCCGCTGGTGAAAGGGGCCGGCGTTGGTGAGAATTTTGGTGGACCAGATCTCTTCCAGATAAGGCAGGAATTCTTCTAGTGGCGGCAGGAATGGCTTCGTAACGTAGACGGGGCGTTCGTTGGTCAATTTCGCCTCTCCGGCAACCCTCGTACGCCCATGCGCGACAAGTCCTGCTTTCGGGGCATTTTTATCGGGTTCGACCGTCTTAAGCTACCCTCGGCGGGGACTGCCAATCGGGCCAAAACAGCGCGCTGATGTCCGCCATCAGGTTCCGGGCAATCTGTTCCCATTTGAAGCCGGAAAGAATGGCTGGCTCGGGATATGTGCGCGCGGGCTGGCTCAGCGCCTTCGCAATCGCGTTCCGAAATGCCTCGTGATCGGCGCAATCCACAAGGTCTCCACCAACCAGTCCGCGCAGTTCTTGGAATACCGGCAGATCATTGGCAACGACGGGCAGACCACGGGACCGCGCCTCGAGGAACGGCATTCCAAAACCCTCCAAGCGAGAGGGAAAAACCTTGATTGCGCTTCTGTCATAGAGACGGATCAGGGACGCCTCATCCAGGTTTGCGGCGATGTCGAACCTGCAGGAAGACTTGCCGATCAACTGCTTTATCGTGGTCTCGGAACCGAGGTCCGAGCCCACCAATGCAATTCGGTACGTCAAACCGGCGGTGGCTTCGATCAGTTCCCGGTGTCCCTTGTGGGCCGCGAAATTCGACACGTACAGAATGTCGTATTCCCAATCTCCGCCGAGCGCCGGGGTATCGGTCCAGGCGGAACTCAGCCCGTTATAAGAGACGATGATCGGCGCATGTCTTCCGTATAGCGCGCGGATGTTCGCTGCTTCGGCGTGCGACACGGTCATCACGGCATCCGCCCTGCGAACGGAAATGCCGTGAAGATGCCGGGACAAATTGCTCCAGCGCCGGCCATGCTCACCGGCGAATTTCGTGTCGTGAATGAGGTGCACAACCTTGAAACGGCCGAAGCTGAGCGGATCGAGCGGCGCCTCCGAGATCACCACGTCGGTCGAAATCGAGTGGAGGATCTTGTTCAGCGCGGCCAATTTGGCCAACCGTTGAGGCATCGAACCTTCAAGATCGAAATCGATGTGGTTTGCGTGCTGCGCCAAAGTGAACGGCGCCAGCGTCGTCAGTTTCACCTCGGGGAGTTTTGCGAGCGCTTCGCACAGTTTTTCCGCCCGCATTCGCGCGCCGGCTTTTGCGCCCGCGTGCCGGTAAGGACTCACAACGGCAATGTGAATGTTGCCGGTCACTTTCGTGATCCGACCATGCGGCGACGTCCCGTCGCCAGATAGAGCGCGAGGACGGGGGAGAGAAGCCCGGGAAAATGGGTACGCACGAACCGCAGGTGGCCGGTGAAAGAGCGGCGGAGGCGGTGGATTCTTGGTCCGATCCGGCTTGAAGACCGGCCGCCGATATGACGAGCGGTAAGTTCGGCGAGAACGATGAGTTTCCCTCCCAATGCGATCGCACGCCGGCAGAGATCCAAATCTTCTGCATAAAGAAAAATGTCATCGCGAAACCCGCTGAGACGCGTGAAGAAGTCACGATGAATGCAGAGGCAGGCCCCGGAGATGTAGACCGATCTGTAGTGCTCCGCCTCGAACCTTGGGAATGAAAGACGCTCGAGCGGAAGCAGGCCATTTTTCGTCTCGACCACCGCCGAGCATTGGCCGTTGCGATCCTCTATCAGCGGGCTCCAGATTGCGTCCGGCTCCACGGGCGCTTCGATCACAAGACGCCGCAATGTTTCTGGATCGATCTCCAGATCGGGGTTGATGAAGAGGAGGATGGATTCGTCGCTCTGGCTGACGCCGAGATTGCAAGCGCGCCCGAACCCGATGTTGCCCGGTGAAGTGATGACAGTCGTGTCCGGGTGCGATGCGCGAAATTCGCCGCTGTTGTCGACAACATAAAGCTTGCACTCGGCGACTGTCGCGAGCCGCTGCTCCAACTCATGGATGAGCGGGGCCGAATGGTAGTTCACCGTAATTACGGCGGCCCTCGGTGCCTGCTCGCAGCCGGTCATTGCGCTTGTTGAAAGCAATTGGTCAAGAGACCCGGAATGGGTATGCACTCCCCTGTGGTCATGCCGATTTCGCACCAAATCTGCCCGCGAAGTCGATGCCCTTGAACTTTAGAGCCCGCTGCTCAACCAGATGCCACGACAGTATAGCGAGCGGAAGCGTAGCGGCTGACGCCAGCGCCATAACTCCGAAAGGCCCGATGCCCGGAAAGGAAAACACCAACAGTTGCTGTACCGGAAATGCGAAGATGTAGATTCCGTAGGAATAGTCCCCCAACTCATTATAGCGGCGAATGGACCCGGACGGCACATAAGCCACCCAAAACAAGGCATAGGGCACACACAGCGGGAAGGCGATTGCGAATGCCTTGGGTCCCGCAAGTCCGGCGGCGATCAGGGCCACGCAAAAGAACGTCATCGCCCGCCAATCCAGCACTATGTATTTGCGATAGAGATAAAACGAGCTTCCGACGAAGAAGTAGATAGTAAGTCGAGTCAGATGGTGATGTGCATGTGTAGTCACCGCAGCAATGAACGATAGGCACACCAGGGCGGGAACGATCAGTAGCCGGATTCGCTGGCGAAAGGGTCCGAAGGCGGCGGATAGAGCGAATATCAGGGTAAGCAGCAGATACATGTCGACTTCAAAGGTCAGCGTCCAGAGCGATCCGTTCACGAAGTTCGAGAGGGGCAGATGCTCGAATACGCCCGGCAGCGCGTTCTGCGTGCCGGCGAACAGCGTCAGGTTGTGCGCGACGTATTGGGCCGTGGCGGGCGACGTGAAATAGGAAGCGAGCGGTTCGGTAGTCACGACCGCTCCCATCAGAACTGCGGCCAGGACGGCATAGATCAGCGCGGGCCAAACTCTAAGAAATCGCGCCAGCGCAAATTGCGCCAATGGCCGGTTTACGACGCTTTTTGTCACCAGAAATCCGCTCGCCAGGAAGAAAATGTCGACAGACATGTCGCCCAGCGTCATCGATAGCGGGCGCTGAAATGGCTCACGAAAGACGTTGCCGTCGACCAACAAGAAACTGTGCGCCACAAGCACCGAGGAGGCGGCTACAACCCGAATCAGGTTCCAATTGTTGTCTTTTTGGGCTGCAACGTCCGCCAGATTCATCGCGCTATGGGTCTAAGGCTCCGGAATCATGCGCGATAGAGACATGGAGCGCAAACGGCTGCTGCCAGCGGCGTTGAGCGCCGGGCCTAAGATATGCGTTTGTGGCGATGGCCAGCGCCCCCCTTCGCGAACTATGGCACCAGCTTGCGGTAAAGATGCCAGGTCGAATGGCCCAGGATCGGAACGACGACTGCGAGCCCAACGAACAGCGGTATCGAGCCGAGCAGCAGCGCACCGGCCACGATCATGCCCCACACGGCTATCGGCAGCGGGTTTTCCACAATGGCATGCGCGGAGGTCCGGATCGCCGTGTCGAGGCCCGTGTCGCGGTCGAGCAGAAGCGGGAACGACACAAGGCTGATCGTCATGGCGAGCAGGGCGAACAGGAAGCCGGTGCCCATGCCAACAATGATGAGCGTCTGGCCTTCCGGCGTGCGGAACACGTCATGCAGGAACGTGGCGATGGACGACGGCATCGCAGGTCCCAGTGTGCGCATATAGATCGCCCAGGCGGTCCCGACCCACGCCAGGAAAATCAGGATCAGCAGCAGGCCAAGCACCGAGATCGCGCCGATGGCGGGCGCCTTGAAGACGTCGAACGCATTCATCCAGCGCGCCTCGACCCCCTGTTCGCGAAGGCGGCTCATCTCATAAAGGCCGACGGCCGCGAAGGGACCCACGATGGCAAAGCCCGATGCCAGCGGAAACAGGAGCGGGATCAGATCGAACCCGCCGGCGAAGCGCGCGAGGATGAGCCCGATCACGGGATAGATCGTGCAGAGGAACAGAACATCGCTGCGATAAGCGCCGAAATCGTCGATGCCCTTGCGCAGCACATCCCACAGATCCACGACGCGGATCCGGCGAACGGCGGGCTCGGGCGCGTGGATTGTGTCCTGAACGTGATGGATCGAGCGGCCGGCAGCCTGAACGAAGTGTGCAGCGTCAACAAAACGTGCGCCGCTCCATTCGATGGGATTCTTGATAGTCATGCGCGATCCTCCGCCAGTACCGGAAGGGGATCGCTCGTGTCGCCCCGGTCACGAGACGTCCCGCAACCACCAATGCCCGAGTATAGCGCCGGCGGGTCCCGGAGTCAGTATCGAAGGTTAGGCTGCTCCGGCCTGCTGGGCTGCTTCCGCGGCTGCCCGCCTCTCGGCACCTTTCCGGCGCTGCTGCCGGACATAGAGGAATGTCCAGAGGCTCAGCGCACCCGTCGTGCCGTAACTGACGAACGGGTTCACCGCGAGATAGGCCTTTATGGAGAGGGTGTAGACGAGTGCGATCGAGATCGCCGCGTCGACCAGAAGCCCGAGCCCCCAGACGACCGTCAGGACCATCATCGTGCGGCGGAAGTACTTGTTGGACCGTAGGGATTCGAACTCCTCAAGCTCGTCCGAGGAATTGCGAACCATCTGCGCGCGCGCGAGTTGGTAAATCAGCGGCTTTCCGATCACCGCTGAGCCGAGGAAGATACATCCGATGATGACGGTCACGAGCTTTTCGCGCAGCTGGAGAAAGCGCGCCGATCCGCCGCCGGCGACCGCGACGAGCGACAAAACGATGCCCAGCAACACCAGCATCGAAAGTGCATCGACGCGCCGGTGCCGCGCAAACTCGGCAAGGCTCCAAAGGATGGGCGGGATGGAGGAAAGGATCAGCGCCTGCACATCGCCATAGTGCGGCTGTGCAAAAGCGAAGATGACATAGGGCAGGATGAAATTGACGGTCGCTTCGACCGCGATGGTCGGCCCGTTTCCGCGGATGAATCCAAGCACTTTCGCGAGACGCGTCATGGATTCCCCGGTTGGACGCGCTGGACCTAGGCATTCTCCTCAACATGTTCAAGCGGCATGGATTCGGCCGCATGACCGGTGTTCAGGAACGGGAACAGCATCTGCTTCAGGAAACTCTCCGGCACGTCGTCGGGAACGCCGTAATTGTCGGGCATGACGCCGCGCGGCGGGATGTAAGCGGTGCCGAACAGGAGATCGAAGATCATCAGATGCGGTGCGAAGTTCCGGTTGTAGTGGTCGGTGTCGTTGCAATGGTGCCAGTGATGGAATTGCGGATTGGTGAATACCCAGCGCAGCGGGCCGTAATCGACCTTCCCATTCGAATGATTGAGGAATCCCTGGAAGCCAAGCACGATTGTATAGGCGAGCAGGGGCCCATCGCCAAAGCCGAGCAGAAAAATCGGGATAAACTGAAAGCAGTCACCCAGGATCTTGTCGAGCGGATGCAGGCACATTGGCGAGCCAGTCCATGTTGGACGAACTGTGATGGACCTTGTGCAGCCGCCAGAGCCATGGATTGCGATGCAGCGCGCGATGAAAGAGATAGGCCAGGAAATCGGCGAGCAGGATGAGTTCGAGAAACTGGAGCCAACCCGGCTGCGTGCCCGCGAGATGGCCGGTGTTGAGGCCGAGCGCATTGCGCAGGATGAGCATGCCACGGAGACTCAGTCCATCGGAGAAATATCCGATGAAACATCCGACCACATAGTAGAGGACATCGATCTTCCAGCCCCTGCGTAGCGCGTGTTGATCATGCGCTGGCCGCCAGCGTTCGAGGGGAATGAACACCACCGCGAACATGAAGAACCCTATAAAAATCTGTAAGCTTACGGGTGCTGACATCGCCGCAAAGTCTCTCGCTCGCAATCGCGCCCGTCACACGTCGAATCAGCCTTATGAATGGCCGTTCAAATGCATGCGGCGCGGGCGCGAGAGAGGTTGCTGGATAGGGCGATTGCCTCAATTGGACCTTGGTCCAACGAGTGAAATCCGTTCTAGCGCTGCAATGCGCGCCGGATGGCGATGTGCAATTCGCTCACACGAAACGGCTTGCGTAAGACGAGCGCGGTGTCTGTGAGGGTGCTGAGCGCGGAGGTTTCCGCATAGCCGCTTGCGAAAAGGATCGGCAGATCGGGCATGCGCGATTTCGCGAGCTTCGCGACTTCGGCGCCGGTCATGCCCGGCATCGCATAGTCCACGATCATCGCATCGGGACGCGCGGTTTCGAGCATCGCCAATCCTGCTTTTCCATCCACCGCCTGCAGCACGGCATAGCCAAAAGATTCGAGCGAGTCGGCAAGGAACTGACGCACGCCCGGATCGTCATCAACCACCAGAATGCATGCGGTATCCGCGCCCGCCGTATCGTCCGCTGCGGTGCGCGCCGCATCGCGTGCGTCTTCGCCATCGGTGACGCACAGAAAGATGCTTACAGTCGTGCCATGGCCCGTCGCAGAGCGGATGCGCGCAGTGCCGCCGGCCTGCCGCGCCATGCCATAGACCTGGCTCAACCCGAGTCCCGTGCCCTTTCCAACACCCTTGGTCGTGAAGAACGGATCGAAGGCGCGCTGGGCCACGTCTATCGGCATGCCCATGCCCGTGTCACTCACCGCAAGTTCGATATAGTCGCCGGCCGTGAGATCGCCATCGTCCGAAATGCTGCGCCGCTCGGCGGTGATGATGAGATCGCCGCCGAGCGGCATGGCATCGCGCGCATTGATTGCGAGATTGAGCACCGACATTTCGAGCTGCGTTTCGTCGCAGAGCACCCGCGCTGACACCGGCTCGAGATCGAGGATGACGCGCACCGACGGACCGAGCGTCCGCATCAACAGCTCGCGCATCTCTTCGAGCAGCGCGGTCAGATCGAGCGGCTTCATCTCCAGCTTCTGCGAACGCGAGAAGGCGAGGAGCTGCGCCGTGAGTTTCGCGCCGCGCTCGGCGGCATGAAGTCCCGCTTCCGCCCATTTCCGCACGCGCTCCACGCTGTCCGGCTTGCGGCGGATCAGATCAAGACTGCCGGTTACACCCTGAAGCAGATTGTTGAAATCGTGCGCGATGCCGCCGGTCAGATTGCCGATCGCTTCCATCTTCTGCGCCTGCTGCAGTGCGTTCTGGCTCTTCTCGAGCGCAAGCGTGCGCTCCATCACCCGCCGCTCCAGTGTTTCGTTCAGTTCGTGCAGACGCCGTTCTGCGTTGCGGCGTTCTGTGATGTCCTGGAACAGCACGGCCACCTGATCTTGAGTTTTCGATTCGACCCGCAGCACGTAAAGTTCGAGCAATCGCCCTGTGGTATCCAATGGGCGCTCGAACCGCAGCGGCTCGCCGGTAGTGAGCACGTTTGCCAGGGTCTCGATCCAGGCATCGGCCTCGCTCGGGAGCAACATCTCGCGGACCGTGCGGCCGAGCACGCCCACGATGCCGCTGCGCAAGGCCAGCGCCGGATTTTCTTCGATGTAGCGGAAATCGCCGATCGTGCCGTCCGCCGCCCTGATCGCTTCGATAATGCAGAAGCCCTCGTCGATGCTTTCGAACAGCGTGCGATAGCGCATCTCGCTTTCGCGCGCCTGTTCCTCGATCTCCTTGCGCGCGGTCACGTCCTGCACGATGCCCAGCATGCGCGTGCAGCGACCCGCTTCGAACGTGGCGCGGCCCTTGACCGCCATCCAGCGCACCTGGCCGTCGTCCCTGCGCACGATCCGGTATTCGGTGTCGTAAGGCGTACGGTTTATGGGATCGCAGGCATCCAGTATGGCGCCCACGACGCGAAGGCGATCGTCGGGATGGATGCGCGCGCGGAATTCTTTCAGCGTTGCGCGCTCTTCGGACGGCATGCCGAACATCACATTCACGCGCGGCGGCCAATAGAGCACATCGTTTACGACATCGACATCCCAGAAGCCGACATCGGCCTGCTCTGTCGCGAGCCGGAGCTGTTCCTCGCTGGCGCGCAATGCTGCATCGGCGCGCACGCGCTCGGTTGTCTCATTGACGATGCAGAGCACGCCGCCGATCGCGCCATCGCTCTCGCGCACCGCCGAATAGGAGAGGTCGAAATAGACGGTCTCGCCGAATCCGTGGCGCTCGATATAGAACGGCCGGTCCTTGGCGAAGAATGTCTCGCCGGTGTTGCGCACGCCGTCGAGCAGGGGCCCGAGATCGTCCCAGAGTTCGGCCCAGTTCTCGCGCGCCGGGCGTCCAAGCGCGCGGGGGTGCTTGTCGCCGATCGTGGGCGCGTAGGAGTCGTTGTAGAGCGCCGCGTAATCAGGTCCCCAGAAGAGCACGATCTGGCTCTGCGCCGGCAGCATCAGGCTGACCGAATGGACGAGCGCCGGCGTCCAGGACGCGACCGGCCCGAGTGGCGAAGAGGTCCAGTCTTGGATGCGGATGCGCTCCGCCATCTCGCCCGCAATCCCGGGAAAACTGGGTCCGGCGTTTGCGGCCGCACTCATTCTGCTTCCCCGGAAGATGCCCTTACGAAACCCACCACTGCCGTCGAAGCCCCAGTACTAAGCGCCCGAGGCCGGAAACGCTAGCCGCGATACTTGGGTTCCCGATGGTCATGCGCATTCACTGCTCAACGGGGCGGCGCTCTAACACCCTGTAAGTACTTTAAGATTTCCTCCGGCCTAATTTTTCCAGGAAGGGTCTTGAAATAGACTACTCTACTGCATAGAGTAATCTGTGTACTTCAACATGGACCGCACACATGCCGCTTTCACGGAATGAAGCCGCCGACGCGCTTCGCGACATCGCACAGACGGAGCGCCGCAGCTCCTCGGCCTATGGCTACAAGGAGACGGCGCCGTTCATGTTCCTGTGGGGCGCCATCTGGTTCATCGGATACTCCGTATCCGACCTGCGTCCCGAACAGGCGAATTGGCTCTGGCCCGTGCTCGTCGTCCTGGGCTTCGTCGCAAGCTTTGCGATTGGCAGCCGCCAGCCGCCGAAGGCAAAGGGCGACGCGAGTGAGGGATGGCGGCACTTTGCGAGCTGGGTCGTCGTGGCGTTGTTCATTACTGCCACTATCATTCTCTTCCAGCCTTCTGACGGACGGCAGGTCGGCGCTTTCGTGGCGCTTCTCATCGGCGCGGCTTACGCCGTCGTCGGCCTCTGGGTGGGCATGCGCATCGCCATCTCAGGCATCGCGATCATCGCACTGACGATTGGCGGCTTCGTTTTTCTCAAACCTCACTTCGGACTCTGGATGGCGTTCGTCGGCGGCGGCACATTGATCCTGACCGGCGCATGGCTGAGGCGGGTGTAACATGGAGCAGCCCGACGCGATCATTCACCAGCCGGTGCGGCTCAAGATCATGGCGGCCCTGAAGGTCCTGCCTCTGAGCGAAGCGCTGGAGTTTGTCCGCCTGAAAACGATCGTGGGCGCGACCGAAGGCAATCTCGGCGCCCATATCACGACCCTGGAACAGGCCGGCTATGTCGAGGTCGAAAAGGACTTCGCCGGAAAGAAGCCCCGCACGCGCGTGCAATTGAGCAAGGCCGGCCGGCGCGCGTTCGAGAATTACACCGCCTATCTGCGCGACATCATCGATGCCGCGCCGGCCGGCGAATAGGAGAACTCACGATGTATGCGAAGCTGGAGAATCCGTTGTTCGCCAGGAACGTCGCGCTCGGGCTGTTGCTCGCAGCATCGCTCATCCTGCCGACGCTGGCGCATGCGGACGGCATCGTCGTCTGCGACCGCTTCAGGGACCAGATCGTGGGACAGGGTCCCGATCTCGTTCTGATCCCCGGCCTCGCCTCGTCGCGCGACACCTGGAAGGCGGTGGCGGATCATCTGAAAAACCACGATCGCCTGCATCTTATCCAGGTCGCGGTCGGTGCTATGGCTACGGCGTGAATTTGAAAACCGTGCCGAATTGCGAACCACCGCCATAAGTCGTGCCGTAGAGGTCGCCGCCGACGTTGAGCAGCCCCCCCTCTGTGTAGGGATTGCCTCCGTCGTTGCCAGGCTGAAAGGAATACAATGTCTGAATGCCTCCGGGTATCAGCTGGAAGATCGTCCCACAACCATCAATCTGGTGGTAGAGGTAGCCGCAGCCTGGGTTGCCGCCCGCCGAAGTCGCGCCGTAGAGCGTTCCACCGACATCGGTAAGCGTGGACGACGGATAAGATCCATCGCCTCCGGTGAATGCGTGGATGAAGGTTTCCGTGGTGCCGGAGATCCCAAAGACAGTGCCGGCCTTACTGGCGCCACCATAGAACGTGGTGCCGTAGAACACGCCGTTCTTCCTGATCAGACCATCCAGCGGGTCGGCGCCGTCGTTGCCACCGAGGAAGCGATAGCGCACATGCTCGCTCCATTGACCTCCGCCGATGGGCGTGAGCTTGAACACCGTGCCGCAACCGGCCGGCAAGTCGGGGCATGTCGCACCGCCCTCCCCGGTCGTGCCAAACAGATTGGCGCCCGAGACAAGCAGACTACCGAATGGATTGGCTCCGTCTTGGTTGCCCTTAAACGAATAGAGCACCGAATGGACGCCGCCGACCGTCAGCGAGAAAAATGTACCGCAGCTTGAGTAGGTCGTCGTGCAAACGGCCGTCCCGCCCAACAGCGTCGTTCCATAGAGAATGCCGCCGGAATCGACGAGGCCTGAGGTCGGCTCCTCGCCGTCGCTGCCACCTTGAAAGGAGTAAAGAACCGTCTCCGTATTTGTGGCTATCGGTATCTGGTACACCGTTCCGCAACCGGACGTGCATCCGCCGGTACCGCCCCGGGTTGTCGTTCCATAAAGAACGCCGTTCAGATAATGCAGACGGCCGCGCGGAATAGCCCCATCGGGAGGACGTTTGAAGGCGTGGAGTACCGTCTCCACACCGGCACGTGTCATCGCGAAGACCGTGCCCCGATTGTAAGCGCCGCCATGGGGCGTGGTGCCGTAAAGCAGATTGCCAACTTTGATCAGTGCGGAGAGCGGCCTGGTCCCCTCTACGCCCGTCGGATCGAAACTATGCACCACTGTTTCGGTCGAGGCTTGTGCAGGTGCAGCGATGAATGCTGCCAACCATAAGGTAGCCGCCGGCAGGCACGTCCTGCGGGCAGTATTGACGCAAGACCACATTCTCAACACCTCTCAAAATTGAAAAATCATGATACTCCCACAAAAGTTGATCCATTAGGCGCTCACCGATGCGATCTGTCCATCGTCAATCGTCGTGTGGTCCGGCCGGTACGGGCCTGTCAGATGGATGCGTGAACTGCTTCGCGCGATACGCATTCTGAGATTGACGGTCTTCAGAAGATTGGACTGCTCATACGGAATCGCGGAGGTTGTTTTGCGGGAATTTGCGACTGGCAGAAGAACGCGACGTCCTGATATCGTAGCCGCGCTGCAAGCTGGGGAGCCGGTCATGCGTTCATATTTCCGGAGTGTACTGACGTGCGCCATTTTGGTCTTGAGTTGCGCGCGCGCTGATGCCCGCAGCGGATTGCCGGATGCCAGACCGCAAGTCGTGTCCCGCGGCGCAATGCTCCACAATGCTGTTGCCGGTTCCACTGGCAAACGAACCGCCGGCGAACGGCAGGTGAAGGTCATTCATTCGTTTTGTGTCCGCAAATCATGCTTGGACGGCGACGATCTTTCCGGCAGCCTCACCAGGGACGCGTCGGGCAATTTCTACGGAACCACTTTCCAAGGCGGCATCTCGACGTTTGGAACCGTCTTTGAATTGGTCAAAGACGGGAATAAGCACTGGAAGCGGGTCACGCTGTACCAGTTCTGTCAGCAGGAAAAGTGCACGGACGGCCGCTCCCCGATCGCACCTCCGATCATCGACACCGCGGGCAATCTGATCGGAACGACATTCTGGGGCGGTCTTGAAGATGACGAGCCAAATCATAATGGACATGGCATCATCTACAAATTGACCCCGAACGCCGACAAGACGCGTTGGACGTTCAAGGTCCTGCATACGTTTTGCGCAAATGGAACATGCGCAGATGGAGCACAGCCGTCGGTGGCCTTTACGTACCAGGGTTCGGCGCAGGGTTTGCCCTATGACGGCGTTTCGCCGCTCTATCTGCCGACAGAGATGGGAGGCGCGCACGATGATGGAGCGGTAATCGAGTTTGTACCGAAAGCCGGCACGGATCATTGGCAGGAGAGCGTGCTCTACGATTTCTGTTCGCGTGGCGGCGCGAACTGTATGGACGGTGCTTTCCCCGGGCCGAACGCGTTGTTGCTGATGGACAAGAGTGGCAATTTGTTTGGAACGACCACGAATGGCGGGCAGACAATTTATGGCGGCGTCGTCTTTGAACTGACGAACACCGGCCGGCATCGATGGTCAGAGACTGTTGTGCATCGCTTTACACTGGGAACACCAGCATGGCACGACGGCTCCTCTCCTGTTTCCGGCGTCGTTTGGGGCCCGGACGGTGATCTGTTTGGAACGACCTTTGAGGGCGGATCTTCCGCAGGGCGAGGCGTTCTATATAAACTCACACCCAATGGCGGAAAATGGAAATACCGCGTTCTGCACAGCTTTTGCCAGGGTGGAGGACACTGTCCGGATGGAGCAGCGCCAAGGGGCGGGTTGCTGGTCGATGATGCGGGAAATATTTTTGGTACGACCTCCAGCGGTGGCAATGGATACGACATCTACGGCACGGGGGGCGGCTTGATCTTCGAACTCAAAAAGTCGTTCAAGATACTCCATTTGTTTTGTTCGGCAGTCGGCGATTGCAGCGATGGCGAATACCCTCATGCCGATCTGATGAGAGACAGCGCGGGGCACATCTTTGGCTCTACGGAATTAGGCGGCGAATACTTCGGAGGCGCGGTTTTCCAGTTTAAGCCCTAGCCTGCCAAGAGAAGCCGGCCGCGTACGGGTTGGCCGCCTTCTCGCTATCAGGGCTCCAGCTCGCTGTCCCAGTAGAGATAGTCCGCCCAGGAATCGTGCAGGTAATTCGGCGGGAATTTGCGGCCGTTGTTGCGCAGTTCGGTGATCGTGGGCCGGTGCGGGCGGATGCGGGGATGCATCTTGATCTGCTGCGGGAGCTTTCCGCCCTTCATGAGATTGCACGGCGCGCAGGCCGTCACCACGTTCTCCCAGGTCGTGCGCCCGCCGCGCGAGCGCGGGATGACGTGGTCGAAGGTGAGGTCCTCGTCATAGCCGCAATACTGGCATTCGAAGAGGTCGCGCAGGAACAGGTTGAACCGGGTGAAGGCGGGGTTTCGCACAGGACGCACATAGGTCTTGAGCGAGATCACCGAGGGAATTCGCATCTCGAAGCTGGGCGAATGGATCACCCGCTCATATTCCTCGAGGATGTTCACGCGCTCCAGGAACACTGCCTTGATCGTGTCCTGCCAGGACCAGAGCGAGAGCGGGTAATAGCTGAGTGGCCGGTGATCGGCGTTGAGCACCAGCGCCGGGCAATTGTCCGGCGAACGCGCGGCGGCTAACACGACATGACCCCTTGGAAGACGCTTCTCCTT
>Ga0157369_10003665_pt1 | contig 18238 bp, 15 predicted proteins | sample C25metaG_FD_113461 | JGI IMG/M metagenome (GOLD analysis project Ga0157369, IMG submission 113461) | Corn rhizosphere microbial communities from Kellogg Biological Station, Michigan, USA - C2-5 metaG | ecosystem: Host-associated > Plants > Roots > Rhizosphere > Soil | place: USA: Michigan... | reverse complement strand
TTTACGTCCGGGGCAGGCCAAGCTGATCAAAGCCGGCTCCGATATCATCTTCCAGATTCACTACACTCCCAACGGAAAACCAATCAGCGATCGAACGAAGCTCGGGCTGGTGCTGGCGAAAGAGCCGCCGCGCGAGCGCGTGCTGACGCTTTCGGCAACCAATGGAACATTCAAGATTCCCCCGGGAGATCCGAACTATCGTGTGGACGCGACGTTCGAGGTGAGGACGCCCGTGAAGCTCTCCGGCCTGCATCCGCACATGCACGGCCGTGGGAAGGATTTTCTCTACCGCGTCGTTTATCCCAATGGCGAGAGCCGCGTCCTTCTCAGCGTTCCGCACTACAACTGGCACTGGCAGAACTGGTACAACCTGGAAGAGCCTGTTCTGCTGCCGAAAGGCGCGAAGATCGAATGCACGGCGCATTTTGACAATTCGCCGAATAACCCCGATAATGCGGACCCAACCAAAGAAGTGGCTTGGGGTGAACAAAGCTGGGACGAGATGATGGTCGGATTCTTCAACCTGGTCTTCGATGCGAAACTGCCCGTGCAGGAACTGTTTCCGGACAAGAGCAATAAGGCGTCTATTGCGAGTCGGTAGCGTACCGCTGGTTTTCTTGTTGGCCGGGTTAGTGGCGGCCCAGGCGCCGACAGCATCGCGGAAAAAGTTACTCGCGATCGGTGAAGAGAAGGGTTACCGGCATGAAGCCGTCTCGCACGCGCTCGCGACCGTCGAGCGCCTGGGCCGTGAGACGGGCGTTTGGGACACATACATTTCGCACCGATACCGAGCCTTTGACGAAAAAGAAACTCGAGTACAATGCCAAAAATTTGAATGACTTCGATTCCGTACTCTTCTTTACCGGGGGGACGCTCGAGATGGACGACCAGCAAAGGGCCGATTTCTTGTCTTTCGTCCATGACGACGGGAAAGGGTTCATCGGCATTCACAGTGCGACGATCACTTTCACAAAGTGGCCGGAATATGGCGAGATGATTGGCGGTTATTTCGATGAGCACCCCTGGGGAACGTTCGAGGCTCCGATCCTGGTGGAAGATCCGGGTTTTCCTGGAATGGCGCAATGGCCCCGTTCCTTCACCCTGAAGGATGAGATTTATCAGATCAAGAATTATTCGCGGGCGGACCGGCGCGTGATCATGCGGCTGGATCCGGGCAAGCTGAATCTGAACAACACGCGCGTTCATCGGACGGATAAAGATTTTGCGGTTGCCTGGGCCAAGATGTATGGCAAGGGGCGCGTGTATTACACGACCCTTGGTCATGTGGATGAGAACTGGGACGATCCGAGGTTCCAGAAAATGATCACCGAAGCGATTCGATGGGCGCTAGGACTGGTGAATGCCGATATTACTCCCTGGGCTGCTCAGTAGACGGCTCTTCGGGACGGCCCTGGCGGGGGCAGTCGAATGCGCGAGAGCAGCCACGCGGCTGAATATAGGAGTCGGCACGTTTTCCTATCACACGCTTTCGATGGAAGACATGATCGTCCAGCTTCGGCGGCTGAAGATCCGGGAAATCGAAATGTCGCGTGGAGAATTCATGTTGATGAAGCCACCTTCAGCCGCCATGTGCCAGGCAGCACGAGACAAATTCGATCGTGCGGGCATCCGCTGCGTTTCCTACTACACCGCGACGATTAAAAATGACGCGGATCTCGACCTGGCGGTCGAGTTCGCCAAGATTTTTGGGGCGCACAACGTGTCGGGTGATGCGACCGATCCGATTCTTGGTCGCATCGACCGGCGGTTTACGGCGGAGGGCCTTACTTTCGGTATTCACAATCACTGGTTCAAGCAGAAGTTTGCTTATGAAACCGTCGACGACGTGCTGCGGGGTTTGAAGGGGTTATCGGGAACGGTGGGCGCGACTTTGGATGTTGGGCAGATGGCGGCATGCGGCCAGGATCCTGTGGATGCGGTCCGGCGGCTGGCGCCGCGCTTGAAACTTGTGCATCTGAAAGACGTAGCAGGAGCCGGGGCGGAGCATAACGTATTGTTCGGACGAGGTGTTGTCGATATTCGGGCCGTCCTGAGAGAACTACGGGCAATCGATTTCAAAGGCTTGGTTGCCATCGAATATGAGAAAGACGGGAACTCCGACGAAGACATGAAAAATCTTGTCGGTTACGCTCGACGGCTGGCGTAGAGGCGGTCCTGCGGCAAAACCGCCACATCCGCCGGTTATTTTTGGGGACTAGTGTTGCAATATTGACACGGCTGTCGGCTCGCAACTATCCTCTAATCAAATAATTACGAGCTTTCGATCGCGGTCCCTGATATCCTGTGCATGTCGATGACCTACGAGACGACGATAGGGCGCACGCTCGAAGTGCAGGGCGTCGGCCTGCATCACGGAGCCCCCGTAACCTTACGTATCGCCCCGGCACCGCCGGCAACCGGTATCGTTTTCATTCGGACGGACTTGGCGGGCACGCGCGTGCCTGCCAGTTGGGAATTTGTGGAGCGGGTCAGTTACGCCACAAGCCTGATGCATCCGAAGGGCATTTTCATCTCGACGACGGAGCATTTGCTCAGCGTGTTGTATGGGATGGGCATCGACAATGCGTTCATAGAATTGAATAATCTGGAATTGCCGATTTTGGACGGAAGCGGTCTACCGTTCATCCAGCTTCTGAAGCGCGCGGGGCGGAAAGAGTCCCGCCGGCCGCGCCGTTATATGAAGATCGTGCGGGAAGTTCGGGTCGAAGCTGGCGAGAAGTCCGTAGCGATCCTGCCATCCGACAGGTTCGAGTTGCGTTGCCACAGTTATTTCGATCATCCTCTGGTGGGGGAGCAAAGTCTGGAACTGGAAATTACGCCGGAGCGTTATGCGCGGGAAATCGCGCCGGCGCGGACCTTCGGGTTCGAGTACGAATTGGACCAGATGCGGGATATGGGGCTGATTCGGGGAGCGACGCTCGACAATGCCGTTTGCTTCACGCGCCGGGGAGTACTGAATGAGGGCGGCCTGCGGTTTCCGGACGAATGCTGCCGGCACAAGGCGTTGGATCTAATTGGAGATCTGGCGCTAATCGGTCGGCCGCTGCTAGGTTGCGTCGTGGCGAAGAAAGCGGGGCATGCGATGCATGCCGCGCTTGTGAAAAAGGTAATGTCGGACGAGTCGCTATATGAAATCGTGACCCGGGAGCGCCCGCCGGCGCACGCACCCGAAGCTCTGCACGCGCTAATGTCGTAGCTGTTGCGCTGGCTGCCAAACGCCTTAACCTTCTTACGGCTGGGCTCTTCACCCATCCTGGTCTGGCTATTACTCGAGTATCGGTATCGGGAGGCGCTGGTGCTGGTGCTGATTGCCGGGCTCACCGACTGGCTGGATGGATATGCCGCGCGCCGTTTGGGAACGGGCGGAAAGACAGGCGTGGTGCTCGACCCGTTGGCCGACAAAGCACTGCTGGTGACGCTCTTCCTCGTGCTGGGCGTATTGCGGCTCATACCGCGGTGGCTGGTCGGAGTCGCTATTGGCCGGGACCTTATTATTCTTAGTGGAGCGCTTCTGCTGCGAATTTTTCGCGGCAAGCAGCGATTTCTCCCTTCGATGCTCGGGAAGGTGAGCACGTTTTTCCAGATTGTATTGGTTCTGCTGGTTCTGCTCGAAGCGGCGTTCCCTTATCCTCTCTTTCGATGGCTTGGATATCTGGCTCTGTTGTTGGCTGCGATTTTTACGTGTCTGAGCGGACTAGATTATGTTCGCCAAGGCGTGCGGATGGCACGGCAAAGGATTGACGGCGGCGGAGGCCGGGAGTAGCCTGAAGACATGGAGCCGGGTGTTGAAGTATTCGTGCCGTCGCGTGTGTACGCGCGCGTTGGCTGGGCCACGGTGTTAGGCTCCGTGCTTTGTGTGTTGGGCGCGTTCCGGGAGCCGTTAGCGCTGATTCCGGCGCTGGCCTTCGCCGGGGCTGGCGCGGCGCTGTTCTGGCTGGCGGCCCGTCCTCCGATCCGAATTGGCGAAACGCAGTTTAACGTCGGTGAGCGTGCCATCGCATGGCAGGAGATTCGCGAGATTAATCGCAGCCGATTTGTCTCTCCACTGGTACTGCGACTTAGACTTACCAATTCACGGCAGAAGGTGCTGGTCTATCCAGGCGAGCCGGAGCAAGTCCAGCGGTTGCTCATCGAACTTCGCCGCAATTCCCAGTTGGCAACGTTCGATGGAGTGACGTATCGCGATTACTGGACGTGGTGCACTTTGAATTCGCCGCAAGACCCGACGCCCTTGCTCGAGCAACCGGTGCGGATGTTCAGCGCGGAAGACGAAGCGGAAGTCGAGCGGCTCTACCAGAAATTGAAGGCGGTGGGGCGCTTGGACCCGTGCTCACCGGAAAATTCCACGGCTTCCGACGAGTGACGCCCGAACAAGGTCGATTGCCGGTCGGCCGCACATGCTGAAAACACTATCGACCCTTTGGCCCTACGTGCGCCGCTATCGCAAGGGGCTGACCCTGGGTATCGGTGCGCTCCTCATGAAGGACGCGCTATTGGCGGCGCTGCCGTTGGTCATCAAGCACGGAATCGATTCGCTGATGGCGGGGTTTAGGCTCAGCCTGGTCCTGCAGTTCGCCGGGCTATTGATCGGCTTGTCGGCCATCAAGGGCTTATTTCAGTACTGGATGCGCGTCGTTATCATCGGGATTTCCCGCGATATTGAGTTTGACCTGCGCAACGATCTGTTTCACCATCTGGTGGCGCTCTCGCAGGATTTTTACAGCCGATATCGAACCGGCGACATCATGGCGCGGAGCACCAATGATTTGAACGCGGTGCGCATGATGCTGGGGCCGGGAATCATGTATTGGACCGAGACCAGCGTCACTCTGATTCTTTCGGTCGCGGTAATGCTGCACACCGATGTTCGGCTGACGCTGATGGCTCTGGCGCCGGCGCCGCTGGTTTCGATCGCCGTGATTATGTTCGGACGACGGATTCATACGCGCTTCGAGCATATTCAGAAAATGTTTTCCGACATCAGCAGCCGGGTGCAGGAAAATCTGGCGGGTGTGCGTGTGGTGCGCGCGTATGCGCAGGAGGAAGCGGAAGTAGCGGAATTCGAGCGGCTGAACCGGGATTACGTTCGCGAGAACATCGGGCTGGCGCGGATTCAGGGACTTTTCATGCCGCTGCTGCAGGCGCTGATCGGGTTCACGTTTCTGTTAGTGCTCTGGATGGGCGGGCGACAGTTGCTGCAGGGCCGCATCAGCCTGGGCGCGTTCGTGATGTTCAACACTTATATGGGTATGCTGATCTGGCCGATGATCGCATTCGGCTGGGTGGTGAACCTGATGCAGCGAGGTACGGCATCGCTTGATCGCATCAACCAGATTCTCGGTGAACGTCCGTCGATCGCGAGGCCGGCAGGCGCTCCTTTGCACGCGAGCCAACATTCGGCGGAGGTCCGGTTTCGCGACGTTGTGATGACATTCAGCCAGCGCCGCGATGCGTTGGCGGGCATTAACTTGACGATTGCAGCGGGAGAAACCGTTGCGGTAGTGGGCCACACAGGCAGTGGCAAAACGACGCTGGTCAATCTCATCCCGCGATTGTTCGATCCAACGTCGGGGATCGTTGAAGTCGGAGGCGTGGATGTGCGGCGCTACGATCCGGAAGAGTTGCGGCGGCAGATCGGGTTCATTCCGCAGGAAACGTTCCTGTTCAGCGCGACGCTGGCGGAAAATATTGCCTGGGGTGTGCGGCAGGCAACGGAGGAGCAGATTCGGCGAGCGGCGGAAATCGCTGGCCTGGCGAGCGATATCGAAAGTTTCCCAAAAGGATTAGATACTATGATCGGGGAACGCGGGTTGACGCTCTCGGGCGGACAAAAGCAGCGTGCCGCCATTGCGCGGGCTATTTTGCGCGAGCCGCGGATTCTGATTCTGGACGATGCGCTTTCGAGCGTCGATACGCTGACCGAAGAGAAGATTTTGAATGGACTGGCGAATGTGATGCGCGAGCGAACGACGATCCTGATCTCGCATCGCGTGTCCACCGTGCGGAACGCCGACCGGATTATCGTGCTCGATCACGGCAGTGTGGTAGAAGTTGGTACGCACGAGGAATTGCAGACGCGAGGCGGGTATTACGCCGAGCTCTATCAAAAGCAACTCCTTGAAGAGGAACTGGAGGCAATCTGATGATTTCTGATGCGACGCGGCGAAGTTTTCTGGGAAAAAGCGCTCTGGCCCCGCTGGCAGGCGCCGCCCTGGCGGCGAGCGGCGGACGATTGGCCGCACAGGAGTACCACATCGGCGGGGCCGATCTGAAACTGGGCATCGCGTCTTACTCGTTTCGCAAGTTTTCGCGCGAAAAGGCGATCGAGATGGCGAAGCAGCTGGGCACGCCATACATCAACATCAAAGACTTTCATCTGAAGCTGGACAGCACTCCGGAAGAAATCGACGCGGCGAAGAAGGAGTTTGCGGATGCCGGCCTGACGCTGGTGGGCTGCGGCAACGTGAGCTTTAGTAAAGACGACGAGGCGGATATACGGGCGAAATTCGAATACGCCAAGCGCGCCGGATTTCCGCTGATTGTTTGCGCGCCGACGGCAGTCACGCTTCCGAAGCTCGAAAAATTTGTCAAGGAATACAACATTAAGATCGCGGTGCATAATCACGGGCCGGAAGACAAGCACTTCCCGACGCCGCAAAGCGTGCTCAAAGCGGTGAAGAACATGGATCCACGCTGCGGATTGTGCATGGATATCGGCCACACGTCGCGAACGGGTGCAGACATCGTCGAATCGATTATCGAAGCGGGCCCGCGGCTGCTCGATATGCATAGCAAGGATTTGGCCGATCCGATGAACAAGGATAGCCAAGTGCCGGTCGGCGACGGGAAATTACCGATTCCCCGTATCTTTGCCCAACTGATCAAGATGAAGTACAAGGGCTGCGTGAATCTGGAATACGAAGTCCAGGCGGACAATCCGATGCCCGGCATGACGAAAAGTTTTGCCTATATGCGCGGAGTGCTCGCAGGAATTCAGACCGCGAAGTATCCGAGCTAGCTAACGCGGCCTTTCTCTTGTACGAGAGGGCGCTTCTTACTCGCTTATTCCCAGGCCGCTTTGATCCTTCAATGTCAGGAGCGAAAGAGTGGCGAGGGGCGTTCGCGTGTGGAAATACTTTTGATAGGCGGCCACCCAGTTTTGGGCGATCTCGCGTTGGGCGGTACGTAGATCCATTTTTCCGCTGCAAACCATGGCGTGGAAGTGGTCTTCCAGCGCATCCTTCACATAGGCGTTCCAGCTTGTATGAAAGTAAGGCTCAGGCCATAAATTGCGAACGTTGTCCGAGCCGCCCAAGGCCGGAGTGATCAGGAAGTCGATTTCGTAGCGGTTGGCCGCCGCTTCGTTGATTCCGTATTCCTTGAGTACCTGCCGCTTGAGCGCCTCTGGGATGTCGGGGACGTTATCGGCGAGCGTGCAGGCTTGCTCGCGATTGATGAATCGAGTAGCGCCCGGTGTCAGATCTTTCCTCGGGATAGCGCCTTCCCGGACAAGCACTATGGATTGGCGGACCGGCGATGAGGAGTGCCATAGAAACGCGGCAAGGGCCGCTATGGCGATCAAGGCCGCGGCGGGGAGTGTCCAGTAGGCACGTGTATGGGCCGGTCGAGTGTTGGCGGCAACGGGCAATTGCGGATCGAGGGTTTCGCGATACGTGCGTGCGTATCCGGCCATGGCTGCACTCAATTGAGCGGAACGATTGCGGCATGTGGCACAGAATGCCAGATGCAGGCGCACGGCCAGGTTTTTTCGCCTGGATAATTCCCCGTCTGAAACCAGCAGAAGCTCTTCGTCCGATAAATGCGCACCATGCCGCATATTGTCAGCCTTTGTCGCCGCGGGTGAGGCGGCCCAGAGAACGAGCTAAGGAGCCCGATACCGATCCCAGCGACATCCCGAGAATTTCGGCGATTTCCCGATACCGAAGCCCCTCCGCGCGTAACGCGAGGCAGCAGCGGTCCTGCTCGGAGAGTGCGCGCACGATGGATTCGAGGCGCGTTTGCCTCTGCGCGGCGGCGGCCTGCTCTTCCGGGTTCAGAGCCGAATCGACGTGAGTTTCCATATCGGCGTGTATCGACACTTCCATACGGCGGCTGACGGCTATGCGGCGCTTCAGTCCTAGATTATGGGCGACTCGAAAAGCCCAGCCACGAAGATTGCTGCGGGGTTTCTCGTCCACGAAATGCTGGAACAGGGCGAGAAACACTTCCTGCACGATTTCTTCTCCATCCTCAACGCTCAATCCGGAAGCGAGCAGATAACGAAGGAGGCCATTACGCCAAGAGTAGAACAGACGCGTGATTTCTTGTTCAAAGCGCCCGGTGTGGACCGAGCGAGCACGGGCTTGTCCCGTTAAGGAAATGGTCAGTAGCGCCAACTGTTCAGATTGTAATGCAGTCGCCGAGATGAGTCTTACGCCGCTACGGCCAGAGTGGCGACGTCACGTACTTCTTCGGGCATCCTTCTGCTACATACCGCCGGAAGCCACAGTACGGGCAGTACCAATTCCGCTTACTTTCATTGAGTGATAGTGGAACGGTTAAGTATATACTCGCGTAGCGATTCAGAAATGATCATTGGAGGCGTATGTTTTCCTGCCGCGCATTTATGCAAGTATTTTTCGGCGCCACATGTACTGTGCTTATTGCGCCACATGCCAAAGCGAATCTGCTGACGAACGGAAGCTTCGAACTCGGAACTCTCGTTAACGATGGAAATCAAACAATGACATTTAGCGCAGGTCCGACCAATATTACGGGTTGGGCGGCTGCAGGTCGACAAGTTTCGTGGATCGATACGGGCAATCCATTTTTCCTCACCGCGCAAGATGGAAACCGCTTTCTCGATCTCACGGCTTACATCACCGGGGCTCCATTCGGGGGCGTAACGCAGAACGTCGCAACCACAGTGGGAGAGCAATACGACCTATCCTTCTATCTCGGCAGTTACACGCAAAGGTGGGGCGGACCTCCGGTCTCCATCTCCGCGTCAGCGGCGGCCACAAGCCAATCTTTCACGGTCTCAACGACAAGCACCGCTTCCACTTGGACGCCATTCTCAATGCTCTTTACGGCGACTTCAGCAACCACCGCAATTACGCTGACCGGCTTGGCCGGAATAGAATATATCGGTCTCGATAATGTCAGTGTGGACCCAGCGGGCGCGAGCGTACCCGAACCGAAATCCTACGTGCTAATGGTGGCGGGACTCGGATTACTCGGAATGGCCGGTCACCGGCGAATCAGGCAATGATCGGCAGTTCCCGCTCCCAAAGAGTCAGAACCCGCTAGGGTCCACGCGCCAGGGCTCAGTTCAGTGCCGCTTCCGGGATTTCGAGAAGTGTGCGGGTTCCCAAGCCGGGCGTGCTGTCGATTGCGAAGCGGTAGCGTGCTCCGAATAGTACACGGAGGCGCTCGTTTACGTTGCTGACACCGATGCCGGATTCAAACAGCGTTCCGAGCTTGGATTCAGGAATTCCGACGCCGTCGTCCTCGATTTGGATGTGGAGGTGTGTGCCCTCCAGCCAAGTGCGGAGCTGGATAGTTCCACCTTCCAGTTTCCCTGCTAGTCCGTGCCGGATGGAGTTTTCGACGATCGGCTGAAGAATCATGCTGGGGACTAGACAATCCAGCGTGCCAGCGCCAATTTCTTTATGGAAGCGTAGCTTTTCTCCGAAACGCACGATTTCGATGGCGAGATAGTCGTCGATGAACGAAATCTCTTCGCGGAGCGGAGAGTAATTTTCCGTCTTTCGAAGAAGACGGCGCATGATCTTCGACAGGCGGTAGATCATGTTGCGGGCATTATTCGGATCGAGCCGAATCAGGGTAGAGATCGAATTGAGAGTGTTGAAGAGAAAATGCGGATTGATCTGGTTGGTGAGCGCTGTGAGACGGGCCTCGGTGAGGCGGGCGCGCTGCATCTCCACAAGGCGTTCGGCGCGAAAACTGCTCCACACGCGAATGGGGAGCGAGACAGCAAATAGCGTAGTGGCGGCAGATGCCACAAAGAGCCAGAAATCGAGTGGCTCGCCGTCGAACATAAAGAAGGTATTGCGTTGGAGAAACAGCTTGTGGACGCCCCAGCGAAGAAGTTCAGTCAATGCGACGAGAGCGTTGCAGGCCACGTTGAAGGCGGCCAATTCGACGACGCGGCGCTGAATGGCAGTACGGTTGAGCCGCAGGGCTTGGCGGAGGAAACGATAGAGATTGAGATCAACAAATGGCGAAAAATACCAGATGTCCTCTTTTCGCGGCGCGAGATCGTGCATGAGCGCGCCAATCAATCCGGCCGCGGAGAACAGAGGCATGGACATCAATTTGCCCGTGAACATGTCCGGAAGCGACACGCAGATACCGGTGATGAGTCCGCTGACGTAGCCGCCAAGCATTCCGGCGATGACAGCGCCTTCGAGAGCCAGATCGACGGCTTGATAGGTGTGATGGCTGAGGATACGGACTTCGGCGCTAGCCCCAAACAAAACGGAGAAGATGAAGGCAAGCTGGACGCGGTCGGCGACGGAGCGCTCGTCGCGCAGGAGGATTTTCTGAATGCGGCCAAAGCGCATCAGGATGCTCGCGATCGAAGCCGACACAGCCACTTTGATCAGCAGCGCCGCCAACTGTTGTTCGTTGAGCATCGACGGCTTCTATAATAGAAGGTGACATCGTTTCCACTGACTTCAAGCTGAATAAGATCGCCGAGGCGGACTTTCCAACCCGCTTCGGAGTATTTCGCATATACGGCTTCGAAGGTGTTCGAGAGAACGAGACAGAAGAAGCCCTGGGACTCAAACTCGGCGATCCAAGCCCCGAACTCGGGCCGCTGCTGGTTCGTATCCATTCCCAGTGCCTGACGGGCGACGTATTTCACAGCCTTCGTTGCGATTGTCGGTCCCAACTTGAACTGGCGCTCGATCAGATCGTGGCCGAGGGACGCGGGCTGCTGATCTACGAGCATCAGGAGGGGCGGGGCATCGGACTGCTGAACAAATTGCGGGCCTATGAACTGCAGGATGGCGGGCTCGATACGGTGGAAGCCAACGAGAAGCTCGGATTTGAAGCGGATTTACGGGACTACGCGCTGCCGGCAGCGATTCTGCAGTATTTCGGGGTGAAGGAAGTCCGGCTGCTCTCGAACAATCCCGATAAAGTAGCTGCGCTCGAGAGCGGGGGCATCCGAGTGGTGGAACGCGCGCCGCTGGTGGTTCCACCTCTTGAGACGACGGCCGAATATCTGAAGACCAAGCGGGAGAAATTAGGACATTTGTTCTAGCTTGGCGCTACCATGAGGGTTACTCCCACATGAGCCTGGAAGATGTAGCCAAGCGGGCGCGGGTCTCATCCGCGACGGTTTCGCGCGTGCTCAACAATCTTGACGTTGTCAAGAGCTCCACCCGTGCGCGGGTCATGAAGGCAGTCGCAGAACTGAATTATCACCCGAATCTGCATGCGCGGACGCTGGCCGGCGGGCAGAGCCGCACGCTTGGAATCGTCGTGTCGAACATGGAGAACCCGTTCTTCTTTGACGTGTTTCAGTCGCTCGAATCGGATGCTCATGCGCACGGCTATGAAGTAGTCGCGGCCAACACCGGCTACGAACCCGAGCGGTTGGTCTCGAGCATCCGTTTGATGATGGGCCGAAGGGTCGCGGGGCTTGCGGTGATCGTCTCGGAGATGGACGCAGCGCTGAAGACGGAACTGGCGGAAGGCGATATGCCGGTCGTGTTTTATGACGTCGGCGCGCCGGGCAAGAAGAGCACCAACATACGCGTGCAGTATCGCAAGGGTATCGAGAAGATCGTTCAATACCTGCACAATTTGGGCCATACACGGATGGCCTTCGTCGGACACCATGCAAAGCTTGCGCCGCTCGATGAACGTAAGAAGGCGTTTCTCGAAACCGTGGCGCGCTACTCGCCGCACCTGGAGATTACGAGCGAAGCCGATGCTGACGGTCCAGAAGGTGGAAGAAAAGCCGCGCGTCAGCTCCTTGCCTCGGGCTTCACGCCGTCCGCCATTATTTGCGTGAATGATTTTACGGCAATTGGCGTGCTGCGCGAACTGCGCGACCAGGGGCTGCGTGTTCCGCAAGATGTTTCGGTGACAGGTTTTGACAATATCAAGCTTTCCGAATTTTGCTTTCCGGCCTTGACGACCGTACACATTCCACGCGAACGCATTGGGCATAGCGTCTTCGAGAGTCTGGTTCCCAATGCCGATGGACCCACGGCACCGAGCCGTGAGATTCTGATCGACCCGGAATTTCTGGTGCGGGACTCCACCGGTGTAGCCCGCGAATCCTGAGCCTCGAGACAATTTTGCAGCCGGCCAGGGATTCGAACCATCGAGACTAAAGGTATGGAATTCAGAAAACTAGGATGTTCCGGATTTCGTGTTCCCGTGCTCAGCCTGGGCACCGGCACGTTTGGTGGAGGCAACGAATTTTTCAAGGCTTGGGGATCGAGCGGCGTCGCGGAGGCAACGAGACTGGTGGATATATCGCTCGATGCCGGACTCAACATGTTCGATACAGCGGACGGATATTCGAACGGCGTGGCGGAAGAGATTTTGGGTAAAGCGATTCACGGTCGACGCAACCGGGTGATTCTTTCCACCAAAGCTGGTTTCCGGACCGGAGAAGACCCGAACGCCATCGGCTCTTCGCGGCAGCATCTGTTGGAAGCAGTCGAAGGAAGTCTGAAGCGGTTGCAAACGGACTACATCGATTTATTTCAAATTCACACATTCGACGCGATGACGCCGGTGGAAGAGACGCTCGCAACGCTCGACGGGTTGGTTGCGAGCGGCAAAATCAGATACATTGGCTGCTCGAATTTCTCCGGCTGGCATCTCATGAAGTCGATTGCGGCTTCTGAGCGCTATGGCTACAGCCCCTACGTGGCGCATCAGGCATACTATTCGCTGATCGGACGGGACTACGAGTGGGAGCTGATGCCATTAGGCATTGAGCAAGGAGTAAGCGCGGTTGTCTGGAGTCCGCTCGGCTGGGGGCGTTTGACCGGGAAGATCCGGCGCGGAGCCCCGCCGCCGGCAGTCAGCCGTTTACAATCACAGGCGGTAGTAGATAAGGGCCCGGTGGTTCCGGACGAGTATCTCTACAACGTTGTGGATGCGATCGATGAGGTCGCAAAGGAGACCGGCAAGAGCGTCCCGCAAATTGCTTTGAACTGGTTGCTGCAGCGGCCCACCGTGGCGAATGTCATCGTAGGCGCCCGGAACGAGGAACAGTTGCGGCAGAATCTCGGTGCCGTCGGTTGGAATCTCACTTCCGAGCAGGTCGCCAAACTCGACGCGGCGAGCGTGGTGACGCCGGCATATCCTTATTGGCACCAGCGAACGAATCCCGAGCGTAACCCTCCACCGGTCTAGTTTTCTTTTGATTCCGACAGTACGCGCTGCGACCTGGGAGCCTTCCGCCGGATCGTTATAAGGAAATCAAAGAATTCTTCGATCAGTTCAGCGGAGCGGATCAGCAGCACGCGGTCTTAGTCAAAGACTAGATAGCCTTTGTGTCGTAGACATGCCTCGGTAATAAGTCGAAAAATTCTTGACAGGGCGGACAGATTCAGGCACGATTGTTCCAATACTCTGTCAGTTCGATTATAGAGTGACGGATTGCGCTCTTACGGGGACGAGCGCTGAGCCATTCTATGGAATAGAGTTTCGACGTACTAAACAGGTTGCACAACGACGCAAAGTTCCCGACTAATTCCTTGCCAATCCAGCCAATCCACTGCGGAGTTTGGCATTTGGCTTGAATCTGAGTCAAAGCGTTGAATCGTGCGCCAGGATAGCTGGCGCCTAGTTCAAAAAGGAGAAATTTTCTCATATGTTCGGCAGTCGTCGAGCCAGCGCCGCGTGCACGCTGGCAGTTTTCGGAATTGCTTCGATGAGCTTATTTGCGTCCCGCGCCGAGGCACAAGCCGTTGCAATCGCCCAAGTAGCCGGCCGGGTTACGGATCCGAGCGGAGCGCCGGTAGCGGGAGCACAGGTTCGCATAGTTGAGACTGGTAAGCAGCAGGTTCATACAACCGCCAGCGACGACCAGGGCCGCTACACTTTTCCGAATCTCCCGATCGGTTCTTACCGGCTGGAAGTCCAGGCTTCCGGGTTCAAATTGTACTCGCAGTCGGGAATCCTTCTGCAGGTGGGCAACAATGTAGAAATCAACGCCACGCTTGCGGTCGGCTCAGTCAACGAGAGCATAGAGGTAACTGCCAGCGCGGAGATGGTGGAGACCAGAGAAACCTCCATTTCGCAAGTCATTGACCAGCGGCGAATCGTGGATTTGCCCTTGAACGGTCGGCAGCCGACGCAGTTGATTGTGCTATCCGGCGCGGCGGTCACAGCACCGGGGGGCGGCATGACGGGCAGCAAGAATTACGCCAGTTCCACAACCATCTCCGTCGCAGGCGGCCAAGCGAACGGAGTGAATTATCTGCTGGATGGCGGTGATCACAATGACAGCGCGACCAACATCAATTTGCCGGTTCCATTCCCGGATGCACTGCAGGAATTCAGTGTGCAGACCAGCAGTTTGCCCGCGCGCTACGGCTTACATCCCGGCGCGGTGGTGAATGCAGTTACTAAGTCTGGTACGAACAGCATGCATGGCGATCTGTTCGAGTTCCTTCGCAACGGCGACGTGAACGCCCGGAACACCTTTGCTCCCCGGCACGACACTCTCAAGCGTAATCAGTTCGGCGGGACATTCGGCGACAGGATCATCCGGGACAAACTGTTCTTTTTCGGCGGATTCCAGGCGACGCGGCAGCGCACCGATCCGCCGCAGACGATTGCCTATGTGCCGACGGCAGCCGTTCTCAATGGAGACTTCAGCGCGATCGATAGCGGATCCTGCGTGTCAGGCGGCAAGGGCATCCAGCTTGTGGATCCCACAACGAAAACAAAGTTCGCCGGCAATCAGATTCCTGTTTCCAGGTTCAACCCGCAGGCTCTCAATTTGCTCAAGTATGTTCCGGTCTCGAGCAATCCCTGTGGCAAGATTACCTACGGGATCCCTAGCACCGGTGATGAAAATCAAGGGATAGGCCGCATCGACTGGGTTCAGAGCGCCAGGCACAGCGTCTTTGGGCGTTATTTCATTGCCGATTACCAGAATCCTCCCGTCTACGATGGGGCGAACCTGCTGACGACTACCGCCGCCGGAAACGACGAGAGAGTGCAGTCAATGACGCTAGGAGACACCCTCTCTTTCAGCCCAACTGCGATCAATTCCTTCCATGCCACATTTTCGCGCCGCCGGATCAACCGCGGACCGGCGCCAAACGTAATCAATCCGTCCGACATTGGTGTGAACATCAACACACCAGACGAGAATTTTCTACAAGCAACCGTAAGTAACTATTTCAGCGTGGGATGCGGCACTTGTGCACAGGCATTCTTCAATGGGAATACTTTCCAGTTTGCTGACGATATCGACATTGTTCGCGGTAAACACCAGATCTCATTCGGAGTAGATGCCATCCGTTATCAATTGAATTTCAATAACGAATGGAACCGGAATGGAGTGTTCACTTTTACCGGCTCAACCGCGACGGGAGCAATTTCGACTGGCGATTCTCTGGCCGACCTCCTGACCGGTACTTTGAACACTTTTACGCAAAGTAACACGCTCCAGTATGCGGCGCGAGCCACCGTCCTCGGCTTCTATGTGCAGGACACGATTAAGGCGACTCCCCACTTCACGATCAACCTCGGACTTCGCTGGGATCCTTATCTGCCTTCTTACGATTATTTCGGCCGCGGATCTTACTTTTCCAAGAGCGCGTTTGACGCCGGGCAAACAAGTTCGGTCTTTGTCAATGCACCGGCTGGATTGCTGTTTTACGGCGACAAGGGTATTCCCAAAGCGTATACGGACAGTAAATGGGCTCTTTTTTCTCCGCGTGTCGGCTTCGTTTGGGATCCGGATGGTTCGGGCAAGCAGAGCATAAGAGTGGGAGGCGCAATTCTACGTGATACGACTGAGCTGTTCTACGCGGAACGGCTGACGACGAACGCTCCGTGGGGCACTTCGATTAGTATTCCATCGCCGGTGGGCGGGTTCACGAATCCTTATGCCGGTTACCCGGGCGGCAGTCCCTTCCCGGCAGCGTATTCTGTTTCGAAGGATATTGCGTTCCCCGCACACGGCGTATACGTGAATCTTCCGCTCGATACAACGCCTACCTACATGATGCAATGGAATATCAGCTATCAACGTCAGTTCGTTCATGATTGGCTAGCATCACTTACTTATTTGGGTAACAAAACGACACATATCTGGGTAGGAGAAGAAACCAATCCCGCCGCTTACATAGCTGGTCAATCGACGACGGGTAACACAGATTCGCGACGCCTGCTCTCGCTTCAGAACCCTGTAGGAGCCGCGGCTTACGGCAGCAATGTGTTCAGCGATCAGGGGGGTAACGGCACTTACAACGGCATGCTGCTCGCGTTGCAGCATCGTTTCGCGCACGGCTATACGGTTCTCGCAAACTACACCTGGTCACACTGCATCAGTGAGGTAGACTTTACTGGCGAACTGGCGGGCTCACAATATCAGGTTCCAGGGAACCGGGGCGCCAACCGGGGCGATTGCAATTTTGATTATCGGCGCGTGGCAAACGTCTCTCTCGTCCTCCAAAGTTCAGGGCTAGGGGACGGCTGGGCCCGGCGACTCACGAAAGACTGGCAACTTGCACCAATCGTACAATACCGAAGCGGTGCCCCACTCACGGTTACCTCGGGCTCGGATGTATCTCTCACGGGTGTGGGTCAGGACCGGCCGAATGTTGTTGATCCATCTGCGATCATTCCGGCGAATCAGTCGGCGGCATCATGGTTCTACAAGGGTGCTTTCGCTAATGGTGTTCCGGGCACGTATGGGAATTCCGGCCGGGACGCCTTCCGAGGGCCGCACTATGTGAACTTGGATTTTTCGCTCAGCCGAAATTTCTCGATTCACGAGGGTTGGCAACTGGAGGTGCGCGGCGAGTCGTTCAATGCGCTCAACCATGCGAATCTGAAGACGCCGAATGTGACGCTGAGTTCATCTAGCTTCGGCGTGATCACTACGGCAGAAGATCCGCGGATTCTGCAGTTTGGAATGAAGGTGAAGTTCTGATCAAGAGACGCGACAGTCATCCTGTACGAGTTCCGGTTTCATCGAACGTTGGGAATGCAACCGGAACTTCGAAAATATACGGCTTGCCCGGTGCCCGATTGTGTAATAGGATCATTGGTCGGACCTTTGGTGGTCCGTTACGCATTCGGGAGGGCTGCCAGATGCCGAAATCAAGCTTGGTCCTTGTCAGAGGATTAATACTTTGCCCGGTTGTTCTCGGATGCTTTTCGCATTTGCTTTATGGGCAATTGGAAAACGGTGCGATCCTTGGCACCGTATCCGATACGTCCGGTGCGGTAATTCCCGCCGCCAAGGTGACTCTAGTCAACGAAGATACGGGATTGACGCTATCCACGACCACCGCGGCGGGAGGGACCTACTCGTTCATTCCGATCAAAATCGGTACTTATACGATTTCGGCGGAATTTCGCGGCTTCGACAAAGTGTCCCGTCCGCACATCACCGTCAATGTTCAGCAACAGGTCGCAGTGGATTTTTCGCTGCAGCCGGGTTCGGAGAGTCAAACCGTCGAAGTTACGTCCGCCGTACCGTTGCTACAAGTGGAGAACGCCTCTGTTGGGCAAGTAGTAAAAGGCAAACAGATCAATGATCTTCCGTTGAACGGACGGAATTTTACCTTTCTCGCGCAACTCTCCGCCGGAGTGACAACCATGCAGCAGGATTCGCGCGGATTTGGTGCGAGCGGCGGATTCTCAGCCAACGGCGTGCGTTCTGAATCCAACAATTATCTTTTGGATGGCATTGACAACAACAACGACTCACAGGACTTCCTGAACGGTACGTTTTATGTCGCCTTACCGCCCGTAGATGCAATCGCTGAGTTTAAGGTCGAAACCGCCAACTATAGCGCAGAACTCGGACGGGCCGGCGGCGCTGCCCTAAATGCCACGGTCAAGAGTGGAACCAATCAGTTTCATGGGAACGTTTGGGAGTTTCTGCGCAACGATAAGCTGGATGCGGCAGATTTTTTCAACAACGCCGCCCAAATCGGAAAAGGAGAGTTCCGCCAAAACCAGTTCGGTTTTA
>Ga0157369_10003662_pt1 | contig 18242 bp, 14 predicted proteins | sample C25metaG_FD_113461 | JGI IMG/M metagenome (GOLD analysis project Ga0157369, IMG submission 113461) | Corn rhizosphere microbial communities from Kellogg Biological Station, Michigan, USA - C2-5 metaG | ecosystem: Host-associated > Plants > Roots > Rhizosphere > Soil | place: USA: Michigan... | reverse complement strand
GCGAGCACGTTGAGCGCCATCTCGGTGGCCACCTTTGGCAGCTTTTTCGTGAGAAAGTGCGTTGCTCCCATCCAACACTTCATCGTGCCGAACGGATGCTCCGCTGTCTGACGGCGGACACCCATTGCATTGGGGTTGTGGTCGAGCCGATTCTGAACTTTCTCCAGAACGGCCTCGTGCTCCCAGCGTGAGATGCGGCGCTCGGTGCCTGTCGTACACTGAGCTTTTAGCGCGCAGGTTTTGCAAGTGCTTGTCCAATAGCGGCGCAGTGTCTTTCCATCCTCTACGTTCGTATAGTGATAAGTTAGCCGCTCGCCGGCGGGACAGCGATAAACATCGTCGGCGGCGACATAGACGAAGTCCTGTTTGCCGAAGCGGCCAGCAGCTTTGGCGCCCGAAGTCATCGGCTTCGGCAATGTCACCGTGATGTCGGCTTCCTCGCAGGCCCTGATCTCCTCTCCATCGTAATAGCCACGGTCTGCCACGACTTCGAGCGTCTCGACAGCCATCTCGTCGCGAGCCTGCCCGGCCATGTTGGCGAGCTGGTGGCGATCGGTGCCCACGTTGGTCACCTCGTGAGCCACGATGAGATGATGCTGCGTATCAACTGCGATCTGCACGTTATAGCCAACGATCCCGGTGTCCTTGCCGCTTGTCGCCATCGAGCGCGCGTCAGGATCGGTCAGCGAGATCTGCTTGTCCTCGCTCTTCATCATCTCCGCATTGATCGCGTTGAGCCGGACGATCTCCTCCTTGAGCTTCTCGATCTTGCCCTTCAACCTCGCAACTTTCGCCTCGGGCACTGCATCGCCGTGCCGATCGGCGGTCTCGAGCTGCGAGAGATAGCGGGCGATGCTCTCGTCGATCCGCTCCAGGCGTCGCTTCATTTTCGCCTCGGTGAAGTTCTTGTCGCGCGCATTGACGGCCTTGAACTTCGATCCATCGATGGCGACGCTCGCTGCAACAAGCAGGTCAAGCTTGCGGCACAGCGCGACGAACTCGCGGCAGACCTCACGAATGGCCTTGCCATTATCCTTGCGGAAATCCGCGATGGTCTTGAAGTCCGGCGCCAACTGCCCGGTCAGCCAGATCATCTCGATATTGCGCTGGCATTCCCGCTCCAGGCGTCGGCTCGACGGCACGCGATTGAGGTAGCCGTAGATGTAGAGCTTGAGCATAACACCGGGGTGATAACTGGGTCGGCCGATGTCGAGTGGCTGGACACCGACAAATCCGAGCTTGTCGAGATCGAGACCGTCGACAAACACGTCGACCGCTCGCACCGGGTTATCCTCGGTAACATAGTCGTCGAGCGATGCCGGAAACAGTGTACTCTGCCCGCGATCCAATCCTTCAACAAAGCGCTTCATCAGATGCCCCGCAAAATCGTCGGGAATCTTATCGCGCGAATCACAGCAAACAGAGCCTTTTCACACAGCCTGGGCCCTTTTCCGACCTCGCGCGATGTCCGACTTGAGCCCGGATCCGCCTCAAAGCGGACGTCCGTGGCTGACGAGCCAAATGCCCTCGTCGACATCCTTGATGCCGAGTTTTCGCCTGCTAGCACGGTGGAGATGTTGACCCGGTTTCCGGACCACGCCGTCTGTTGGCGGACTGCGAACAGGCCCCGCCAACCCGCTCAGTCGACCCGCGGGGCAGATCTTATGCCTGATCATCACCAGGCGTCAGCCCGTTGATTGCCGTATCCCACGCGATGAACTCGAAGACCATACCGCGCTTGATCATCTCGGCCTCGAGGTCGGCCACGTGCGTCATCCAGGCGCCGGTATCCCTGACTCTGAAGGGCGGCTCTTTATCCTGCTCCTCCGCGGCATCGTCAGCCGCTAAAGCACCGCGTACCGCCTCGTACATCATGGTCAGACTGTCGTTTGTGAATGCAGAGTAATCCATCGGATTGGTCCAAAGGCCATGTTCACCGAACATAGCGCGCTCGGATTTGACCCAGGCAACTGCTTTCACGGCGTTGCACAGGGTCCGATAGGCATAGCAGGACTTTTGGCCTTGGTCGCGATTGTGATTTGGCGACGACGGGCCGCCAGTGCCTGTGACGCTGGCGCTCCCCCTCCCAATAACGCCTCGGTGAACGAAACCGTTTGCCTCCTTCGGATCCTTCAAGGACGCGTCACTGTAAGAAGCGTGCGTCGCCCAGCGCCGTCGGCGGGGCCGCCATCGTGCTCCCACCTGATCTTCACCGGTGTGGGAACGGTGCCAATACGTCAGTATCGATAGTGGGGCCGGTCCTGATACCGGGGAGGTACCGTACCGTTCGGATAGCATTGGCCATCGCGAATATCGATATCTGCACCATCCCCGCATGGCACAGGATACCGGCCCCTGCCGTAGTACGCGCGACCGCCGTAGTACCCTTGTCGGGCGGCTTGCTCTTGCGGCGGCAAGTAGCCGTTGGGATAGCACATGCCGTCTCGCGCGCTGATGTCCCAACCATTGCCACAGGGCGGGGGATGTACGGGTACGCGATACTGTACTCGCTCAAGCATCGAAACGTTCGGCACCGACAAGGGTGGCCCAGCGGTCATGTGAGCGGCGAGTGCCAATCCGACGAGACTTGCGATCATAATTGCCTCCCAAGAGATCGCCGAACTTATTGAGGTCCAATTCGAGACGGCACTGGAACAGCGCTTTTAGGCCCGTTTGGTTCCACGCCTTGTTGACGCAGTTGAGGGCCGTCGACGCATCTCCGACGGCTTGGACGATAAAACGACGCCCGCTACGCCTGTGACGCTGGCGCTCCCCTTCCCCAAAAACGCCTCGGTGAACGAAACCGTTTTGCTGCCCCGCCGAAGCCATCCTGAAACAAAGCGGCCTTAGCGTGGGTTAGCCACCGACATAGAGGAGGCTGGAATGCGCGCTCTGATTTTCGGTACCGTCCTGCTCGCGGTCGCGTCTGCAGCCTGTTACGCTTGGATGATGTCCGCTTCCCTGGCTGTCGCTCGGGATGCAAGGCCGGCTACGTTCTCGGAGCGGTTCGCTCCGGCGCTCAAGCAGGGCTGAACACCGGCCAGGTGCTGACGCAGCGGGGGCGAAATAAATCGCGCCCAGCAGCCCTGCGAGTTTTCGCCTCCCGATCACTGGCCCGCCAACAGGGGCAGGCAGTCACTCGACACGCTACGCCGGCACCGCCCGGGCCGAGGCTTTTTTGCCCACCGATCGAAGCTGGCATCGGCCCGGCTTGATACAGGCGCCGCCGGGACATGTATTTCGAGCCCTGGCGGCGTGTCTTCGCGTTAGACCGGAACGTTGCAGGAGCTGCCGTGCCCGTTGGGGCCCGACACCGTTGTGCACGTGGTCCCATTGCTGCCCACGCTGATTCCGTACTTCGTGTCAGCGGTCTTCCAAAGGATAATGCTGAGGGTCGTTCCGTCGGCGCTCATGTGCCCGCCCGACACCGCGTCGAGCTGTTCGAAAGAGAGGGCGACGATCTCAGAGCTGGTCGTGTTCATTTGGTCCTCCATCCATTTTTTCGGTGCGATAGCCGCACCCACATCTGGTGGTCGGAATTGAGCCTCGGGCCGTTCATTTCCTCAGTGACCTGCGTCACCCAAACGTGCCAGGCCCCGGCCAACGCTCATCGGGTTCGATCGCGCCGTGGAGATCGGCTGGTTGGTGCTGCACGAAAGCGGTCCTTTCGTACGCTTTACGCAGATGGAAAGGATATGTTCGCCTGAATAGGAACTGAGGTTGCCCGGCAGCATTGTAAGTATCGGTAGCCAACCCCAAGGCCCCCAAAGCCGGCTGCTACCGGACAACCCCAGGCACCGTCCCCTCGGAGCCTGGGGTTTTCTCGACCCGGATGCCTCTCGTCGAAGAGTGCGGGTACCGCTAATCGCCGAAGTGCCGCTTCCACGCAAGCGCCCGGATCGCTTTCACGTCGTCGTAGATTCTGCCGAGCGCATACATGCAAAAGCCCAACTGGACGACGATCACCAGAAGAATGATCTCGAGAACCGTCATGGTGATGCCCCCCTCGCGCCGGACTTCTGAACTGGCGCAAAAACGCTGCCATGACTGTGATGGAAACGGGCGGGCGCGCGGGTCCTGCCTGCGTTGATTTGGATCAAGCCGGAGGGCCGGGAAGGTGTTGCCGGTGCCGATGCCATTAAGCGACGGGTATCGAAGATCATCCGAAAGAACTGCGGCCTCAAGACGGGACCAGCGCGGTACAAACTCGACTTGAGGCCGCGTGCGATCGATGGACCGACCGCTTCTGTAGTGTGTTGATTCGACGGCGCGACATTGCGACGTGATGGCGGCCTATCCGAGAGTCTTCGATGTCCGAACAGAGGCGCGAGGTTAAAGCGCACTGCCCTGGCGAGCGCTGGGCGCAGCGAGGCGTGCGGTCGGCCCACTCACCTGGTCTCGCTTATCGCTCGACTGGTACACTCTCCGAGTCCGTCGATCGGGTTCCGTTAACGGAACACCGTGGTTGTACGGAATCCTCGGAAGTCGTGGAAGATTGTACGCTGGCCCTCGCCGGAGGAGGAATTTCATCTCGAAGTAATTTGTACCGGTAGGGTCGCGCGAATGCGGCCCTTTTTGAATCATTGCGCATCAAACCTCCACGCGCTCGGCAGAGGAAACGCGTCCCTCAACCGAGGCCGCTATTCGCCGAGCCTGTGTCGCGCCCGAAGGCGCGTGGCAGGCGAGATGGGATTTCTCCGGCGGAAGCGGGTCAAGCGCGACTCGGAGGCGGCCGGCTGAGCCAGCTTGGTATTCATCCCGAATGCGCTCGCTGCACCCGGCGGATGGGGCGCTAACGTGGAATTAATCTGATCAGCCCATAATCCATGGCAGTTTTAGATGGGTGCCGCGTAAAGGAGCCGTCGCGGGGACGATCCCAGCAACGGCTCTTTTTTGTTCACTCATTTGGGGTCAATGCACGTGACCGAGACGTCGGAAGCGCAGAGTCAAACCGAACAACTCGAATCCGCGGCGCCGAGCAAGCTGTCCAGCCGGAAATCGATCATGGCACTGGCGGTGGTCGCCTTGGCCATAAATGGCACGGCGGCCATCTATACGCTGCCGTCCTTCGATATTCCGTTGCCGAATGTCAGTAATTTGGCCGAACTGCTTCCGCACCGGAAAGCTTCCGATCCAACGCCGGATCCGGTTGTCGCCGCTTTGAAGGATATTCAGTCGGCCCAGCAGCAACACGTCGCCTCGCTGCAAGAGACTAACTCCTCGTTGCAACAAAACACGGCTCTGCTTCTGCAAGATTCTACTTCGCTCGCTTCTCTAAGACAGAGCGTCACCGACGAACATGTCGATGTGAAGAAAATATCTGCTCAGATCACGGATGAACATGTCGACGTGAAGAAGATGTCTGCCCAGATTTCCACACTTATAGCGAAGGTCGACTCGCTGCAAAATGCGATGGCGCCGGAAATAACTTCCTCCATTCCAAAAGCGCACGCCCGTAACCGGCTATCCGGGGTGGTGCGCAACAGGATGGCTCGGCAGCCTAAACCTGTCGGGCCTGTCTCGGTTGGAGGGGCTCCCCTTAGTTCTCCGGCTACCGTACCAGCCCCACAGGGCTGAGCGGCTGGCGAGCGTTGGCGCGCAGGCAGCGAATTGCGCAGCATGGAGTGCCGCGCCTCGGGACAGGCCCGTCGTCAATCGCGCGCTTGGCGGCGGGCCTTCCGAGGTGGATGGCGCAACGCTAGCGGACTAGGTCGCGCCACAGACCAATCGATATAACCGCGCTGCGAGAACCTCGTTCCTAAGGTTTCACCGCCCGCCATCGGATGTTGGATACCGAAAGAGCCGCCCTTTGCGGGCATTGAGTCCGGCGCCACAAAGGAAAGAGCCGCTGAGATCATCAGCGGCCCCTCATTCTCAAATTCTTTCGGGATAAAATCTGCCCGCGCAGGCAACATGAGCGTACTGCATAGTCCACAACATTGTGGATTCCGTAGAACCACGGTGTTCCGCGCGGGAACCCCGGATTTAACGATAGCCATTCCTGGCCTCGCGAGTTGAAGCCTCGCCGCGCGCCCTACTCCCGATTCCACACGCCGCGCGCGAGCCACCAGTGCATGATCCTGCATGCGAGCCACATCAGGAGTATTCCCGCCACCGAGGCGACGATCCAATGCATCATGTCATCGCGCCCGCGCGATGATGGTGGCTGTTCTTGCTGACGAGGCCATGGCGAGACTCCCGAATCCTGTTGAAAGACAGCGGAATCGGAGCCTGTCGTCTTGGACCGATCGGCGCCCGCGCACAGGCTGATCAGCGTCCGGCAAAAGACACCGCGCGGCGTTCCAAGGCGGCCCCTACGGGCGAGGCGGTAACGGCTGTCGCGAGGGGGCATCGCCTCGTGCAGCTTGCGCTTCCCGCGTCGGCGCAGCGGGACGTGTCGCCTCCAGATCCCGGTTGCCGCGCACCATCCAGGCAGCCACACGCTCGAGGCTTCGTCGCCACGCACTCACAGATGGTTCTGCAGGTAGATCGTCGTCCATCTTGCGACCCTAGCCAGGAGCAGGTTTAGGATTGGTTGCCCGGATCGCCGGGAAAACGGGGTAATTTGGTAAAAAGCCACCTCGATCCGGACGAACGATGGCGGCATTCCCATGCGCCGGATGAGAGGTTCCGGAAGTGGCTTTCGCGTCGCGACAGCATGTGGCCACCTCTTATTTTCGCCAAGTGTGAACCAGTTCACACTTGCTCCGGGTGCCAACCTGCTACCGTTCGCTCACTGGGGATTTCAGGGGCCCAGTTTAGAGACAACCGCCGGGACATCGTATTTCGAGCCCGGCGGTGTTTTTATTTGGAGCTGACTGCTCCCGGCCTCTCGACGATGCTCCGTTCCCTTCCAATTTGAGGCATTTCGCCCTGCGTTCTGCCGGGGCCGCGCCAGCCATTTGCGGGTAAGCCTCGGCCGTTGCCGCGATTTTGGCCCGCTGATGGCCGCGACATGGAAACTCGCGAGAGGCGGAACGACACTTGCCTTCAGTGATTACCTCCGGGGCTTCAGCGAAGGGATATCAACATGTCGAAAACAATCGCCATCGCGACTGCGTTACTTCTGGGGACTGCTTCATTGGCAGTAGCGCAGACGACGAATAAAGGCGGAACAACATCATCACCGGGCGCTTCGCAATACAGCCCGGGGCATGAGATGCAGAACTCGACGACCAACACAGCGCCAGGCGCATCCGAGAATAGCCCGGGAACCCGCATGCACGAGAAGGGAACTATTGGACAATCCCGAGGCGCGTCCGAAATGTCGCCTGGCGATCGCATGAACGACAAACGCAAGCACTAAAACGCCAGGCTTGTAGCGCAAAGCCGCCGGTTGATTGCCGGCGGCTTTGACGTTCCTGGCTGCGACCGCCGAGACGCGGACCTCACAAAATCAGCGTCGCCGCTGCCAGCCTCCTCGCCCGCGTCCCGACACCAGCCCATGTCCGTCGAAGCACGTCTTTCCCTTCGCGGCAAAGGCGCAGGGCGGATAAGTAGGCTTGTTGCCCGCCAGCACGACGTTGGCGGAAGGCCCCTCTTGGCTGATTTCGACGGATGCCGGCGCCAGCATCAGCGCGATGGCGATCACGGCGGCAAAGCTTCGAGATGAGTTCATGGCGCGGCTCCGAATCTCGCCGTAACAGACCGCAATCCGAGCTTAGCGTCTTGGACGGATCGGCGCTTTGCCTGGACCGGCGGGCGCCCGCTATTTGCGGCCAAGGCGCGACACAGCCTCTGCGGCGGTCTTCAGGTCATCGGAGATGACCTCCATCACCGCCTGCATCGCTGACGACATCACGCGACGCGGATGGCTGACCCAGGCGATCGAGCGCGTCAGCGCCGGGCGCAGGCGATGGGCGCGGATCGCGCCAGCCTCGAGACCGGCGCGCAGCGCAATGCCGGGCAGGATCGTCGCCATGCCTGTCGAGGCCACGATGCCGCAGATGGCAGGCAGCGTGTCCATCTCCAGGCGCGGCGATAGCGCAAAGCCGGCATTGGCCGCGGTCTCATCCAGGATCCGCCGCAGGCCATGACGCCGCGACGGGATCACGAGGTCGAGCTTCCTGACCGCGGTGAACGATACCTGCCTCGGCAAGGTCCGGTCGGCGGTGGCTGCGTGCGCGAGCATCATCTCCTCGTCGAGGAGGTGCTGCATCGGCGGCGCGCCGCCACGCTGACGCGCGTTGACGATGGCGAGATCGAGCTGGCCGGCCAGCACCCATTCCAGCATGGTCTCGCTGTAGCCCTCGCAGATCGAGAGCTCGATATCGGGATAGGCTTTCGCGATCCGCAGCGTCGAGACCGGCAGGATGCTCTGGGCGGCCGAATTGATCATGCCGATGCTGACTCGCCCCGCGACCTTGCCGTCGAGCCGCGCCATCTCCTCGCGCGCGTGGTCGATGTCCTTCACGATGGGCGCGACCAGCCGCTCGAACTCCTCGCCAGCTGATGTCAGCGACATGCCCTGTGCGGTGCGAAAGAACAACTGCTTGCCGAGCGTGGCCTCGAGCTTGGCGATCTGCATGCTCAGCGCCGGCTGCACGATGTTGAGCCGCCGCGCGGCCCGCGTCACGTTCCGCTCCTGCGCGAGACAGAGGAAATACTGCATCTGCTTCAGATCCATCGTCAGCCTTCCGCGCGGCATCATCATCAAAAATGATAGCATTGATTAGAAGCAATTATTTGTCCTGATGGCAAGGCGGACCTAGTTTGAAGGCCTTTCCTTCCAATGCGTGTCCCATGAACCAGCACTCGGCAGGCGATCGTCGCCTCATCATCGGCATTTCCGGCGCCTCCGGCGTGATCTATGGCGTCCGGCTGTTGCAGCTTCTGCGCAATGCCGGTGTTGAGACTCATCTTGTGGTGACCAGGACGGCCGAAGTGACCTTCGCCCATGAAACCAATCTGAAGATCGCCGACGTCAAGGCGCTCGCCGATGTCTGCCACCGGGTCGACGACATGGCGGCTCCCATCGCCAGCGGCTCGTTCAGGACCGCGGGCATGATCGTTGCCCCCTGCTCGGTTCGCTCGATGTCGGAGATCGCCTCGGGCGTCACCTCGACACTGCTCACCCGCAGCGCCGACGTGGTGTTGAAGGAACGGCGCAAGCTTGTGCTGATGGTGCGCGAGACGCCGCTGCATGCCGGGCACCTTCGCAGCATGACGGCGTTGGCAGAAATGGGCGCGATCATCGCCCCGCCGGTGCCGGCGTTCTACAGCCGGCCCGACAGCATCGCCGACATGGTCGATCACACGGTCGGACGCGTGCTCGACCTCTTCGATATCGATGTCGGCGCGGTCGCGCGCTGGGGCGAGACCGCTGTCCCTGCGCCACGCCGCATCCGCGCCGTCGACGATCAGGACGCCATGCCTTCTAGCAAAAGGGAAACGCCGTGAGCAGCCCTGCCTCCGCAGTTCGTAACAACGAAGCCGCGCCGCCCGATCTGCGCCAATGGCTGCGGCGGCTCGCAGCAACCGACCGGCTCGCCGTGGCGCGGAACGGCGTGTCGCTGATCGACGAGCTCGCCGCGATCTCCAAGAAGCTCGAGAACGAGTCCGCCGTCGTCTTTCCTTCGCCCGGCGGCCACGCCATTCCCGTCGTCGCCAACCTCTTCATCGACCGCCGCTCGGTCGCCGACGCTGTGGGCGTGCCGGTCGGGCAATTGCTGTCGCGCTTCCAGAGCGCGGTGCGGCGGCCTTTGCCCTGGGTCGAGGTGAAGGACGCGCCGGTGCAAGAGCAGGTGCATCGCGAGATCGACCTGCTCAAGCTGTTGCCGATCCCCAAGCACAACGAGCATGACAGCGGTCCCTACATCACCGCGGCGCTGCTGATCGCGCGCAATCCCAAGACCGGCATCCAGAACGTCTCGATCCACCGTTGCCAGATTTCGGGGCCCGACCGGATCGGCGTGTTGCTGTTGCCGCGCCATACTCGCCACTATTTTGGCATGGCCGAGCGCGAGGGCACGCCGCTCGAGATCGCGCTCGTGATCGGCGTGCATCCGGCCGTTATCCTGGCGTCACAGGCGATTGCCGCGCTCGATGAGGACGAGATGCATATCGCCGGCGCCCTGCTCGGCCGTCCCGTCGGCATGGTGAAGTGCCTGACCAACGAGGTCCGCGTGCCCGCCCATGCCGAGATCGTGCTGGAGGGGCGCATCCTGCCCAAGGTGCGCGAGCCCGAAGGACCGTTCGGCGAGTTTCCGCAATATTATGGCGACCGCGCCAACCGCGAGGTGATCCAGATCGATGCCGTCACCCACCGGCGCAACGCGATCTTCCACACCATTGTCGGCGGTGGCATGGAGCATCTCATCCTCGGCGAGATCCCGCGCGAGGCCACGCTGCTCGAGCATCTGCAGCGCAGCTTTCCTTCCGTTCGCGATGTGCGGCTGACGCGCGGCGGCACCTGCCGGTACCATCTTGCGGTGCAGATCGAAAAGACGAGCGAGGGCGAGCCGAAGAACATCATCATGGGCGCCTTCGCCGGCCATTACGATGTGAAGCAGGTCATTGTCGTCGACACCGACGTCGATATCGACGATCCCAACGAGATCGAATGGGCGGTCGCCACCAGGTTCCAGGCCGACCGCGACCTTTTGGTAATTCCGGGCGCGCAGGGATCGAAGCTAGACCCGTCGTCGGACAACGGAATTAGCGCTAAGATGGGACTGGACGCCACCAAGCCGGTCACCACCGGCCCGCTGGAGTTCAAGCGCATCCATGTGAAGGGCATCGAGATCGTCGATCTCGCGACCGCTTTGCAGGAGGATCCGAAAGCGGCGCTGTCGCGCATCGTTGCGGACTGAGAAGACCGGCTGACCAGGCCGGCGGCTTGGGATGGAAACACACGCGGTCGCGCACGGCGCGATCGCATCTTCGGGGCAGTGCGGCCATAAGCCGGTGCGTCCCTGATGGAGGAGAAGATGTCGAAGGCATTGCGCATCGCGCATGGAGCGTTCGGAAGGGTCGCGCTCCTCGACATGGACTATTCGCTGGTGCGCCACGCCCATCCGCATTGCCACGTCCTGCTCAAGGTCGAGGGCGCCGATACGCAGTTCCAGGTCGACGACGCGATGCATCCGCTGACGGATCATGCGGCCGTGCTGGTCAATGGCTGGCAGCCGCACAGCTATGTCCATGTGCCCGATCGGCCGCGCACGCTGATTCTCGCGCTCTATATCGAACCCGAATGGCTGCAGGTCTTCCGGCCGGGATGGGTGGCAAGCGGTGGCCCGGGCTTCTTCAGCCAGCCGAGCGGCGAGATTTCGCCGCGGATCCGCAGCCTCGCCATGAATCTGGCGGCCGACATGATGGCCCGTCCGGATTGCGGCACCGCGCATGAGGAGACGCTGTCCGACCTGATGATCTCGGTGATTGAACGTTTCGCGCCATGGCGGAGCTTTCCGGCTTCGATCCGCGAGCTGCGCGCGGCGGCGGAATCGGCGGACTGGCGCATCCGCCGCGTGATCGCGGCGATGCGCCGCGAGATCAATGAGCCCGAGGACATCAACGGCTGGGCCAGGCAGGCCGGCTTGTCGCGCGCGCATTTCTTCCGCCTGTTCGAAGCCTCGATCGGCGTTCCGCCAAAAGTCTATCTGAACGTGCTGAAGATGGAGCGCGCGGTCGACCTCGTGCTGAATCGTCCGCAATCGCTGTGCGAGATCAGCACCGAGCTCGGCTTTGCGGAGCCGGCGCATTTCACCCGCTTCTTCCGCAACCACTCCGGCGTCAGCCCGCGCGAGTTCCGCAACGTCTCCCGCCTCGCGCATTGATCTCGTCGCGCCAGCGCAAAATGAGACGCGTTGGTAAGTTTCGAGACAGCCCGGTATGGCAGGCACGTTCGGAGGCTGACACCGTTTCTCCTTAAAGCAGCGAAAAGCGCGATGGGAGAAGCTTCCGGGATGAACGTCAACGCCGCGAGCGGCAAACCTGCGGCCAGACCCTGGATCGGTCAGTCGATCCAGCGCGTCGAAGATCCGGCGCTGCTGTCGGGCCGCGGGCGCTTCATGGACGACATCGGCGTGCGGCCGGGAACGCTGCATGCCGCGATCCTGCGCTCGCCGCATGCCCATGCGAGGATCGTTTCCATCGATGTCGCGGCGGCGAAGCAGGCGCGCGGTGTCGTCGCTGTCCTGACCGGCGAGGACATCAAGGCGCTGACCGCAAGCCTCGTCGTCGGCGTCAAGGCGCCAGTGGAATGCTGGCCGATCGCGGTCGGCCGGGTGCGCTACGTCGGCGAGCCCGTCGCGATCGTCGTCGCCGAAAATCGCTATCTCGCCGAGGACGCCATCGACCTCATCGATGCGCAATATGAGCCCCTGCCCGCTGTCATCGACCCCGTCCGCGCCATGGACGCCGGTGCGGCGCTACTGCATGACGGCTTTCCGAACAACGTCGCCAGCGACCGCACGTTCAAATATGGCGAGCCCGAACGCGCCTTTGCCGAGGCCAAACGGACGGTCACGATCTCGATCCGCTACCCCCGAAACTCCTGCACCCCGATCGAGACCTATGGCGTCGTCGCCGAATACGATCCGGGCGAGCAGGCCTTTGACGTGCTCGCCAATTTCCAGGGCCCGTTCAGCATCCACGCCGTGCTGTCGCGCGCCCTGAAAGTGCCCGGCAACCGGTTGCGGTTGCGGACGCCACCGGATTCCGGCGGCAGCTTCGGCGTCAAGCAGGGCGTTTTTCCCTACATCGTGCTGATCGCCGCCGCCGCGCGCGCGACGGGACGTCCGGTGAAATGGATCGAGGACCGGCTCGAGCATCTCACCGCATCGGTGTCGGCGACCAATCGTGCCACGACGCTGCGCGCCGCGGTCAACGACGACGGCAAGATCCTCGCGCTGGATTGGGACCAGGTCGAGGATTGCGGCGCGCATCTTCGCGCACCCGAGCCCGCTACGCTCTACCGCATGCACGGCAACCTCACCGGCGCCTACGACATCGCGCATGTCGCCGTGCGCAACCGCGTCGTCGTCACCAACAAGACGCCGACCGGGCTGAACCGCGGCTTTGGTGGCCCGCAGGTCTATTTCGCGCTGGAGCGGCTGGTGCAGCGGATTGCCGTCGAGCTGAAGCTCGATCCGGTCGATGTGATCTCGCGCAACCTCGTTCCCGTGGACGCCTTCCCCTATCGCACCGCGACCGGCGCCCTGCTCGATTCCGGCGATTACCAGACGGCGCTGGCGCGCGCCATCAGCGAAGGCGGCCTGGCCGAGTTGAAAGCGCGTCGCGACCAGGCGCGCGCCGAGGGACGCATCTACGGCATCGGCTATACCGCCGTGGTCGAGCCCAGCGTCTCCAACATGGGCTACATCACGACCGTGCTGACGGCGGCAGAGCGCCGCAAGGCGGGGCCCAAGAACGGCGCACAGGCCACCGCGACGATCGCGATCGATCCCGTCGGCAGCGTGTCGGTGCATGTCGCTTCCGTGCCGCAAGGCCAGGGCCATCGCACCGTGCTCGCCCAGGTCGTCGCCGACGTGCTGGGGCTGACGCCCGCCGACGTCAGGGTGAATGCCGAGATCGACACCGCCAAGGACGCCTGGTCGATCGCCTCGGGCAATTACGCCAGCCGCTTTGCGCCGGCGGTTGCCGGCACCGCCAAGATCGCGGCCGAACGTCTTGCCGGCCGGCTCGCGCGCGTTGCAGCCGCTGGCCTGAATACCGAGACCGACGACATCGTCTTTGCCGGCGGCTTCGTGCTGTCCAGGCCCAATCCCGATAACAAGATGCCGTTCTCGCGCATCGCCGCGCTCAGCCATTGGTCGCCGGGCGCACTGCCCGACGACATCGGCCACACCATCCGCGAGACCGCGTTCTGGACCCCGCCGGAGTTGACGCCGCCGGATGACGAGGATCAGGTCAATTCATCGCTCTGCTACGGATTCATCTTCGATTTCTGCGGCATCGAAATCGACCGCGTCACGCTGCAACCGCGTATCGACCGTTACGTGACCATGCACGACTGCGGCACGATCCTGCATCCGGCGATGGTCGATGGCCAGGTGCGCGGGGGCTTTGCGCAGGCACTCGGTGCTGCGCTTTACGAAGAATATGCCTATGCGCCCGACGGCTCGTTCCTGAGCGGAACGTTCGCCGACTATCTCTTGCCGACGGTCGCCGAAGTGCCGGAGCCGCTGATCCTGCACATGGAAACCCCCTCGCCGTTCACGCCGCTCGGCTCCAAGGGCGTCGGCGAAGGCAATTGCATGTCGACGCCGGTCTGCATCGCCAACGCGGTCGCGGACGCGCTCGGCGTCGCCGATATCGAGCTGCCGATCCTGCCGGCGCGCCTCGCCGAAGTCTTGCGCGGCGCTGAGGCCGCGGCTCCGGCCGGCAAGCGCGAGACGCGCACGGGTGACCGCAAGCTGTCGGGCGAAGGCAATGCAAAGGTCGCGGCTACGCCGGAACAGGTGTGGGCGATGCTGCTCGACCCAGCAACGCTGGCCGCCGTCATTCCGGGCTGCCACAGCGTCAAGAAACTCTCCGACACCGATTTCAAGGCCGACGTGACGATCGGCGTCGGCCCGGTGAAGGGCAACTACCGTGCACGCGTCACGCTATCTGACCTCGATCGGCCGAATGCCGTAACACTGATTGGCACGGCCGATGGCGCACTCGGGTTCGGCTCCGGCAAGGGCCGCATCACCCTGGCTCCGATCGCCGGTGGCGGGACATCCGTGCACTACCGCTACGAAGCCGAGATCGGCGGCAAGGTTGCCAGCATCGGCGGCCGTCTGCTGGATGGCGCCGCCCGCGTCATCATCGGCCAGTTCTTTGCGTCGCTGGCGCGGCAAGCCGGCGGCGGCGCGGCTGCCGGAAATGGTTCGATCTGGTTGAAGCTGCGCGGCTGGTTCGGAGGGCGGCCATGAAACCAGCCGCCTTCGACTATGTCCGCGCGGAAAGCCTCGACGAGGCGCTCGATGTGCTGCGCAACGAACGCGGCGACGCACGCATCATCGCCGGCGGCCAGTCGCTGATGCCGATGCTGAACATGCGGCTCGCCAGGCCGCGCGTGCTCGTCGACATCATGCGCCTGGAAGCGCTGCGCAAGATCGAGCCGCGGCAAGGCAGGATCGCTATCGGCGCCGCGGTCCGCCAGACGGAGCTGCTGGAGTGGCCATCGCTCGGCCGCGAGCTGAAACTCCTGTCGCTCGCTTTGCCCTGGACCGGCCATGTGCAGACCCGAAGCCGCGGCACCATCTGCGGCTCGATCGCGCATGCCGATCCCAGTGCCGAAATGCCGCTGACGCTGCTGGCGCTCGGCGGCGAGATCGTGCTGCGCAGCGCAAAAAAGCAGCGTCGCGTCGCTGCGCGCGACTTCTTTCTCGGCGTGATGGCGACCGCCCGCAACGATGACGAGCTGATCGAGGCGGTCGAATTCCCCGTCAGCAATGGCCGGCGCTGCGCTTTCCGTGAAGTTGCGCGCCGGCATGGCGATTTCGCCATCGTCGCCTGCGCGGCGGTCGCAACCGAACGCGGCGTGCGGCTGGCCGTCGGCGGCGTTGCCGACATGCCGGTCGCGCGCGAATTCGAGGCGCTGAAAGGCACCGCGCTCGATGACGCGCTCAATGCCTTCGCTTGGGACCTCGACGCGCGCGACGATTTTCATGCCACCGCACGTTATCGGCGCGATCTCGTGCGCATGATCGGCCGCGAGCTGATCGCGGAGGTGACGCCATGACACGCTTCAGCGCTGACCAACGTCATCGTATCCGATTCACGCTCAACGGCGGGACTATCGATCGTGCCTGCGAGCCGAGGATGCTGCTCGCCGACTTCATCCGCCACGAGATCGGGGCGACCGGCACGCATGTCGGCTGCGAGCACGGCGTCTGCGGCGCCTGCACGGTCGAGATTGACGGCAAGCCGGCCCGGGCCTGTCTTACCCTCGCCGTCCAGGTCGAGGGCTGCGAGATCAAGACCGTGGAGAGCCTCGCCGACAAGCAGGGCCGCCTCGGCGTGCTGCAATCGGCCTTCCGGCGCAACCACGCCCTGCAATGCGGCTTCTGTACTGCCGGCATCCTGATGTCGCTCGATGCGCTGTTTGCGCGACATCCAGAGGCCAATGAGGCCGAAATCCGCGACCTGCTGACCGGACATCTCTGCCGCTGCACCGGCTATGCGCCGATCGTCAGGGCGGCGCTGGAAGCAGCGGCGGAGCTCAGGGGCGAAACCAAACGTGAGGCGGTCGATGCTTGACCTCGGAACCAGTTTTCTCGCCAGCGTAGCCCGCGATCCCGACGCTTTGGCGTTGGTCGATGGCGAGGTACGCTTCACCTATGCCGAATGGCTGCACAAGATATCGTCATTGGTCGCAGCTTTCGACCGGATGGGGCTGAAGCCCGGCGACCACCTGCTGACGGCGCTGCAAAACAACTGGCAGGCCGCGACCGTGCACTGGGCCTGCCAATTCGCGGGCCTGATCATCACGCCGATCAACTGGCGGGTGAAGGCTGACGAGCTCGATTTCTGCATCGAGAACTCGGAGTGCCGCGCCCTGGTCTATCAGGACATCTCCGGGAGCGCCGTCGCTGCCTCGACCGGCGCTCCGAACCTCATCGTCATGCGCGCCGGCTCGACGTCGGCCGGCGCCGGCGAAGTCTCGCTCGATGCGCTCTGTGAGGAGAACGCACCCGAGGCGACCGCGCGCGTCTCGGCCGACGCATGGTCGGTCATGCTCTACACATCGGGAACGACCTCGCGCCCGAAGGGGGTGCCGCGCCGCCACCAGGCCGAGCGCGCGGCCAGCATCGCCCATGTCGCGCAAAACCTCTATCGCCGCGGCGAACGGACGCTTGGCGTGATGCCGCTCTATCATACCATGGGCGTTCGCTCGCTGATCGCGATGTCGCTGATCGGCGGCACGTTCGTGTGCCTGCCGCGGTTTGACGCGAAACGTGCGCTCGGCCTGATCGCCGCCGAAGGGATCACCAACCTCTATCTGGTGCCGACGCTCTACCACGATCTCGTCTACAACGAAGCCTTCGCAAACACCGACACTTCCAGCGTCCGCAAGCTCGGCTTTGCCGGCGCGTCGATGACGGACGGCCTGTTGCAGAAGCTTGCGGAGACATTCCGGCCCGAGCTTTTCGTCAATCATTATGGCAGCTCGGAACTCTACACCTTCACCATCGATCAGGATGCGCCGGCGAAGCCGGGTTCGGCCGGCAAGGCCGGCATCAATCAGCAGGTGAAGGTGGTCAAGCTCAACGCCACCTCGGTCAGCGAGACCGCTGCCGTCGGCGAGGAAGGCGAGGTCATCGCGCTCCTTGCCGGCGACGAATCGTTCGAGGGCTATTGGCGGCGGCCCGATGCCGATGCACGGGCGCTGCGCGAAGGTTGGTATTTCACCGGCGATACCGGCTATGTCGACGCCGACGGGGACCTCTTCGTCACCGGGCGTGTCGACGACATGATCATCACCGGCGGTGAGAACGTCTCGCCGGTCGAGATCGAGAGCTGCCTCTCATTGCACCCGGCAGTGCTCGAAGTGGCTGTGGTCGGCCTGCCCGACGAACGCTGGGGCAAGATCGTCACCGCCTTCGTCAAGCGCTCGCAGCCGGTGAGCGAGCAGGAGCTCGACAGCCATTGCCGCGAATCCGGGCTTGCCGCGTTCAAGCGTCCGCGCAGCTTCGTCTTTGTCGATGCCATCCCGAAATCTCCGGTGGGCAAGCTGCTGCGGCGGCTCTTGGTCGCCGGCGAATACCAGGTTGAACCGATGCCGCCGTCCAACGCGGCCTGATCGTCCCCTTGCAAAACCAGGAAGAAGACATGACTGCTTACGAATTCGTCGATCACCGCCTCGCCAAGCTGGACGGTTTCCAGGTCGAGATCGATACGGCCCACCAGCGCGCCGATATCATCCTGAACCGCCCGCCCTTCAACATCGTCTCGATGCCGCAGCGCGACCAGTTGCGGCTGGTGTTCGAGACGCTGGACCAGGACGAGCGCGTCCGTATCATCGTGGTGCGCGCGATCGGCGAGCACTTCTCCAGCGGCGGCAATATCGGCGGCTTCATGGAGGCGACGCCCGAGACCGTGTCCAAGCTCGCCTGGAACATCGCCTCACCCGCACGCTGCTCCAAGCCGGTCATTGTCGCCAATCGCGGCTATTGCTTCGGCGTCGGCTTCGAGCTGTCGCTCGCCTGTGATTTCCGTATCGCCTCCGACACCGCGCAATTCGCCCTGCCCGAGCAGAAGCTCGGCCAGATCCCCGGCTCCGGCGGCTC
>Ga0157369_10003661_pt1 | contig 18242 bp, 10 predicted proteins | sample C25metaG_FD_113461 | JGI IMG/M metagenome (GOLD analysis project Ga0157369, IMG submission 113461) | Corn rhizosphere microbial communities from Kellogg Biological Station, Michigan, USA - C2-5 metaG | ecosystem: Host-associated > Plants > Roots > Rhizosphere > Soil | place: USA: Michigan... | reverse complement strand
CAAACGACAGGCTGCCGGTGTGGCGCTCATCGTCCCACACCGCCGTCTGGCTGGCGGCCGCCTCATCGATGCGCAGCTCGCCGCCGCCGATTCGCGTGATGGGCGCGAGGACGCCCGGCAGAGACGCCGGGTCGGTGAAGATCTGCGTGTCCGCGGTATTCATCAGGATCGACTTGATCTCCGCCGGCGAGCGCTTTGGATAAGCCTGCAGCAGCAGCGCCACGGAGCCGGACACCAGCGGCGCTGCACCCGAGGTGCCCCCGAATGCGGCCTCGCCGTTACCGGTACCGACCACCGCGGATACGGAAGCGCCCGGGGCTGCGATATCCGGCTTGATCCGGTTGAAGCTCATATCCGGGCCACGGGCTGAAGTGAGCGTGACGCCCCCGATGAGCGACACCGAGTTGCCTGCGGAGATCGTCGCCGTAACAGTGACATTGGAAGCGAGCAGATTCTTGAGCGTGTTGGCTGTCGCTTGCGTCACGACCAGGGAGGGCTTGCAGGTGCCCTCGGGAGTCACAGGGCATTGGCCGCCGTTGAGGAAGGTGACTGCATGCCCCACATCCACCAGAGCGACGATGACGCCGATCGCGCCGGCCGCGCTCAGCCGTTCGATCTTCTCGCTGACATTGCAGGCACCGCGGTCCACCAGCGCGATCTTTCCTGGCGGATCCGCCAGCAGCGCATCGGGGCTGCCCGACTCCGTTCCGGTCAGGCACGCGCGGCCGACGTACACGACTTGCCCGCTCACGCCGTTGCCGATGGGCGCCCAGTCGATGGTCGCCGTGTCGAAGTAATTGCCCGCGATGGAAGCGGGTGCAGTGACCTGCAGCGGAACGTCCTCGGCCGTGGGGACCTGTGTCTCCGCGACGCCGATGACCTCGGGAGCGGATGCGGGCGAGCTGACGACGTAGGGCTTGTCGCCATCGTTGCCGGCGGAGGCGACGACCACCACTCCCGCTCTGACGGCGTTGGCGGCCGCGAGGCTCACGTCATCCTGGATCTGCCCATAGGAGTTGCCGAGGGACAGGTTGATGAGGTCGACGGCATCCTCCAGGGTGCCGTTGTGATTGGGATCGAGCGCAAAGTCGATCCCTTCCAACAGGGCGACGCCGCTGCACGCGGTCGACACGGAGCTGCAGACCTTGACGGCGTACAACTGCGTGCCGGGGGCGACGCCGACGTGTGTACCGTCCTTGCTGCGCCCGCCGAGGATGTCCGCGGTATGGGTCCCGTGGCCTTGAATGTCGATCGGGTTGGAATCGGGCTGCTCGGGGTCGTTATGGGCATCCGGCCAGGTATCGCCCACGAAGTCGTAGCCGCCGATGACCTTGGAGGTTGGAAACAGGTTGGCGGGAGGCGGCGCGGCTGGGTTCGCGCTCGCGGCCTGGTACGCGGCGACCGTGCCGGGCCCACCCAGGTCGAAGTGCGTGTAGTCGATGCCGGAGTCCAGCATCGCCACGCGAATGCCCGTACCGTCGATGCGTGCGGCCTGCAGCTTGGTCGCCCCGATGTAGGCATTGGTCGAGTCGTCGGCGAGCGTATACCGCGCCACCCCGCGGATGGTCTCCACTTCCGGGTTCTGCGCAATGGTATCGAGCTTCGCAGCGTCCACCTGCACGATGACCGCGTTGTAGGCGATGCGCACCCGCGCGACTTCCTTGCCGCCCAGCGCCATGATCTTCTGCAGCAGCGCATCCTGGTGCGTCTGGATATCGCGCGTGAAGGCCATCTGCTCGCCGCGGCTCAGCTTGCCGCCGACATGCTTGGAGTCGACGCCGTTCGCGACGGCGAGCGGAGCTCCGCTGAGCTGCACGACCACGTTGACCTGGCCGCTCGCACCCTGCAGAGCCGTGGAAATCTTGGAGGAGGCCGCCGCCGCAGCCGGCAGATGCAGCTGCGCCGCATTGCCGATCGAATAGACCGGTGCGCCGGGTGCGCCGTCGGCAAATCCGGGTAACGGTAGCGCCAGTGCGGCCCCCAGCAACGACGCTCCCAGCAGCACGGGCAGCTTCGATGACATGCAATTTCTCCCTGGCGGTCTTGTTGTTGCCCGGCGAACCGCGCAAATGCACGCGGCGGAACGTCCGAATGGCTCTCGCTGGCGAAGCTACTCTCCAGCCTATGACAATTCAATGCAGCAGAGCATCGGCGGGAATCCCGGAGGGATCGGCGGGAAGCGAAGCGTCGCCCACCGGAGCGGCGTCAATCGCGGAAAATCGCAGTGCGGGAAATGGCGAGGCGACGGGGCGCGGCGGAATTCGCAGGGGCGACGCCGCACGAGTTGGAAGTCAGGCTAGCGCGCCGACTACTTGGTGGTGCGTACCCGCGAGGTTGTTTTCGCCGCCAGCGGCTTGCGGACGTTCTTCTTTGCTCCCGCCACCGTTTTGTGCGCGGCGGGCTGACTCTTGGCGGCGTGCGTCTGGGCTTTGCCCGCCGGCCGCGCCGGCGCCTTTCCTGCAGGAGCGTGAGTTGCCGCAGCCGCGCGCGGGTTGCCGCGTGCTCCGAGCTTGCTGGTTGCACGCGGTGGCCTTGCGCGCTCCATGCCTGCCGGAGGCTTGGCTCCGGCCCGTGACGCGCCGGCACCTGCTTCGCCAGTCCGTGACGCGCCAGCACTTGCCGCACCAGTGCGCGAGGCGCGAGCCCCGGATGGGCCAGCCTTTTTGCCGCGCGCTGCTTTGGCCTCGGGCGCCTCGGGTGCCGCACCGTCACCATTACGCCCTTTCGCCGCCTGCGCGGCTTTGCCAGCCGCGGCCTTGAGCGGGGCCCCACGTCTGCCGCGGCCGAATCGGCCGCGCTCGGGGGCCTGGGCGATCAGCTCGCGGCACTCCTCGAGCGTCAGGGACTTCGGCTCGCGACCCTTAGGTGTCTTGGCGTTCTTCTTGCCATCGGTGACATACGGGCCGTAGCGCCCGTTGAGCACCTGAATCCCGTCCGTGCCGAAATCGTTGATGATCCGATTGGCATCGGCTTCGATCTTGGCGCGGATCACCTCGAGCGCGCGCTCGTGGGTCACCGTATAGGGATCGTCTTCCTTCAGGGAGACGTACTTGCTGCCGTACTTGAGGTACGGCCCGAAACGGCCGATGTTCGCGACGATGCTGTCGCCGTCGGCGGTCGAACCGAGCGTGCGCGGGAGATTGAAGAGATACATCGCCTGGTCGAGGGTCAGCGAGTCCATCTTCTGACCCGGACGCAGCCCGGCGAAGCGCGGCTTCTCCTCGTCATCCTTGGTGCCGATCTGCACGAACGGCCCGTAGCGGCCCATGCGCACGGTGATCGGCTTGCCGGTCGCCGGATCCTTGCCCAGCTCGCGCGCCTGTGCGACTTGCTCGCGGGTCACGTTCTTGTCGACCTTCTCGACCTGCGCGACGAAGGGCTTCCAGAACTTGCCCAGCGGCGTCGTCCACTCCTCTTCGCCGCGTGAGACCGCGTCCAGCTCATCTTCGAGCGCCGCCGTGAAGCCGTACTCGACGTAGCGATGGAAATGGCTGGTCAAAAAGCGGTTGACGATCTTGCCGATGTCGGTAGGCACGAAGCGGCGATTGTCCATCTCCGCGTATTCACGATCCTGGAGCGTGGAGATGATGGTCGCGTAAGTGGAGGGACGGCCGATGCCGTGCTCCTCGAGCGCCTTCACAAGCGAGGCCTCCGAGTAACGCGGTGGAGGCTCGGTGAAGTGCTGCTCGCCGCGCAGCCTCAGGAGCGTGACCAGATCGCCTTCGTTCATGGGAGGCAACACGTGATCGGTGTCATCCGCCTTGGCGTCGTCGGTGCCTTCCTGATAGACCGAGATGTAGCCCGGCTTCACCAGGGTCGAGCCGTTGGCGCGCAGCAGGTTGCGCTCCGGGCCGTCCTGTCCGGCGAGCATGTCGACGGCGACCGTGTCGAATACGGCATGGCTCATCTGCGAGGCGACGGCGCGCTTCCAGATGAGCGCGTACAGCCGGTACAGATCGCCGTCGATCTTGCCCTCGACATCCGCAGGAGTGATGGATGCGGACGTAGGCCGAATCGCTTCGTGAGCTTCCTGTGCGTTCTTGGACTTCGTCTTGTAGATGCGGGGCTCTTCGGCGACCTCGTCCTTGCCATAGAGGCGTCCTGCCACCTCGCGGATCTCCTTCACCGCTTCATCAGCCAGCGACACCGAGTCGGTGCGCATGTAGGTAATGAGGCCGACGCTGCCTTCGCCGATATCCAGTCCCTCGTACAGCTGCTGCGCCAGGCGCATGGTGCGGCGTGCGTTGAAACCCAACTTGCGCGCCGCCTCCTGCTGCAACGTCGAGGTCGTGAAGGGCGGTGCGGGGTTGCGCCGCCGCTGCTTGCGATCGATCGCAATGATCCGCAAGGTCCCGAGACTGCCCTCGGGCGGCGCCGCACCTGCAGCGCGTGCTGCCTCGAGTGCGGCTGCCTCGATGGTCTGTTCGACTTCGCGTGCCTGAGCCTCGTTGACGAAGGTGAACTGCTCGACCTTCTTGCCGCGGTATTCTGTGAGCTTCAGGGGAAACGGCGGCGACTGGTGCGCGCCTTCGCCATCGATCGTCCAATACTCCTGCGCGACGAAGGCGGCGATCTCTTCCTCGCGCTCGCAGATCATGCGCAGCGCCGGGCTCTGCACCCGGCCGGCGGACAGACCGCGCCGCACCTTCTTCCACAACAGCGGCGACAGATTGAAGCCGACCAGATAATCGAGCGCGCGCCGCGCCTGCTGGGCGTTCACCAGGTCCAGCGACAGATCGCGCGGCTCGGCGACGGCGGCGCGAATGGCGTTGCGCGTGATCTCGTAGAACACGACGCGGTGGACGTTCTTGCCGTCCAGGTCGCCGCGCGACTCGAGGATTTCCTTCAGATGCCAGGCGATGGCCTCGCCCTCGCGATCCGGGTCGGTCGCCAGGAAGAGGGCCTTGGACTTGCGCAGCGTGCGCGAGATGGCGTCCACGTGTCGTTCGTTCTTCTCCAGCACCTGGTACTGCATGGAGAAGCCGTTATCGGGGTCCACCGCTCCTTCCTTGGGCACGAGGTCGCGCACGTGGCCGTAGGAGGCGAGTACGTCGAAGTCCTTGCCCAGGTATTTTTTGATCGTCTTCGCCTTGGCAGGCGACTCGACGATGATCAGGTTATCTGCCATTGAGCGTTCGCCGCAACGCGAGGGCTTTCAGTGTGGTGCGCCCGTGCGGGTGGATACGAGGTCTTCCAGGCGCTGGAACGCGGCCTCCTGTCCCGGCTGGCTCGACAACACCATGAGCACGACCCACTTCAATTGCTCGGTGTCGAGCTCGTCCGCGTCCAGGGCGAGCATGCGGTCGATGACGATCTCGCGCTGCCATGCCGATAGAATCCCCAGGCGCTGCAACGTGAACAGGAACCCACGGCATTCGGTCGACAACCGGGCCAGCTCGCCGTCGCTGAAAATGCGGACCGCGGTACCGGCAGGACCCTGCTCCAGAGCCTCCGTCGAGCGATCCCGCTCGCTGGCGAGCTCCGCCAGCCAGTCGAGCGCGCGCTCTACGTTCGCCTGCGCAAAGCCGGCACGTTCGAGGTCGCGCGCCAGATGCTCTCGTTCGGGCACTTCCGGTACCTCATCGAGCATGTAGCGATCGAAAACGTAGATCAGGATGTCGAGAACGCTGCCGGTCATCATCATTTAATGTAGGGGCCCGTATCTGCCGCCCGGGTGAGGCGCGACGCGCCCCTCGAGCTCGAGAATCAGCAACATCGACGTCACCGACGCACAGGTCATTCCGGTGCGTTCGGCCAGCATATCGACGGTTGCGGATTCGAGAGCGAGGGCATCTAACAGCATTTCATACGGGTTGTCCAATGGGCCGCCTCGTCCAACAGGCCTTATGTCAGATGCAAGTCCCTCACCGGTAAGGGAAAATTTCAACGCTGACAACACCTGGGCCGGTGTCTGGACCAGTTGTGCACCGCTGCGTATCAGCTCGTGACAGCCGCTCGCGAGCGGATTGCGGATCGAGCCGGGGATGGCGAGCACCTTCCGACCCTGCCGGGCTGCGAATCCGGCGGTTTGGAGCGAGCCGCTGGCGAGCGCGGCCTCGACCACCAGGGTACCCGCAGACAGGCCGCTGATCAGGCGATTGCGGCGCGGGAAGTGCTGGCGGCGCGGCGGGGTGCGCGGCGGAAACTCGGAAACCAGTGCTCCGCGCTCACGGATTCTATCCGCCAGACGTGCGTGTTGCCGTGGATAGATCTGGTCGAGACCCGTCGCGCAGACCGCTACCGTGCGGCCACCCGCTGCGAGTGCGCCCTCGTGACTCGCAGCGTCGATTCCAACAGCCATGCCGCTCGTGATCACGGCCCCGGCGCGTGAGAGTTGCGCAGCGAAGTCGAGTGCCGTGGCGCGGCCGCCCGGTGTTGGATTACGCGCGCCAACGATGGCGATCTGCCGACTCTCCAGCAGGACGCTCGCATCGCCCAGTACGAACAACACCGGTGGCGGGCTCGCAATGCGGGCAAGCAGCGGCGGGTAGGGCGGCTCGTCGGCGAGGATCAGACACGCGCCACTGCGCTCGATCCAGTGCAGGTCGGCCTGCAGAGCGATCGTGTCGGGAGAGCTCAGGTACTCGCGGGCCGCCGTTGGCAGATCCGCCTCCGCGATCGCGTACGGCTCGAGAGCATGCTCCAGCCCTGCGACTTGGATCAGACTACGCAGGCGCCCGATGTTGAGGCCCGGAGTCCGCGCGAGAACGGCACGGATGGCAGTCGTGTCCATCGGATGAGAGTGAGCCGGTGGCCGAGCGGCGTCCCCGGGCTCAATGGGCCGTGCGCGAGTTATTTTGCCGCTGTTTCTGCGGTCATGGCCGTGATATGGGTGCCCGAAAGGCCCGCCGAGATGGGGCGGGTGCCGCAAGAGCGGGCGCCCGAAAGGGCGCCCGGCGATGTGAGTCTTGCGGCCTTCAGGCCCTCAGGGATTGCGGATGGTGTCGCCGACGTGCAGCTCGGTGACGGCACCGACCACCAGCGCGTAGCTGACGCGGTCGAACGACTTGAAGACCAGGAGGGTTCCGCCGCGTTCATCCGGCAGCTTCACCTTCGGATCGAACGACGTCCCGAACACGTGTGCCCAGCCCTTGCCCGAGTCGCGGTCGGTCACGATCGCGCCGGCCTGGTCCACGGCGAGGATCGTTCCGGCATCGACGCCGTGACGCTTGCCCCTGTTGATGACGACGACGTCGTACTGGCCGATCGCCTGTGTGCTGTCGATGACGTCGATGATGCTTCCATGAACGTCGCCTTGCGGCGCGCGCAGCTGGAAGTTGACCGGTACGTTCGTGTCGGTTGCGATGAGCTTGTCGCCCGTGAGGGTCTCGCGCGCGGTGTCGGTCAGCACGGCCTTGGCCGGATTGCCGGGCTTGGACACGAGCGCCGTCGCAGTGTAGATGCCCTCGTAGCCGACTACCTTGCCGTCATCCGGATCGCGCAGCTCGTCGCCGACGTGCACGACCGTGAAACGCTCGTTGGTTCCGGCGTTCAGATCGCGCACGTAGATCTCGTGGCCGGAGCCGCCGATGACGTGCTCCTCACGAAACGCGAGGACGTAAGGCGCGGACTTCAGCTGATCCTGGGTCAAGACCGTCGGACGTGACAGGAACGCCGCGATCGAGGAGTAGGGGATCGTCGGAATCGCGCCATCCAGCGGCGTGCTGCGCAGCCGCGGGTCGAGCCGGGCAGGGCCCCCCTCTTGCAGGCGGATCTGCGGGCTGCCGTTGCTCGCATAGGCCAGGGCCAGCACGTCGCCCGGATAGATGAGATGCGGGTTGGCGACCTTGGGGTTGATATACCAGACCTCAGGCCACAACCAGGGGTCCTTGAGGAACATCGAAGCGATGCCCCACAGCGTATCGCCGCGCTTGACCGTATAGGACTTGGGCGCATTCGGGTTGATGATGTCGCTGGAGGGTGCGGGCGCCGGCGCGGCCTGCTCAGCCTGGGCGGGCAAGCCGGCAATGGCCGCCTCGGTGGCGGTCTGGTCCTGATTGGGACCCGCCTGGCTCGCGGTCTGAGCCGCGGGCGGCAATGAAGAAGGGGCCTCATCGGCATGGCGATGGCCCCAGGAGGAGCAACCGGCGACCGACGCGAGCACTGCCAGAAGGCCCACGACCGTGCGGGGGCCAAGGGACTGATTTGAAACCATCCACCACTCCTCAATCGTGCGAGGCGGGGCAAGCGACCTGCGGCGGTATCTTAGTGGTTTATAATGGGACTGAACTCGCTGCCATGCGATTTAATGTCAACTTTGTGCGCTAGGTCACGGGGCCCACAGGGGTACCCCCGGGAATTTGGAATCGCTATTTTCGCTGCGACCACCCGGACCTGCCATCGAGCGCCCTTCCCGAGAATTCTGAAGCCGCCATGAGCCTGAGAACGATCCTGGAATTCCCCGACCCGCGCCTGCGTGCGAGGGCGTCGCCGGTGAGGCGCTTCGACGCCGAGCTCGGCGGCCTCATCGATGACATGTTCGAGACCATGTATGCAGCGCCGGGGATCGGCCTCGCGGCTCCTCAGATCGACGTGCAGCTGAGACTGCTGGTCATCGACGTGTCCGAGGAGCGCAACCAGCCGCTGGTGCTCATCAATCCGGAGATCCTGGCACGCGAGGGCGTCGAGGTGACCGAGGAGGGCTGCCTGTCGGTTCCGGGCATTTACGACCAGGTGCAGCGCGCCGCCAAGGTCCGCGTGCGTGCTCAGGATCGCAACGGCGAGGTCTTCGAGCGCGATTACGAGGGAACGCTGGCGGTGTGCGTGCAGCACGAGATGGATCACATCGACGGCAAGCTGTTCGTCGACTATCTGTCCGATCTGAAGCGCGAGCGCATTCGCAAGAAACTCCAGAAGGAACGTAAAACCCGCGCGACGCGTGACGGGTCCTCTGTGGGTGCGCGCAAGGCCTTCTGAGGCAGCGCCCGCCAAAGCGACCCTCGTGCGCATCGCCTACGCTGGCACTCCGGAGTTCGCAGTTCCGGCCCTCACTGCCCTGCTCGGCTCGCGGCATTCCGTCGTGGGAGTACTGACTCAACCCGATCGCCCCAAGGGCCGCGGGCGTCCGCTTGCCTCCAGCCCCGTCAAGCAGGTTGCCCTGGATCACGGCATTCCGGTCTCGCAGCCGCCGAGCCTCAGGGACGCAAGCTCGCGTGCGGATCTGCGCGCCTGGCGGCCCGATGCGCTCGTTGTCGTGGCGTACGGGCTGATTCTTCCACAGGCCGTTCTGGATCTGCCGCCGGGGGGCTGCTTCAACATCCACGCATCGCTCTTGCCGCGCTGGCGCGGTGCGGCCCCGATCCAACGGGCGGTGCTGGCGGGGGATCGGGAAACGGGTATCACCATCATGCGCATGAGCGCAGGGTTGGATACGGGGCCGATGCTCCTGCAGGAGACTGTGCCGATCACTTCCGCAGACACGGCCGGGTCGCTGCACGATTCGCTGTCGCAGCTGGGTGCGCGCACATTGTTGAGAGCGCTCGAGGGCGTGGAGAACGGCTCGCTCGCATCGCGACCCCAGCCGCTGGAGGGCGTGACGTATGCGGCCAAGATCGACAAGGCGGAAGCGGCGATCGACTGGAGGCGCGGCGCGCAGGAAATCGCCCGCCAGGTCAGAGCGTTCGATCCCTGGCCGATCGCCGAGACGCTGTTGGATGGCGAGCAGCTGCGTATCCACAAGGCCGTGGCGACCCCGGAGCCTGAGCTTCCCGCGCTCGCGGGCGCCGCTCCCGGGACGATCACCGTGAGCCGCAATGGCAGTGTCCTGGTGGCTTGCGGCACCGGAGCGTTGACGCTGATCGAGGTGCAAAAACCCGGACGGCGCTCGATATCGGCGCGTGATTGGGCCAACACATCTGACCTTGCGGGTCGGCGCCTCGGTCGAGCGTCGTGAGAGAGACCATGCGGAAAAGGCCAGCGCGGCCCGAGCGGCCACACTCCTCTCGTTGGGCGCCGTAACCGTAAGAGCTAGCTGACGCAGCTGTGGTCGTTAGCGAAGTGGCGCTTGGGCGGCGCTCGCTCAACTTCGTGCCGTTCGCGCAAGGGTCAAACGCCGCAGCGGTTCGCGCCGTCGCGCTCGGGTCCATTCGCTGGTATCCGCGGCTGGCGCCCACGGTCGAAGCGCTTCTGACGCGCCCGCGGGGAGTTCCGGTCGAAATCCGAGCGTTGCTCGTGGTCAGCGCTCACCAGATCGAGTATTCGCGCAACCCCGTGCATGCCACGGTCCTGGCGGCCGTGGATGCCGCGAGGATTCTCAACTGCCCCGGCGCGACGGGGATCGTCAATGCGGTGCTGCGCCGGTATCTGGCGGAGCATGAGTCGCTGCTCGCCCAGGCAGACCAGAGCCTTGCGAGGCGCACCGCACACCCGGCCTGGCTGGTGAACAAACTACAGCAGACGTGGCCGCGGCAGTACACGCAGATCCTGACAGCCAACAACGAGCATCCGCCGATGGTGTTGCGCATCGATCTGACGCGTCGCACCCGTGAGGCCTACCTTGCGGAGCTGCAGGCCGCAGGAATCGGCGCTCGCGCCGTCCCCTGGATCGACTCCGCGGTACAGCTCGACAGACCTGTGGGGGTCGGGGATCTTCCCGGTTTCGGATCGGCCGGAGGCACCGGCGAGGGGCGCGCCGATCGCGCTGGCGACGGGTCGTTGTCCGACAGCGCAGGGGGCGGATCGGCCGAGCCCATCGGTGTCGTCTCCATTCAGGATGCCGGGGCGCAGCTGGTTCCGTGGCTGCTCGCTCCCCAGCCCGGGATGAGGGTGCTCGATGCCTGCGCGGCCCCGGGCGGAAAGACGGTGCATCTGCTGGAGCACACCCCGGACTTGAGGCTCGTTGCGGTGGACATCGACGCGGAGCGTGTCCAGCGCATCGATCAGAACCTCACGCGACTGGGGCGAACCGCGCAGGTCATGATCGGCGACCTGCGAGATCCGGCGACATTCTGGGACGGAACGCCGTTCGAGCGGATCCTCGTGGATGCCCCCTGCTCCTCGACGGGGGTGATCCGGCGCCATCCGGACATCAAGCTGCTGCGCCAGCCGGGAGACATCGCCACGTTCGCTGCCACCCAGCTGCAGATCCTGCGGGCCGCCTTCGGCATGCTGTCCCCAGGGGGTCGGGTGCTCTATTCGACCTGCTCGGTGATGACGGAAGAGAACGAAGCGGTCGTCGCACACCTCTTAGATTGCGAGCCTTGCGCTCGGCTGGTGCCGATCACGGGGGTAGCAACGGCGAGGGCTGAGCTAGCGCCCGGGGCCGTGAGTCTGGCGCACGGGATTCAGCTGCTGCCGGGGGCAGAGGCAGGGACCGACGGGTTCTATTATGCTTGTCTCGAAAAGACAACGGCCGGAGCCTGAGACGGGTCTTTCGGCACGCCCACGACTCACGCAATCGATCGCGCCTTCGTTGTATCCATGCTACGTGCCACCGCAGTCCGGGTTTCGAGCCTCGTCCTCCTGTTGCTGGGAGCCTGGGGCGGACTGGTCCTGGCCGATGCGCTGGATGGCGTGCTCGAGGTGCGTTCCGCCTATGTGGACGTCGACAAGGGCGTGTTCCTGCTGCACGCCCGGGTCGAATACCCCATCAGCCCCGGTATTCGGGAAGCCTTGCGCGATGGGGTCACCCTGACGTTTGATCTGGATGCGCGTATCGAACGGGAACGCCGTTTCTGGTTCAACGCCTCGATTGTCAATCTCACTCTGCGGCGCGAGCTTGCCTATCACGCGGTAAGCGATCGGTACATGGTGCGCGACGTGCGCAGCGGCGACACTGAGAGTTTCCCTACGCTGGAGGAGGCTTTGGCCTATCTCGGCAAAGTGGATGGCTGGCCGATAATCGTCGAGCCCCAGCTCGACGGGGGTAGTTATCTTGTGAGCGTGCGCGCGGGTGTACGACGCGGAAATCTGCCGTCTTCATTGCGCGTGCTGCTCTTCTGGACCAATGATTGGCATCGCGAGAGCGAGTGGTACTCATGGTCACTATCGGTGTAGGCAGCCCGTGGAGCCGCCGGGGCAGCTATGCGCTGTTGGTGCTCTGGGGCGCCATCGCGGGCGGTTCGCTGCTGCTGCTGGGCAAGAGCGTGCAGAACTCTTCCGAGTTCATCCGCCTGCAGCCGTGGATTCTGCTGATCAACGTCGTCAGCGTCGTTGCGCTGTCGATCCTGCTTGCGCGCAAGATCTGGCAGCTGGTGCGCGAATATCGCGAGCACATTCCCGGCTCGCGGTTGACTGCCCGGACTGTGACCACGTTCGGCGTGCTGGTCGTCGCGCCGCTGCTGATTGTCTATCTGTTCTCGCTGGAATTCCTCAACAGGGGCATCGACAGCTGGTTCCGGGTCGAGATCAAGCAGGGCCTGAGCAACGCGCTGAGCCTCTCGCGCGACGCCCTGGATCTGCGGATGCGCGAGTACTCCAACAGCACGCAACAGCTCGCACGCACACTCACCAACACGGCGACCGGTGAGATTCAGCAACTGCTGGATCAGCAGCGCAGCGCGCTCGGCGCGCGCGAGATCGCGCTGTTCGGCGATCATGAGGACATCCTCGCGGCGAGCCTCGAGAATCCCCTGGAGACGCTGCCTTCGCGCCCGCCTTCGGATCTGCTGCGACAGATATCCCAGCTGCGACCGTACGTGAGCCTCGAGCCGCAGGCGGACGGCAATTACCTCATCCGCACGGCAGCGCCGCTTTCGGACTCGCAGGCGAGCTCCGAGACGCGCTACGTCGTCGCCATCTACCCCGTACCGGCGCAGCTCGCGCAACTGTCCGAGGCAGTGCAGCGCTCGTACTCGAACTATGGTGACCTCGCGGCAATGCGGGAGCCCCTGAAAATCAGCTTCCGGCTCACGCTCACGCTGGTACTGCTGCTGGCGATGCTAGCGGCCATCTACGGCGCGATCTTCTCGGCACAGCGTCTCGTGCGTCCGGTCCAGGACCTGATCGCCGGAACGCGTGCCGTCGGCAAGGGCGACTTCGGAACGCGCCTGCCGCTGCCCTCGCGCGATGAAATGGGCTTTCTGGTGCACTCCTTCAACGACATGACCAAACGGCTGAGGCGAGCGCACGAGGAAGCGACGCAAAGCCGCGAGACAGTCGAGCGCGAGCGCCAGCGCCTGGCCATCATTCTCGCGAGGCTGTCCACGGGAGTGGTTGCGATCGATGCGTCCCTCACCGTCAGAATGGCGAACCAGGCAGCCGGCGGGATCCTCGGCACGGATCTGTCCGCTGCCGCCGGGCGTTCCCTGCCGGAGCTCGCCGCGAACAACGACCGGCTGGGGCAGTTCCTTGCCGCGATTGCCGTGCGCTTTGCCGCCGGTCGGGAGGAGTGGCGCGAGCAACTGGACCTGGACGCTGAAGCGGGGCGCCGCACGCTCATGTGCGCATGCACACCCTTGCCGTGGGAGGACAGCGGCATGGGCTACATCATCGTCTTCGACGACATCACGGCCCTGCTGCAGGCGCAGCGCGATGCCGCGTGGGGCGAGGTCGCGCGGCGCCTGGCCCACGAGATCAAGAACCCCCTGACGCCGATTCAACTCTCCGCGGAGAGGATGCGCCGGCGCTTCCTGGGGAGCATGAATCCGCGCGACGCGGAGATCCTCGAGCGGGCCACCCATACCATCGTGCAGCAGGTCGAGACGATGCAGCAGATGGTCAACGCGTTCAGCGAATACGCCCGCGCGCCGGAGATGAAGATCACGCGCTTCAGCCTGAATCAACTGGTGACCGAAGTGGCGGACCTGTATCGCTCGCAGGACGCCCGGGCCACGATCCGGCTGGAGCTCGATGAGGCGCTCGAGGGCATCGAAGCCGACCGCGGCCGCGTCCGCCAGATTCTCAATAACCTGTTCACGAACGCGCTCGAGGCGCTGGAGGCCGTCGCCACTCCCCAGGTGGAGGTCGGCACGCGGCTCGAATATGGTGCAGATGCGGCCTACGCCGTCGTGACGGTGTGTGACAATGGGCCCGGCTTCCAGCGCGAGCTGCTGGGGCGCGTGTTCGACCCGTATGTCACGAGCAAGCCCAAGGGTACCGGCCTTGGACTCGCCATCGTCAAGAAGATCGTTGAAGAGCACGGCGGCCGTATCGATGCCGACAATCGTCCCGAGGGCGGCGCACGCGTGCGCGTCGTGCTGCCCGTCAGGGACAGCACCCGATCGGCGACCGGGGCAGCGCGCGAGCGCAGCGAGCGGCCCCCCCTGGGGCAGCCAGCAACGCGGAGGGAAAGGGCATGAGTGGGCCACACATCCTGGTAGTCGACGATGAGGCGGACATTCGCGGGTTGCTGAAGGAGATCCTGTCGGAGGAAGGGTACGAGGTGGATGTCGCCGCCAACGCCGCGCAGGCCCGGGCCTCGCGCGCTAGGCAGACTCCGGACCTGGTGCTGCTGGATATCTGGATGCCCGATGTCGACGGTATCAGCCTGCTGCGCGAATGGTCGGCGACCGCCACCGACGGCTGTCCGGTCGTCATGATGTCCGGACACGGAACCGTCGAGACCGCTGTCGAGGCGACGCGGCTCGGGGCGTTCGATTTCGTCGAGAAGCCGCTGTCGCTCGCCAAGCTGCTGCGCACCGTCGAGCGCGCGCTGGATGCGGGCAAACGCCGGCGCCAGTCCGGTAAGCTCCTCGTGCCGCCTCTCATGGTGCCGGTGGGCAAGAGCAAGATCATGCAACAGCTGCGCGCCGAGCTGCAGCAGATCGCCGGCAACACCTCCTCCGTGCTGCTGACCGGCGAGCCCGGGTCCGGCCGCGAGGCGTTCGCGCGTTACCTGCACGAGCGCGGTCCCCGGGCCGGGCGGCCGTTTCTGACTCTCATCGCCAGCAGCCTGCGCGAATCGGATGCCGAGAGCCGGCTGTTCGGCCGCGACGACTCCAACGGCGGGCGCCGCCACGGGCTGCTCGAAGAAGCCGCCGACGGGACCTTGTTCATTCACGAGATCGAGGACCTTCCTTCGACTGCGCAACGACTGCTCGTGGGCGTGCTCGAATCGGGGCGCTTCACCCGCATCGGGGGCTCCGAGCCGGTCAACTTCGGCGCGCGCGTGCTGTCATCCGCGCAGCCGGGAATCGAGAACCGCGCCGGAGCTGAAGGGTTACGCCGCGATCTGCTGGCCCACTTGAACATGTTGATCGTGCGTGTCCCGCCTCTACGGGATTACGCCGAGGATGTGCCGGAGCTGTTGCGACACTACGTGGATCGGGTCGTCGACGGCGAGGGTCTGCCGTTCCGCCGGTTCAGCGTCGCGGCACAGAACCGGCTGCGCAATTACCCGTGGCCGGACAACGTTCGCGAGCTGAAGAACCTCGTCCATCGACTGCTCATTCAGGGCGGCTCCGAGGAGATCCGCCTCGAAGAGATCGAGCGTGAGCTGGCAGTGCAGGCTCCCCCGGGCGAGCCGCTCGTCAAACAAGATCTGCTTGCGCTGCCGCTGCGCGAGGCGCGCGAGCAGTTCGAGAGAGCCTATCTGCAGCAGCAGCTTCTGCTGTGCAATGGCAAGGTAGGGCAGTTGGCGAAACGAGTGGGAATGGAGCGGACCCACCTCTACCGTAAGCTTCGCTCTCTCGGCGTCGACTTCCGCAGCATCAGCGACGACTGAATCGGCAGGAGGCCACGCTCACGCTGACGGTCGCGCCGCCGTCTGGCATCCGTTCTACGGTCACCGACGACTTTAGTCGGGTGCTACAGGTGAGATATTCCAGCCCTTCGAGGCAGTGTCCGTCATGGAGCACCCGGAAGTCTCCGGCATGCCTGTGGGCGCGTCTGGTGTTGCGGAACGGCAGACGCGCCCGGGGCTCCCGTGCGGAGATTCACCCCGTGCTGCGTGATGAATGAAGAACAATGTTGAAGGGCCTACGCGTACTGATCGTCGAGGATGACGCGGCCGATGCCGACCTCGCCATCCGGGAGTTGGGCGCCGGAGGCATCGAGTGTGTGCCGGTCCGGGTCGACTCAGAGGGGAGCTTCAGAGCTGCCCTGAGCGATTTCGCGCCCCACATCATCATCTCCGACTTCTCGATTCCGGGTTTCGATGGCCTGGCGGCGCTCGAGATCGCCGCGCGCGAGGCTCCTGACGTCCCCTTCGTATTCGTCTCCGGCACGCTCGGAGAGGAGCGAGCCATCGAGGCCCTGCACCATGGGGCCGTGGATTACGTCCTCAAGAACAACCCCGGCCGGCTCGTCCCTGCCATCAAGCGTGCGCTGATCTTCGGTGTGGAGCGAGCGCGTGTGCGCAATGCCGAGCGCCGGATCCGGCACAGCGAGCAGCGTCTGCGCGACATCGTGGACACGGTACAGGACTGGATCTGGGAGCTGGATGCCAGGGGACGCTTCTTGTTCAGCAGCGAGTCCAGCCGCGACATCCTCGGCTTGACGGTGAAAGAAGTCATCGGCTCGCACTACACGAGCTACGTACACGAGGAAGACCGGAGCAGTTTCGCAACGGCGTTGCGAGAGCTGGACGCCGAGCAGCGTACCGCGGTCGGCATCGTGACGCGCTGGCGACACGCGGATGGAACATTCCGCTGGCTCGAAGGAAACCTGGTGGTCCTGACGACCCCCGAGGGTCAGGTCAGTGGCTTTCGCGGCACACATCGCGACGCCACTGAGCGCAAGCAGCAGCAGGCGCGCATCGTGCGGCTGACTCGCATGCTCCAGTTGCAGAGCGCAGTGAACGCCGCGGTCGTGCGCATCAGGGATCGGGAAGAGCTGTTGCGCGAGGCGTGCAGGCTTGCGCTGCAGGTCGGCGGATACCAGCGCGCAATGGTCGCGCTCGTCGCCACGGACGGGCATAGCGCGGTCCCCTGGTACAGCGCCGGCGACCTTCCGGCGACGTTGCCTTCGGGGCGTGAATTCCGGATCAGCGACGGCACTGAGGCAGATACCAGCCTGATCGGCCGCTCGCTGCGCACGGGCGAGATCACTTTCTGCGCCGATCTTGCGCAATCCGAGCCTCGCGTAGCATGGCGCGAAGAGCTGATCGACGCGGGCTTCAAATCGGTCGTAGCGTTGCCGCTGAGCGTCGATGGCGCGCGGATCGGCGTCCTGTCGTTCGCCGCGCGCGAGAGCGACGTGCTGGGCGATGAAGAGCTTCTGCTTCTGCAGGACATGATCGCCACGCTGTCCTTCGGGCTGCAATACCGCCAGAAGGAGCACGATGCGCAGTTCCTCGCTTACTTCGATCAGTTGACCGGATTGGCCAAGCGGGCCCTGTTCTGCGAACGCCTGGACGCTTTCCTGAAGAAGCGCGAGGGACCGGAGATAGCGCCCACCGTAGTGGCCTTCGACGTCGTGCATCTCAGCAACGTCAATGACAGCTTCGGGCGTCATGTCGGTGACCTGCTCCTGCAACGTGTCGCAGACCGCCTCAAACACCATCTGGACGATGACGAGCGCATCGGTTACGTCGGGGGCGGAACGTTCGTGCTGGTGCTGCCGCAGGTGGAGACTTCCGCGGAGAGTGTCACTTCGCTGCTGGACAACACGGTATTCCGCGACGTGTTCGACATCGAAGGCCGCGCGATCCGCGCCTCCTTCAGAACCGGGCTGGCGCGCTTCCCCGTCGACGGAGAGGACGGCGGCACGCTGGTGCAGCGCGCGGAGGCGGCGCTCAAACGCGCCAAGGAATCCGGCGAGCAGTACCTGCACTATCAGATCCAGATGCACAGCGACATTGCCGAGCGCCTCGCCCTCGAGCACAAGCTGCGTATCGCGCTGGATGAGAAGCAGTTCGTCGTCCACTATCAGCCCCAGGTCAACATCGCGACCGGGCGCATCGAGTGCGTCGAGGCCTTGCTGCGCTGGAACGACCCGCAGTACGGACTCGTCGCGCCGGCGCGCTTCCTGGCGGTGCTCGAGGCATCGGGCATGATCGTGGCCGTCGGGGACTGGGTGCTGCAGAAGGCCGTGGAGGATTGCCTGCTGTGGCGGCGGCTACGACTGTCCCCGGTGCGCGTGGCCGTCAACGTGTCGGCTCAGCAGATACGTCGCAGGAGCTTCGTGGATCAGTTTCTAGCCGCTGCGGCGCGCTGTGCGGCCGACGGCTTCGGGTTGGATGTGGAGCTGACAGAAACGGGTCTATTGCACGATGTGGATGGCGCAAGTCGCAAGCTGCGTGAGCTGCGCGCTGCGGGCATGCGTGTCGCCATCGACGACTTCGGGACCGGGTATTCCTCGCTAGGCCTGCTGTCAAAGTTGCCGGTCGATCTGCTGAAGATCGACCGGTCTTTTATCAGCGGCCT
>Ga0157369_10003660_pt1 | contig 18244 bp, 17 predicted proteins | sample C25metaG_FD_113461 | JGI IMG/M metagenome (GOLD analysis project Ga0157369, IMG submission 113461) | Corn rhizosphere microbial communities from Kellogg Biological Station, Michigan, USA - C2-5 metaG | ecosystem: Host-associated > Plants > Roots > Rhizosphere > Soil | place: USA: Michigan... | reverse complement strand
CTCGACACCGAGCATCTCATCAAGGTTCGAGGCGGCGTCTGTACTAACCAACAGCACCTGCTTGCCTGCATCAGCCAAGGCGATTGATACCGCAGTGGAGACCGACGTTTTGCCCACTCCGCCCTTGCCAGTGAAGAACATATATTTGGTGGGTTGATCGAGCAGTTTGATGGTGGGTCGCATGGCGTGCTGGCCTCCCCGCGGAGCACAACTGAGGCTCAGAGTTTAGACCGATGTTCTGCACCTCCAGTTTATTTTATGAATCAAGCGGACAGGTTTAGCCCAACATAGGGTTGCTATGTCGATTCACGGCGGCGAGCAGAAGGTGTTCTTCCTCCGGCGATAACCTTCGGTCACGGTCACTTGGACCGTTGGACTATATATGAAGTCGATACGCCAGAAACACAAAAGCCGCGCAATGCGCGGCTTTGGAGTTGGTGGGCCCACACGGACTTGAACCGTGGACCAAAGGATTATGAGTTGCTGGGCGAGCTGCTGTACCTAGAGAAATCATTCGAAAGTGAACGTAGGTTGGCATAGCTGGAGGCCCCGTCGTTACTGATGTTGAGCGTAATTTTGAGAAGGTTGCTCAAGCTGGGTACTGTACCGTGGTTGTACTGATTTTGCTGCGTATGAATTCCCTCCCTCGTGAGGCATATCAACCGTCAACTCTTCGAGTGGGAGAGGTATGCAGGGTTGAGAATCGAAGTTTTCACTGCCATTACGCGGATTCGGACGCGTACTATTGGAGTGACATCGCTTTACGCGCCGATGCGCTATGGTGCGCAGATCACTCAACAGGTATGTGCATTGATGAATGCTCCGGCGCCATTGAAAAGACATCTATCGCCATTTCTTAAAAAAGCAACATGGGAGAAATAATATGGATATTATTGAAGAGCAGCTACTGATAACTCAGCATATTATAGATCACGCTTTTCTAAAGTGGGGGCCGGGACGCCGATTTTTACTCACGAAAAAAAATGGTGATACAACAACTAAGTATCCACTTAATTGTACAGGGTGCTTCGATTGGCGTGATGGTTTCAACAGTGATCATGCGATGTTGACCATATTCCCTGTATTTTTTGACTACTTAGATCTTTACGTTGAAAAAAAACTAAATTTGGCAGGTGAGGGGTTCGCTTCAAAATCCGCTGCGTTGACGTCTATGATAAATGATCATAAGATCGAGAGCATCTTTCTAGCAGAGCTATATGAACTATCGGCGGCACTACGGAATAAGGTCCTTCATCATGACTTTGAGCGTAGTGACAAGACCTTACGCTTCAAACAGCGCACGATCAGAACCTCAGATGTAAAATTCCTAAATGAAATAATTTTTCAGTATGTTCGTTATGGGGTGCATGCAAAGTCGTGGTATGAGATTAATGCGATGTACTCGCACTTACATTCCGTAATTAATGATGTTGGCAACCGATTCACCGTTGCTGTAAGAAAAAATGAAAATTTCGTTGTTCTGCATGGTGATGCTCAGCATCATGGTCGTTTGCATGACTCTAGGCGTCTGTGTGAAAAAGAGTCTCATCATAGAGTGTTTGACTATTGCTGCTCATACGTTAGAAGCGGAAACCCTGATAGCGCATTATTAGAAAAGTATCCTGATCCAGACCAAGAGATTGTATTTTCAGGGCTGTATTATTTGTATGAAAATGACAGCGGGCTATTTTTGTTTCCTTCCGATTTGATAAGAGAAAAGCCTGAGACGCGATTTAGCGATTTGTTGGCCTGGAGCTATCATGCTGCCTAGATTAGTTTGTTTGCATGCTATGAGTAGTGTTGTTTCTTTTGGCGCTAGGAAGTTGATTTGTGAAGGCTTTTTATTGAGAAAACTTTCTAGTCTGTTTGTTTGAGGGGGCTTATAAAAAATCCCCCGGTTTAGTTTAACTGGGGGATGTAAGTTAAGCTGCATTAGTTGCCACAAACCGTTGGCTAAGTCGTGGCGAAGTGAGATTCTCTCGGTTGCATGTAAAATCGAACTGCTGAAGCAAAGTCTCCACGAGTTTTTGAATAGTCAGGGTTTAGCTTGAGGTCTTCATATTCAAAATAAGTCGCGTCAGCTTTTATAAGCTTGTCGGTGGCGGATTTTGTATTTTTCCGACGTGCATCAAATACCACTAAATAGCCTCTAGGAGCGCTTGCATTGGAGTGGCGTTTTTCCCTATCCATATAGTCGGCCAATTGTTTTGCGCCGTCTTGAACCCGGGATAAACCATATTCCGTATATGTAGGGTTCGGTCCTGGCGTCTTCGAAATGGCTGTAGACTTACCTATCCATTTTATTTCAATTAAGGCCGAAGCCCCTGTCCCAAACCATTCGACTCTGATATCTACTGGTTTAGTCTCGTCAGTATTTTGCTCAGGACGGACACTTGCATCTCGATGCAGTAGTTGCAAGGCTTGAGCAAGGGAGTCGCGCATTAACGATTCAGGCTTATTCGTAAGAATTAGCCTTGGGCCATCTACGCCGCCTTCCCAGACTCCCTTAAGAAGTCTACATTGAGAGTGGAGAGCAAGATCTGCAGCATAGTGCCGAAACGTCTCTTCTAGACTTGAGAATGTCGGAACGGCAAAATTGCTTCGGAGGTGGTTCGAGATTTTTGGAAGAAAGTCCCGGTGACCCTTGGATATAATCAGATCTGAATTGGATTCGTACCTATACACGATAGCGGTTTGCGCAACTGCTAATAAGTCTATGTCAGTTAGAAGTGAAATCATGCACAATGTGCCGTCAGGCAGAACTTCAACAACTGTATGATTATTGGGCGGAAGGCACTGTATTGCGATCCCTAGAGATTCATAGTCACCAAATCTGTTAATAGATCCTAAGCCTGATATTGTAGGGGCCGATGGGGTGGCCTCGATACCTTTTACAACGGTTAGAGTTCCAGGTAAACATTCTGGAGGGCATCTTTGGTACAACAATTTTATTGAGTCTAAAAGCGTTACTATGGCTTCAGAGCCAGCTTCGCCAAATGAAATCCGTGCGTGACCTAAATAGTCAGTTTTAACAAGAGTGGCCAGGTTTTCAATACTGATTTTCATCAGCGTCGCCCTCCCGACTCAGAACCCGAGCTGACAACCAGAGGACAGCAGGTGAAAGAAGTTCTTGGGCTTGGTTCCCTAATGCATCTTGCACGATACCGTACTCATCATATAGAAGTTCCACATCGTCAACGCCTAGCAGGTTATTACGCTGGCCTAGTGGGACCGACGCAGACATGCCAGGTGATTGTCCGATTGCATATCTAATTGATCCAATTGGCAGAGCCAACGCGCATTCTGTTGCTGTGCGGAACCATGATCGCCGAAGGGATAAAGACTCAATTGACAGGATCAGATCTAACTCGGTATCTAGGTGTGGTCGCACAGGAAGCATATATCCATGGTCATCTAAAGATATAAGCCCTCGACTTACTAAGTGTTTGCGAGCCTCTTCTAGTTTGACGCTAAAGGGAAAACCTTCGGACGTAACTGCGTATTCGTACCCAAGATCTCCTAAGGCGTGACCGTCAAAAAGGGCAAGTACGCAACCTAGATATGAAAATAGATGCAGCTCAATAATGGACATGGGTTTAAGCGATAGAGGTGCGTCGCTTAGTATGCAAATTGCATCGCAGTAAGCTTCTGGAGAAATTTCCATTTTTTTGGCATCCTTACATCAGGGCAGCATCAATGTCACGATATGCATTGAGGAAAAGTTGTTCCTCGCTCTGTTGCACCTCACTCAGCTCTGTCCAGTCTGTCATTCTGATTACTTGCATTCCAGCTAAATGCTGAAGATTAGCTAGGCGAATGACCAGCTGTGAACTGCGTAAGTTTGCCGTCATAAGGATGGAGTTTCCAGCTTTAACAAACTTTGAAAACATGGCTCCGGCCCTCGCCTCATATGCTATATCGAGGGAGCCTTCTGGGGTATCAATCAGCAGGGTGGCTGGGGTATTGGACATAAACTCTGTAAGAGCCATTCGCAACGCAATGTCAATAAAAAATCTTTGGCTTTCAGAAAGTTTGTCTGAAGTAAGTCTTAACTTATCATCCATTTTCAAACGAAGCCCGAATCCAGAATCATTGGCCCCTTGGCGATGTTGCAACTCAACATCAACTGGCAGTCCAATAAACTCCTCTGCGAGCTCTCTAAGTCTCGGAATGAATTTTTGAGATCCTGCATCATATTGTGATTTGAGCTTCTTTTCGTATTTTCTTAGCTCGTTTCTAAAGGTGTCTCTTTTTCTGTAATGTTCTTGGCTCTGGGCTAAGAATTCAGCGCGCTCTCGTTCTAACGCTTCGATTTTTTCTTTTAGTAGCGGCAAGCTATTTGCGGCTTGAATAGCGGTCAGTTTTCCGGACTCTTGATTCTCGAAATTTTGCAAGGCTTCGTGCGCCTCGATTTCATATGAAACTGCTTGGCTTAATTCCTCTGTAAGTCTTTTTCGAGTACGTAATGTAACGCCAAGTTCTTCTCGAACTCTTATTATTTCGTTATCAATATCTCGCAGCTTAGGGATTGTTTCATCCTCGGTCGAGGATATTTCAATCGGGCTGTCGCAGAGAGGGCATTCATGGTTTTCAATTTTGGTTGTTAGGCTCTCAGATATATCTGAAGCCCCACATATGGCACACTGGTTTTCCAAAATCGAGGTTCGAATAATGGGATGGTGATCTATTGTTGAAGACTTTTGTAGGCGTGCAGAAAATATAGCTCTATATTCAACTTGCAATTCTGTAAGTGCCGAGCTTAAGTCGGCCCAATTTAAATCTATATCCCTTAACTCATTATTTTTTAGTGCAACAAGTTTCTCGGTGTATTTATGCCTTTCTAGTAACGCTTCGTGGCGGGCAGTAATTTCCTCAACAGGGACAAAGTCCTCGCCGTCATTAGCAGTTAAAGCATCTGTAAGCTGTTTTATTCTGTCGCTTACATGCTTTGCGGAAAAGCGAACGTTCCGGCCTCTTGAACTCTCTCGATCCATTTCATGCTTTAATTTGTCCGCTTTTTTTGCTTCTGCGGGATCTGTTCCAAAAGCCAAATAAAGAGCGTTAGTAAGAGCTTGGTCATCCCACATAAGTAGATGACGTCCTTCATCGAATGTTGAAATGAAGTGCATAATAAAGACAAATTGTGCAAAGTCATCTAGGCCGCAATTGTGTAGAACTTGGGCTTCATAGAAGTCGTTAAGCTCTGAACTGTCTTCGTCGTTCTCGATACTTCTAACTTGATGTTGCCCAGTTACAGGGTCAGTAATTGTTAATTTAGAAACTGATTTACCTTCAAAAAACATTCGCTTAACGTTTATTATGGCGTTCGGCCATCGTAATTCAACTGACACACTTGCGACATCTCTATAGGGCTCGCTGATTCGACCGCTGAAATATTCGCGGCTGCGATCTGGTCTGGAAACCTCTTTAAAGTAATCTTGAGCAGATATAAATTTTCTCAACGGGTCAGGAACTGATCCCGTTAACGCGAAATTTATTGCATTTAAAAAGGTCGATTTCCCAAGGCCGTTAGCCCCCATTAGGCAAAAGACATTTTTCTCAATGTGTACTTTTGTATTGGGGTTGTGGGTGTAAAGATCGAAATTTTCTAAGCAGACCTGAGTAATGCTTGGTAGTGTAACTTGAGCCGTTGATCCTTCTTTGTCCATGTTACTCTCCTTGAAAGCTATTAGTAACGCTCAAATACTAGGCAGTGTTCAGCTAGTTCAAAGCGCCCGCCATGCTGTGAGCTATTGCGCATTGATCTAATTGCACCGTGTTCTGTAACTCGAAAGCCAAGGCTTTCAACGCTTTGGGCTAGAATAGTTCCTACATCTATATGGACACCAGCGTATTGGCTGTCTCCAATGGCAACTACAGCGTGATGCCCCGGTTGTAGAATCCGCTTGAGTTGGAAGAAAATAGACCAAAGATCTTCGAAGTATAGACCAACCATCTCTGGAATATTGGCATTCCAGAGTTCTGATCTATGCTTTATTAGTTCAGATAGCGTATCTTGGAGTAGTGGGGACTGGACGTTGCTCTCTGACAGCGTCCATTTTGTTTGGACGTGCGACCGAAGTGTTGAGTGGCGTAAGTTTTTATTGTCTTGTGATGAATTAAGATAGCCGAGCATCCATAATTCAAGATTGTAAACGTCAGTGTAGTCGAATGAATTTGGATAGGGGGGGGAAAAGATCGCGACATCAGCTGATCTGACTTTAGATAACGCTACTCTCGAGTCGCCTCTGTGGATAATATGGCTTGAGCTCGGTACGCCTGAGAATTTCGTAAGGTCTGTTGCGGCCATGTCTATAGCAGCATCTAAAGACTCTATCAGATCTTGACTGGTTTGATTTCTATCTCTCCAATTACGTCGATATCGTCTTCCTTTACCGTTTATTATAACGTTGCTGTTTTCAACCAAAACGCTGCCGAGCAAAACCTTTAACAATCGTGCTTGATCTGGTGGTAGGGAATCAGACGATCGAACTATGGCTTTGATAGTAGAGAAGACTTCGCGGTTAAATACGTATTTTTCTTTCACTCCAGGTTCTATTAGAGTAAGAGGCATGCCGTGCGTGAGTTCGAAATCAGTGCTCTCAAGGTTTAGATTGGTTATTAATTTTTCGTAATTTGAGCAAAAATCAGAAACCGGCAGATTAGTGAGCTTAGCTTCAATCAGGTCCGCGAGGAATGGGTTTACTTCTACCCCTTCTGAGTTGATGCCCAGCATTCTACAGGTTACGGCAGTAGTCCCACTGCCGGAAAAAGGATCTAGACAGTTGTTGATCTGGTAGGGGAGCGAACTAAGAGTGTCAGTAACAAATTTAGGTGAAAAAGCTTCTTTGAAATGAAACCAGCGTTGAAATGGAAGCTTGGCAGTCCCTTGGTTTGATGAGGTGGGTGAACTTTCGGCATAGGTTAATAACCAGTCAGTAACGTCGTTGCTGGTGAGATTAGAAGCAGAAAATTTTTCAGAGTTTTTTATGGTTTGTTCGAGGGTCGCCGACCAGAAGCTATTCATCTATGCGCCTTGATTCTGTAGCGCGATTAAGAATGCTAGCCACAATGGATTTGGGCGAGATCTTGCCGCGATTAACTGTTGATTTTATGTTCCACAGCCACCTGCTGCAAGGGGTATAGCCTTGCGTTATCGATCAGTGGCCTTGTGGTGAGAGGCATACGCATATCACGGCGTTGGTTTCGAGCTGTGTGCATGCCTCCTCGCGAAACGAACCTCAGCATTGCGGTAGCTACGAAATGGTGCCGGTCCGTACGAATTGCTGCGTTCGTAACTGAATTTCGTTCGGTCGGTATCTTAAATCGCTTCACGTGGGTACCTCCAATGGTTGCTGACCATGGGGCCGGCAGGGAGATAGAGCTCGCTATACGTTCTGGAATGAAGGCCTCGCCTCATAAGGACCGACAGGTCATTTGTCCTCGACCGACGCTACCTCCCGGCTCATTCGGCTCTGGCTTTAGATCCCTGACGTTCTGTTTTTCCCCTAGACGTCTTAACCAGAAACGCCCAGGTGATTCGCCAAACCCCCTGTAACAATTTGGTCCTCCACATTTTGTCGTGGTTTTCGGCGTGTCAGAAAGAGCGTACGACGATGTGAGGTCAAAAATAGCGTACCGATACGACGTTTAGTCTGTGTGAGGCGTGTGCGCACATCTCACCGGTCAACTGCCTATCCTGCGCTAGCTCCACATCTGATGTTATTTCGTCATGAAGAGAACCATGGGCAGCATTTACCCCTGTAAAACCCCGGTGCTTTGCCTATCCTGCACTAGTCCTCATACCTGTGCATTTCTTCGTCATGACGAAATTTTCGACCGGGGGATGTGCTCAGTAAAACTGCGAGCAAATTGCTGACTAAACGTTTTGCATGATCGACATCCCCTAGCCAAAATGGGAAAATGTCACGCGCCAGAATGAATAGTTTTGGTCTTCTAACGAACGTTGTTCTACCCCAAGAACGCCTCGCGCGTACCGGGTGCCGGCCTGAGAAGAAGGGCCTGACCGCCAAGAACAGAATGGCCGCCTAGTCGCCCCAAGAACGCTCAGCGTGCCGGGCGCGGTTCCTAAACAGACCGACAGATCGGAACAGTACGATCCTGCGTTCGCCCCCTACCTTTGGAGTGGCGAATATGAAAAATCCCTTACCCTCTTGGTTCTTGGCTGTAGGCATTGCAATGCCTTCAGTAGCCTTCGCGCAAATACCTGTAACAGTAACCACCCAGGCAAGTGACTCGCCGATGACCATGGCCGAGTTCTCGGCCAACACTGCGCGCTGGGCGCAGCAAGTCGAGCAGATGACGTCGCAGATTGACCAGATGAAGCAGCAGTACCAGTCGATCACCGGATCGCGTGGAATGGGCAGCATCATGGACAACCCAACTCTGCGTGATTACTTGCCGCGAGACTGGCAACAGGTCTACGACTCCGTGAGGGACGGTGGTTATGCCGGTCTGACTGGTCGCGGTAAACAGGTCTATGCCGCCAACAAGACATTTGATAGCTGCAGCTTCATCAACTCCCGCGACGTGCAACGGGCGTGTGAAGCGCGGGCGGTCAAACCGTCGCAAGACAAAGCGGTTGCCCTTGATGCCTACGACGCGGCTAAAAGCCGGCTTTCGCAAATCGATGGGCTGATGTCGCGTATCAATGCGACGCAAGATCCGAAGGCCATCGCGGAGTTGCAAGGCCGGATTGCGATTGAACAAGCGAAAATCCAGAACGAGCAAACCAAGCTTCAGATGTTTCAGATGGTGGCGCAGGCGGAGGACCGTTTGCAGCAACAACGGCAGCGGGAGCTCAACGCCCAGGCCAATGCCCGACGTGGTTGGATACAGCCGAATGCATCGAACAACCTGAACTGAGGGAGACGCGTCATGATTTCATTCATTCAGCTTCCCATTCTGGCAGTCTGTTTTTTCCTCTTGCTAGCCATGCGCCGTTTCTGGATCTGCATCGACAAGATGGGCTTCCTTCGGGAGGTGGGCCGTCGCGCACCTGCGTTGGTTCACACTGACATCCTCGTTGCATCGCTCGCATTTTTGCCCTTCGTAATCGCAGCGGTCGATTGGTTTGGGATTCCATTGCCGTACCAGGAAGGACCGGTTTCACCGGTGCTTGCCGCCTTTCTTTCAGTTGGGTGTTTAGGTGGTGCAGCGCTGGCGTTACGCGATTCTGGAAGTCGCTTCGCTGGGCATTGGGCTGGCACTCGGGAAAGCGCCCTGCGAACTGTCGCGACGCTCCGCATCATCGATGCTGCTGAGCTTGCTTACGCTTTGAATTTCGCGCAGCAACATGAGGCTCGTCATGGGTCGAGTCGAGGTGTTGTGATCGATGTAGAAAAGCAGGAGGTGCGGAAATGAGAGTTTTTTTTCTAACTCTGCTGATCGCCGTAGGACTGGCTGGATGTGGCGAAAACACCCCCGTGCAAACTGTCGACTGGTACAAACAGCACGACTCGGAAAGAAAGGCGATGGTTGCCAAATGTAAAGCCAGTCCTGGCGAATTGGCCGCTTCGCCGAACTGCGTTAATGCGCAGCAGGCCGACAACGAAAAAGCCAATGCCCGACGCGGATGGCTAACCCCAGGTGCAGTCGATCTCGACAAGAAGGGAGACTGAACATGGAAGGGCCAATGATTTTTCAGTTCATCGGGGCTTTTCTCGATACTGCATTGAATGCATTCGTGAGCCAAACCGCCGGCAACGTCATTACGATGTTTACGCTGTTCGCGCTTGGGGGCACCACGCTTTACCTGACTGTCATGGGTTACATGATCGGCTGGGGGTATATCGAAGCGCCGATGTCCACCTTTCTGAAAACCTGCGCCAAGCTCATTTTGATCGCAGCATTTGCGCTGAATGCTGACATGTATATGGAATGGATTGTCGGGGGCATTCGGTCCTTGGAGGTGGGCTTCACTTCGGCCTTTGCCGGCACGGGTTCCTCTGGCGGGGAGGCCACATCCGTGTATCAAGTAGTAGATCACTCCTTAGGTCGAGGATGGGGAATCGCTGGTGACCTTTGGGAGCGGGCGGCCAATCGTGATTGGTCGGAAATCGGCATGGCATTTGGTGAGTATTTCAATGCCGGCATCATTGCGGTAGCAACCGGCTTGCTGGGTATTCCGGCTGGCGGAATGATCGTTGTTGCTAAGGCGGGGTTAACGATCATGCTCGGTATAGGCCCTTTCTTTCTCATCGCTTTGATGTGGCCTGCCACTGCTCGTTTCTTCGATAGCTGGTTTGGCCAGGTTATGACCTATGTATTGCGTATCGCCCTCATGGCGGCTGTTGTAGGGCTGGCATTCAAAGGGTTCGATGCGCTGATAAACAGCGTTGACCTGGATAGCGAGCAAAATCCACTGTTCACGTCTCTGGTTCTGATCACCTTCACCATTGTCATGTTCTGGCTGCTGGGTGAGGCGAACTCAGTTGCAGGGCAGCTTGCCGGTGGGATCAGTAGTGCGGCAGTCACGCTGCGCGCGATGGCTCAGGGCGCTGCCTCGCCTATTCGAACTGCTGCTCGGTTGATGAATGCTCCGAGTACGCGGCGTGATATGGAGTCCGGCATGATGGTGACAGCTGGACGTACAAATCATTTGGTGGCGGGTAATACCCTCTGGAATCCAGCTTACCGGCAACACGTAATGCAAAACTTAGGCAAGAATTGGGGCCATGCGAAAGGTGGAAGGATTGGACAAGGCTAATCGTCCTCCATCGACCTCTTCTGGCTGCATGTGTGTTTGCCCTGCGCGCCCTGGCGGGCTTACCCAAAGGGGCTCTGCCCCTCTGGACTTCCTGCCCCTCGCCGGGTGGCAGGGCTGCGGGGATAACGCCTCCCGCAACCCAGCCAACAGGGTCATCGTGAAAAGCGCGTCAAGGGTTCGCTTCGCCGGCATCCTCACCCGGTCCCGCTTCGCGGGCTGCGGTTTGTGGTGCCGCCCTTGACCCACTGAGTCCGCGCTGAATTTGTCTTGTTATTAATCTGTCGGTGTTTCGGAGTGATCAAATGAAGCTACGCCATACCATTACCGACGAAGAGCGGAAGCGCAGGCAGGAAGCGGTCGATTATGCTCGAGCATCGACCGAGCTTTCGGGTTACAGCCTAAGCACCGAAGATGAAGCTCGCGCTCAGGCTTTTGTAGACGGTGATCTGGATTTGAGTGATTTTGTACGCTCTACAGCGCCGTCTGAGCTGGAAGATGTGTCAAGGGCATCACCGGAGGCCGCAGCGGAGCGGAGCCCTTCAGGGCGAGCGCCGAACGGGCGAGGATGATGGGCGCAGCCTTTACCCTTGATACAGCTGCAAGCGTCCAAGCCTAGGGCCAGGGGTAGGAACCAGGCGAAGCCGCAGGACCTGCCCCTGCCGCCAGTCCGGCAAGGATAGGACGCGGGGTGCAACCGAAGGGGTTGCCCAAGCGGAGCGCGGAGAGGCCTAGAGCTCTTAAAAAACGTCATCATGGCGTTCGCTGTGGTCGTAACTGGGCGAGGAATCTGTTCCCCACTCCTCGGTCCACTTTCACCTCGCTTGCCGGCGGCTTGTTTGGTGAGGGAAGGCTCGCCTGAGGTCTTCTGTTTTTTGCTATCTCCAAACCAAGGTTCGGTTTGAATTGCCCGGCCCGATATTTCATCGCTACCCCAGAGAGCCAGTATTCAGGTCCCTTTTTGATGAACCCTGCGGCCATAGCCCCGGCCAGTTCATCCAGAAGCGTCTGGGCGGCATCGGTGGGGATTCCTTGCAGGATCCTGCCAACTGAATCCTTGGAATGCTTCGTCAACCCTTGCGGATAAACCAGATGCCTGGGTGACGTGTCCGAAGGTAGTGGTGGCTTTGATTTGGTTTTATTTGGTAGTTCAAGGCCTGACATCTGCGTGGCGTCGGGCGGTGACACCCGGCTGACATCCCCCCCTGTCAGTTGAATGTCATGGGGGGGTGACATAGCTGTGACATCCCGCTCAACGTTAATAGTGTAGAAGTTACTGGTTTGAGAGCCGTCAGTTCTAAACCGTGGGGTAGAGGAGACAAGTCCGGCTTCACAGAGCTTCTTCAAGATCCTTTGTACTGTTCGGGCCGAAACTCCGCATTTAGCAGCTAACAGTTTTACGCTGGCAAAACAGGGCTCCTGTTCGTTTTCGCATTTAGCGATATAAACGAGAATGAGCTTGTCTTGCGCAGGTAGCTGCTGGTTATAAACCCAGTCTATAGTCCTGTAGCTCATGTTCAGGCCTGAAGAGCTGGGGTATCAAGAGACAGTGCCTGGTTGACTTGCAGAGTGCGGAAATAGACTCGACGCCCAACGCGAACAACCGCAGGCTTCAGCTTTCTGGAGAGCTCTGAGTCGCTGTACATCGCTACTCTGAATCCGTCTGCAGAACGGTCCAACAAGTTTGCGACTTGAGCCATGCTCATCAACGGGCCAAACCGGTCCAAAAGGTATTGTTCGGAAGTCATATATTTCTCCGTAGTTACGTTGGCTTACGTATCATTTGTAATGTTCGGAGAAAGCTATCAATTAAGTCTGGTGACAGTAAAGGTAGGGGTTTGCTGGGAAGTTGTCGCCAACAGTAGTGTGGCTGTGTTGAAAAACAAATTGGTAACAACTAAAAAACACAGGAAAACTAAAGAAAACAAAATATAACAGAAGGAAAACAATAGAAGGCAGCAGCCGAATAGCTGCTACATTCTTTTTAAGGTCGGGAACTCAGCTGGGTAATTGCACTCCACCTGACCACACATTTGCATTCGACTTGACCAGTCGTTTGCATCGGGTTTGACCAGCACACTGGGTGGCCCTGACTGGCTGAAGTCGACCGATTGTGTTGAAAAAAGCCGGCTTTCCCGAAATACTAGAATATTGATGGATGAAAACACCTCAGTTGCACGCGGCTACGTGAACTCCGAGTCCTGAAAGTTCTGCCAAAAATTCAGAATTCAATCTCAGGCGCGTACTTTCTCGCGGGGAATTCGAAGCCGACTTTTTCAACAGAATCGGCCAGAAGCAGACAGTCTGCTGTAGCTCCTTTCTACACAAGGAGCGATTGGGAGTACGATTTTATTAGACGATTGCGAGTTTAGCCCTAGCCAATAAACACGCTTAAATCGCAAATGCTGCAGGCAGTTACGATGCCAGAAGGTCGTGAATATCAGCAAACAACTTTCCTAACGTGCGGCTGCGATAATCTCCTCGGTCAAATCTAGTCAATGTTTTTTCATTAGTGGTAAGAGTCAGCTGTGGATTGGCCTGTAAATTTTCCCATGCAAGTTTTGCATTGGCGTACTCCACAGCGTCACATAAAGATTGAGCATATCGTTCGACTATCATGAACGTTTCTAGCGAGCGCTTTGTGGTATCGCAACCTGACCGCCGTGCACTCACGCCAATTTTAATACCATTCGGATCGCTTTCAAGCATATCCAGCAGGTAGCTATTTTTAAGAGGATGGTAGAGATGGAACGATATCTGTTCGGAGTCAAACAGAGGGTGTAAGTGTTGATATTTGTGGAAGTCCGCCGAACCTTTCAGAGAGGTGTTGCAATTAGTGCAGGCGGGAATGAGATTACTAAGCGTGAGCGCTAGATGGGGATACGCATCCTTGTAGTAGAAGTGATCCAGAGGAGGGCGATAACCGCGTTTCCGTTGAGAGTCAAGTACCGTCTTGGCATCGACCTGGTGGCAATATGGGCATACTTTAATTCTTGATTTTTCACAGAGCTTGTAGGCGTCCCAGCCAACTTTTTTCTTAATAAAGTTATCGTAGCTAAAAATTTTCTGAAGTTCAATCACGAACTGCTCTCGAAAGTCGCCTGCTTTCTTCTTGTAAGCTTCAAAAATAATGATGCTTTTAGTAACATCTTGTAAGTCAGAAGAGTGCAGTAATGCTTCGACCTGGCGTATAAATCCAAATGTGATTGTATGAGGACCACCCTGTTTCATTGCTGCTCTAAAATAGCGTTCTATAACGCTCTTGAGAAATGCCCGATGTTCTGCTCTAGCATCATCCCAATTACTAGAAATCGAAATAATCATTCGTTCCCCTCAAAGCTCACCAGCCTGTCGAGTTCTGCTAAGATGATCGGATTGTCAATGCTGTCCGTGACGATCTTATCCCTTTTACCCTCAATACCCTCTTTTAGATTATTGATGAGCTCATTAATACGCTGAGACGCAAATTCGCCGATCGTTCTGGACTGAAAAGACTGATTAAGCAAGGCATGCAACGTGGCCGCAAACGCAATGGGTGTTTTGCCATGAGCGCCGTCATCCAGGCGGCATACGAATTGCTTGGGCACATCGGTAGCCAGCAGAGGCGAATGTGTGCTCATTACGACTTGCAATGTCTCCAAACCGCGCTTATCTCTTTCCATCGCTAAGAATTGGTTTAACTGATGTATATAAATTCGCTGCCACTCTAGATGTAGAAAGGCATCTCCCTCGTCTATCAATAGCAAGATGTTTTTTCGCCGTTTTGCCATCGCACTCAACGCTTTCGCTATTCGGCAGAATTGTGACATCAGCGCTGCCTGACCGGAGCTCATGCCATCTAGACGAGTAGTAAAATATCCAACGCTCGCGGCCTCTGGAGAGGATGGAGCGAAGTGTTCAATAGGAAGTGTAAAGCGCTTTGATAATTTTGACGCTAATTTTGATTGAGCTCGACGAAATAAATTAGTGCGTCCCAATATATAGTGCGCATTATAAATATCATCAACGTATCGTTGGGTCGATTTTTCAGGTGTTGCAAGTCTTCCGCTCAAAGGAGTTGATAGGCATATATCTAAAATACTTAGAATTATGTCGCGACTATTTTTTTGTCTGACTGCTTTCTGAAGTACCAGTAGTGTTGCCATGGCTAACCCGCGATCAACCTCATAGGAAAGGTAGGCATGCAGCGCTGAGCGGGCTGCCTCTTTTTGGTCCCAAAAATTGACCACATTTACCCCTTCCGGGTCAAGGGCCATATCATACAGCCGATCGAAAATAGGGGTGCCTGGAAACAAGCTTAGTTTTGGAGGCACTTCATGATCATAAAGAACATCTATTACATTTTGGATAGTTTCCGAGATATTCCAGTTGGCATTGAATTCGATAATTGGCTTAAATCCAAAAAAATCCATCACCCGGGCTTGCTTCGCGATTTCGAACATATCGAGATTATTCGAGCGGCGAGCGGAAGCATCGAGCAAATTGTCTAGCCTCTTGAAAGTCGGCCCATAAGGAACGGCTGAATAGTAGATCACGCCCCAATCCTCGACAGCGGAGGAACTGTGCAAAGGCCCATCGTTCACCATATGGACTTGGATTTCACTTGCAATCACACTATTGAACTGTCCGGAAAAGTACTCGGCGATCTGTTTGAGTAACATACTTTTGCCTGAACCGTTGGGTCCGATCAGTAATGACAATGAACACACATCGAAAATATTAGATGTTGCGCTATCCCTCATTAGTATAGTTTTGTTTCCTGCTTTTATTTTGGAAATAAGCATCTGAAGTGCTGGCCTCGATTGGTCTTCGTGGGTCTGATCTATTTTTTGCCGTATAATTTAAATCCGAACCCATTATTCCTAATTGCGCGACGATAAGGCAGCGCTGTGTAAAAGACCCTGATCTAAATATAATATAAAAAATCTCACTGACTTAGAATCGCGTTAATTCTTAGTAGTTCGTCTTTGATTTGGTCTGCGCTTGCAGCGATAGGGTCGCGAATTCCCATCATGATAGCGAAAGATTTCCAGAACTCACCTTTTTGAGCTTCTTCGGCCGTAGGCCGGCAGTTCCGACTAACGCTGTCCCACAAGATTGGAAAATTCTCCCGTACGCTATTTTCGCAGTTTTGTAGAGCTCTACAAATGTTGGAGAATTCCTCAGCGGCTACAGCGTTGGAAATTAGCTTGGAACCACTCTTCTGTAGGCTAATGCGAACTTCTCGAATAGCTGTCAACATGTCAAAAGGTTCTTCGTGCCGTTCAAGCTGATAAAAAACTGCCCGATCTAGGAAAGTCAGATTCGCCGCTAGTTCTTTTTGAGATTGTTTTAGGAAGGCGGTTTTTTCTTGAAATAAATGGGGTAAAAAACTCTTCACGACACTTGCGGCTTTTCGCAATACACCCAAATTGCAAGTATTAAGTTTCTGGATTAACGAATCAAAATCCATAACGTGCTGACCGACATCAAAGACCACACCCACGCAGCAAAGCTTCACGGTATAGGTTTTCTGCTTCGGCTGCAGAAAGAAGAAATACAAACTATTAATGGACTGCTTTAAGTTTGATGTTGCGATGACCTCAAGAGTTTTATTTATCTTGCCTGAAGATTGGTCAGATGAAATTTGAATGCCAATTTTTTGTGTTCGATCGACCAAATCTATACCAGGGTAGTTTGCTGAACCAACTAGCTCAAGATTCCAGCCAAAGATCGTATTCAGAAGCGGTGCCACAAACCCTTCTGCAGCTTTGTTTGTATCTAGATTTCCAGTTTTACCGCAGCTCTGGACGTAATGCTGGTATGTAGAGAATCCAGTGAGTATCTCCTTTATCAATCGTTCGTTCTCGAGCATGGAAATTCCCTTTTCTCTCTAAAAAGTTTAGTTTTCGAGTTCTATTAAACGTATGGCGGGCAATGATACCAGTGTCATTTATTATTTAGCGAGGTGCCATGCGTCTTGAGCGTAAACGCCTGCTTCTGGCCGTTTTTTGCCGGTCAAGGCCACCCAGTGCGCTGGTCAAATCCGATGCAAATGGGTGGTCAAGTCCATGCAATACGCACTCAGCCAAACTGATCGAGCTTACGCACCAGATCCTCGGCACGTAAATGCGTATAGCGCTTGAGCATCTGCATTGATTTATGACCGCTGATCGCGGAAACCTCCTGATCAGAAAGTCCTCCCTCGACAAGCCTGCTGACAGCCTCGTGTCGAAGATCGTGGAATCGGAAATCGGGTACGTTAGCCTTTTTCTTGGTCGTGCCCCAGATTTTCGTGAACGCATAAGGGCGACGCTTTTGGTCCTTTCCTGGTTCGCCGAAGAAGACCAAATCACAATCGATAGGACGTACCGGATTCGCCAGGGCGGTACGAAATACCTCGGTAGCTAATTTGCTCAGAGGGACGGTGCGAGCGCTATCGTTTTTCGTGTCTGAGAGCCGCACTATCCGTTTTTGGATATCAATCTGTGAGCGACGTAGGCTCGCGATCTCAGAAGCGCGCATGCCCGTTGCCAAGGCAATCTGGACAATCCACCCCAGCATGGGGTTGCTGTGCTTGTTCACTGCTGCCAATAGGCGTTTTTCCTCATCAGCCATGAGGCGTCTATTTCGACCTTCGCCTGGGCTCGGCTTACGAATATTGAGCACTGGGTTAAAGGTCAATCCGAGCCCCCACTCTTGAATCGCAACCGTGAACAGATGGCTGAGCAAAGCCAGCTCCAGCCGCACCGTATTGTTACTCGTGGGATTGCTGCGGTTGGTGAGTGAGCCCAGTCGGGTGTCGCGATAATTGGCGATCACTTCGGACGATAACGCTGCGAGGGAATACTTGCCCAGATGCTGTATCAACTGCTGCGCCTTGGTGGCCTCTGCTCGCTGTGTAGTCGGCTTCTTGGTAGGGCTCACTTCACGGAGATAGCGCTGGAGCGCCTTTTCGAGCGTAAGTCGCTCGGATCCGCTGCGCTGGATGTACACGCCGCGCACCATTTCGTCTTCGGTGCGTCGTGACCAGTCTTCGGCGTCGCGTTTGGTGCGGAAGGTTTTGGCGTTGGTCGGCCATCCGGTTTTGCGGATGACGGCCTTCCAGGTGCCGGCAGGGGTTTTAACGATTGTGGCCATCTGAAGGACTCCAAAGGCGTGCAAGCGAAGCCGCACTGTACCTAATTTGTACCTTTAGACCATAGGACTGTATCTGTGATGGTTCCGCCAGAAACGCAAAAGCCGCGCAATGCGCGGCTTTGGAGTTGGTGGGCCCACACGGACTTGAACCGTGGACCAAAGGATTATGAGTCCTCTGCTCTGACCAACTGAGCTATAGGCCCTTAGTAGGTCGCGGATTATAGCGATGGTTTCTCCGCTGTGCTATCCGAAAAATCCTCAACGCTCATACGAAGAAAGGTCGCGGCGAACAGCTCTGGGGGGAGAGGCAGGCTGACGATGTAGCCTTGCATCTGTTCGCAGCCCTCTGCGGCAAGGAAGGCTTGCTGCGCCGAATTTTCCACGCCCTCGGCGATGATG
>Ga0157369_10003659_pt1 | contig 18245 bp, 14 predicted proteins | sample C25metaG_FD_113461 | JGI IMG/M metagenome (GOLD analysis project Ga0157369, IMG submission 113461) | Corn rhizosphere microbial communities from Kellogg Biological Station, Michigan, USA - C2-5 metaG | ecosystem: Host-associated > Plants > Roots > Rhizosphere > Soil | place: USA: Michigan... | reverse complement strand
GCGCCGTCGAACATGCTCGTCACCGACGTGTCGTCGAAGACGGCACGGATCGCGCGGGCCAGGAGCGGCGCGATCGACAGCACGGTGAGCGTCGGGAAGTGCTTCTCGGGCGGCAGCGGCAGGGTGTCGGTGACGACGACCGAGGAGATGGCCTCGTTCTGCAGCAGTTCCACCGCGGGGTCGCTGAACACCGCGTGGGTGGCGGCGACGACGACACTGAGCGCGCCGGCCGCCTTCAGCGCCTCGGCGGCCTTCACGATGGTGCGGCCGGTGTCGATGAGGTCGTCGACGAGCAGGCAGACGCGGCCCTCGACCTGGCCGACGATCTCGTGCACCGAGACCTGGTTCGGCACCAGCGGGTCACGGCGCTTGTGGATGATGGCCAGCGGCGCGCCGAGCTTGTCGCTCCAGATGTCGGCGACGCGCACGCGCCCCATGTCGGGCGAGACCACGGTGAGCGTCGCGGGGTCGAGGATCTTCTGCATGTGCTCGAGCAGCACGGGCATGGCGAACAGGTGGTCGACCGGCCCGTCGAAGAAGCCCTGGATCTGGGCGGCGTGCAGGTCGACCGACATGATGCGGTCGGCCCCGGCGACCTTGAACAGGTCGGCGACCAGGCGGGCCGAGATCGGCTCCCGGCCGCGGCCCTTCTTGTCTTGCCGGGCGTAGGGGTAGAACGGGGCGACGACCGTGATGCGCTTGGCGGACGCACGCTTGAGCGCGTCGACCATGATCAGCTGTTCCATCAGCCACTCGTTGATCGGCTGGGTGTGCGACTGGATCACGAACGCGTCACTGCCGCGCACGCTCTCGTCGAAACGGGCGTAGATCTCGCCGTTGGCAAAAGTGCGGGCGTCGGTGGGAACCAGCTCGGAACCAAGTTCAGCCGCGATGTCCACCGCCAGTTGTGGGTGCGCGCGCCCTGAAATCAGGACAAGTCGTTTTTCGCCGCTGGTCTTGATTCCAGACACCTAGTCTCCGTTCTCTGCCGCGGCCTTCGCCGCGTCGGTTCCCGGGCGGTTGGCTTCGACCCAGCCGTCCATATTGCGCTGCGGAGCCACGTTGATCGCCAGGGCGCCTGCCGGCACGTCTTTTCTGACGACCGTTCCGGCTCCCGTATAGGCTCCATCGCCAATTCTAATCGGCGCCACGAACACGTTGTGCGAGCCGGTGCGCACGTGCGACCCGATCTCGGACCGGTGCTTCTTCACCCCGTCGTAGTTCGCGAAGATCGTGCCGGCGCCGATGTTCGCGCCCACCCCCACGCTGGCGTCCCCGACGTAGCTGAGGTGCGGCACCTTGCTCCCCTGGCCGATGACCGCGTTCTTGGTCTCGACGAAGGTGCCGATCTTGCCGTCCGCGCCGAGCTCGGTTCCGGGCCGGAGGTAGGAGAACGGGCCGACGGATGCGCCGGCGCCGATGACCGCGAGGGTCGCGTCGGTGCGCTTGACGACGGCGTCCTCGCCGACCTCGCAATCCAGCAGCGTGGTGTCGGGGCCGACGACCGCGCCCGAGGCGATCACCGTCGCCCCCTGCACCTGGGTGCCGGGGAGGAGGGTGACGTCGGGCTCGATGCGGGCGCGGATGTCGATCCACGTGCTCGCGGGGTCCTGCACGGTGACTCCGGCCAGCTGCCAGCCCCGCACGATCAGGGCGTTGAGCTTCAGCGCCGCCTCGGAGAGCTGTGCCCGGTCGTTGATCCCGGCGACGAGCCACGCTTCCCGAACCGGCACCGCGCCGACCTCGGAGCCGGCCTCCCGCAGCAGGCCGACCAGGTCGGTGAGGTACTTCTCCCCCTGCGCGTTCTCGGTGGTGAGCCCCGCGAGGTGGTCGCGCAGTTCGGAGAGCCCGAACAGGTAGACGCCGGCGTTGATCTCGGTGAGTGCCTTCTCGGCATCCGTCGCGTCTTTCTGCTCGACGATGCGGTCGACGGCGCCGGAGCCGGACCGCACCACGCGGCCGTAGCCGGTGGGGTCGTCGAGCTCGGCGGTGAGCACGGTGGCCGAGGCGGCGCTGGCGCGGTGGGTGTCGATGAACGCCCGCAGCGTGTCGGCGTCGAGCAGGGGAACGTCGCCGTTCATGACGAGGATGTCGCCGTCGAAGTCGGCGGGAAGCGCCTCGATCGCCTGCTCGACGGCGCGGCCGGTTCCCGGCACCTCGTCCTGGTCGACGATGATGCTCTCGGGCAGGTCCTGGCTGACGACGGCGGCGACACGGTCGCGCTCGAAGCGCACCACGGTGACGACGTGCGCGGCGTCAAGGGCGCGCGCGGTGGCCAGCACGTGCGCGACGATCGGCACACCGGCCAGCGGATGCAGCAGCTTCGGCAGGGAAGACTTCATGCGGGTTCCCTGACCGGCGGCGAGCACGACGATGGCGAGGCGGGAGTCGGTCACGTGGTTTCCCCTTAGCGGTCGGTGAAAGGTGGGGGCTCCGCCGCCAGGATTCGAACCTGGACCTAACAGCTCCAAAGGCTGCCGTGCTGCCGTTACACTACGGCGGACCGGCGCGCGCAGGGAACGGACGCCACCGTCTAGTCTGCCAGATCGACGGGTTCCAGACGGCGCCGGCGGCATCCGCGGCCGTCCCCCGCGGTCCCGTTCGACGGAATTTCTTGCCGAATTTCAGGCGATACGGCTGGGAATCGCTGAATCCTGCGAATTCTCCGTCGAACGGGACGGGGCAACGCAGGCAGGATAATGGTCGGGTGCCTGCTCATGACGAAGTCGACCGCATCGTTGACGCCTGGCGACGCGAGCGGCCCGACCTCGACTTCGCTCCCCTGGAAGTTCTCTCGCGCGTCGCCCGCCTCGCCAAGCACCTCGACCGGGCCAGGCGCAGCGCTTTTGCGCAGTCGGAACTCGAGTCGTGGGAGTTCGATGTGCTCTCGGCGCTGCGCCGCGCGGGAACGCCGTACGAGCTGAGCCCGAAGGCGCTGCTGCAGCAGACGCTGGTCTCCAGCGGCACGATGACCAACCGCATCGACCGGTTGGTGGAGCGCGGCCTCGTCACGCGCCGCACGGCTCCCAACGACGGCCGCGGGGTGCTGGTGGGCATGACCGAGCACGGCCTGACCCGCGTGGACGCGGCGATCACGCGGCTGCTGCACGCGGAGGCGGACCTGCTCGCGATGCTGTCAAGCGTGGAGCGGGAGAAGCTGGCCGCCCTGCTGCGGACCCTGTCGCTCAGCTTCGACTAGCGGCGGAACGCCTTGCGGGCCAGCGCGTTGCCGAGGAACTGCACGAGCTGCACCAGCACGATGATGAGCAGCACGGCCGCCCAGGTGACCACCGGGTTGAACTGCCGGTACCCGTAGACGAGCGCGAAGTTGCCGAGTCCCCCGCCACCGATGTAGCCGGCCACGGTCGCCATGTCGACCAGCGCGACGAAGACGAACGTGTAGCCCAGGATCAGCGGCCCCAGTGCCTCGGGCAGCAGCACCGTGACGATGATCCGCCACGGGCCGGCGCCCACCGACCGGGCGGCCTCGATCACCCCGGGCGTCACCGTCATCAGGTTCTGTTCCACGATGCGCCCGATGCCGAAGGATGCCGCGACCGAGATCGCGAAGATCGCCGCCGGATTGCCGATGCCGGTTCCCACGACGATCCGGGCCAGCGGCTGGGCGGCCGCGATGAAGATGATGAACGGGATCGGGCGCACGAAGTTGACGAGCACGTTCAGCACGAGGAACACCGGCCGGTTCTCGAGGATGTGCCCGGGCCGGCTCAGGTAGAGCCCGAGCCCGACGAGCAGTCCCCCGAGACCGCCGAAGATGAGCGCGAGCGCGACGATGTAGAGCGTCTCGACGGTCGCGGTCCAGAACTCGGACTGCAGGGAGATCAGGGAGTCCATCAGCGGGCCTCCGTCACGGTCGTCAGCGTTCGAACGCGGGCCAGCGCGGCATCGACGGATGCGGCATCCGCTGTCAATGCCAACGTCAGGTGGCCGAATGGCCGGCCCTGAATCTCGTTGATGCCGCCGTAGACCACCTGGAAACCGACACCGGCACGGGTGAACTCGGCGAAGACCGCCGCCTGGTCGACCTCCGCATCGCGGAACGACAGGGTGACGATGCGGCCGGGGTGGCGCTCCCGGAGCACGGCGAGCTCGGCGGGGCTGGGCACGCCCTTGACGACCGTTCCCACGAACCGCGCGGCCGCCGGGGTGCGCGGGTTGGAGAAGACGTCGAAGACGTCGCCGCGCTCGATCACACGGCCGCGGTCCATGACGGCGACCTTGGTAGCGATGGTCTGGATGACGTCCATCTCGTGGGTGATGACGATGATCGTGACGCCGAACTCCCGGTTCACCCGCTGCAGGAGGTCGAGCACCTCGTGCGTGGTCTCCGGGTCGAGGGCGCTGGTGGCCTCGTCGGCGAGCAGGATGTCGGGCGAGGTGGCCAGCGCGCGGGCGATCCCGACCCGCTGCTTCTGCCCGCCGGAGAGCTGGTCGGGGTACGCCGACGCCTTGTCGGCGAGGCCGACGAACGCGAGCAGCTCGTCGACGCGCGCGCGGCGCTCCTCCTTGGAGCGGCCGGCGACCTCGAGCGGGTAGGCGATGTTGCCAGCAACGGTGCGGGAGTTGAACAGGTTGAACTGCTGGAAGATCATGCCGATCCCGAGCCGCACCCGGCGCAGGCTCCGCTCCGGGAGGCCGGCGATGTCCTGGCCGTGCACCACGATGGAGCCCGACGTCGAGCGCTCCAGCGCGTTGATCAGCCGCACGAGGGTGCTCTTGCCGGCGCCGGAGTAGCCGATGATGCCGTACACGTCGCCGGCCTCGACCTCGAGGTCCACCGAGTCGATGGCGACGACGGGAGCCGCGCCCTTGGCCGTGGCCGGGTACACCTTGGAGACGTCCCGCAGTTCGACGACGTTACCCATCCGCACTTCCTCTTCTCACACAGGGCGCGAGTGAGCAGTGTCTGCGGTTATGACGGAGCCATGACCGCAGATTCTGCTCACTCGCGAATGACGCTGTGGCCCGGTTACTTCTTCTGGGCGGCCGTGTCCTTCTCGACCTTCTCGAGGGAGGCCTGCAGCTCGGCAACCGGGGTCTTCAGCAGCACGGCCGTTCCACCCGAGATGTCCTGCACGCCCTTCTGCACCTTCTCGCTGTTCTGGTAGATCTCCACGAGCTTCTTGTAGGTGGGGTTGTCCTTGTCCTTGGCGCGAGCGGCGAAGATGTTCACGTAGGGGATGGCGTTCGGGTCGCTCGGGTCATCCTTGGCGATCGCGTCGGAGAACTTGAGGCCCGCCTTCTCGACGAAGTCGTTGTTGATCACGGCGGCGGCGACGTCGGGCAGCGAGGTCGGGGTGAGCGAGGCCTCCATCGCCTTGACCTTCACCTTCGAGGCGCCCTCGTCGATGTCGGCGAGCGACGAGAAGATGGTTCCGCCGCCCTTGATCGTGATGAGGCCGGCCGACTGCAGCACCAGAAGCGAGCGGGAGAGGTTCGACGGGTCGTTCGGCACCGCGACGGTCTCACCCTTCTTGATGTCATCGACGCTCTTGTACTTCGACGAGTACACGGCGAGCGGGTAGATCGCGGTCGCGCCGATCGGCACCAGGTCCTGCTTCGCCGACACGTTGTAGTCGGCGAGGTAGACGATGTGCTGGAACTGGTTCAGGTCGATCTCACCCTCGGCGAGGGCGGGGTTCGGCTGTGAGTAGTCCGAGAAGTCGACGATGTCGACGTTGATCCCGGCGTCCTTGGCCTCCTGCTTGTAGTCGGCCCAGTACGGGTCGCCGGCGCCCACGACGCCGATCTTCACGACCTTGTTCGCGCTGTCACCGTCACCGCCGGAGCCGCCTGCCCCGCCGGCGCAGGCGGTCATCGCTGCCACGAGCGGTACGACGGCAATGGCGGCCAGCAGGCGCTTCGAGATGGGCAGAGTCTTCTTCACGGTGTTTCCCTTTCGCTGTGTGCGCCTCGACCGCAGGTCGCTGTCGTGGTTTTGGCACAGGGGAACCACGGCAATGAGAGAGCGTGGGGATCTGTGCCGCAACTCCGCGAGGCACTGTTCAACCATAACCGAAGCTCCTGTGCCCGCCGGGCCGCGCTGACACAGTTCGTCACAGAAGCTGCGGCCTCACCCCTCGATCAGTTCAGAAAGTTCGAGCCACCGGGTTTCGAGTTCCGCGACGGATGCCTGCAGGTCGGCGATCTCGCGGGTGAAGGTTGCGAGGCCGTCATAGTCGGACTGGTCGTGCACGGCCAGCTTCTCGTGGAGCTGGCCGATGCGCGCCTGCATCTTCGCCACCTTGCGGTCGATCGACGCGAGCTCCTTCTCGACGTTCCGGAGCTCGGCGCCGCCGATCGACGGCGTACGACGATCGGCAGCGGATGTCGCCGGCGCTTCGGTGGGCGAGCCCGTCGAGGCGGCGCCCCCAGCCGACTCGGCCTGCCGACGCAGGTCGAGGTACTGGTCGACGCCGCCGGGAAGGTGGCGGAAGCCGGCATCCATCACCGCGTACTGGGTGTCGGTGACCCGCTCGATGAGGTACCGGTCGTGCGAGACGACCAGCAGGGTGCCGGGGAAGGAGTCGAGCAGGTCTTCCATGGCGGCGAGCATGTCGGTGTCGAGATCGTTGGTCGGCTCGTCGAGGATCAGGACGTTCGGCTCGTCGAGCACGATGAGCAGCAGCTGCAGGCGGCGCTTCTGGCCGCCGGAGAGGTCTTTGACCTGGGTGGACAGCTGCGCGCTCATGAACCCCATGCGCTCGAGCATCTGCCCCGGGGTGATCTCCTTGCCGCCGGCCAGGTACGAGGTCTTCTGCCGGCCGATCACGTCACTCACCCGGTCGTTCTGGATGTCCTCGAGCTCGAACAGCTGCTGGGTGAGCACGGCGACCTTGATCGTCTTGCCGCGCTTGACCGTGCCGCTCGTGGGCTTCACGGTTCCGGCGACCAGGCCGAGCAGGGTGGACTTGCCGGCGCCGTTGACACCCATGATCCCGGTGCGCTCACCCGGGGCGATGCGCCAGGTGACGTTCTGCAGCACGTGCTTCTCGGGGGTGTTCTCCGACGCGGGGAAGGTGACGGACACGTCGAGCAGGTCAACGACATCCTTGCCGAGTCGTTGCATGGCCATCGACTGCATCGACACCGTGTCGCGGGGCGGCGGCTCGTTCTCGATGAGCACGTTCGCCGCGTCGATGCGGAACTTCGGCTTGGCGGTGCGGGCGGGGGCGCCGCGGCGCAGCCAGGCCAGCTCCTTCTTCATCAGGTTCTGCCGTTTCGCCTCGGTGACGGCCGCCATCCGGTCGCGTTCGACGCGCTGCAGGATGTAGGCCGCGTAGCCGCCCTCGAACGGCTCGATCATGCGGTCGTGCACTTCCCAGGTCTGCGTGCAGACTTCGTCGAGGAACCACCGGTCGTGGGTGACGACAACGAGGCCGCCGGAGTTCTGCGCCCACCGGGTCTTCAGGTGGCCGGCCAGCCAGGCGATCCCCTCCACGTCGAGGTGGTTGGTGGGCTCGTCGAGGAAGATGACGTCGTGATCCCCGGTCAGCACCGCGGCGAGGGCGACCCGGCGGCGCTGCCCGCCGGAGAGGTCGTCGACGAGGGCGTCCCACGGGATGTCGCGGACGAGGCCCGCGATGACGTCACGGACCTTCGCGTCGCCGGCCCAGACGTGCTCCTCGATGCCGCCGACGATGGCCTGGCCGACGGTGACCCCCTGCACGAGGTCGTCGGCCTGGTCGAGGATGCCGAGCGTCACCCCGCGACGGCGGGTGACCCGCCCGGAGTCGGGTTCGGTGCGACCGGCGAGGAGGTTCAGGAGCGTCGACTTGCCGTCGCCGTTGCGGCCGACGATGCCGATGCGGTCACCCTCGTCGATGCCGGCGGTGACGCTGTCGAAGATGACGCGGGTGGGATATTCGAGGTGCAGGGCTTCAGCCCCGAGCAGATGTGCCATTGTCCCCGAGTTTACCGGCCGCGCCTGTGACCCCGAGGCTAGTCGTGGATGAGGCGGGCACCGTGCACCGGGCCCGTCACGCGCACGGCCTTCAGGCGCGCCGCCGAGAGGGCGACCTGCAGCTCGAGGGCGTCGTCGGAGTCGGCGACGAGGAACGCGACCGTGGGCCCCGACCCCGAGACGATTCCTCCGAGGGCCCCGTGGGCCTCGCCCACCTCGAGCACATTCGCGAGCCCCGGCGCCAGATGCAGCGCGGCCGCCTGCAGGTCGTTGTGCATCGCCTCGGCGAGCATGGCCGCGTCACCGGCGCGGAGCGCCTGGAGCACGTTGGTGTCCACCGTGGGTTGCTGGGAGGACGTGACGATCTCCCGGGTGTGCCGCGCCCGGTGCCGATCGAGCTCCTCGTAGACGCCCGGGGTCGACATGCCGAACTCGGCGAGGGCGAGCACCCAGTGGAACTGGCCCTTGGCCAGTGCCGGGCTCAGCTGGTCGCCCCGTCCGGTACCGATCGCGGTTCCGCCGACGAGCGAGAACGGAACGTCGGCCCCGAGCGTGGCCGCCACGGCCAGCAGCTCGTCACGGCTTGACTCCAGCCCCCACAGGGCGTCGCACGCCAGCAGCGTCGCCGCGGCATCCGCTGAGCCTCCGCCCATACCGCCGGCGACGGGAACGTGCTTGTCGATCTCCAGCCGCACTCCCCCGCGATAGCCGGCCTTCCGCGCGAGGCTGTGCGCCGCCTTGATCGCGAGGTTGCGCTCATCGGTGACGAGGCCCGTGGTGTCGATGCTGCCGGTGAAGCTGACCGAGAAATCGTCGGCCGGGTAGGCGCGCACGTCTTCGCAGAGCGAGACGGCCTGGTACGCGGTCGCGACGTCGTGGTAGCCGTCCTCCATGACGGCGCCGACCTTCATGAAGACGTTGATCTTCCCCGGCGCTCTCGCGTGGACGACGTGAGAACTGGCCGGCTTGGTCATGGTTCTAACCTAGTCCAGCCGTCCCGCCCGCTTGTCACGCGAGCGGGGGTCACGCAGGTCCTCACGCCTAGCCGCGGGCGATCGCGAGGAAGTCGTGCACCGTGAGCTCTTCGCCGCGCGCCGTCGGTGCCAGCCCGGCGGCTTCGATCGCAGCGGATGCCGCACCCGAATCCCCGAAAACGGCCGACAGCGACTGCCGCAGCATCTTGCGGCGCTGCTGGAAGGCCGCGTCGACGAGCGCGAAGGTCGCGCGGCGCAGCTCCTCGCTGGCCAGGTGCTCGTCGCGCCGCTCGAAGCCGACGAGGATCGAGTCGACGTTCGGGACCGGCCAGAACACCTGCCGGCTGACCTTGCCGACGGTGCGGAAGTCGCCGTACCAGGCGGCCTTGACGCTGGGACTGCCGTACACCTTGGAGCCCGGCGCGGCCGCGAGCCGCTCGCCGACCTCGGCCTGCACCATGACGAGCCCGGCGCGGATCGACGGAAAGTGCTCGAGCAGGTGCAGCAGCACCGGCACCGACACGTTGTACGGCAGGTTCGCCACCAGGCGCGACGGGTCGCCGGGCAGCTCGGCGAGGCGCAGGGCGTCCTCCCGGATGACCGTGACCTCCGCGCCGGGCTGCATGAGCTGCACCGTCAGCGGCAGCTGTTCGGCCAGCCGCGGGTCGATCTCCACCGCCACCACGCGGGCTCCCGCCTCGGTGAGGCCGAGCGTGAGCGAGCCGAGGCCCGGCCCCACCTCGACGACGACGTCACCGGCGGCGACGCGAGCGGATGCGACGATGCGGCGCACCGTGTTGCCGTCGATCACGAAGTTCTGGCCGAGCTTCTTCGTCGGGCTGACGCCGAGCATCTCGGCAAGGTCGCGGATCTCGGCCGGGCCGAGCAGCGCGCTCATCGCCGGGCCCTCACCCGGCGTCCGGCATGGTGTCCGCGCTCACGCGAGGCCGCCGTCCGGGCCGTCCTCGGGCTGGGTGAGAACGTCGGGCGCGGTCACGGTCTCGGCGTCCCACCGGCCGTACACCAGCTCGGTGTTCGAGGTGATGAGCGCGGCGAGCATCGACGCATCCGTTTCCAGGTACTCGGCCATCGCCCGCAGCGTGTTCGGCAGCAGGTACGGCGCGTTGGGGCGGCCGCGGTAGGGAGAGGGCGTGAGGAACGGCGCATCCGTTTCGATGAGCAGCAGGTTGCGCGGCACGACCTGCAGCGCCTTGCGCAGCTTGTCGGCGTTCTTGAACGTGACATTGCCCGAGAACGACATGTACCAGCCGTTCTTCGCGCAGATCTCCGCCATCTCCACGTCACCGGAGAAGCAGTGGAAGACCGTGCGCTCCGGTGCCCCGACCCGGTGCAGCGTGGCGATCACCTCGGCGTGGGCGTCGCGGTCGTGGATCTGCATCGCCAGGTTCTGCTGCTTGGCGATCTCGATGTGCGCCTCGAACGACCGGCGCTGCGCGGCGATGCCGTCCTCGCCGGTGCGGAAGAAGTCGAGGCCCGTCTCGCCGATGGCCACCACACGCGGTCGGGCGGCGAGGTCGGCGATCTCGGCCAGCGCGTCGTCGAGCTGCCCGGCAGCGGCGTAGGCGGGTGCCTCGTTGGGGTGCAGGGCCACCGCCGCGAGCATGCGCGGTTCGTGCGCCGCCGCCTCCGCCGACCAGCGGGAGGTCTCCAGGTCGCCGCCGACCTGCACGACACCGCGCACGCCCACACTGGAGGCCCGGTCGAGCTGTTCGGCGGTGGTGAGGGGCGTGTCGCCGTCGGCGATCTCGATGTGGGTGTGGTTGTCGTAGATGCCCACCGTGAGCGGCTCCGGCAGCGGCGGGTAGGTGAGGTCGCGGCCGCCGCCCGGCTCCCGGCGGCGGATGTACCCCGAGGGGTCGGTGCCGGGCAGGTCTGCCGGCTGCCCGTGGCGGCTCGGCTGCCCCTGCTCAGGGTGGAACGGGTCGGCCGGGATCTGGTTCAGCTCAGGCAACGGGCACCTCGATTCGCGGGAACAGGGCGTCAAGCGGAGAGACGTGGCTGCCACCGGACCACTCCCAGGCGCGGTCGATACGCGCGGCGGTGACGGGTCCGTCGCCGCCGAGGGCCTCCCAGAGCTTCGCGGTGGCCTCCGGCAGCACGGGCGAGAGCAGCACGGCGAGGGTGCCGAGGCCGCGCACGGCGGTGGCGAGCACGGTTTCCAGTCGCGCCCGGCTCTCTTGGTGTTTGGCCAGCGCCCACGGCTCCTGGCTGGTGATGTACCCGTTCAGGTCGTCGACGAGTTCCCAGACGGATGCGATGGCGTCGTGGATCGCCAGCCGGTCGATGGCCGCACCCGCGGCATCCGTCACCCGCCGCGCCGTGTCGGCGATGGCCTCGTCGGCCGGGGTGAGCTCGCCCGCGTCGGGGATGCGGCCGTCGAAGTAACGGATGACCATGGCGATGACCCGGGAGGCGAGGTTGCCGAAGCCGTTGGCGAGCTCCGCCTGGTAGCGCGCGGCGAGGTCTTCCCACGAGAACGAGCCGTCCTGGCCGAAGCTGATGGCGCGCATGAAGTAGTAGCGGAACGCGTCGGAGCCGAACGTGTCGGTGATCTGGCTGGGCGCGATGCCCGTGAGCTTGGACTTCGACATCTTCTCGCCGCCGACCAGCAGCCAGCCGTGGCCGAACACCTGGCGGGGCACCTCGATGCCGGCCGCCATGAGCATGGCGGGCCAGATCACGGCGTGGAAGCGCAGGATGTCCTTGCCGACGATGTGCGTGGCCGGCCAGCGGCGCTCGAACTCCGCCTGGTCCTGCCCGTAGCCGATGGCCGTGATGTAGTTGAGGAGCGCGTCGATCCACACGTAGACCACGTGGGTGTCGTCCCACGGCACCTTGATGCCCCAGTCGAAGCTGGAGCGGGAGATGGACAGGTCGTCCAGGCCCTGCCGCACGAACGACACGACCTCGTTGCGGGCCGACTCCGGCTGCACAAACCTCGGGTTCTCCTCATACAGGGCGAGGAGCCGGTCGGTGAAGGCGCTCATGCGGAAGAAGTAGTTCTTCTCCTGCAGCCGCTCCACCGGCTTGGAGTGGATGGCGCAGACCAGCTGCCCGTCGTATTCGCCGGTGCCCTCGACCAGGTCGCTCAGCTGCTTGTACTCCTCGCAGCCCACGCAGTAGTAGCCCTCGTACTCCCCGGTGTAGATGTGGCCGGCGTCGTGGAGGTCGGTGAGGAAGCGGGCGGCGTTCTCCTCGTGCCGGGGGTCGGTGGTGCGGATGAAGTCGTCATTGGTGATGTCCACCGTCTCCAGCAGCGGCTTCCACGCCGACTCCACGAGGCGGTCGGCCCACTCCTTCGGCGTCATGCCGTTGGCCGTGGCGGTGCGGAGGATCTTCTGCCCGTGCTCGTCGGTGCCGGTCAGGAGCCAGGTGTCCTCGCCGCGCTGCCGGTGCCAGCGGGCGAGCACGTCGGCGGCCACCTCGGTGTACGCGTGCCCGATGTGCGGCACATCATTCACGTAGAAAATCGGCGTGGTGACGTAGAACGAGGAGCCATCGGACATGCTGACATCCTACGGGGAGTCGGCCGCGGCCCCAGGTGCGCCCGTGCGCAGTAAGAGGCGCGGTACGAGGCGGGCGGCAGGCGGTGCCCGTTGCGCCAGCGGATGCCGTGCCTAGCGACGCTTCAGGGCTGCCTCGTACAGGTCGCGCTTGCCGAGCCCGGTCGCGGACGCGACGTCGGACGCGGCATCCTTCAGCCTCGCCCCGGCGCCCACCAGGGTGAGCACCTCGGCGACGCCGGTCTCCAGGTCGATCACGCGCGGCGGCGCGCCCTCGACGACAACGCAGATCTCACCCTTCACTCCCCCGGCCGCCCACTCCGCGAGCTCGGCGGCGCTGCCGCGGCGCACCTCTTCGAAGAACTTGGTGAGCTCACGGCAGACCACCACGCGGCGGTCGGCTCCGAAGACGGTGGCCAGGTCGGCGAGGGCGGCCGCGAGCCGGTTGGGCGACTCGAAGAACACCATGGTGCGCGGCTCGTGGGCGAGCCCGTGGAGGGCCGCCCTTCGGTCGCCGGGCTTGCGGGGCAGGAACCCCTCGAAGGTGAACCGGTCCGTCGCAAGTCCCGAGACCGCGAGCGCGGTGAGCACGGCCGACGGACCGGGCAGGGCGGTGACCCGCACGCCCGCCGCCGCCGCGGCATCCACGAGATGGAAGCCCGGGTCCGACACGGTCGGCATCCCGGCGTCGCTCAGCACCAGCAGGTCGGCCTCGCGGGCCAGCTCCACGAGCTCGGCGGCCTTGCCGCGTTCGTTGTGGTCGTGCAGGCTGATGAGCTTCGGGCGGTTGTCGATGCCGAGCGCCTTGAGCAGATGCACCGTCACCCGGGTGTCCTCCGCCGCGATCACGGGCGCGGTACGCAGGGCCTCGACCAGCCGCTGGGTCACGTCGCCCAGGTTGCCGATCGGCGTGGCCGCGAGGATGATCATGCCCCCAGTCTCGCAGGTCCCGTCTCCCCGCTCCGGCGGGATGCACCGGGCGGCGCTCACTACGATGGACGGGTGCAGCTGACCCTCCGCGCCCACGCCCGCTGGGCCGGCCCCGTCGCCGTCACGGTTCTCGCCGCGCTGCTGAGGCTCTGGAACCTCGGCTCCCCGCATCGCCTCGTCTTCGATGAGACCTATTACGTCAAAGACGCGTGGTCGCTCTGGGGCAACGGATACGAGTCGGCATGGCCCGAAAACGCCAACCCGCTCTTCGAGGCGGGCCAGACCGGCATCTTCGGCACCGACCCGTCGTTCGTGGTGCACCCGCCGCTCGGCAAGTGGATGATCGCGCTCGGCATGGCGGCGTTCGGCCCCGACAACAGCTGGGCCTGGCGCATCTCGACGGCGCTCGTCGGCATCCTCGCGGTGGTGCTGATCATGCTCATCGCCCACCGGCTGTTCGGGTCGCTGGTCGTCACCACCGTCGCCGGCTTCCTGCTCGCGACCGACGGCAACGCGATCGTGATGTCGCGCGTGGCGCTCCTGGACAACTCGGTGATGTTCTTCGGGCTTCTCGGTTTCGGAGCGGTGCTCCTCGACCGGCAATGGCACGCCACCCGGCTCGCGGTGCGGCTCGCGGAGCAGCGGGAGGCCGGGAAGCAACCGAGCTGGGGGCCGGTGCTGTGGTGGCGGCCGTGGCTGCTCGCCGCCGGGCTCGCCTTCGGACTGTGCAGTTCGGTGAAGTGGTCGGGCTTCTACTTCCTCGCCGCGTTCGGCGTGTACGTCGTGGTGGTGGACGCCCTGGCCCGGCGCCGCGCCGGGCTGCCCTTCTGGCTGAGCGCCGCCGTGCTCAAGCAGGCCCCGGCCACCTTCCTCACGATGGTGCCGATCGCCGCCGCCACGCTGCTCGTGTCGTGGACGGGCTGGTTCGTGACCTCGGGCGGCTTCTACCGGCATTGGGCCGATCAGCCCGGCACCGCCTGGACCGGGCCGCTTTCCTGGGTGCCGCACACGGTGCAGAGTTTCTGGCACTACCAAGTGGCGATCTACCAGTACCACGTGGGGCTGTCGACGCCGCATCCGTATCAGGCCAACCCGCTGACCTGGCTGTTCATGATCCGCCCGACCAGCATGTACTACGTCGGCACGACCGCGGGTGAGGGCGGCTGCGGGTTCGACAGCTGCTCGGAGGCCATCACCGGCATCGGCAACCCCCTGATCTGGTGGGCAGCCGACATCGCGCTGGTCTACCTCGTCTACCGGCTCGTGCGCTTCCGGGAATGGCGCGCGGGCCTCGTGCTCATGGGCATCGTCGCCGGCTACCTGCCGTGGCTGATGTACCTGCACCGCACCGTCTTCGAGTTCTACTCCATTGCGTTCGAGCCCTACCTGATCCTCGCGCTGGCCTTCGCACTCGGGCAGGTGGCCGGCCGCCGAACCGATCGCCGCCACCCCGTCGGCGTCCGCCTGGTGATCGTCTTCCTCGTGGTCGCGACGCTCATCTCGGCCTTCTTCTTTCCCCTGTGGACCGGGATGCAGGTTCCTTTCCGGTTCTGGCAGCTGCACATCTGGCTCCCCAGCTGGCGCTGACCGCAGACCGCGCTCCTCAGTCGGCCATACCGATGCCGGTATGTATGCGGTTACCGGCATATCTTCGGCTGTGAATGTGGTGGGAGCGGTTCCCCGCCGCTCAGGTTGCGGCCATAGGATGACCACATCTGCACGACGAGTAATCGCTCACTTTCACGACTGGGAAGTCACCGCCAGACCGGAGGCCCCATGTCGAGTGCCATCGCCACAGCCCCCACCGTTCGTATCGTCAAGACCCGCCGGGGCGGTGACGCCAAGAACCCGACGACGGAGTACTCGGCGCTCCTGCACACCGTGCGGAACCTCGGGCTGCTGCGCCGCCGCACCGGCTTCTACTGGACTCTCTTCGGCATCCTCGTGCTCGCCACGGCGGGCGCCGTGACCGGCTTCACCCTGCTCGGCGACAGCTGGTTCCAGCTCCTCATCGCTGCAGCGCTCGGCATCCTGTTCACCCAGTTCGCGTTCCTCGCCCACGAGGCGTCGCACCGTCAGGTGTTCGAGTCGGGGCCGGCCAACGACCGCGCGGGCCGCGTGCTCGCGAACCTCGTCGTGGGCATCAGCTACTCGTGGTGGATGACCAAGCACAGCCGCCACCACGCCAACCCGAACGTGGTCGGGAAGGATCCCGATATCGAGCCCGACGTCATCCGTTTCAACGAAGCGGATGCCGCGCAGGTCGGCTGGTTCACCTCGTTCATCACGCGGCGACAGGGCTTCCTCTTCTTCCCGCTCCTCACGCTCGAGGGCCTGAACCTGCACATGCACGGCTTCCGGACGGTGTTCGGCAAGGGCAAGGTCGACAAGCGCGGGCTCGAGATCACCATGCTGACCACCCGCGTGGTGCTCTACGTGGCCGCCATCTTCTACTTCCTGCCGCTCGGGATGGCGTTCGCGTTCATCGGCGTGCAGGTGGCCGTGTTCGGTGTCTACATGGGCGCCACCTTCGCGCCGAACCACAAGGGGATGCCGCAGCTGCCGCATGAGAGCAAAGTCGACTTCCTGCGCCGCCAGGTGCTCACGTCCCGCAACATCCGCGGTGGCACGCTCATGGACACCTTCATGGGCGGCCTCAACTACCAGGTCGAGCACCACCTGTTCCCGAACATGCCGCGGCCGGCGCTGCGCAAGGCGCAGGAACTGACCAAGGAGTACTGCGAGCAGCACAACATCCTCTACACCGAGACGTCGCTGCTGCAGTCGTACCGCATCGTCGTGGCGTACCTGAACCGGGTGGGCCTCGCCGCCCGCGACCCGTTCGACTGCCCGATGGTCGCCCGGTTCCGCGTGCACTGAGCCTCGACGCTCCCCAGTGCGGGCCAACTGTCGCCTCACCGACCGCGGGGCGGCAGTTCGGCCGCACCCGCGTCGTCGGCACTCGCACGCGTGCGGGCCAACTGTCGCCTCACCGGCCGCGGGGCGGCAGTTCGGCCGCACCCGCGTCGTCGAGCCCCACGCGGGGTTCTAGGCTGGAACGCATGTGGTTGCCGGGTGTCCTCGTCGCGGGGGCGGCGGCACTCCTGGCCTGGGGCATTCACGTCGCCGTCCCGGGGATCCCGCTCCTCACCGCGGCGGTGGCGCTCGGCATCATCGTGGCGCAGCTTCCCGCGGCGCGGCCTGCCCTCACCGGCGTGCTCCGCCCGGGCCTCTCCGTCGCCTCTAAACGCTTCATGCGCATCGGCGTCGTGCTGCTCGGGCTGAAGCTCAGCCTCATCGACATCGCGCACCTGGGCTGGGTGACGATCGCCACCACCGTCGCGATCGTCGCCATCACCTTCGCCGGAACCTACTGGCTCGGCCGCTGGTTCGCCCTGCCCGGCCACCAGCCGCTCCTGATCGCCACCGGCTTCTCCATCTGCGGCGCCTCCGCCATCGGCGCGATGAGCGGGGTCGTCAAGGCCAAGGATGAGGAGACCGCCACACCGGTCGCCCTCGTCACCCTTTGCGGAACGCTCGCCATCGGCGTGCTGCCGGCGCTGTGGCATCCGCTGGGCCTGGGCACCCTGCAGTTCGGCCACTGGGTCGGCGCGGGCGTGCACGACGTGGGCCAGGTGGTCGCGACGGCCCAGATCGCCGGGTCCGCCGCCCTCGCCGTGGCGGTCGTCGTCAAGCTCACCCGCGTGCTGATGCTCGCGCCGGTGGTGGCGATCGCCTCCGTCGTAGAGCACCGCCGCACGCTCGCCGTCAGCCTGGCGGGCACCGCCACGGATGCCGGACGCACGCGCCTGCCGATCGTGCCGCTGTTCGTGGCCGGGTTCATCGTGGCCGTGCTGGTGCGCTCGTTCGTTCCGCTCTCGGAGCCGGTGCTGGGGGCAGCGGATGCCGTGCAGACCGCCCTGCTCGCGATGGCCCTGTTCGGGCTCGGCTCGGCGGTGCGGCTGGCCGCGCTGGTGCGCACCGGGTGGCGCGCGCTCCTCGTCGGGCTGCTGTCCTGGACGCTCATCGCCGCGCTTGCGCTCGGCGCCGTGCAGCTGGGCTGAGGCCGTGCAGCTCGGCTGATCAGACCGCAGCGCTCGCCCCCTGCGCTACCTGCGCACGAGCCAGCCACCGGCCGGCGGGTTAGGCGTCGCACGCAGGGCGAAACGCGCGGGGGCGGGAGCGGCATCCGTTGCGAGGTCGGCGAGGATGCGCCCGACCGACGGGACGAACTTGAAGCCGTGCCCACTGAAACCGGCCCCGACGGTGACCGGGCCGACGCGGTCGAGCACGAAGTCCTCGTCTTCGGTGGTGGTGTAGGTGCAGCTGACCGGGGCCACGGCATCGGGGTCGGCGCCCGGGAGCCAGTCGCGCACGTACCGCTGCAGGGCGGCGAGTTGCACCGGCTCAGGCAGGAACGACCGCGCGTCAGGGTCGGCGACGGGACCGGATCCGTGCCAGCCGGCCTTCACGCCCTCGCCCGGCGTGTACATGCCGTAGACCGGCGCATACCAGTAGCCGTATCGCGGGTCGGCGGGATCGAAGGCGTGGTTGAACCCGGGCCAGTCGGTGGCGGCGCGGCCGGCGGCCCCCGGGCTGTCGTCGCGCAGGGCGAAGTGCGCCGGCTGCTCCTGGGTGACCACGAGCCGCGGCAGGGCGACGAGGCCGTGCAGCAGCTTCATGGTCCAGGCGCCGACGGTCACCACGACCCGGCGTGCCTCGATGGCGCCGGTCTCTGTCGTCACCCGCACGCGGTCGTCGACCAGCACCTCGAGCCGGAGGGCCGCGGTGCCGTGGCGGACCTCGGCGCCGGCGGCAGCGGCGGCCGCCTGCAGTGCCGTCACCGACGCATCCGCGTTCAGCCGGCCCGCGTCGGCCGAGTACAGCACACGT
>Ga0157369_10003656_pt1 | contig 18254 bp, 16 predicted proteins | sample C25metaG_FD_113461 | JGI IMG/M metagenome (GOLD analysis project Ga0157369, IMG submission 113461) | Corn rhizosphere microbial communities from Kellogg Biological Station, Michigan, USA - C2-5 metaG | ecosystem: Host-associated > Plants > Roots > Rhizosphere > Soil | place: USA: Michigan... | reverse complement strand
TGCCAGGTCTCGAGCATCCTGTGATTCGGACGCTCGGTGGCGATCGTCAGGCCGTACAGCTGCCTCGACAGCCCCACCGCGAATTCGCAGATGTCGATCATCTCCTGGACTTCGCCCAGGCCCTCCTGGGTGATCTTGCCGGCTTCCCAGGACACCAGTTCGCCGAGATCGGCCTTGTGCGCGCGCAGTTCTTCACCCAGCAGCCGCACCAGTTCGCCCCGGCGCGGCGCCGGTACCGCGCGCCAGGCCTGGAAGGCGCGCTCGGCACGGGAGATCTTCTGCTCCACTTCGGCGGCGCCTTCCAGGGCGACGCTGCCCAGTTGGCTGCCATCGATGGGGGAATGCACCCGGTGCTCGCCTTGGGTGTAGTGCTGGGCAGAAACGCCGAGGCGTTCCAACAGGGCCTTGCTCATGCTGAGGTCTCCGCAGAAGGGGAATCGTCCCTGAGTATGGTCAGCCCAGCGGCGCCGGACAACCGACCTTTGCTCGGCATATCATTCCCTTTTTTCATGCCGCGAGTCCGCTCATGCAACGCCGCCACCTGCCGTCCATCACCGCCATGCAGTGCTTCGAGGCGGTCGCGCGTCATCTGAGCTTCACCCGCGCGGCCGACGAACTGGCGCTGACCCAGAGCGCCGTCAGCAAACAGGTCGCCCAGCTCGAGGACCTGCTGCAGCACAGTCTGTTTCGCCGGGTCCGTCGCCGCCTGCAGCTTACCCCGGCGGGCGCCCTCTACCTCGCCGAGGTGGACAAGATCCTCAATCAGCTGGAGATGTCGGCGCGCTATCTGAGGTCCTATGGCGGCGAGACCGAGGTGCTGCGCGTGGCCACCCCGCCGACCTTTGGCGAGCGCTGGCTGGTGCCGCGGCTCAAGGGCTGGCGCCTGCGCTTTCCCAACATCCACCTGGATGTCTCCAGCGCCCTGGAACCGGTGGACTTCCGCGACCCCCGGCATGACGTGGCGCTGTTCTACGGCCACGGCAGCTGGCCGGGCGCCGAGTGCGAACTGCTGCTGCACGAGCACATGGTCGCGGTCTGCGCGCCGGACCTGCTGCCCGCCGAGGGCATCGCCGGGCCGGAGCAACTGGTGGACTTCGTCCTGCTGCAGAACACCACCCGCCCGGAATCCTGGCACGACTGGTACGCCAGCCTCGGGCGCGACGAGGTGCACAGCCACCACGGCCCGCGCTTCGACACCTTCACCCTCTGCGCCCGCGCCGCCCAGGAAGGCTGTGGGGTGGCCCTGCTTCCGGAATTCCTGGTCGCCGAAGAACTGGCTTCCGGTCGCCTGGTGCTCGCCTGGCCCCATCGCTTGGCCAGCCCCCATGCCTACTGGCTGGCCTATCCGGAACAGATGGCCGAGGTACCCAAGGTGCGCAGCTTTATCGAATGGATTCGCGAGAAGGCTTGATGCACGGGCCAATCGCGACCATGGCGGTTCGCAGGTGCGGCCGCTTGTCGTTTGCCGATCGCGGCCATGGGCCGCTCCTACAAAACATCACTCTCTGTAGGAGCGGCCGCCTCGGCGGACCGCCACGGCCGCGATGAGGATGTCCACCGCGAACTTCATCCCGCACCAGAAACGAAAAACCCGGCCGAGGCCGGGTTTTTTATTCAGGGTCGTCTTAGACGCCGGAGGCTTCCGCCGCCGCCACATCCTTGATCGACAGCTTGATGCGACCGCGGTTGTCCACGTCCAGCACCAGCACCTTCACTTCCTGACCTTCTTTCAGCACGTCGGTGACCTTCTCGATGCGCTGATCGCTCAGCTGCGAGATGTGCACCAGGCCATCCTTGCCAGGCAGGATGCTGACGAAGGCGCCGAAGTCGACGATGCGCTCCACCTTGCCGACGTAGATCTTGCCGATCTCGGCCTCGGCAGTGATGCCCAGGACGCGCTGCTTGGCCGCTTCAGCGGCTTCGCGGGTCTCGCCGTAGATCTTGATGGTGCCGTCGTCTTCGATGTCGATCGACGCCTTGGTCTCTTCGCAGATACCACGGATGGTGGCGCCACCCTTGCCGATCACATCGCGGATCTTGTCCTGGTCGATCTTCATCGCCAGCATGGTCGGGGCATTTTCGGACAGCTCGGCACGCGACTCGGAGATCACCTGGTTCATCTGACCCAGGATGTTCAGACGCGCTTCCAGCGCCTGCTCCAGAGCGATCTCCATGATCTCTTCGGTGATGCCGTTGATCTTGATGTCCATCTGCAGGGCGGTGACGCCCTTGGCAGTACCGGCCACCTTGAAGTCCATGTCGCCGAGGTGATCTTCGTCACCCAGGATGTCGGTCAGGACGGCGAACTTCTCGCCTTCCTTGACCAGACCCATGGCGATACCGGCAACCGGGGCCTTGACCGGCACACCGGCATCCATCAGCGCCAGAGAGGCACCGCAGACCGAGGCCATGGAGCTGGAGCCGTTGGATTCGGTGATCTCGGAGACCACGCGGATGCTGTAGGGGAAGGCGTCCTGGGTCGGCAGCATGGCCTGGATGCCACGACGGGCCAGACGGCCGTGACCGATCTCGCGACGGCCCGGGCTGCCCATGCGGCCGCACTCGCCGACCGAGAAGGGCGGGAAGTTGTAGTGCAGCATGAAGCTGTCACGGCGCTCGCCTTCCAGGGTGTCCAGCAGCTGCGAGTCACGGGCGGTACCCAGGGTCGCGGTGACCAGGGCCTGGGTTTCGCCACGGGTGAACAGTGCCGAACCGTGGGTCTTCTTCAGCGGACCGACTTCGATCTGCAGCGGGCGAACGGTGCGGGTGTCGCGACCATCGATACGCGGCTTGCCGTCGACGATGTTCTGGCGCACGGTGCGGTATTCCAGCAGACCGAAGGTCTCCTTGACCTCGGCTTCGCTGTACTGACCGTTCTCACCGGCCAGCTTGGCGATGGCCTGGTCACGCAGGGCACCCAGGGCCGCATAGCGATCCTGCTTGATGGTGATGGTGTAGGCACGGGACACGGCGTCGCCGACTTCGGCCTTGACGGCTTCGATCAGGGCGGTGTTCTCGGCAGGCGCCTGCCAGTTCCAGGTCGGCTTGCCGGCTTCGGCAGCGAACTGGCTGATGGCTTCGATGGCCACCTGGAATTCTTCGTGGGCGAACAGCACGCCGCCCAGCATCTGGTCTTCGGTCAGCTCGTCGGCTTCGGATTCCACCATCAGCACGGCGTCACGGGTACCGGCCACGACCATGTCCAGGCTGGAGCTCTGCAGCTGCTCGTAGCTGGGGTTCAGCAGGTAGCCCAGTTCGCTGTGGTAGCCCACGCGGGCGGCGGCGATCGGACCGGCGAAGGGGATACCGGAAATGGCCAGGGCGGCGGAGGTGCCGATCATGGCGGCGATGTCCGGATCGGACTTCTTGTTGGTGCTGACCACGGTGCAGACCACCTGGACTTCGTTGAGGAAGCCTTCGGGGAACAGCGGACGGATCGGACGATCGATCAGGCGCGAGGTCAGGGTTTCCTTCTCGGAAGGACGGCCTTCACGCTTGAAGTAACCACCGGGGATGCGGCCAGCGGCGTAGGTCTTCTCCTGGTAGTGCACGGACAGCGGGAAGAAGTCCTTGCCGACGGCGGGCTGCTTGGCACCGACCACGGTGACCAGCACGCTGACGTCATCGGTGGAGACCAGCACGGCACCGGTCGCCTGGCGCGCGATGCGGCCGGTTTCCAGGGTGAAGTTCTGCTCACCGAACTTGAATTGCTTGATTACTGGATTCACAGTCTTTCCTTCTCTTTATTGCCTTGGGGGAAACAGGGGCGACCAGAGGGATTCGGACCCTCGCTGATCTCCGGGGTGACGCAGGCCGATTCTGCCGGCCTTTCAAGCAAAAAAGCCGGAGGCCGGCGCGAGCCGACCTCCAGCTTCAGACTGCTTGCAGCAGGTCTGCATCGTATTAACGACGCAGGCCCAGGCGAGCGATCAGTGCGCTGTAACGAGAGGTGTCTTTGGACTTCAGGTAGTCCAGCAGCTTACGACGCTGGTTGACCATGCGGATCAGACCACGACGGCTGTGGTGATCCTTGCCGTTGATCTTGAAGTGACCTTGCAGCTTGTCGATGTCGGCGGACAGCAGGGCAACCTGCACTTCCGGCGAACCGGTGTCGCCTTCGGCGCGCTTGAACTCGTTTACGATCTGGGCTTTGTCTTCAACGCTCAGTGCCATGATAGGGCTCCTCTGAGGAACAGGCCGGGATAGGTCCCGTGCTTAGGAAAGAGGTGTGACCGTGCCTGCTGACAGCCACCCTCGGTATCGGTCTAGGACCGAATCAGTCTACGGGGGGCAACCTGCCCCTCGTCATCAATCTCGCCGATGCCGATGAAACGACCCTGGTCGTCCTGCACCCGCATCAAGCCGAATTTCGGTGCATTGGCCGCCCGGACGGGCTGACCGTGCAACCAGTAGTAGGCGCTGTGCTGAGTCAACTGCACCAGCGGCCAGTGCTCCAGGCCACTGTCGACCGGCAGCAGGAAGCGATCCAGCGCTGCGGAACCGCCTTCGGCGTGCACCGCCTCCAGCTCTTCCAGGCTGATGGCCTGCGCCAGACCGAAGGGGCCGGCCTGGGTACGGCGCAACTCGGCCACATGGGCACCGCAGCCGAGCAGGGCGCCGAGGTCTTCGACCAGGGTGCGCACATAGGTGCCCTTGCTGCAGGCCACTTCCAGCGTCGCGCGATCTTCCTGCAACGCCAGCAGTTCCAGCCGGGCAATAGTAACAGAACGCGGCTCGCGCTCCACTACTTCGCCCGCACGCGCCAGCTTGTAGAGCGGCTGACCGTCGCGCTTCAGCGCCGAATACATCGGCGGAATCTGCTCTATCTGGCCCCGGAAGGCCGGTAGCGCCGCCTGGATGGCCGCTTCGTCGACCGCGACCGCTCGTCGCTCCAGCACCTCACCCTCGGCATCGCCGGTGGTGGTGGTGACGCCGAGTTGCGCCACGGTGCTGTAGCCCTTGTCGGCATCCAGCAGGTACTGGGAAAACTTGGTCGCCTCGCCAAAGCACAGCGGCAGTACGCCGGTGGCCAGGGGATCCAGGCTACCGGTGTGCCCGGCCTTTTCGGCATTGAGCAGCCAGCGGACCTTTTGCAGGGCGGCATTGGAGGAAAAGCCGCGCGGCTTGTCCAGCACCAGCACGCCATGCACCTGCCGGCGAATTCGCTTGACCTGGGCCACCCTACTCCTCCCCGTCCTGCCGACGGTCTTCGGCGACCGCCCGCTCGATCAGCGCCGACAGCTGGGCGCCGCGACGGATGCTCTCGTCATACTGGAAACCCAGTTGCGGAACGGTCCGCAGTTTCATCGCCCGACCCAACTGCTGCCGCAGGAAGCCGGAGGCATCCTTGAGGATGGCGATATTCTGCTTGATCGCCTCGGGGTCATCGTCCTTGCCCAGCACGGTGATGTGCACCTTGGCATGGGACAGATCACGGGCCACGTCCACGCCGGTGATGGTCACCATGCCCAGCCGTGGATCTTTGATTTCGCGATGGATCAACAGCGCCAGTTCGCGCTGTATCTGATCACCGATACGCTGGGTACGGCTGAATTCTTTGGCCATGTCGAAACTCTCGTACAAAAGGCCGCAGACGTCAGGCCTGCCAGCCATGAACCTTGGAAACGCGAACGGCAAGTCCGGACCTGGCAGGGTTCTGCCAGGTCCGCGACCTGCCGTCCTGGTGCAGAGTCGTCGTTACAGCGAACGGGCGACCTGAACCTTTTCGAACACTTCGATCTTGTCGCCGACGCGGACGTCGTTGTAGCTCTTCACGCCGATACCGCATTCCATGCCGGCACGCACTTCGGCCACGTCATCCTTGAAGCGACGCAGGGATTCCAGCTCGCCTTCGAAGATGACCACGTCTTCGCGCAGGACGCGGATCGGACGGTTGCGGTGCACCATGCCCTCGGTGACCATGCAGCCGGCGACGGCGCCGAACTTGGGCGAACGGAAGACGTCACGTACTTCAGCGATACCCAGGATGTTCTCCCGGACGTCACTGCCCAGCATGCCGGTCAGCGCCTTCTTCACATCTTCGATGATGTCGTAGATGACGTTGTAGTAGCGCATGTCGAGGCCTTCCTGCTCGACGATCTTCCGCGCCCCGGCATCGGCCCGGACGTTGAAGCCGAACAGCACGGCATTGGACGCCAGCGCCAGGTTGGCATCGCTCTCGGTAATACCACCGACGCCACCGCCGACTACCCGTACCTGGACTTCGTCGTTGCCCAGACCGGACAGCGAACCCTGCAGCGCCTCGAGGGAGCCGCGCACATCGGACTTGAGCACGATGTTGAGGGTCTTTTTCTCGTCCTGGCCCATGTTCTCGAAGATGTTCTCGAGCTTGCCGGCGTGAGCGCGGGCCAGCTTGATCTCGCGGAACTTGCCCTGACGGAACAGCGCCACTTCGCGGGCCTTCTTCTCGTCGGTCAGCACGGTGAGTTCGTCACCGGCATCCGGGGTGCCGTCCAGGCCGAGAATCTCGACCGGGATGGACGGGCCGGCTTCCTTGATCGGCTTGCCGTTCTCGTCGAGCATGGCACGGATGCGGCCGAAGTTGACGCCGACCAGCGCCATGTCGCCCTGCCGCAGGGTACCGTTCTGGACCAGCACGGTAGCGACCGGACCACGACCCTTGTCCAGGCGCGATTCGATGACCACACCGCGACCGGGTGCTTCCGGCGTAGCGGTCAGCTCCAGGACTTCGGCCTGCAGCAGGATGGCTTCGAGCAGCTCGTCCACACCGGTACCGGCCTTGGCCGAGACGTGCACGAACTGGGTATCGCCGCCCCACTCTTCCGGGATGACCTGACGACCGGCCAGATCGTGCTTGACGCGATCCGGATCGGCATCGGGCTTGTCGATCTTGTTGACCGCCACGACGATGGGGACACCCGCCGCCTTGGCGTGCTGGATGGCTTCCTCGGTCTGCGGCATGACGCCGTCATCGGCCGCGACGACCAGGATGACGATGTCGGTGGCCTTGGCACCACGGGCACGCATCGCGGTGAACGCGGCGTGGCCAGGGGTATCCAGGAAGGTCACCATGCCACGCTCGGTTTCGACGTGGTAGGCACCGATGTGCTGGGTGATGCCACCGGCTTCGCCCGACGCGACCTTGGCGCGACGGATGTAGTCCAGCAGCGAGGTCTTGCCGTGGTCGACGTGACCCATGACGGTCACCACCGGCGCACGGTGCAGGGCCTTGCCACCCTCGAACTTGAGGGACTCGGCCAGCTGGTCTTCCAGGGCGTTCTCGTTGACCAGCTTGACCTTGTGGCCCAGCTCTTCGGCCACCAGCTGCGCCGTCTCGCGGTCGAGCACCTGGTTGATAGTGGCGGGAGACCCCATCTTGAACATGAACTTGATGACTTCGGCGGCCTTCACCGACATCTGCTGAGCTAGCTCAGAGACGGTGATGGTCTCACCTAGATTGACTTCGCGCACTACAGGTCCTGTCGGGCTCTGGAACCCGTGTTGGTTTCGCTTCTTGAGTCGCGATTTGCCACCGCGACCGCCACGCCGGCCAAAGCCCTCTTCCTCGTCGTCGCCACTGCGCACGGTACGGGGAGCTGCGACCTTGTCCTTGATCGACGGGCGATGCTGGGCATTCTTGCGCTCACGGCGCTCGTCTTCTTCGCGCTTGCTGCTCGGGGCAGGATGCACGGGACGACGCGGTTCTTCGCGCTTGCGCTCACCAGCCGGGTCGGCTTTCTTGACCTCGGCGGCAGGCGCGGCAGCGGGTTGCTGCTCGGCCACCACGGCCGGGGCTTCCGGCGCGGCAGGGGCTGCAGCCTCGGCGGGGACCGCCTGCTGCGTGGCCTGAGCCGCGGCTTCGGCCTGCTGCTGGGCAGCGGCCTCGGCAGCGCGCTGGGCTTCTTCCTCGGCACGTGCCTGGACAGCGGCCTCTTCGGCGGCGCGCTGGGCTTCCTGCTCGCGGCGCTGTTCGGCCTCGAGTTCAGCGGTGCTGCGCTTGACGAAGGTCTTCTTCTTGCGCACTTCGACGCTGACTGTCTTGCTGCCGGCCACTTTCAGCGTGGTCTGGGTCTTGCGCTGCAGGGTGATCTTGCTTGGCTCGTCGAGCTGCGCGGTCCCCTTCAGGTGCGTCAGCAGGGCCTGCTTTTCCGCATCGCTCACCAACTGCTCAGCACTGCTGTGCGTCAGACCTGCCTCGCGCATCTGCTGTAGCAGACGTTCCACCGGCGTATTGACCGTTTGGGCCAGTTCTTTCACCGTGACTTGCGTCATGCACTTCTCTCCTCAGACTGCGCCGCTTACTCGAACCAATGGGCACGGGCAGCCATGATCAGCTTGCCGGCACGCTCTTCGGTCATGCCGTTGATGTCGAGCAGGTCGTCGATCGACTGCTCGGCGAGCTCTTCGCGATTGACCACGCCACGCTGGGCCAGCGCGCTGGCGAGCTGGGGATCCATGCCGTCGAGGGTCAGCAGATCTTCGCTGGGGCTCTTCTGTTCTTCGGTCGCGATGGCCCGGGTAAGCAGGCGATCCTTGGCCCGGGTACGCAGCTCGTTGACGATGTCTTCGTCGAAGCCATCGATGTTGAGCATCTCTTCCATGGGCACGTAGGCCACTTCCTCGAGGGAGGTGAAGCCTTCTTCCACCAGTACCTGAGCCAGCTCCTCGTCGACATCCAGCTCGTCGATGAAGCGCTGGATGATGTCGCCGGTCTCCGCCTGCTGCTTGGCGTTGATATCCGCCTCGGTCATCACGTTGAGCGTCCAGCCGGTCAGTTGACTGGCCAGGCGCACGTTCTGACCGCCACGACCGATGGCCTGGGCCAGGTTGTCCTCGGCGACGGCGATATCCATGGTACGGCTGTCTTCGTCGACGATGATCGAAGCGACTTCGGCCGGGGCCATGGCATTGATGACGAACTGCGCAGGGTTGTCGTCCCAGAGGACGATGTCGACCCGCTCGCCACCCAGTTCACCGGATACCGCCTGGACACGCGAACCGCGCATGCCGATGCAGGCACCCTGGGGATCGATGCGCTTGTCCTTGGAACGGACGGCGATCTTGGCCCGCGAACCCGGATCCCGGGCAGCCGCCATGACATCGATCAGCTGTTCGGAAATTTCCGGTACTTCGATGCGGAACAGCTCGATCAGCATCTGCGGATCGGTACGCGACAGCATCAGCTGCGGACCGCGGTTTTCCGTACGGATTTCCTTGAGCAGGGCACGCAGACGCACGCCCATGCGGAAGGTCTCGCGGGGAATGATGTGCTCGCGCGGCAGCAGCGCCTCGGCATTGTTGCCCAGGTCGACGATCACGCTGTCACGGGTGACCTTCTTGACGGTACCCGAGATGATCTCGCCGACCTTCTCGCGATAGGCGTCCACCACCTGAGCCCGCTCGGCCTCGCGCACCTTCTGCACGATCACCTGCTTGGCGGTCTGGGCGGCAATCCGACCGAACTCGATGGACTCGATCTTCTCTTCGATCACTTCACCGGCCTTGACGCCGGGATGCTCTTCCTGGGCGTCTTCCACCGTCAGATGCGAATCGGGCAACTGATAGTCTTGGTCTTCCACCACGGTCCAGCGGCGGAAGGTTTCGTAGCTGCCGTTGTGTCTGTTGATCGACACCCGCAGATCCACATCTTCTTCGTAGCGCTTCTTGGTAGCCGTGGCGAGAGCCAACTCCAGTGCCTCGAAGATGACGCCGGGTGGAACACCCTTCTCGTTCGAAACAGATTCCACTACCAGCAGAACTTCTTTGCTCATCTTACGCCTCGTATTCGCAATCCTTGGGATCCGCGGTCTCGCGCTCAAATCACTCGAAACGGGGAACGACGTTGGCCTTGTCGATCATCTCGATGGGCAGCAGATACTCATGCTCGTCCACCTGCACCACGACGTCCTGGTCTTCCACACCGCGCAGCAAACCCTGGAAATTACGTCGCCCTTCGAAGGGCGACCGAAGTTTGACCTTGACCTGTTCACCGACGTGGGCAGCGAATTGCTCCAGGGTGAACAGCGGTCTATCCATACCGGGGGAAGACACCTCAAGGGTGTATTCATTGGTGATCGGATCTTCCACATCGAGTACGCCACTTACCTGGCGACTGACAGCCTCGCAATCTTCGACGAGAATGCCGTTGGGATGATCGATGTAGACACGCAGTAGCGAATGCCGCCCTTGGGAGATGTACTCGACACCCCAGCAGACATAGCCAAGCGCCTCGACGACGGGGGCCAGCAAGGCCTGCAACTGTTCTAGCTTGCTCGACACCTGGTTGCCTCGCGTTTTTTGAGAATAAAAAATGGGCATTACGCCCATCCCTAAGAGGTCTGCGCAAGAAAGCGCGACCCGAACTGTCCAGCCAACAAAAAGCCCCTAAAAAGGGGCTTTAAATAACTGGTTGCGGGGGCTGGATTTGAACCAACGACCTTCGGGTTATGAGCCCGACGAGCTACCAGACTGCTCCACCCCGCGTCAAAGCTGGAGCGAGATTATATTCAACTGAACTCTAGGAGTCAACCTACTCTATTCTCGCCGCGTCCTGCAGGACGTCTTTGCTATTTGGTGCCGAAGATGGGACTCGAACCCATACAGCCTATGGCCACTACCCCCTCAAGATAGCGTGTCTACCAATTCCACCACTTCGGCATGAAACCTTTTAAATCTACTTGGACTCCTGGGGCACGTCCCCGGAAGTACCACCCTGGGCAGCACGTGGCTGGCTCAGAGGAACATCGTTACCATCCTGCTTCGGCTGAGGAGCCTGCTGGACTGGCTGAGTGGGCAGACCCACCTCACGCAGACCCAGCGCACGGTCTTTGGCGTAATACCCCAGACCCAGGCTAGTCGCGAAAAAAACCGCGGCTAGTATAGCAGTAAAACGACTCAGAAAGGTAGCAGAACCTTGACTACCAAACACGGTACCCGAGGCGCCCGCACCAAAGGATGCACCGGCTTCGGCACCCTTGCCCTGCTGCATCAATACCAGCACGATCAGGCCAAGCGCCATCAGCAAGTGGATCACAACTACTGCAGTTTCCAACATTATCCACGTCCTGCAGCGCGGCAAATCGCACTGAACTCTTCAGCATTCAGGGAGGCTCCACCCACCAACCCCCCATCAATATCCGGCATGCCGAACAACTCGGCAGCACTGGCAGCCTTGACACTGCCGCCATACAGCAGCTGAAGGCCATCAGCGACCTCAGCATCGGCTTCGCGCACCAGGGCACGAATCGCCGCATGAACCTCTTGCGCCTGCTCCGGCGTTGCCGTGAGCCCCGTACCTATCGCCCAGACCGGCTCGTAGGCCACGACGGCATTGGCAAAAGCTGCCACTCCAACCACCTCGATGACCGCCTTCAGCTGGCCACCTACCACGTCCAAAGTGCGCTCAGCCTCCCGCTCTTCACGGGTTTCGCCGACGCAGAGCACGGGAATCATCCCGCCCTCCTGAATGGCCGCGAATTTCTTCGCCACCACCGCATCATCCTCGCCCAGCAGTGCACGCCGCTCGGAGTGCCCCACCAGTACGTAACGGCAACCGAATTCTGCCAACTGGGTCGAGGACACCTCGCCAGTCAGAGCCCTCTCACCCGCGACGGAGGCACAAGTCTGAGCCCCCACCATCAGCGACGTTGCCGCCAGCGCTTCAGCCACCCCCGGCAGATGCACCAATGTCGGAATCACCACGACATCAACACCCGCTGCGCCATCCAACCCTTTCAAGCCTGCGACCAGCGCCGACACGCCTTGCAGCGAGCCATGCATTTTCCAGTTACCGGCAACCAGGGAACGACGCATGCGTTTTACCTCAGGGAGCGAAGTGGGCGCAGATGTTACTCAATCGAAAACAGGCATGCAAGCAAATCAAGCACATACCTCGCTTATCAGCTCGGCGAGGGCCTCGGCATGGGCGCGCACCTCGCGCTCGTTCTCGCCTTCGACCATGACGCGCAGCAGCGGCTCGGTACCGGATTTGCGCAGCAGTACCCGTCCCTTGCCGGCCATCTTCTCGGTGACCTCGGCACTGGCCTGCTTGACCCGCGGGTTCTCCAAGGGATCCTGGCCGCCACCGAACCTCACGTTTATCAGCACCTGTGGGCACTTGCGCAGCGCCATGCGCGCCTGGGCCAGGGTCTGGCCGGCATTGCGCAGGGCGATGAGTACCTGCAGCGCGGCGATGGTGGCGTCGCCGGTGGTGGTGTACTGGCAGCAGACCACATGCCCGGAATTCTCGCCGCCCAGCACCCAGTTGCGCTCCAGCAGCTCGGCCATCACATAGCGATCGCCTACCTTGGCGCGCACGAAGGGAATATCCAGTTCGGCCAGCCCTAGCTCGAGACCGAGATTGCTCATCAGGGTACCGACCACCCCACCCTCGAGGCGACCACGACGCTTGAGATCGCGGGCGATCAGATAGAGCAGCTCATCGCCATCCACTGCCGCTCCAGTGTGATCCACCATCAGCACTCGATCACCGTCGCCGTCGAAGGCGATGCCGATGTCGGCGTGCTGGTCGAGCACCGCCTGTTGCAGCCCCTCCAGATGGGTGGAACCGCAATCCTTGTTGATATTGAGACCGTCCGGCTGCGCCCCGAGCACGCTGACATCAGCTCCGAGCTCACGGAAGACGCTGGGTGCGATCTTGTAGGTGGCGCCATTGGCGCAGTCCAGCACGATCTTCATACCGGCGAAACTGGTCCCGGTCGGCACGCTGCTCTTGCAGAATTCGATGTAACGACCCGCGGCATCGTTGATGCGCGAGACCTTGCCGATACGCGCCGAGTCGACCACGGTCATGGGCGTGTCGAGCAGCTCCTCGATCATGGTTTCCAGTTCATCGGGCAGCTTGGTGCCGGCGCCGGAAAAGAACTTGATGCCATTGTCGTAGTAGGGATTGTGCGAAGCACTGATAACGATGCCGGCACTGGCCTGGAAGGTCCGCGTCAGATAGGCGATACCCGGCGTCGGCATGGGACCCAGCAGCATGACGTCGGCACCGGCAGCGGAAAGACCGGCTTCCAGTGCCGATTCGAACATGTAGCCGGAGTTGCGGGTGTCCTTGCCCACCAGCACTCGACAACCGCCGCGACTGCGAAAGGCGATACCCGCCGCCCAGCCCAGCTTGAGCATGAACTCGGGGGTGATGGGATACGTTCCGACCTTGCCGCGAATACCATCGGTTCCAAAATACTTTCTTGCCATCAGTTCTGTTCCTGCCTGAAGCCTTCGACTGCGGTGATCATCTTCACCGCGTCCACCGTTTCCGCCACATCATGGACCCTGAGAATCTGCGCACCCTTGGCCAGCGCCAGCGCCGCCAGGGCCAGACCGCCTGCCAGGCGCCCCTCTACGGGTCGCCCGGTAACCGCGCCGATCATGCTCTTGCGAGAAACGCCCACCAGCAAGGGTAGCCCAAAGGCGAGCAACTCGGTTTGTCGTCTGAACAGCTCGAGGTTGTGCTCCAGGGTCTTGGCAAAGCCATAGCCCGGATCCAGCACCAGCCGCCCGCGGCAGATCCCGGCCGCTTCGCAACGGGCAATCTGCTCGGCGAGAAAGGCGCCGACTTCGCCGGCGACGTCAGCATAGACGGGCGCCTGCTGCATGGTGCCGGGCTCGCCCCGCATGTGCATCAGGCAGACCGCCAGATCGGTCGCGGCGGCAGCTTCCAGGGCGCCGGGCCGGCGCAGCGAGCGGACATCATTGATCAGACCGGCCCCTGCCTGAGCACCTTCCCACATGACTACCGGCGAGGAGGTGTCCATGGAGATGACGACATCCAGCTCTCGGGCGATCGCCTCGACCACCGGCACGACACGCTCGAGCTCCTCGACCTCGGACACTGGGGGCGCCCCTGGTCGCGTGGACTCTCCACCCACATCGATGATGGCAGCACCGGCCGTCATCATCGCCTCGGCATGGCGCAACGCGCTGTTGACAGCCGTATAGCGACCGCCGTCGGAGAAGGAATCTGGCGTCACGTTGAGGATGCCCATGACTTTGGGCGCGTCAAAAACAAGAACCCGATTGCCGCAAGGCAATCGGGTCGAAGGGAACGGATTGAACATGGGTGTTTCAGTGTTCTCCGGCCGGACCACCAATGGGCGTTTCAGGACGATCGCTACCGCTTTGCGGTGCCGGCGAATCACCGGTAGGACCACCCCGGTCATGCCAGTCGCGCGGCTCACGCGGCACCTTGCCCGCCATGATGTCGTCGATCTGGTCCGAATCGATGGTCTCGTACTTCATCAGGGCATCGGACATGAGTTCGAGCTTGTCGCGATTCTCGTCCAGCAGCCGCTTGGCAGTGTTATAGCAGTCGTCGATGATGCGACGAATCTCCAGATCGATCAGCTTGGCGGTCTCTCCCGACATGTTGCCGGCGCCACCACTCCCCGAACGACCCAGGTAGCCTTCGTTCTCTTCCTCACCATACAGCAGCGGACCGAGCTTCTCGGACAGGCCCCACTTGGTCACCATGTTTCGCGCCAGGGAGGTCGCCCGCATGATGTCGTTGGAAGCGCCCGTGGTGACGCCTTCGAAGCCCAGGGTCATCTCTTCGGCGATACGGCCACCGAACAGCGAACAGATCTGGCTTTCCAGCGCCCGCTTGGACAGGCTGTAGCGATCTTCCTCGGGCAGGAACATGGTCACGCCCAGGGCCCGGCCACGGGGAATGATGGAGACCTTGTAGACCGGATCGTGCTCGGGCACCAGGCGACCCACGATGGCATGGCCCGCTTCGTGATAGGCAGTGTTGCGCTTCTCCTTCTCGGACATGACCATGGTCTTGCGCTCGGCGCCCATCATGATCTTGTCCTTGGCCAGCTCGAACTCGCGCATATCAACGGTGCGCTTGTTGGAACGAGCGGCGAACAGGGAGGCCTCATTGACCAGATTGGCAAGGTCGGCACCGGAGAAACCCGGGGTACCCCGCGCGATGACGCCCGCGTCGACGCGCTCGCCAATCGGCACCTTGCGCATGTGCACCTTGAGGATCTGCTCGCGGCCGCGGATGTCCGGCAGACCGACCACGACTTGGCGGTCGAAACGACCGGGACGCAGCAGTGCCGGGTCCAGTACGTCAGGCCGGTTGGTGGCTGCGATGACGATGATGCCATCGTTCATTTCGAAGCCGTCCATCTCGACCAGCAGCTGGTTCAGGGTCTGCTCGCGCTCGTCGTGACCACCGCCCATGCCGTTGCCACGATGGCGACCGACCGCATCGATCTCGTCGATGAAGATGATGCAGGGCGCATGCTTCTTGGCCTGGTCGAACATGTCGCGGACACGGCTGGCGCCGACACCGACGAACATCTCGACGAAGTCCGAACCGGAGATGGTGAAGAACGGTACCTTGGCCTCGCCTGCCACGGCCTTGGCCAGCAGCGTCTTGCCGGTACCCGGCGAACCGACCATCAGCACACCGCGGGGAATACGCCCGCCGAGGCGCTGGAACTTGCCCGGATCACGCAGGAATTCAACCAGCTCGGTGACTTCTTCCTTGGCTTCGTCGCACCCGGCGACGTCGGCGAAGGTGGTCTTGACCTGGTCTTCCGACAACAGCCGCGCCTTGCTCTTGCCAAAGCTCATGGGGCCGCCGCGACCGCCGGCGCCTCCCTGCATCTGGCGCATGAAGAACATGAAGACCGCGATGATCACCAGGATCGGGAAGCTGGCCACCAGCAGCTGAGTCCAGATGCTCTGCTGCTCGGGCTGCTTGCCGGTGATGGTGACGCTGTTGTTCACCAGATCGCCGATCAGGCCATTGTCCTGGATCGCCGGACGGATGGTCTTGAAGGGATCGCCGTCACGATGCTTGCCGGTGATGACATAGCCATCCACGGTCACGCTCTCGATCTGCCCGTCCTTCACCTGCTGGATGAAGTCGGAATAGTTGAGCGTCTGGGGTTCGTTGGGGCTGGAGAAGTTGTTCATCACGGTGACGAGCACCGCGGCGATGATCAGCCACAGGATCAGATTCTTTGCCATGTCGTTCAATTGACTACCCTCTGCGCCGGTTTCGTGGGTAAACCGTTCGAAGCGAAACCGGCAGTGACCGGTAAGTTACTACACAAAGCCTGGCCCACGGCAGACATCGTCTGTAACGCTATATGAGTCTTCTGCCTTTGACTCTAGGGCAAGGCAGACGTTGCAGCCATCAATTCTCTCAATTGCCCCTAAAACCGCGACCCAATAGCTATTGCTGGCGCGATCTGGTCCCGCGACACGGAGAGCCCTAGATCAGCCCGCCGTACTCCGCTCGCTCATATGGGGGCCAGGACGGAAATAACAAGGCCTCCCGCCGGACACCTGGTATCTGGCCCTGCGAACTGCCCAGGCAGATCCCCCGGGTGGCTTGCTTCCAGCCGCGAGTCCATCCACTACGGTCATGCCTCAGAGTGACCTGACGCCTGCGCTCGTGGCGGTATCCCTTGAGCCGGCGAGGCCGGTTCTGTCGGGGGCCACCGTCACGTTGTCGCGTATCGCTGGGCGGCACCGGGCAGCTGGGATAAACTGTTCGGCTTTTATCCGGGGTGAATTATGGCGCTCAACAACGAGCTCAAAAAGCGGTTCAAGGCGATCGGTCATCAACTCAAGCCGGTGGTCACCATCAGCGAGAACGGCCTGAGCGAAGGCGTACTGGGTGAACTCGACCGCGCGCTGAACGATCACGAACTGATCAAGATCAAGCTGGCCGTCACCGAGCGTGATGACCGCCGGGCCCTGATCGACGAGCTGTGCGCGTCGAGCAAGGCGGAGCTGGTGCAGGTGATCGGCAAGATGGCGCTGATCTATCGCAAGGCCCGCGAGCAGAATCGCAATCTGTCCAACGTGGTGCGCTACACCGCCTGATTGCCCGGCGCGCGCCCGGGAACGGGCTGCAGCACCAGGATCAGTCCGCAGAGCAGCAGAACCAGGTAGCCGGCCAAGGCGGTCGGCCCGGTCCAGAAGCGTGCCAGTTCGTTCTGCAGCAGCACCGCCAGTGCACTGGCCAGCAGCAGCTGGCCGCGCAGGTCACGCCACAAGGCGCCCACACCTGCCCACCACACCAGCACCACGATCTGGGTAAAGACCCCACCGCCTGCGGCGCTGAGCATCATGCGTAGCAATTCTTCGCGTCCGGACTGGATCAGCAGCGGCGCCCAGCCCGCCTGGGCCAGCGCCACGGGGATGCACAGGTGCAGGGCGACCAGCGGGCCGACCCAGAACACCTGGGCCAGCTGCCAGGCGGCGGCGAGCAGCCTGGCGAGCCAGCCGCCGGCGCGGTGATCAGACGTGACGGACGGCGACAATTTCGTATTCGACATTGCCACCCGGGGTCTTCACCACCACCACGTCCCCTTCTTCCTTGCCGATCAGCGCGCGCGCGATGGGCGAACCCACCGACAGCTTGCTCTGCTTGATATCCGCCTCGTCGTCACCAACGATCTGGTAGGTCACCGTCTCGTCGGTCTCGGTGTTGGCGATCTCCACGGTGGTGCCGAAGATCACCTTGCCGGTGTGCGGCAAGGCGGCCACGTCGATCACCTGAGCGTTCTGCAGGCGACCTTCGATATCGCGGATACGCGCCTCGACCATACCCTGCTGCTCACGGGCGGCATGGTATTCGGCGTTCTCCTTGAGGTCACCCAGCTCGCGCGCCTCGGCGATGGCCTGGGTGATCTGCGGGCGTAGCTCGGTCTTGAGATGCTTGAGTTCGTCTTCCAGGGCGCGAGCGCCCTGGACGGTCATCGGGTACTTGGTCATGCCTTCACTCCTGCATGCAGATCTTGCAGACGGCGCACGGTCTTCTCGGCGCCGAATTTCAAAGCTTCGCAAATGGCCTGGCCGCCGGCAATGGTGGTGGTGCAGCAGAGCTTGTGCTGCAGCGCGTTGCGGCGGATCGAATAGGAATCAGCAATGGACTGCCGGCCTTCGGTGGTGTTGATGATCAGGGTGACCTCGTCGTTCTTGATCATGTCGACCACGTGGGGACGGCCTTCGGTCACCTTGTTCACGCGGCGCACCGGCAGACCGGCGGCCTCGATCACCCGCGCGGTACCGGCGGTGGCCACGACCTCGAAGCCGAGGCCGACCAGATCGCGGGCGACCTGCACGGCTTCGGGCTTGTCATCGTCCCGCACGCTGATGAAGGCGCAACCGGAATTCGGCAGGATCTCGTTGGCGCCCAGCTGGGCCTTGGCGAAGGCTTCGCCGAAGCTGTCGCCGACCCCCATCACCTCGCCGGTGGACTTCATTTCCGGGCCGAGGATGGTGTC
>Ga0157369_10003650_pt1 | contig 18261 bp, 15 predicted proteins | sample C25metaG_FD_113461 | JGI IMG/M metagenome (GOLD analysis project Ga0157369, IMG submission 113461) | Corn rhizosphere microbial communities from Kellogg Biological Station, Michigan, USA - C2-5 metaG | ecosystem: Host-associated > Plants > Roots > Rhizosphere > Soil | place: USA: Michigan... | reverse complement strand
GGCAAGAAGGCGCCGATCGCCGCGCCCGGCGGTTACGAATACCGTGCCGATGCCATCCGCGGCTTCGCCTTCACCAACGTCGAAGGCTGGGGTTGCGCAGGCGGTTCTGGCGATGTGCCGGTGATGCCGATCACCGAAGAGGTGACCAACTCACCGAGCACTGATTTCCGCCACGCCTACGCATCAAAATTCACCCACGCCAACGAAGCGGCAAAGGCAGGCCATTACCAGGTCAAGCTGGATAACGGCGTCACCGCCGACCTGACGGCCGCGCTGCACAGCGGCGCCGGCCGCTTTACCTTCCCCGCCGGCAAGCCGGTGAACGTGCTCGTGCGCGCCTCGGATTCCGAAGTGGGCTCCGAAAACGCCACCGTGGCGATCGACAAGGCGAACCACCGCATCAGCGGTTCGGTGACCAGCGGCAACTTCTGCGGTTACATCGACAAGGCCGACCGCCACAGCTACTACACCGTCCACTACGTGATCGAGTTCGACCAGCCGTTCGCCACGAACGGCACCTGGAAGGACACGACGGTCACCAAGGGTGGTACGACGAGCGAAGGCGGCTCCGGTTACGGCGAAAAGGGTTTTCCGAAGGAAGGCCTTGGCTCGGGCGCATGGGTTGGCTTTGCACCGGGCACGAAGGAAGTGAACGTCCGCGTCGGTATCTCGTACACCAGCGCGGCAAATGCGCAGGCCAACCTGGATGCCGAAGTCCCGAAGGGCACGCCGTTCGAAACCGTTCGTGACAACGCGGTGGCCGCATGGAACAAGCAGCTCTCCCGTATCGACATCGAAGGCGGAACGCCCGACCAGCGCACGGTGTTCTACACCGCGCTCTACCACGCCTCCATGACGCCGAACGTCTTCAGTGATACCAACGGCGAGTACATGGGCTTCGACCAGAAGGTGCATAAGGTCACCGGCACGCAGAAGGCGCAGTACGCCAACTTCTCCGGCTGGGACGTGTATCGCTCGCAGCTGCCCATGGTGACCTGGCTCGACCCGAAGCTCGGCAGCGATATCGCGCAGAGCCTGTACAACCAGGCCCAGCAGAACAATGGCGTGTGGGACCGCTGGACACATAACAACGGCGCGACGCACGTGATGAACGGCGATCCCGCCGCACCGTCCATCGCTGGCATCTACGCGTTTGGCGGCAAGGACTTCGACGTGAAGGGTGCCTTCGCCTCGCTAGTGCATGCGGCGGATAACCCCACGGCACTCGATACCTCGATGGATGGCTGCCCGGTGGAATGCGTAGGCCAGCGCCCCGGCCTGGACCAGTGGCTGAAGCTGCATTACATCCCGGTCGGCGCGCCGTCGTGGGGCCCGGCGGCCGATACGCTCGAGCTGGTGGCCGCCGAGTTCGCGCTCAGCGCGTTGTCCGATCGCCTCGGCGACAAGACCACATCGGCCCGCTTCCTCGACCGCGCGCAGTACTGGCGCAACCTGTTCGATCCGAAGGCGGCGCCCGAGGGCGGCTATATCCGCAACCGCAACGCCGATGGCAGCTGGGCGCTGGTAAAGGATGACGACGACAAGGAGGCCCATGCCTTCGTGCCCTCCACGGGCGATGGCTTTGTGGAAGGCAGTGCCGCGCAGTACGTTTGGATGGTGCCGTTCAACGTGCACGGGCTGTTCGAAGCCATGGGTGGCATGGCCAAGGCGACGAAGCGCCTGGACAACTACTTCTACCAGCCCGATGGCACCTTCGCCGTCACCAAGTCTGGCCCGCTGCATGCCGAGCTGGATAACGAGCCTTCGATCGGCGGCCCGTGGCTGTACAACTACGCTGGCCAGCCGTGGAAAACGCAGGAGCTCGTGCGCCGCGTGCTCGATACGATCTGGCTGAATGCACCCAACGGCATCCCCGGCAACGATGACCTGGGTGAAATGTCGTCCTGGTACGTGTTTGCCTCACTCGGCATCTATCCGAACATCCCGGGCCGCGCAGAGTTCATCGTCGGCAGCCCGATTTTCACCAAGGCCACCATCCACCGCGAAGGCGGTGATGTGACGATCCTTGCGCCGAATGCCGGTGCGGGTAAACCGTACGTCCAGGCATTGAAGGTGGATGGCAAGGCGATCGATCGCTCGTGGTTGCCGGAATCGTTCGCGACCAAGGGCGGCACGCTGGAATTCGACCTGGGCGACAAGCCGAACAAGGCCTGGGCGGCAAAGGCGAAGGATGCCCCGCCGTCGTTTGACACCAGGAAATAATGCTACGACGGCGGCCGTCACGGGCTTGACGGCTCAAATTCGGGCCTTCCGAGTTCCAAGAATGAATGGTGACGTCGCTCCCGAATGGCATCGGGAGCGATTGGCAAGTCCTAACGGCGCCATGTTGCCAGAATAAATCACTGCTGCCGCGCAAACTGCGCAAGGAACCTCCCGCGCTCAGCCATGAACTGCGTGTAGGCGTCCTTCGGCGAGGGCGACTTCGACATACTCTCCTTGTCCCTGAATACGTCGTAGTACTCCAAAAACCGAGGCCTGTCTAACGAGTAGTTTCCAACAAAGTGGTTATCGGGAAGCCGAGACAACAGCAGGTTAAAGACAAACGAATTTAGAGTTCTCACGAAAGCAGTCGCGATCGCGATTGCTTCTTGAAGAGACGCGTAACTCAATAGAAGGGGCTTCTCCAAAAGCTCCATATGATCATCCAGGCCGAGATGCACTGCGTTTGACGCCCCAAGCTTTCCGAACCGATGTACGGCGCAATGCCTCAGATGGCAGATTCTGACGTATTGCTGCACAACGACCTTAACGTCTTCGGGAAATTCCCCCTTCAAACCAAGAAGTTCACGGCAGGCCTTCTCAATGTTATCCCTGCTCGTGAAGCTCGTTTTTTCGAGCAACGCCTCAGGAAGAAGATCCTGTCTTAAATAAACCGCGGCCGCGTACGAGATCTCCTTCTTCATAGCAAGATCACGACACGCGCCGTCAATAGAAATTGCTCTACGAAAGAGCGAGCGAAGAAAGCTCTCAACCGCCGCGACCGCGCCGAGCAAGAACAGCTGACCAATGTATGAATCAAACTTGTCCGGCCGAGGTACAAGTGCGTTCATCGCTCTCAATCGCTTCGTAAACTCGTCAATGCATGAGCCACGGAAAGTCGTGTAGTTCTTGTCAAATAAGAGATGGGTCGCGAGCGGCGAAAGTGCAGGTGCACTCGTAACGCTCACCGTTGACCGAAATTCCTTAGCCATCAGGAAAGAAATTCTCCAACCGCAAGTGTGACCTTCACGATAATGTTGTCGGCACGCTTCGGACCGATATAACTGGCCTTCTGCAGATCGGCACCTGGGCTCTGGGATGAATAAACGTCACCCACAGTTCGTAGCCTTGTATCTCGATGCAACCGTTGAACTATTGCAGTGCTGATCCCGGGAACCTCATTGAGCGGAAGCTTCATACAGTCTTCGAACAGAGATGCGACCACCAACTGTTCACCACATTGATGACAGAACCGCTGCGACTCATTAATCCGTGCGGTCCCGCAACGGGCGCAGGAAGGAAGGTCAAGTACCAGCTGCGATAGTTGCGTCGCGGACAGGACTTTCGACAACTGGACTCGCACTGGATGCTTTGCCGCGACGCGTTGCATGTACTGCGGTAAGTCACGCGGCGAGCTACCGCGTCCCGACCGAAAGGCGCCTGCAGCCTGCAAGAACGCAAGATGAATAATGAAACGATCGTAACGACGGTTTCGTCCGTGGGACACGGCGCTATTCATCGGATATAGAAGGCCAACTTCAATCAGGAATCGAAGCATACGTTCAGCGAGGACAGATCTATCGGCGTCTTGTTGCAGCCCTAGAACTACATTTTTCTCTAAACCAACGGGGTCCTGAGCTTCGACCATTTGATGAACCGACGATTCAATAAAGCCTCGGCCAGTCTTGATCACTGAAGCGAATTGCTTGAGCTTTATCGCCAGCGACTCGTACTCTGACCAAAGAAGCTCGATGTGCTTCTCGACTACGCGATTCACCTTGCTCTGTGGACTGCCAGACGAAGATTCGACAAATTCACGAATCATCCGAAGATATGCACGAGGGCTACCGAATGCGATGAACTTGAAATGATCGAGTGTATCAGGCGAGATACCAGCAACTTGACCAGAAAGTCGTCGATTGCCGATATCACCCATGATGGTCAGATATTCGGGATCTTCGACGGAAAGCCAGAGTTCTACATCTTGCGCCTCGTGGGACGCATGAAACGTCGGACCATACTGCGTCGACCCCGGGTAAACAGACGCTTTGGGGGCAATGAACTCAGTCTTAAGGAGCCTGTACACCTCAAAGAAAGCGACGAGGTACTCATCGGTCAGGCTCAGCGCCGCATCGTCAAGCAAGAGCACCAGTCGAGAGCGACGATATTTCTTAATTAGGAAATGGAACACTTCGATCGCAATGCCAACGGTCAGAAGCCGACCGAATGACTCATATTCTTCCGTGGCACTTCCCCGCTCGACCTGAGCGACAAAAGACTCAATCCTTTTCTCATCGAGCAAAGAGTGCTGCTTTCGCAATGCATCCGCTCCAGAGGCAGCGTCAGGGCCATCCATATCTGCAACAAGTGCGAAGGCACCGAGAAGCAAGCGCCCCACTACCCACGAATGAAAGCGCCCGAGCGCATCAGGTGATCGCTTGAGTAGCGGCTCAAGACTAAGATACCTACTGAAGTTCGCATAGACAGCAAGCGGCGCGCTCGCATCCTTCATGGCTTGAAGGTACGTGTAGCGCATGAGATGAGTCTTTCCGGTGCCTCGGGGGCCGACTAGCAACTTAGCGCCTGGACTTAATAACTTTCGCCTTGCCGCTCGAAAGATCTGACCGTCTGACAGCGTTCCCTCAATGTCTTCTAGCGAGAGCTGATCAGCCCTCTCTTCAAACTCGGTCATATATTCCCCTTGCAAGCCTTATTTCCTACGACTCAACTAATACGAGAACTGCATCAGCGCACTCTTAGGTAGCTGCGTAGCACTTACACCATGAGCCTGACCATTTAACCAAGCTGCGCCATCCGCTGAAGCTAGGGCCTTTAGCAATCCATCGCGATGGCATTCAGCGACACGGATGCGATAGACGCAATCCGTAAGAACTGCGCTACCCGACCTTACCCCAATGACTTTAACTGCGAAGTTGCGGCCGACACGCGCGAGAAGAATGTCGCCAGGTTCGGCAACGACCGCTCTGCCGGCAGCCAATACCGACGAACGCCTCGGCCTTGGCACGTCAATCCACGCCCCCCGATCTTCCGAGCGGATATCTGTGGTGTGAAAGAATCGCAGGTTCTTTTCCACAGCGACGTGCACTGGAAAAGTCCCCCTGTTCACGACCGCACCGATGGACTCTAGGGACCTGCCAGTGTGAACGATCAATGCTCTAGAAGCGCGCGTCAGATGGTAATCAACATCCAATCGCTCAAGCGCATCTTTAACGCTCAAGTCCAATCCTCGGCTCGCCGCTCCGTCAATCAGCCTAGAGAGGTGGATCGTCTCTCCGCTTGGTCTTTCGTTCAAGATGGTAACGACATGAGCTAACGCGTCGGTCCCCTTAAATGAATTTCGCGGGAGCTTCAGAACACTCAGAACGCGGTAGTTTGCAAGAAGGCCTTCACGAAACCAGCGGTAGCGGTCTGCCGAGATCAAACTATCTGGCAGAATGATGCCTAGCGTCCCGCCCACCGCGAGGATTCGCATGTTCTGGGCCAGAAACAACGCCGGAGCCTCTATGTCCCGGGCGACACTTGGAAGATAGTCGAACCCAGCATCTCTCAAGATTTCCACGTAGTCCCGACGCCAGCGCGGAAGAATGAATGGTGGATTGCAAACTCCGGCATCGGGCGACGCGCCCTTTTTGCGTATCCTCTCCGGAAGATCGAGGTTGAGTGCGCTCGTCCGTATGTGCGTGTGATTCGCGCCACGCAGCGCGCCGGTCACGGCGGCGCGCGCGCTCGCATCAACGTCAACCGTCAAGAATTTAGAGTTTTTCCATCGCGCCGCTGCGGCGACCGAAAGCGTTCCGGCCCCAGCACCGAGGTCGACAACATGATCTGGAGAGACGATGTCCATGCCGTCAACTAGGATGCGGCTCACCACCTGAGCCGTGTAATACCGACCAAGCCTGTCCGAGCCAGAACGACGCAGTGGTGAAGCGGTGACCAACATCGCGTAGAAGCCCCTGCGGCGCGGTGAATATCCGTCATCATCATATCGATTTACATCAACAATGGGAACAGTTAACCCCCCGAAAAATAACCGATTTCCTTGTCAGCCAACGCCTAGACCGAAGCCAATGAATTCTGTCAGTTTCGCCTCAAGCGCAGCGCGTTACCCACCACAGACACCGAGCTCAGGCTCATCGCCAGAGCCGCCACCATCGGCGATAGGGTGATACCAAGCAACGGATACAGCGCACCTGCTGCCAGTGGCACACCCACGGCGTTGTAGATAAACGCGAAGAACAGGTTTTGCCGGATGTTCTTCACCGTGGCGGCTGACAGCGCACGTGCCCGTGCAATGCCGGCAAGATCGCCCTTCAGCAAGGTGACCGACGCGCTCTCGATGGCGATGTCGCTACCGTTGCCCATGCCGATGCCGATATCGGCCTTCGCCAGTGCGGGCGCGTCATTCACGCCATCCCCCGCCATGGCGACCTTGCGCCCCTCGGCTTTCAGTTGCGCCACGATGTTCGCCTTGTCCTGCGGCGAGGCGCCCGCATGCACGTCGTCGATGGGCAGTGTGGAGGCCACGGCCTTGGCGGTCACCGCGTTGTCGCCCGTGAGCATCACCAGGTGGATATCTGCCTCGTGCAAGGCATCCAGCGCGGGCTTCGTCGATGCCTTTACCGTGTCGGCGAGCGACAACACCGCGGCCAGCCGGCCGTCAATCGCCACATACATCGCCGTGGCACCCTTCGCCCGCCACTTCTCGGCCGTATCCCTGCCGGCGGCGGCATCGATGCGCTCGTCTTCCATCAAGCGCCCATTGCCTACAGCGACGTCGTGGCCATCCACACGCCCGGCGACACCACGCCCGACCATCACGCGAAAGCCGGACACCTTCGGGATCGCGATGCCCTCGCCTTCCGCTGCCGCCACGATCGCGGCGGCGAGCGGATGTTCACTGGGCCGTTCCACGGCCGCGGCATACGCGAGCACCTCGGCGCGCTCACGGCTGAAGGTGCGCACATCCGCCAGGATAGGCTTGCCCTCGGTGAGCGTGCCGGTCTTGTCGAACACCAGGGTATCGATATCACGCAGCGTCTCGATCGCCGCCGCATCGCGGAACAACACGCCAGCCTGCGCGCCGCGGCCGCTGGCCACCATGATCGACATGGGTGTGGCCAGGCCCAGCGCACACGGGCACGCGATGATCAGCACCGAGACAGCGGCGACCAGCGCATGCGCCAGTACTGGCTGCGGTCCGAACAGCCACCACCCAGCGAAAGCGAGCACGGCGACCAACACCACCGCGGGAACGAACCAGGCGGCCACCTTGTCGGCGATACGCTGGGAGGGCGCACGCGAACGCTGCGCCTCGGCCACCATCATCACGATGCGCGACAGCACGGTATCGGCACCGACGTGGTCGACGCGCATGGTCAGTGCGCCGTGCTGGTTCTGGGTACCGCCAGTGAGCTTGTCGTGCGCACGCTTAGCCACGGGGTTGGCTTCGCCCGTGAGCATCGCTTCATCGACATGGCTCTCGCCATCGAGCACCGTGCCATCGGCCGGCACCTTTTCACCCGGGCGTACGCGCAGGTGGTCGCCCACGTGCAGATGCTCGAGCGGCACATCGGCTTCCTGCCCGTCCGCACCGATGCGGCGCGCGGTTTTCGGGACCAGGCCAAGCAGGCCGCGCAGCGCAGCGCCCGTGCGGCGGCGTGCGCGTAGCTCGAGGAAGTCGCCGAGGGTAACCAAGGTGACGATGACTGCGGCCGATTCGAAATACACATCGACGTGACCATGCATGTCATGCATGGATAGCGGGAAGACATCAGGAACCAGCAGCGCGATGACGCTGTATACCCACGCCACGCCCGTGCCCAATGCGATCAGGGTGTACATGTTCGGCGACCAGGGCTTCAGCGAACGCCAGCCACGCGCGAAGAATGGCGCCCCGCCCCACAGTACAACTGCCGTCGCCAGCAACGCCTCGCCCCAACGGGCGACCGCATCCCACGGCGACGGCCACATCCAGCCGAACAGATGCGGCCCCATGGCGACCACGAACACTGGAAGGGTCAGGGCCAGCAGCAGCCCGAAGCGGCGCGCCATCAACTGTACTTCGCCATCGTCGTCATCCAGCGACGGCATGGCCGGTTCCAGCGCCATGCCGCACTTGGGGCACGAGCCAGGGCCCTCCTGACGGATGTCCGGATGCATCGGGCAGGTGTAGATCGTGCCCGCCGGCATCGACGCCTCGGGCTCCTTCGGGCCAAGGTACTTCGCCGGGTCGGCCATGAACTTCGTGCGGCAGCCAGCGCCGCAGAAGTGATACTCATGCCCCTCGTGGGTGTGGTGGTGCGGTGTCTTCGCCGGATCCACCGTCATGCCGCAGACAGGGTCGATCACCGCCACCGCCTCGGGAGCAGCGCCGTGGGAGCAGCATGAATGGCTCATGCGGCGGGCTCCGCCAGGGCCTTAAGGATCGGGCAATCTTCCGGGGAGCCGTGACCGGGGCAAGCATCCACGAGTTCGGCCAGGCCATCGCGCACCCGCTGTAGTTCGACGATGCGATCGTCGATCGCCTTCAGCCGGGCCGCGGCGCGCTCACGCACACCCTCCACCCCGCCGTGGCGGTCCGCGGAGAGGGCCAGCAGTTCACGAATCTCATCCAGGGTGAAACCCAGGTCCTTGGCCCGGCGGATAAACCGCAGCCGGGAAACTGCCGAGGCGTCGTACTCACGGTACCCCGAGGGCCGGCGCCGCGGCTCGGGCAGCAGCCCTTCCCGCTCATAGAACCGGATCGTATCGATGGCCACCCCCGCGCTCTGCGCGATGCGGCCGATGGTGAGGGAGGGTTGGGTAGTCATGGCTTAAGTCTAGAGCCTTGAGTTAGCTCTAGAGTCAAGCACCCATCACTTCACGCCGTTCGGGGCGTCTTGGGCGCAGTCGGCACCTGTAGCAACAGCTCCGAAGCAGCGCCTCCATCCATATCGACCACGACGCGATTCCGCCCCATATGCTTGGCCCGGTACAGTGCCGCGTCGGCGGCGCGGCACAGGCGCGGCAAGTCATAACCGGCGACATCCGTGCAGGCCACGCCCACGCTAGCCTCGACGGTAATCACCGCGCTATCGGCCATGAGCGGCGCAGCGGCCATCGCGGCGCGAATTCGCTCTGCGACCACACTCCCCTGCAGCCGTGGCGTATCCACCAGAAGCATGCCGAACTCCTCGCCGCCCAGGCGACCAAAAAGATCGTCTTTGCGTAGCTGGGCCTTGCAAATCGCGACCGCATGCTTGAGGACAAGATCGCCCACCGCATGGCCGTGCGTGTCGTTGACCTGCTTGAAGTAATCCAGGTCAAGGAAGACCAGACACCCCGCGCCTGCCCGCCTCGCCATCACGCCAAGCACGCGCTCGGACTCACTCATGAAGTGCTGGTGATGGAATATGCCGGTCAATCCGTCACAGGACGAGAGCCACTTGAAGCGCAGTTGCGACCGCTTGATACGCAACATCCAGAACACGATCGAGAGTAGGACCAGCGATAGCACCACGATATACAGCCTACTGGTCTCGACAGCCTTCGCATCGAGCGCCTGCTGCAACTTCAGGATGTGGTTCTCCTTGCTCAACCCCTCTGTCTCGAGTTTCTCCGCGCGAAAGTGTTCGCGAGCTGCCTCGTAGGCGGCATTTCGAACGTTCGCATCGCGCAGATAGCCCTGGTCCTGGATAACGTATTTTTCGTAATACGCCAGCGCGCTGGCCGTGTTTCCTTGCGCCTTTTCGATCGAGTACAGGATTCGATACGCGAAACGCATGGCCTCGTTCATGTCCCCCGGGTGAGACATGCTGACGGCATCCAGCGCGGCGCGGCGCGCTTCAGCCGTATTGCCCATCTGCTCGTAGATGCGTGCACGCTGCGAAATCGCGTCGATCAGGTGGCGAAAGTACTGGCTCGCCCGGATGCCCGGCATGATGCGGTGGTTTGTTGCCAGCGCATCGGCGAGCTTATGCTCGTCCAGCAGGCGATCGATGAGGATCAACGACATGGTGTTGGCGAAGATCGGCTGGTTGTCCGTAGTGCAGGTGGCTATCGTCTTGAGCAGATCGGGGCTACGGGACGTTAGCTGCCGGGCACCCTCGAGCGCCGTGACCTTCTGGACCATCGCCTGGCAAGCCGACTGGCCCGCCGGCGTTGCCTCGAGCATCTGCTCGGCGTACTTCAAGCCCTGCTCGGGCTGGCCGGCGAAGGTGAGCATCTGCGAAAGGTTGGCGAGCAACACGTAGCGCGGGTATGGATCCGTTATCTCACGCAACATATCCGCCGCCCGCGTAGCCACCGCATAGGCTTCGGCGTACTTGCCTTGTTCGCTGAGGTTGTTCATCAACAAGGACGTTGCCCGGATGCCCAGGGCATCATCGCCCGCTTCGGCAATGACCTTCCTGAAAGCCCCCTCCGCTTCCGGATACTTCCCCTCGTAGTTCGCCTCCCACCCATCCAGGAAGCGAAGAAAGCGCCGGTCGGCAGGTGTCATGCCCGCTTCGACATGGCGGAGTTGCGCCAGCGAATCGATAAAGTGCGTGTGATCCGACGTGCGCATGCCGTCGGTCTTTTCGAGCCGCTCGCTGATTGTGGGCCCGCGTTCGGGCGCTGATGCGTGGCCGAGGGGCGCCACGGCTCCAAGGGCGACTCCGATCAGGAGTGCCCAGGAGCGCACGCGCCCAAGGCGGCCAGGGGCCATATCAGGCGGCGTCAGGCTGGCGGCGTGTCGGCGCCGTCGTCAGGACGCTGGGCAGGTTTGTCGTCCTTCCCGTGATCGTGATCGTGATCGGGGTGATGATGGTGGTGGTCGTCATGGCCATCGCCCTCGTGCCCACCCGTCTGGCTTGTATGCTCAACATGCATATGCTCGAGGCCCAACTCCTTCGTCAGCGTAGTGCTATCGCCGCCGCTGGCGAGTTCGCGCAACCCTGCCGAGGCGTTTGCCGCCAGCAGGACCTTCGCCAATTCCTCACGAGACGCGTGCCGCAATGTCGCATCGCGGCCGATCGCTTCCAGTAGTTCTACCGTGTCACGCATGTTGTTCCCCTGGTTTGTATGGCTTGGAAGCACTACCGCACCGTGCTGTAACGGCAGGGACACCCTGATCTTTAGCTGCCTATGCGGGAGTGGCTGAACCGGCGCCTGCACCATGGATCGCATCGAGCGCATCGAGCCTTGCGCGCATCCTCGCGTTGGGCTTCAGCGCATGGAGAGGAGGCAGCACGAGCGTTTCGTGGCCAGTGAACTCGGCGCGCGGGAGATCGCGGAGCACCATGCGCTGGATATAAGGCCCATCGATCGGAAGCGTGGGCGCGCGATAGACAATCACCTCATGGTCGGACGGATAGTCCTCACAAAGACGCTCGGTGAGGAGCTCCCTGTAGGCGTCAGGCGTGAGGAACCTGCCTAGCGAGCGATCGCCGACGACGCCCAACTGCCAGAGGATGACCTGGCTGGTCGTATCTAGTTGGCGTTCGAAGAACAACGGCTGGCTAGCTTCGAGGTGCTGGCAACCTACGCGCCCCGGATCAATGCCCAGATCGGCGTACAGGCAATCTTCCGCAGAGATACCGGGCTCCATGTGGGCGCGATAGCCTTCGGCGCGCGCGACCTCGATCACCTTGTGCGGCGACCAGGCGAAAATGCCTGGATGGCCGTAGAACACGGCACAGACCCGCTTATTGGCACGAACCTCGGTCATCATCAGCTCGACCCATTCGCGGTAGGTCTTCATACGCGATTTGCCGGGCCGGTAGTAGGGTTGCAGGCTACGGACCTCCGCGTTCAGACGGCGCAACCAAAGCTCGACCAGATGATCGGACAGTGCGGCAAACACGACATCCGCGGTCTCGATGTGACTGCGCGCGAGCGGCGTCAGATGGGAGCCAAGGGTTATACCCATACCGACACAGGCAATACTGCCCTGGCGGCTGTCATCAGGGTTCACGGCAAGTACGGTCATGGCGAGGTCACGGGCAGGAAGTAAATGGCCGGCGTAGGCGCCCGCGCCCCGGGTTTATTGAGAACCCGAAGAATGACGATGCGCGCTCCCCCCGGGGAACTGCTGGCCATAATGCAACACAACCCACATTCCCGGCAGCAGAAATCCGTGATACCCGCCGAATTCGCGCATGCCCGTTAGCCAGGACCCGCGTTCGGCCCAGTCGATCTGGCCGACTTGCTAGCCACGGCGTAGGCAGGCACATGGCCGCCAAGGAAGGCGGCATCGCGCCAAGACATTTGAGGCCATGCCGCTGACGATGCCCGCATGACTGATGAGCGAGCCATCCGCCGCGCCATCGATGCGCACTGGGCCGCCTCCGCTGCCGGCGACCAGACCGCGGAGCATGCGATCTACCACGACGATGCCGTGTGCGAGTACCCGCAGTCGGGCGAGGTCATCCGCGGCAGGGGAAACCTGCAAGCCCTGCGCAGCCATCACCCCGGCAAGCCGTCGGGCTTTCAGGTACGCCGCATCACGGGCAGCGGCGCCCTGTGGGTCACCGAATACATGATCAGCTACGAAGGCAAGCTCGCCTTCACGGTGAGCATCATGGAATTCGTGGGCGACAAGGTCGCCCACGAAAGCCAGTACTTCGCCGACCCATTCGACGCCCCCGCGTGGCGGGCGCCGTGGGTCGAGACATCCCGCAGCCTGCGCTGAGGGCTACCCGCCGCCACCCGCCGGGGCAGCCGCCGCTGCCGCCTGCGCGCCTTGTGCGGGGGCGCACTCCAGCCGCTTCACCGGTACGGACATCAGCGTGCCACGCAACGAACGCAGCAACACCCGATCGCATTGCTCGGCGATGGGCTGGCCCCGCTCCATGCGTTCCTCGCTGCCTTCCTGGTAGCGCACCGTTCGAAATGGCGCCTCGGTCACGGGAGCCATGGCATCCGCAAACGCAATATCCAGCGATTCGGCCAGCAAATGGGCGCTCCGATCCTTCAGTTGCGCACCATCGTCCGCCGTCCAGCGAGCAAGCGGATCCGGCTCCACCTGGGCATCGGCAATCACCCGAACGGTGTTGATGTAGCTTGTCCGTTTCGTTTCACCCGGCGCATAGATCGCGATCGTGTTGTCCAGCACGAGCGTGGTCTGGTCCTGGGTGATCGAGTACACCGGGTTGACCAGCACCACCCAGGTATCGGGATGGGGCGCGCCACGTGGCAGCACCGGCAATTGGGTGCCAGTGAGGGCCCAGGGCTTGCTTCGCTCGGCAAGGTCGGCATAGCCAAACGTATTGATCACGCCACTAAAGGGCTCGAGTACCTGATCGGCCTCCTTTTCGATCTTCGTCTTCTGCGCCTCGCGGCTGCCCTTGGCGATCGCCGCGTGGGTGAGCACCGCCACGAGCAACCCGGCGGGGTTGGGCGCGGGGTACATCATGTTCATCGGCCCGATGCCCGCCTTGTCGAAGTTCACCACGCCACGAAATGCCACCCATGGCGCAGCGGGCAGTTCCATGGCCCAGTGGAAAGTGGCGGGATCGGGCAGTTTCGCTGGCGGAGCGACCGGCGCGGCGAAGGCCAGGAAGGCCATCGCCGCTGCAGCCCGGGGTCGGGGCGTACGCATACCGGACATCAGCCGCTGAACGGCTTCAGGAAGCTGTCCTTACCCATCTCCAGCGCCTGGAAATAGGCGTTGGTGAGGCCCGGGAACTTCGGCGGCTCGTCCCACTTGCCTTCGGCACTGACGCGGATGTTCACCGGCGCGTACCACTCATACGCGTTGGTCTTGAGGTTCACCTCGTAACCCAGGCCGGTCACGGCGCCCTTGGGATCGCTGGCAGGAATGTAGGACGAGTACATGCGTTCGAAGCCGACCTGGGAAATATCAATCACGACCAGGTGATCGATGTTGTACTGGCGACCCAGCGACGAGAAGTCCTTCTTCGCGATGTCAGGCCCCTTCCCCTGCGCGTTGGGAAGCTTGCCGACGTTGATGTCCTGCTCGATAACGACAACGTCCATGCCCTTCTTGCGCAGCAACTCGGCAACCTGCTGCTTGAGCTTCGGCAGGTCCTCCTGGGGCAACGTATGGGTGTAGCTGGTGAGCGTGGAATTCGCCACAGCGGCGGCAGCCAGGCACAGCAGGCAGCCGGCGCCCGGCAGCGAGGTATCAACCTTGGGCAATGCAGTCATCGCCACGCCCACTTTTTGCGGCTGGGCGGTAACAGCGGGTGCGGTGAAAGCAATGGGGCGCTGCGGCTTACCGGCACAGCCGGTCAGCAGGATAGTGCCGGCGAGGAGCGCGGTGCCAAGAAGCTTGTTCATCTGGTGGTCCCCCTGTAAACGGTTGAACCAGCCGGACCTACCGGGCCCGGCGTGGCGCAGCCGCCGGGACACGCGTGCGCGCATCCCGTCGCGGCGCACTCCCCCCGGGTGCGGCGACCAGCCAGTCGTATTCAATGTCCCCTGTAACGCAACGACCCCGCATGAGCGGGGCCGGTCGTATTTTTCCACGAGCCCTGGCCGGCCGTCTGTAGTCCTTCGCCTACAACGGTCGCGCTATGCCAGTCAGAGTTTCAATTCGGTACTGACATTCTTTTTGGCGAGATCGACCATCGTGCCCTGCGGGCACTGCAGGTTCTGTTCCGTGCACCATTGATCGCGCCACTTCAGCGCCTGGCTGGCCGACGTACCCCAGAAGCTTCTCGGCTCGCCGGTGGAGGTGCGGAATAGCACCAGGTACTGGTCAACGCCGTTGTCGCCATCCTTGGGGGTCGCCTCACATTTAGCGCCACTGCGTTTTTCGCAAAGCGCGATGGCGGCGGCCTGGGCGGCCGCTACCGAGGGCTGGCCAGAGACGAATGCACGCTTGCCCCATGCCTTCTCCGCCTGATCGTCGATCGGCCGGGCCATGGAGACGAAGCCACGCAATGGTGCCTTCGAGACGCTGACCTCAAGCGTGCCGACCGCTGGCGGACGGACGTCAAAGGTGTCGACGACGCGGCACGCGTCACCTTTCGGGCAGTTGTTCTGGATGCCTTTGTCCAGGGCATCCAGCGTCGGTGCGTTGAACCAGAAGACACTGCCCTTGTCGTTAACCATGCGGGCCATGTAGCCGCCACCGGCGCTCACGCGAACCTGGCATTCAAGATGGCTGGCTTCCTGGCACGCAGCCATCGCGGCATCTTCTGCGGCTTTGATGCCGCCCTGCCCCGTGGCGATCCAGGCTGTATCGTCGAGCGGCTCCGGGGCCTTGGTCTTCGGCCGGGCGATAGCGCCCCACGGCCTGCGCGGAAGAGGCGCTCGCGGCCCCTCCACGACGCCGCCGCCCCAGGCGTTCGACAACGTTTCGACCTTGTGGCAACCCGAGGAATATTTCTGGCATTCCTCACGCGCAGCAAACCACGCCTTGAAGAAGTTTTGCCCACCTTTGGCGAAGATGTTTCCGGCGGCGTCTTCCACCACCACGATGTTGGCGTTGTTCGACCACGAATCCATGACGCCACAGCCATCACTGCCCATCGCCTGCCTGCACGCATCGAGGGCTGCGTTCTCTGCCGCCGGGTTGCTGCCGAACCCGTGGGCGAACCAGTATTTATCTGTGTCGGGATGACTGACGACCGACATGAATACATCGGGCAACGGTGCGGGCGGGGCCGCCGAGTCGGCGTATCCGCCGTTCGCTGGCGCGCAGATCGGCGTCTGGGCGATGCCATTGCTGGCCGGGACGATCCCAACCACCACTTCGCCCGGCCCGGGACCGGCGCACGGGTGTTGCTGGGCGCGGGCGCCGAGGCTGGCAAAAAAGAGAGGTGCGGCACACAGGAGCGCCAGCATCCTGCCAGTACGTAAAGTCATTTCCTTATTCCCCATGGTGACGCCGCCGCGAAGCGGCCGGGCCGAGTCTAGCCGTACGCCAGGTGCCTGTCAGCCGCAAAAACGGCGGCTACGTCACAGTTGCGACCTTCGCCAAGTGGGGGCAAAGACGTGCCGAACCTCGTTACCAGCGGAGGAACCGCGGCCCCGCGAGCGCGCCCAGCCCACCGGCGATGAGCATCCCCAGCAGGTACCACAGCGACCAGAACGGCGGGGCCATTTCCGGGCAATGCAGGCAATAGGCAATCGCTGCCATCGCCCCCGCCAGCAGGCCCGCCGCGGCGCCCGCCAGGCGAAGACGCACCGGCGCCATGCCACGCACAGCCCAGAACACGGCGACGATCGATGGCAACGAGAGCACCGCTATGAGCGTGGAGCAAACCTTCCACGTGTGCCCTAGCATGAGCGCCCCCCGTGCATCGGGCGCCACCTCCGCCAGGACCACGCCGGCAAGCGCCCAAGCGATCGCGATGGGAAGGGCGAGCGAGACCCATGCGCCGCCACCCACGCGTGCACCCGGCCGCGCCAACCGCGTGGTCAGGTGGAGCGCGGCGAGTGCCACCGCCACCGGGAACGCAAGGCGCACCCAGAACATCGGCTGGTGGATGACCTGCGCCAGATCGGGGCGCAACCCCAGCAGGCCCGCCATGAGCGCTGACGACGCCAGCAGCCCGGCGATGACACCCACGGCAAAACGCGGGCCTCCCGCCTGGCTGCCCGGCGGCGGCGAGGATTCGCGGGCCAGGAAATCGATGAAGTCGTCGGTCTTCATACGCCACCCCGGATGCGGGCCGCCAACGCCTTCAGGCCACGGTGGATACCCACCTTCACCGCTGACTCCGACAGGCCGCTGCAGCGAGCGGCTTCGGTAATGGAAAGGCCTTGCAGTTTGACCAGCTCGATAGGCACGCGGTGGCGGTCCGGTAACGTTCCGAGCAATTGTCCCACGTCGCGCCGCGCATCGGCCGGCTCCGCATCGGAGGCGACGAACAGGTCATCGTCGCCGATCGGGTCATGGAGTGCCTCGCGGCGCGCGTGTGCCCGGAAGAAATCCATGAGTTTGTAGCGCGTGATCGCATGCACCCAGGCCGTCACCGGTTCACCGGCACGGTAGGTGTGCCGCGCGTTATGGATGGCAAGAAGGGTTTCCTGGAGGATGTCCTCGACGTCTTCCAGCGCACGCGGCAAGCGACGCCGCAGGTAGGCGCGGAGATGGCAGGCCAGGGCCTCCAGGAACTGGCGATACGAGGCCGCATCGCCCCCAAGGCCGAGGACGAAGCAATGCCTTAGTTCCAGCTCGATCGCGGACGGCCCCTCGGGCGCGTGCTCGCGTACTGCCTCGCTCGTCATCGCCACCCTTTCGCTTCGGTTCCGTTCGCCGCGTCCCGACGTGGCCCGCAGTGTAATCCACGCCCAGGCAACGCCAGGCGGGCGACTTAAAGGCACGAAGTAAGGTACGGCATCCATGGCTTTTAGTTCGCCATAGGTTGGCACCTGGTTACAGGGCGCGTGAAACATTTTTTTTGGCCCATGTGTAACCGGGCCCGGCCACGCCGCGAACTCCTCCATGAAGCCGGCCAACGGGCCCGGCATGACTGGAGCAAACCCATGACCCCTCGTTACGTCGCCTCGTTCGCCTTCTCGGTCGCCGCCCTGGTTGCCGGCGTCGCTCACGCGGATGACCAGAAAGACGCGAAGAAACCCGCCGTGGAGAAGTGCTGGGGCGTGGCCAAGGCCGGCCAGAACGATTGCGCCGCCGGCCCGGGTACCACCTGCGCGGGTACCGCCAAAGCCGATTACCAGAAGAACGCATGGAAGAACGTGCCGGCCGGTACGTGCACGGCCATCAAGACGCCGAAGGGTAACGGCTCGCTGACGAAGATCGGCTGACCGGCAGGCTCCATGTCACTGGCTTCCTTCCAGCGCGAATTCCATGCCGAGCTGCGGCGCGAGGTGCCCACCACGCGCCTCGGCCAGCAGCCTGGCATGGCGGTGCACAGGAGCACCATGCTGCGTGCCGCCATCGATGCGCTCGAGGCCAACTTCCCCGCGGTGGCCTGCCTTATGGGGCAGGCGTGGTTTCGTTCCGCCGCGGCGGCTTTTTTTGCGGAGCACCCAGCATGTGATGCGCGGCTGCTCGCCTATGGCGCGGGCTTCCCTGAGTTCCTTGCCTCGGCACCAGCGGCCGTTGACCTGCCGTACCTCGCG
>Ga0157369_10003649_pt1 | contig 18261 bp, 15 predicted proteins | sample C25metaG_FD_113461 | JGI IMG/M metagenome (GOLD analysis project Ga0157369, IMG submission 113461) | Corn rhizosphere microbial communities from Kellogg Biological Station, Michigan, USA - C2-5 metaG | ecosystem: Host-associated > Plants > Roots > Rhizosphere > Soil | place: USA: Michigan... | reverse complement strand
GGCATCCTGGCCGACCACGCGTTCGCGCAGCCGCTCTTCCATATGAACGAGCTTCTTTACCTCACCTTCGAGCATTTTTGAAACTGGAATTCCTGTCCACTTGCTGACGATCTTTGCGATGTCTTCTTCATCCACTTCTTCCTTCAGCATGCGAGTTGCGCTGGAACTGCCATCCTGCAATGCGTTCAGTTCGCGCAGTTCCGCTTCAGCCTTGGGCAATTCGCCGTACTGGATTTGGGCAGCACGATCGAGCTGGCCCTTACGGGTGTTTTCTTCGGCTTCGAAACGCAGAGCCTCGATCTTCTGCTTCAGCTCGCTAATGCGGGTAATTGCATCGCGTTCCTTGGTCCAGCGCGCGCGAAGAGCAGTGGATTGCTCCTGGATTGTGGCGAGTTCGCGATCCACCTGCTCCAGTCGCTGCTGGCTGTTCTGGTCGGTCTCGCGCTTCAATGCAGCGCGTTCGATTTCGAGCGAGGTCGCTTGCCGCTCCAATTGATCAATCTCAGTCGGAACGGAGCCGATCTGGATGGCCAGTGAAGCCGCCGCTTCGTCTACCAGGTCAATCGCTTTGTCCGGCAGGAACCGGTCGCTGATGTAGCGGTGCGACAAAGTAGCCGCCGCAACGATGGCAGAGTCCTTGATGCGTACCTTGTGGTGCGATTCATAGCGATCCTTCAAGCCGCGGAGGATTGCAATGGTGTCTTCGACATTCGGCTCGCCGACGTAGACGATCTGGAAGCGCCGCTCCAGCGCAGCGTCCTTCTCGATGTATTTGCGGTATTCGTTGAGCGTGGTTGCGCCGATGGCCCGCAGTTCTCCCCTAGCCAGGGCCGGCTTCAGCATATTGCTGGCGTCGATTGCGCCTTCGGCAGCGCCTGCGCCGACCAGCGTGTGCAATTCGTCGATGAAGAGGACGATTTGGCCGTTGGACTCTTCGATTTCTTTCAGAACGGCTTTGAGCCGGTCCTCGAACTCACCGCGATACTTCGCTCCGGCGAGCATTGATCCCAGATCGAGCGAGATTACACGCTTGTCGCGAAGACTCTCCGGCACATCTCCGGAAACGATGCGGCGGGCAAGCCCTTCAACGATGGCGGTCTTGCCTACGCCGGGTTCGCCGATCAGCACGGGGTTGTTCTTTGTCCGGCGACTGAGCACCTGGACCACACGCCGGATCTCCTCGTCGCGCCCGATTACGGGGTCGAGTTTGCCACGCCGCGCAAGGTCGGTCAGGTTCTTTGCATATTTATCGAGCGCCTGAAATTTGCCCTCGGGATTCTGGTCAGTGACGCGCTGCGATCCGCGCACGGCGGTGAGGGCCTGCAGAATCGCTTCATGGGTTGCGCCGACTGCGACCAGTGCGTCCCGTGAGGCGTCGCCCTTCTGGTGTGCGATACCCAGCAACAGGTGCTCTGTCGAGATGTATTCGTCCTTGAAGTTCGAAGCTTCCTTGAATGCTTGATCAAGAGCCTTGGTCAAGGTGGTGCTGGGGCCGGGCTGAGCCGACCCGCCCTGAACGCGCGGCAACTTCTCCTCAATCTGATTCAGGTTGCTCTCAAGCCGTTCGGTGGGAACACCGATTTTCTCAAGCACGGCGGGGATTACACCTTCCCGGTCCGCAATGAGAGCCAGCAGCAGGTGGACAGGCTGAATCTCGGGATTTCCGTACTCCGCCGCGCGTCCTTGCGCCTGTTGCATTGCTTCCTGCGATTTAACTGTCAGTTTTTCCCAACGAATGGCCATTGTTAAGCTCCGAGTGATCAGTGCTCAGGGAACAGTGATCAGTTTTGGTCGGTCCAGATGCTCGGGACCGATATTAATTAAAGATGTGAATCGAAACGATTGTGACGCATCGCTCTCGGCCAAATAAAAGTGGCCAGCGCCAATCACGGAAGGCAGATCGAGCGCTGCTCCGTGACTGAGCACTGACCACTGATCTCTTAGAACTGCTTTCGCTTACCGTGCGCCTACCAGTTCGCGCTCTTGCTCCTGGTTCTTATTCTCGAATTTGCTTTGCTGGCCGAAGTTCACCTTGATTTGCTTCGGCTGAGCTTCGGGCCGCTTGTTCAACTCCAGCTTGAGAATGCCGGCGTTGTAGCTGGCATTGACGTTCTCGGTGTCCACAGTCGACGGCAGGGTAAACGAGCGATAGAAGGTGCCGTAGCGACGTTCGATTCGGTGGAAGTTTTCTTCCTTTTCGTCCTTCTCGAATTTGCGCTCACCCTTGACGGTCAAGGTGTTGTTCTCGACGCGGATATCCAGATCCTTCTCTTCCATGCCGGGAACTTCGAGCTTCAACACTACCTTCTTAGGGTCTTCATAGATATCGACGGCCGGCACAAAGCTGGCGGTGGTCAGGGGGCTCTCGTTTTCGTTCATTTCGCGGAAAAGCGAGTTCATCCGGTTCTGAAGAGCGACGACTTCACGGAAAGGATCCCAACGACTGATTGCCATGTTTTGATTCCTCCAACTGATTTCGGGATTGTGGGCTGGGGTGTGATCGCCCAACCGCTCACTCAATCTGATGACACTATAGCACAAATGATTCATAAAATATGAGCGTAAATTACTCATATTCTAAAATCCTGTAAATGCTTGTTTTTTTAGTTGTTTGGCTTCAGGAATCTATCCAGAAGAGAAAAGGTACGGGAGATTTCCACTGAATTTCCTCTTCGAATTTTCTCCCCTGAGCGGGCCGAGGCCTGGTTACATGGATGAGCTGGGCTTTCAAACCGTGGTCTCTTTGTGGGGAATTCGTGCTTGGGACACGGGGCTGGGCGAACGGGAGTTGACAGCTTTTGAGGCGCAAACCGCGTCGAGATCCTCCGAAGCTGACCCATAGAATCAGAGAAGATGATCGCGGTCGCGCGGATACCTTCCTACATCGATTGGCACTGGGTGTGGCTGACCATCGCTGCATTCGTGGGCGGGCTGCTGAATGCGGTCGCAGGTGGAGGGTCGTTTCTGCTTTTTCCAGCCATTCTGGGCATGAAGGTACTTCCAATCCAGGCGAATGCTACGAATACGGTTGCGCTGTGGCCGGGACAGTTGACGTCGATCGCGGCATACCGGGAGGACGTTCGCAGGAACGTGCGGGTTGCGATCCCGATGGCGTTGGCTGGCTTGATTGGCGGGACGGCTGGGGCGATTGTGCTTTTGAACACGCCGCAGATGACGTTTCTGCATCTGGTGCCGTGGTTGCTGCTGGTGGCGGCGATCATTTTTGCGCTGAGCGGACCGGTCTCGCGGTGGCTAGAGCATAGGAAGTTCGTGCGCAGCCATACGCCCGGAGTTGAGGTTCACAAGCCGCGGATGGTTGCGGTTTTTGTGACTACGGCTGCGGTCTGTTTTTACATCGGCTATTTCGGGGCGGGTGCGGGATTCCTGATCATCACGCTGTTGTCGCTCTTTGGCTATCAGGACCTGAACGAGATCAATGCCTTGAAGGTGGTTTCAACCAGCATGGCCAATGGAATTGCCTTTGTACTGTTCGTTCTCAACGGGCAGGTGGTCTGGCGGTATTGCCTGGTGGCGATGGTGACCTGTGCGATCGGCGGATATACCTCAGCCAGTTTGGCGCGGCGGATTCCTCAATCGATGCTTCGCGCCATTGTCGTGTTGATCGGACTGGGAATGGCAGGGTGGTTCTTTTGGAGAAACAACGCGTGATTCAAAGTTCGTGTTCTTAGTTCATCTGAGGGCCGACTGGGGTTTTGCCGGAGACGGACGCGGGCAGTGCCTCACCAATTCTCGGTTGCGAGAAACGAACTAGAATGGAGCTATGAGTCACGAGGGTATTCGCTTCGTCAGCAAGGAAGAACAGGGCCGCGAGAATGTGGAGGATCGGCCGCTTCCGCGGATCGCCGTCACGCCAGACAAGGTCCGGGTAAAGATCACGGAGGGCACCGGTCTGGAGATTGACTGGCAGGACGGGCACCGGAGCGCGTGGAGCTTCGCCTGGCTGCGGGATGCCTGTCCCTGCGCGACGTGCGTCGACGAGCGGAAGGCACAGGGCCGCAAGGCCGGACAGCCAAAAGCCAAGGCTGCTGCTGTGCTTCCGATGTACACACCGCCTGCGAAGCCAGCCAGTGCGCATGGTGTTGGGCGGTATGCACTTCAATTCAACTGGCAGGATGGGCACTCGAGCGGGATCTACTCGTGGGATTATCTGCGCCGGCACTGCCAGTGCCCGGAGTGCCAGTTTGAGGCAACCGAGAGCACCGGGAATCCCAACTGATCGCAGGCTGCAATAACGCAATCGATAGATATTACATAGAGTTATAGGTTGCCGATGGTAACCGCTGCACACCCGTTTTTTCTCGAAATCTCAATCAAGTGCGTGGTAGAGTTGGTTGCCACAAACCTGCACCAATTCAGCGCCATGGGAGGCTCACGTGACTCTCAAGCAGTTCGTTGCCAAGCAGTTCATTGATGTCATTCAGTGGAATGAGCCGGAAGAGGGCATTCTGGTCTACCGCTACCCCATGCAGGACATGGAAATTCAGAACGGCGGTCAGCTCACGGTCCGCGAATCGCAGATGGCTGCATTCGTGAATGAGGGCAAGATTGCCGACGTCTTCGGGCCAGGACTCCACACCCTCACCACACGGAATCTTCCGGTGCTGACGGATCTGATGAACTGGGACAAAGAATTCGAGTCTCCTTTCAAGTCGGATGTGTACTTCTTCTCGACGCATCTGCAGATCGATCAGAAGTGGGGTACGGGGACGCCAATCACCATTCGCGATGGGGAGTTTGGCGCGGTGCGAATCAGAGGCTACGGCATCTACTCGTATCGCATTGCAGATCCGCGCACGTTCTTTACGCAGGTGAGCGGCACACGCCCTGCGTTCTACGCCGGCGACCTGGACGGTCAATTGCGCAACACAATCGTTGGGCGGATGACGGACATCTTTGCGACGAGCAACATTTCGTTTCTCGATATGGCGGCCAACCAGGCGGCGCTGGGCAAGAAGATCGAAGAAGAGATGAAGCTTGACTTTGCGGCTCTCGGTCTGGAGCTTGCTTCGTTCGTGGTTGAGAACATCTCGCTTCCCGAGGAACTGCAGAAGGTGATGGATCAGCGGATCGGAGTGAGTATGGCTGGAGATCTGGGCAGGTTCACGCAGTTTCAGGCGGCCGAGGCGCTCTCAGCTGCGGCTGCGAACCCGGGTGGCGCGGCGGCGACGGGAGTTGGTCTGGGCGCAGGTGTCGCGATGGGTCAGACGATGATGGCGGCGATGAAGCATACTTCCGAGGAGGAGGAGGATGCGGTCCCTGTAGCTGTTGCCGGGAAGAGGCGGTTTTGTGTCGACTGCGGTCAGGCGATTCCCGATGGCGCTCGTTATTGCCCCTCGTGTGGAAGAGAACAATGAACTGTCCCTCCTGCGGCGCCCCCCTGCGCCTGAATGCGGACGAGGATCACCTCAACTGCGATTACTGCAAGAGCGTCTTCTTTCCTTCGAAGAATGACGAGGGCGTAAGTGTACTTGCAGTGGCTTCGGATGAATTGTGTCCGATTTGCGCAGTGCCGCTGATGCATGCTGCGCTGGCGAAGATACGGATGCGTTACTGTACGAAGTGCCGGGGCATGTTGATCCCGATGGGCGTGTTTATTGCTCTGGTCGAAGAACTCCGGGCTGGTGATCCAGGCACGATGATCGCGGCGACCCCTGACGTGCACGACTTGAAGCGCAGTATCAACTGCCCCCACTGCCACCACCGCATGGACACGCATTTTTACAATGGTCCCGGGAACGTCATCATCGACGATTGCGACAACTGCGAGTTGAACTGGCTGGATCATGGGGAACTGATGCGGATCGTGCGCGCGCCGGATTATTCGAATCACAAAGCTCAAGAGAGCAGGTAGAAGTGGCTTGAGTAGTGCCCGCTCTCTCCGCTGCGGATGCAGGAGGCAGGGACGATCGGTTGCCGAAGCATCTGTTCTATTGGCGTGCAAGAGGCAGACTGCGCTTAGCCGGCGATAAGCGAACAGTGCGTAGTGCTGACTGCAGGCGACAGCCTGGTGGCTACTTTTGTGGTTTGGCGGGTTCCGGTTTCTTCTGCGGCTGGGCCGGTTGGTTTGGCTGCTGGCCGTTTTGAGTAATGTCCTGGCCGTCGTAGATGATCTTGACGGTTGAGCCGAAGCGCTTGTAGTCGGTGTATTTGATGGTGTCGCGGATGTGCACGTCTTCGCTCATGGTGTAGCTGCCGCCCTTGAAGTGCAGCACGCCCTCGCCCTTGGTGTAGACGGGAAACCAGTAGTGCCCGTCGATCTGCTGACGCCAAGTCATGAAAGGTGGGTGAAGATCTTCATTATTCTTACGCGTGTCGTCGGGAACCATGCGGCCGTTGGTGACCACGATTTGCAGATCGTTTGAGTCGACCCAGATGCGGCCGAGGAAGTAACGCTTGTTCTTCTCGATTTGCTTGGGGGCTACGTCGAAAGCGAGGCAGTCGACCTCGTCGACTTTCTGCTTGCCCACGTATTTGACGTTGTATTGGGTGATCTCCTCAGTGGTGAGCACGAAGGGATAACCTTTCTGAATGTCCTGAAGGTCAGAAGGGGACATGGAAACCCGCTGCAGAGTGTTCTCGGGTGCGAAGACGGTCTTTTCCATGCGGCGACCAGTGGGGTCGAAAGTGACGTCGTCGACCTGGTACCACTCTCCGTCGACCTTGTTGTCGTCATCGAGAGTCTGGACACGGGCCAGACGGCGGTAGGTGTAGTGGTTGAGGGCGTCGCGGAACTCGCTTTCCTTGGCGGCGAACTTCTTTATGATTTCGTCGGGCGGGGTGGACGGCTCGGAGAGATCGAGTTTGCCGAATCCTGAATCGAGAGGCATGGGGGTAAAGCTGTCCTTATCCTGCGCGCCCGCTGCTAACGCCATCACTGCGGCCATGCCAAGGCCAAGCCACCAACGGTTTTTCACTTTTTGAACTCCTTCAAGTCCAGACGGCAACGCAGCCCCGCAACAGGACTCTGTCTCTCCTTGTTACCACGTTAGACGTATGGACAGCAGAGCCGGGTGGCCGCAAAATCTCGCATTGGCGAAGCCGGAAGCGTGTGCACGGAAATCACGCTTCGGGGACACCCTCTCAACATCGAGACTCAAAGTCGGCATTTACCGTTCGGGATCAATGGTTTAAGCTCACTGATTACAGTCAGAAGCTGCCCCCGGGAACACCCCAACGGCGCTGCGACCCGCAAGTGATTCACTTGCAAAGGCGCGGACGTCAAAGGAGAGATTCACATTTCCATGCCCGACAGCTACCACCTTCCCGCGTTGGTTCTTACGGTGCTTCTGCTGCCGGCGTTTTGCCAGCTCTATCTACGATTCCGCAACGCGCGCACGCTGCTGTGGCTGTTGGGTTTTCTGTTTGCCTGTATCCGCATGTTGCAGTACTACAAGCTGGGGGATCGGGATTACACGAATCCCGGGCTGCATCCATGGATTGTTGCGACGGGCGAGACTGCAATACTGATCAGCTCGGCGTTCTTCCTGGCGTCGCTTACTCCGTTGCGGTTCCGGATTGGGAATGTCCGAGTTCTTTACGTCGTTCCGTTCATAGTTCCGCTGATTGGTTATGCGTTGCTGTTCTATGGGGTGTATGGCGGGATCACGCCTGGGGGAAACCGCTTCCTGATGTTTCCGGCGCTGGGTGGCCTGTCTTTGTTCGCCGCCTGCGCATGGGCTATTTCGCACCGCGACATTCCGAAGGCAATTCCGCTGCTGCTTTGCGTCATTCTGGGCGCGGCCGGATTATGGATCTGCTTCAGGGTGGGTGGCGGGTGGCCTCTGACGTATGTTGAGTGCGCTACACACCTTACGACGGCATTCCTGGTGTTTTATGCATTCCGGCGATTCTCGGCGGGGACAGTGCTGGCAGCGCTTGGATTCGTTGGCTGGTCGCTGAACATTGGCCAGACACTTCCTTTCTTCCACGTGGGAGAGCCCGGCATCGTAGTGATGCGGATCATTGTGATGTCGAAGGTGGTTGCGGCGATCGGAATGATTCTGATCGCGCTGGAAGATCAGCTTGCCACGAACGAGGCAGGAGAACAGCGGGAGCGACATGCGCGGGAAGAAATGGAGGCGTATACCCGGTTGAATCTTGCGCGTCGGCGAGTGGAGGATTTCGATCACCAGGCGGGCACGGTTTGCCAGTCGATTGTGGCGAACAGCCGGTTCAAGCAGGCGGCGATTATTCTCCTCCAAGGGTCGGGGCGCTATCAGCTTGCCGGGTCGGCGGGGTTTGACGATGCGACCCTGACGGCGCTGGAGGCGCTGGCGCAGCGGATTCCGGTGGCCGATTTTCTCGATCCGGCGCATGTGCCGGTGACGATCGAGCATGCGCAGACGTTTGATCTTGATCTGAGTCCATTTTTTCTTCCGGGAGATGACCTGGCGCGCTTAAAGCTGACCACGGTGCAGGCGATTCCGCTGCGTGGGCGCTCTTCAACCGAGGGAGCCATCTTTCTGGCGGGGCTGGAGAACGTGGACGAGCCAATCTCCGCGGTAGATCTGCTTCCACTGGAGGTACTGGCGTCTCGGTTGCAGTCGCTACGCGGGCAGACGATGATGCTGGAGAAGCTGGTGGATGCGGAGAAGTTTGTGGGTCTGGGGCAGCTGGCCGGGAACGTGACGCGTCAGCTGAACAATCCGCTGACGGTGATTCTGGGCTATGCTTCGCTGCTGGACGAGACCGAGGATTTGAATCCCCAGGCGCACAAGGCCATTGAGGCGATCCTGACAGAGGCGCGGCATATGCGGTTGACGCTGGAGAGCCTGGCGAGGATCTCGCGGCCGCAGGGAGATCAGATTGCGGCAATTTCGGTAACGGAGCTTCTGAGCGACCTGGAGCAGCTGCACCGGTCGGAGTTTGTGCAGAGGTCGATTGATTTTCGGGTGCAGATTGCGCCGGCGCTGCCACGGATCCTGGGAAATGCGCAGCAGGTGAGGCAGGCGGTACTGTATTGCTTGCAGTACGCGATGGATGCGGTGGAGAAGCTGGAGACCGCGCAGGAGAAGACGGTGCGGCTGGAAGCTGCCGTGGAGAAGGGCCACGTGCAAATTCTTGTTGCGCACAGCGGAGCGAAGTTTACGGTTCCGGCGCGGGCGTTCGATCCATTTGTTCCGGAGCCGACCGGCGAGGAGTCGACAAGTCTCGGCTTGAGTATGTGCGCCTCGATTATCCGGGAGAACAACGGAAAAGCGAGCGCGATGAACTTCGAGCCGCGCGGGGCTGGAATCCTGCTGGAGTTGCAGGCGGCTTGACGCCAGCGGTCGGCGACAAGTGATCAGGGATATCGGAACTGGGATTCTGAGCTTATCGGCCTTGGATGCGTGTGCTGGAGTGTTCCAGGAAGTTTCGCATGCGGCAGGCTTCCTCTCTCTGGACAGCAACAAGGCGCAACTGGCGTCTTATGTGTTCTTGATTTTCGAGGCGAATCAAGGTGGCTTCATCGAGCGCGGCATCTGCTTCGAGCCGGGCGATGCGATCCTCGATGATGTGCCGGAACCGTGTACTGATTTCAAAATGATCGAGTATCCGGTCGCGAGTGCCATGGGAGCGCATCGTAAACTCCTGGTCTGATCCTTAAAAAAGCTGCACTTGTTTGCGGCCTTGTCAGCCATGGCAATGCTAACGACAGTCCGGATGTGAGGCCAGATTACGCGTGCCCTAAACGCCGGTAATCTGATTGTCCCGAAAACGCGCAGGACCGGGGAGTGACCCCGGCCCTGTGAAATTCGACGAACAGATTGCGACTACCGGCTCATTCCGCTGCCAGCACCCTGGGGAGCCATGGCAACGGCGAGGACAATGCGCGTGCCGCCGTCCAGGTGAACATCGCGGCGTGCGCCGAGCAGCATACCTGAGGCGTTGGAGAACGGCAGACCGTGGATGTCATTCGCGAGCAGGATGCCGGGAACCGAAGTCGTATGAATTGCTACATTTCCGTTTCGCGCGATAATGCTGCCGGGCGCGGCGCTGTCAGGCGCGGATGCAGAAGTGCTTGTGTTCGGGTTGGCAGCGCCGGGTTGGATCGTCGAATTCGACGCAAGTCCGGGGCGATTGTCCATCGTGTTCTGGTTCATGCTGCCGTTTCCGGAGGAGCTCATCCCTTGCGTAGAGGGGGTAGCGCCAGAGGTCGATCCCATTCCGCCGGTTGGAACAGTGGCGGATGTCGCCCCATACGCTCCCGGTGGGTTACTGACACCGGACATCGCCTGAGAATCGCCTGCTGGCGATACGGACTGAATGACCGACTCGATGGGAAGCGTCTTGCCGCCTTTCAGTTCTGCGCGATCAAACTGGATGGCGATTTGCGAGTTCTCTTTACCGTCTCCCCGCGGCTGAACGTTGGTGACGTGACCGATCAGTTTTGACCCCTTGGGTATTTCAGTCCCTTCGCTGATCTGTAGATTCTCATCGGTCTTAACAACCACGCTGTCGCCCTGTTTCGCGGATTTGGAATCGAGCTTGTCGACAAGCTCGCCGGTTACAGGTTTGAGTTGCGCGGCGGCCGGGCTGATCGTGGTGTCCGAATTCTGTTGTGTCGAATTCTGGGGTGTAGCGGTCGGAGCAACAGGAGGGATCGGAGAACTCTGTTGAGTCGCGGGTTGCTGTTGCTGGGGAGGGTCCTGCTGTTGCTGGGCAGTGCCAGGGAAACTTGAAAAAGTGGCCAGCGCCACGGCAAGAATGGTAGCGGCTCTTACAAAAAGGTCCTCCATAAAACACCATCCAGGGAGAGGGATACGCGCAGTCATCAACTCTGTCGCACGAAGCTTGCCAAACGTAAGTAGGATGCATATTTCCATGGCAATGCGGCGATTCTCAAGAACATCAACGTTTTTGCACCGAAAGCAGACGAGAATCCAGGCGAGCGCGGCAGGTTGTCCGTGCGATTTGTTCTCGTGCGTGTAATTTTGGCTAGGTACAAATTGCCGGTGCTCCGGACGGGCAGCGACTGTGGGGACTGGGATTACCTGCGGTGACCAGGGGTTGAATTGCAGTACTGTTGACACGAGTTGATGGATTCGGGCAGTCTCGTTCGAACGGCTGCGGAGTTGGTCGGTATCCGCGGGCGAACCCCATATTGGAGATATTTTGGAATGAAAACAAGATTACTCCCCCTGCTGGTGTGCTGCGGAGCACTGGCCATCACTGCCGCAGCGCAAGGAAACAGCAACACTGAATATCTGGACGCTCAGAAGGCGCCCCCGATGCTTGGTATCCACTGGGCGCGGGACTTCCAGCCGAACGCCAGAGCCAACGAGGCGGCAAAGCAACTCAAGCCGGCACGCCCGCAGAGCAATCCGAATATGACGTACCACGGCGGCGTGATCATGCAGACCGCGGTCACTGAGGCTATCTTCTGGGGAACCAGCTGGGGAAGCCCCGGGGACAAGATCTCGGGAATGGATTCGTGGTACAGCGGGTTCTCCGGGTCGAACTATGCGAAGACATCGGATGAGTACACCGGATCAAATGGTCAAGTTGGCGCCTCGACCAGCTATCTGGGCCACGCGGTGGACACGACCCCTGCGGCAGGCGGCGGAAATACCTCCACCATTCTGGCAGAAGTGTGCAAGATGGTGGGGACTGGCGAGTCACACGGAAACGGCTACTATGCCGTCTACACAGACATACCGCGCGGGCATGCAGGATACTGCGCGTGGCATAGCGTTGGGACCTGCAACGGCAATCGGGTGCAGTTTGCGTACTTCTTCAAGCTGGACGGCGATGCGGGTTGCGATCCGGGCGACACGTCGGGTCTGCATTCGCAGGGTCTAGCAGCGATCGCAAATGTGAGCGGCCACGAACTGTCCGAAGCGCGGACCGATCCGGCCAGCCCGGGCGCATGGTATGACTCGTCGGGTGCGGAGAATGGAGACAAGTGCGCCTGGACGTTCAATGTGAACCTTGTCCCCTTTTCGAACGGCTCGCAGTGGAAGATTCAGGGCGAGTGGTCGAACGCTGCGTATAGCTCTGGTAATGGCTATCCAAACAGGTCGGGACAGAAGGGCTGCCTAGACGGCCATTGAGTCTTAGTTCACAGCGTGCGATTGGAAAAGGCCGCCGAAACTGGCGGCCTTTTCTTTTGTACGACGCTCAGACCTGAAGCTGCTAGGCTTGAGCGCATGCTTCCCCAACCTCTGATTTGTGTGACCGATGTTGAAACCAGCAGCCGATGGTATCAGCGTCTGCTGGGTTGTCGCAGTGCTCATGGAGGTAAGCAGTATGAGCAACTGGTGAAGGACGGCCGGCTCGTTTTGCAACTGCATACTTCGAGGTTGAACATCATCACGTGGCGATCGGCAACCCGGAAGATCGGCCCTATGGCAACGGTGTGCTGCTCTGGTTCGAGGTGGATGACTTTGACGCCGTGATGCAACGAGCCGAGGAGATGGGTGTGCAGGTCGTGCTGCCGCGCCATCGCAATCCGCCGGACGGCGATGGCGCTCCTAATCACTGGGAGTGCTGGATGCGAGATCCGGATGGGTACATGGTGGTTGTCGCGAGCCCGTATGGAACGGCTGACGGCAGGTGGCGTCCGGAGCACGGGATCTTCGGTTGACGGTGGTTTCTCTGCCCGCAGCCGTTGAAGTCGTATTCCTCTTTTCATCTCCCGAGGGCGCGTGAAATGATCGCGAAGTTCCCCTATGCGCCTCAATTCCCTCATTGTTGCCGCTGTTGTTTGGCTGACGGTTCTGCCGGTCAGCGCGCAGATCATCGACTCCGATAACGGGCACGTGCCGATGAGCACGCTGCCGGGTCCGTGGCGCTTCCACGCGGGTGACGACCCTTCATGGTCCAGCGCGAGCTTTGACGACTCCTCATGGTCGCTGATTGATGCGGGCAAGCCATGGTCGCAGCAGGGCTACGGCGGCTACAGCGGCGTTGCCTGGTATCGGCTGCGGGTGCCGGTTCCGCCACATGCCGGCTCTCTCGCGCTCGATCTTCCGTATGTGGAGAACAGCTGCCAGGTCTTCGCTAATGGACGCCCGATCGGGCAAATCGGATCGCTGCCACCGAGGCCGGCCTTTTACATTCAATACAACTCGCTGTTCCGGATTCCTCCCGAAGCCATCTCCCCAGGCCGACCGCTGGAACTCGCATTGCGGGTATGGCTCAATCCCACCTTCGCGGACTCCAACTCCGGCGGACTTACTGCCGTTCCTCGCTTCGGCGACGCGGGCCTTCTGGATGAATGGCGCCAACTCCAGATTCATGACAGGTTCTGGCGTTCTGCCGCGCGGGCGGCTGACGTTGCCATCAATATCTTCACCGCGCTCGCCGGCATCGGTCTGTTCCTCCTGCGCCGCCGAGAGCGCGAGTACCTGTGGTGGGGCGTGAGCCAGGGTTTCTGGGCCGCGTATGCGGGAATCAGCTTGGCGGCGAATTTCTTCCCGACCCACTACAACACAGCCATCATTGCGTCGATTACGGTCAATGTGCTCGCGTACTACCTGCAATTTGTCTTCTATGTACTGTTCTTGCATCAGCGGCGAGCGAGTCTCTTCTGGATCGCTGTTCTTTCGACCGTTGCGGGTGCAGTTCTCAACCTGGGCATGGTGTTCGACTTTGTGCGAAATGCGGCGATGCCGACGCTGAGCTCTGTGCTGACTATCGTTGCCCAGACATGTGTTGTTGTCATTCTCGCGATCGGCGCGCGTCAGAGGGTGCGCGACGCTGCCATCCTCCTGATCCCGAACTGCGTCATGCTGTCCTGCGACTTCCTACAGGCAATCGCGTCGCTGCCCCAGTTTTACAGCCAGGCGTGGGCCGGTTGGATCCGCCACTTGCTTTCCAACATGATCACGTGGCCCTTCAACCTGGGCGCATTTCAGTTGGTGGGCGATCTGGAGATGCTGGCTGTGCTCATTATTCTTGTGCGCCGCTATGCCCGCAGTCGGCAGGACGAGGAGCGCCTGGAGTCCGAGCTTGAGGCTGCCCGCGCTGTTCAGAAGGTGCTGATCCCGAACGAAGTCCCCGCAATTCCGGGCTTCTCTGTCGAAACTGTCTACCAACCCGCTTCGCAGGTTGGCGGCGACTTCTTCCAGATCATCCCGCTGGCAGCAGGCGGTGCGCTTATCGCCATCGGCGACGTCAGCGGGAAAGGCATGCCGGCGGCAATGACTGTGTCGCTTCTGGTGGGAACACTGCGCACTCTCGCTTACTACACACAGTCTCCGGGCGAGATTCTCTCGGCCATGAACCGTCGCATGGTTGCACGCAGTCATGGCGGTTTCACGACCTGCCTCGTCTTGCGGCTCGACGTTAGTGGCGATCTGACGATTGCGAACGCCGGTCACATCGCGCCTTACCTGCAGGGTTGTGAAATCGAGATTGAGAACGGGCTGCCGCTGGGATTGGCTGAATCCGCGACATACGCCGAGACCAAGGTCCGGCTCGCCCCGGAGAACCAACTCACATTGCTCACCGATGGCGTGGTGGAGGCTCGCAACCATAGCGGCGAGTTGCTTGGCTTTGAACGCACGCGCGAGCTGTCGGTCCACGCGGCCCACGATGTTGCATCGGCCGCCCAGTCGTTCGGGCAGGAAGACGACATTACGGTTCTGACTTTGTCGATGTCGCCGGCCGCTGTCGCGGTCTGAGCGCGCTCAGAAGCTGGGAAACAGATTCTATGAGGGTTTATTTCTGCTCGCCTCGAGGGGCGTAATAGCCGCGGCGGACCTGGACCTTCATGTCGTCACCTTTGCACTGAACGGAGATGTGGCGGAAGGTGCCGTCCTGCTTCAGGTTCGTCGGCGTGTAGCTGGCGAGGTACTCGGTGCGCAGTTCTTCTTCTATCTGCTGGAAGGCTGCCTCGAGCTTTCGGCCATTGGTCCCAACGTTAATGAGGCGGCCGCCGGTTTCTTCTGATAACTTTTTGGCGGCGGAGTAGCCGGAGTAGCCGAAGCCACCGTAGAAGCTGGGCTCAGCGATGAGGATGACGTAAACGATAGTGTTCGCTTTTTGCGCGGCGGCGATTGCTTCCTGGATCTTGTGCTCGCTGCCCTGGTCGTCTCCATCGGTGAGGATGATGAGAGCCTTGCGGCCATTCTGGTCGGCCATCTTTTCGTTCGATGCCAGAAAGATCGAGTCGTAGAGCAGCGTTCCCTTGGGAGTTCCGTGAACCGGAATGGTTCCGCCGCCAAGCCCGGGTATACCAGAGCCGCCGTTGCCGCCTGCTGTGTTGATTTGCGCTTTATTCATGGCGCGCTGCAGCATGCGGGCGCTGTTGGTGAAGTCCTGCAGCAGGTCGATGTTGACGTCGAAGGAGACGAGGAACGCCTGGTCTTTCGACTTCAGAACGCGCTCAAGGAATTGGCCGCCTGCCTGTTGTTCGAGTGGGAGCACGTCGATCTGGCTTCCGGAAGTATCGAGCATGAGGCCGAGGGTAAGGGGAAGATGTGTCTCGGCGCTGAAGTTCTTCAGCGTCTGGGGAACCTTGTCCTCTGCCACTGAGCAGTCATCTTTCGTCAAGTGAGGGACCAGTTCGCCGGACTTGGTTTTAACGGTGAAGAAAAGATCGACGAGGTTGACGTTGAGCCTGAGAGTGCCGACGGACTCATCGTCCGGGGGAGGAGGCGGGGCTGTGCTTACCGGCGGTGCGTCGGGCGAAGGAACAAGCTGTCCCCATGCTGCCGCCGTGAAGAGCGGAAGGGCGACAAGAAAAGCGGCGAAATGGCGGAGGGCACGCATCCTGGTGAGTTGGACGCCGAAAGCGGCCGGAAAGAGAGCACTTCTCTTTGCGAAGTGAGAGCCAAGCTTAACTCTTTCCTGCGGACTGGGGCAACCTGCAGGCCATTGGTGCGTCTGATAATCTGACGGTTGCAGCCTCATGCCTTTAGACAACGGGTTTGGGGCGCATCTGCGGGCCAGGAACGGCGACGCAGGGCAGTATTGCAGGGCCAGAGATCCGAGCAGCTTCGAAGGCGTTTGCAAGCTGTCACTGGCTTCGGATTGGGACTGCAAAGGGAGGAAGATTACCTGTGGACCGTGGTTTGAAAGCACTGGCGCTGACCGCAATTCTTAGTTCATCGTTGGGTCTCAGCGGGGTGGCGCTCGCGCAGCAGCCGTCGGATCAGCAACCTGTGCCGGATGCTCCAGCTCCACAGCCATCCTCGACTCTGAAGGACCTCGGTCCGATTACCCCGGGAATCGGCGCATCCGCTGGTCCAACCAGCTCAAGCACCACCCCCGCAGATACACCGCAGCAGGCCGCACCGAAGGCTCCTCCTGCGCCTCCGAGGGACGTGCAGTCAACGGCGCCTGAGAACATGACGCCGGAAGACATCGGAAGCACGATCAGGGTGAACACGACCTACGTGGAAGTGCCGGTAACGGTGAAGGATCAGAAAGGCAATCCTGTCGCCGGGCTCACCTGGCGTGACTTCAAGGTTTATGAGAATGACAAGTGGGAGCCACTGAAGATCTTCACTGTCGATCCTGCTCCGCTCTCGATGGCTTTTGTTATCGATCAGAGCGTGACGATGGATGTGATGGAGAAGGTGAACAACTCGCTCGGAGCGATTCAGGGCGCGTTGTCTCCTTATGATGAAATTTCCGTGTTCAGCTATAACAACGGTCCTCGCAGGCTAACCGAGTTTACGGGCGCACAGGGCAACCGTGTACCCGTAGTGCTGGCGATGGCAAAGGCAAGTGGGCGTGAAGAAGCCGTGCCAATCAACAGCGGCGCATTTGCGGGATGCGCGATCACCAAAAATGGCGGGTGTCTGGATTCGAATCCTACCGTCCAGCGGGGCGGAGCCACGGGCGATTCTTCTTTCATCACGATTCCGAAGGAGATCCATACCCTCAACGACGCGATTCTGGCGGCGGCGAAGGAGCTCTCGACGCGTCCACAGGGACGTCGCCGGATCATATACGTGATCTCCGACGGCAAGGAGCACGGCAGCAAGGCGACCTACAAGGACGTGCTGCACTATCTGCAGGCCAACAAAATCGCAGTCTACGGCACGCTGGTGGGTGATTCGGCTCGATGGGGAGAGGGATACGTAAGCCGTCTGCACCTGCCCTTCACGATGTACGACAACCGGCTTTACGGCTACGTGCAGGCGACTGGCGGAATTCTGCAGTCGGAACGCGATCTAAACGGGATTGAGAAGAGCTACGCGCAGCTCACCGAGCAAGCTCGAAACCAGTACATGCTTGTCTATGCGAGCCACGAGCCTCTGATCGACGGGAAATACCGGAAGATCGAGGTGCGGGTGGACCGGCCCGGCGTAGAGGTCATCGCGAAGAAGGGCTACTACCCCTCTGGGCGGGACAATCAGCACTAAACCGCTGCATCAAAAAAGCAGCAATAACAACGAAAGCAAGGCGTACGAACTATGGCTTCTTCTGGGGCTACGGCAGGGCTGAGTCTGCTCTCCGCGGCCACGTGGGGAGGGTCGGACTTTGCCGGCGGATGGGGCGCACGCCGCGCCTCGAGCCTGCTGATCACCGCATCGGGGCAGGTCATCTCACTGGCTGCTCTGCTTTGTGTCTGCCTGGCGCTGCGCCTTCCAGTCCCCGGGACGAAGTATCTTGTGTACGCTGCAATTGGCGGCTTCGAAGGTGCCTTCGCGTTGTCCATCTTCTACCGGGCGCTGGCTATGGGAGCGATGGGGCTCACGGCAGCGGTGACCGGGCTGCTGACGGCTCTTATTCCTGTCCTGTTCGAGCTTTTCCATTCAGGCTGGCCCCGGGCACTGACCTCGGCTGGACTGATGACGGGACTGGCGGCGATCTGGATGATCTCGCAGGCAAAGACGGTCTCAGGCTCAGGAACTCCGGCGCGGGCGTTGCTGCTGGGAGCGTGCGCGGGGACCGGATTTGGCGCTCAGTTGATTCTCTTCAAGATGGCTGCGGAGGGCGGTGTGCTGTGGGCGCTGACCTCGGGGAGAATTGCGGGAGCCGCTGCGATCCTGCTGACGGTGGCCATCGCCCGGCCAAAGGGCAGTTGGCAAGGGTTCTGGCTGGCGGGAATCATCTCTGGCTCACTGGACACGGTCGGCAACCTGTTCTATATGCAGGCTTCGCAATTGGGCCGGTTGGATGTGGCTGCGGTGATCTGCTCGATGTATCCGGCAGGGACCATTCTGCTGGCGGGGGTGATTTTGCGAGAAAGGCCGACGGCGCGGCAACTGGCGGGTATGGGGCTGGCACTGGCCGCTGTGGCGCTGCTGAGCGCTTAGCCGGCCCATGCAGGTTCTCGAAGAGCTTCAGTGGCGGATTGGGACG
>Ga0157369_10003648_pt1 | contig 18268 bp, 19 predicted proteins | sample C25metaG_FD_113461 | JGI IMG/M metagenome (GOLD analysis project Ga0157369, IMG submission 113461) | Corn rhizosphere microbial communities from Kellogg Biological Station, Michigan, USA - C2-5 metaG | ecosystem: Host-associated > Plants > Roots > Rhizosphere > Soil | place: USA: Michigan... | reverse complement strand
TCGCCGAAGATCGTCTCCGACACACCGAGCTTGCCGTTGACGTGCAGCGCGGCGGGCGTGAACTCGATGTCGCCGTCGGCGTTGTGGAACTTGACCGAGATGTGGCCGGCTTCCTTCGAGATCCCGTCGAGCTGGTAGATGAAGTCCATGTGCCATGACGCGCGGCGGAACTCGCCGTCGGTAGCGGACCGCAGCCCCGCCTCCTTCTGCATGCGCACGACCTCGCGGATCGACTCGTCCTCGATCGCCCGCAGCGCGGCGGCGTCGATCCTCCCGGCGTCGTGGTCGTCGCGCGCCTGTAGGAGGCGCTTCGGCCTGAGGAGGCTGCCGACGTGATCGGCGCGAAACGGTGGGGACGTGCGTTGCGCCACGGCTGGTGTATATCGCACTTGTGCCGGACCTCGCAGACATCAGCGTCCTCGACGCCACGTCCGCACTCGACCGCGGCGACGCGTCGTCCCGCGAGCTGGTCGAAGCGTGCCTCGCGCGCATCCGAGATGCCGACGGCGTGCCGAGCTTCGACGGCGACGCTCGTTCGATCAACGCGTGGGTGCGCGTCTACGAGGAGGACGCGCTCGCCGCCGCAGCGCGCGCCGACGAGCGCCGCGCCCGAGGCGTGGTCGGCCCGCTCTGTGGCGTCCCGGTCGGCGTCAAGGACATCTATGCGATCGCCGGCAAGCCGCTGACCGCGTCGAGTCGCGTGCTCGACCACGTCCCTGCGCGTGACTGCGACGCGTGGGCGCGGCTCGAGGGCGCCGGGATGGTGCTCCTCGGCCATCTGCACACGCACGAGTTCGCGGCGGGCGGAACGACCGACCAGGTCGGGAACCCCTGGGCGCTCGAGCGCTCCGCCGGTGGATCGAGCGGCGGCTCCGCGGCGGCACTCGCCGCCCGCATGACCCCGGCGGCGACCGGCACCGACACGGCCGGCTCGCTCCCATCCCGTCTGCGATGTGCGGTACCTCGACGATCAAGCCGACGCGCGGCCTCGTCTCGATCCGCGGCATCGTGCCGCTCGCCCCGAGCCTCGACCACGCCGGGCCGATGGCGCGCACGGTCGCCGACTGCGAACCCCTCCTCGCCGCGCTCGCCGGCGTCGACCCGTCGCGCGAACGGCGGCCGCTCCGACGCGTCGCGCTCTCGCCGCGGATCGGCGACCTCGACCCGGACGTGGCGGATGGGCTCGAGCGGGCGCTCGGGCATCTCGACGTCGTCGCGGTCCCGCCGCCGGACGTCGTGCTCGACCTCGGACGCGCTCCACTTGACGTCCTCACCGCGGAGATGCTCGTGTACCACCGCCGCTTCGACGACCGGCGCGACCTCTACCGGCCGTCCGTGCGGGGCTTCCTCGAGTACGGCGAGCAGCGTGCGCTGACCGCGGCGGAGTACGCGGCCACGCAGTTCCGCCGCACCGAAGACGCAGCGCGATGGCTCGAGTGGCTCGACGAGCATCGCCTCGACGCGATCCTCGAGCCAACGCTCCCGATCGTCGCCCGGCCACGCGGCCGCGGCTACGACGAGCCGTTCACCGACCTCGCGGAGATCTCCCTCACGCACTACTGGAACTGGACGGGCTTCCCAGTCGTCGCCCTTCCGGCCGGCGTCGGCCGCCGGAGCGGGTTGCCGGTCAGCGTCTCGCTCATCGGGCGGCCGTTCGCCGACTGGGATCTGCTTGCGGCCGGCGCCGCGCTGCAGGCGAAGCTCGGTACGGTTGCGCCGTGATCGACGTCGTCAAGGTGCGCGCGATCGACGTGCACGTGCACACGGAGCGCTCGCGCGACGGGATCGACCCGATGCCGCCCGAGCTGCGCGAGGCGGCCGCGCGATACTTCCGCAGCGACGTGCCTCTGCCGACGGTGGACGATGTTGCCGCGTACTACCGCGAGCGGAACATGGCCGCCGTGCTCTTCACGGTCGACTGGGAGCTTCGCAGCGGCCGTCCGCCGATCCCGAACGAGGAGATCGCCGACGCTGCACGCGCGAACCCGGATGTCATCATTCCGTTTGCGACCGTCGATCCGGCCCGGCCGGACGCCGTCGAGCGCGCGCGCCGCCTGATCGACGAGCACCGAGTGCGCGGGTTCAAGTTCCATCCGAACCTGCAGGCGTTCTTCCCCGACGACCGGGCCGCATATCCCCTGTACGAGGTGATCGCTGCGGCGGGACTGCCCGCGCTCTTCCACACCGGCCACAGCGGCATCGGCACGGGCGTGCGGGGAGGCGGAGGGCTGCGTCTCAAGTACTCCAACCCGCTATGCCTCGACGATGTCGCAGCCGACTTCCCTGACCTGAAGATCGTGCTCGCGCACCCGTCGTTCCCGTGGCAGGACGAGGCCATCTCCGTGTGCTTGCACAAGGAGAACGTCTGGATCGACCTCTCCGGCTGGTCGCCGAAGTACTTCCCGCCGCAGCTCGTGCAGTACGCGAACACGCAGCTGCGCGAGAAGGTGCTCTTCGGCTCCGACTTCCCGCTCATCACGCCCGACCGCTGGCTCGCGGACTTCGAGCAGGCGCCGTTCCGCGACGAGGTGCGTCCGCTCGTCCTCAAGGAGAACGCAGCCCGGCTGCTGGACCTCGACTAGTGCGGGCGGTAGCCGAGCCGCGCCGAGATGTCCGCCGCAGTCCGCTTGAGCACCGGCCCTAGGCGCACGCCCATGTCCGCGCTCGAGACCATCGAGCTGTGCACCGCGAGGTTGATCGCGCCGGCGGCTGCGCCGTCGTGCTCGAGCACGGGCGCCGCGATCGAGCGCAGGCCGTACGCGAGCTCTTCGTTGTTGATCGCGTAGCCCTGTTTCCGTACGAGCTCCAACTCCGCCGAGAGCGCTTGCTTCGAGGTGATCGTGTTCGGACCGCGGCGCGAGAAGTCGATCCGCTCGAGGCGAGACGCGCGCTCCTCGTCCGGCAGGTGCGCAAGCAGCACCTTCCCGAGCGACGTGCAGTACGCCGGCAGCCGCGCCCCGACGTGGAGGTTGAGGTCGATGTCGCGCTGGCCGGCCTGGGAGTTCCTGTAGCGGTCGACGTAGACGATGTCGAGATCGTCGAGGATCGCCATGTTCACCGTGTAGCCGGTCTCGTCGGAGAGCTCGCGCAGATGCGGGCCCGCCACCTCGCGCAGCTCCATGGAGTTGATCGCCGAGAAGCCGAGGTCGAGGACGCGGGGGCCGAGGCGGTACTTCCTCGTCGCCGGGTCCTGCTGGAGGTAGCCGAGCGCGACGAGCGTCGCAACGTAGCGGTGCGTCGTGCTGCGACTGAGGCCGATGTCCCGGCCGAGCTCGCTCACGCCCAGCAGCGGGCGGCCGGACTGGAACGACGAGAGGATGGCCAGCCCGCGCTGCAGCGACTGGGAGTAGTTGCCGTCCCCGTCCATCCTGAAGTTCTAATAAATGGAACACCGTCTTGACAAGTGAACGACGACGGGCGTAGCGTCGGCGCATCCGGTATCCGCGGTGGAGGAGGTCGAATGACTGAGGAAGCGCGCACGGGCGGCGACAACGCGATCTCACGTCGAGAGCTGCTGAAGCGCGCCGGTATCGGCGCGGGCGGGCTCGTCGTCGCGGGGGCGTTCGCCGATCCGATCTGGGCCCGGCCGAGGAGCTTCGACGCGGGCAGCACGATCAAGATCGGCTTCGTCAGCCCGCTCTCCGGCCCGCTCGGTGGGTTCGGCGAGGGCGACCCGTACATCATCGGACTCGCGAAGAAAGGGTTCGCGAAGGGTCTGACGGTCGGTGGGACGCACCACCAGGTGCAGATCATCGGCAAGGACAGCCAGTCGAGCCCGGCCACCGCGGCGCGGGTTGCGGGCCAGCTCATCCACAACGACGGCATCGATCTGATGCTGACGACGTCCACGCCGGAGGTCGTCAACCCCGTTGCGGACGCCTGTGAGGCGGCCGGTGTGCCGTGCGTCGGCACGGTCGACCCGTGGGAGTCGTTCTACTTCGGTCGCGGGGCGAAGCCGGGTGGGCAAAATCCGTTCCGCTTCTCGTTCCTCTTCAGCTTCGGCACGCAGCAGTTCGCCGACGCGTACACGCACCTGTGGCCGCAGGTGAAGACGAACAAGCACGTGGGCGTCATGTATCCGAACGACACCGACGGCAACGCGTTCCGCTCGAGTCTCATCCCGTTGCTGAAGAAGGCCGGCTACAAGGTCTTCGATCCGGGCGGCTACCAGGACGGGCAGACCGACTACACGTCGCTCATCGCCTTCTACAAGAAGCACAACTGCGAGATCTTCCACTGCGCTCCGATCCCGCCCGACTTCACGACGCTGTGGAAGCAGGCGACGCAGCAGGGTTACACCAAGATGTGCAAGATCGCGCAGTTGGCGAAGACGGGCCTGTTCGCGTCGCAGATCGCCGCCTCCGGCAAGCAGGGCCCGTATCTCGCGAGCGGCGCGTACTGGTCGCCCGCGTTCCCGTACTCCTCGCCGCTCACCGGCCTCTCCTCGAAGCGCATCGGCGACGGCTACACGGCGAAGACCGGGCGCCAGTGGAACCAGTCGCTCGGCTCGTCGATGTCGCTGTTCGACGTTGCGGAGGCGGTCCTGAAGAAGAGCGGCAATCCGAAGGACAAGAACGCGGTCGCAGGCGCGTTCAAGACCCTCAACGTCATGACCCCGTCGGGGCGGCTGCACTGGGGTGCCGGCGGCAAGCACAACCCGGTCCCACCGGTCGTCACGACGCCGATCATCGGCGGCCAGTGGGTGCCGGCGAAGGGGAAGTTCCCTCTCGACTTCGTCCTGTGCGAGCACTCCGGCGACCCGAATGTCCCGATCCAGTCGAGGCTGAAGCCCTATCCGGGTTGATGGCGGCCGCTGACGGCTCGGCGCTGCTCGCCGCTGCCGGACTGAGGAAGCGGTTCGGCGCTCTCGTCGTGTTGGACGGCGTCGATTTCTCCGTGGGGGCCGACGAGGCAGTTGGGATCGTCGGCCCCAACGGCGCAGGGAAGACGACGCTCCTGAGCATCTTTGCCGGCTCGCAACGCCCGGACGGTGGCAGCATCCGGTTCCGAGGGGTCGACGTCACTTCCTCCGGCGCTGCGACGCGGTGCCGCCTCGGCATTGCACGGGCGCACCAGGTGCCGAAGCCGTTCGGCGGCATGACGGTTTTCGAGAACGTCCTCGTCGGTGCGTCGACCGGCGGCGGCCGGCGGGGGCGCGACGCCTACCGCAAGGTCGTCGACGTGCTGGACCTGTGCGAGATGTCGTCCATCGCAAACCGGCCGGCCGAGTCGCTCGGCCTGCTCGACCGCAAGCGCCTCGAGCTGGCGCGCGCGCTCGCGACCGAGCCGCAGGTGCTCCTTCTCGACGAGATCGGCGCCGGCCTCACCGACGAGGAGGCGGCGCAGCTCGTCGAGACGATCCGCGAGCTCCGGCGGCAGGATGTCGCGCTCGTCTGGATCGAGCATATCGTCCACGTCCTCGTGCAGGTCGTGGAGCGCCTCGTCGCGATGGACAGCGGCCGGGTCATCGCCGAGGGCGAGCCCGAGGCGGTCATGAAGGACGCTGCGGTCATCGACGCGTATCTCGGGACGGCATCCGTATGAGCACGCTGCTCGCCGTCGAGAAGCTCGACGTCCGCCACGGGCTGCTGCAGGCCGTGCGGCAGGTGTCGTTCGACGTCGCCGAGGGCGAGACCCTCGCGCTCGTAGGCGCGAACGGTGCCGGCAAGACGACGCTGCTGCGCGCGATCGCGGGCGCGCACCGGCCGGCGGGCGGCCGCATCTCCTTCGAGGGTGGCGACATCACCTCGCTCGCCGCGCACCGCCGCGTGAAGCGCGGCATCGCACTCGTCCCGGAGGGGCGCCGTTTGTTCCAAAACCTCACGGTCGAGGAGAACCTCCGCGTGTCGAGTGCAGCGCGCCGGAGCGGCTCGTGGACGGTTGACGCGGTACTCGAGGCGTTCCCGCTGCTGCGGCCGCTGCGGCACAAGCGCGCTGCCAGCCTCTCCGGTGGCGAGCAGCAGGCGACTGCGATCGGCCGCGCGCTCATGACGAATCCGAGGCTGCTGCTCCTCGACGAGGTCTCGCTGGGCCTGGCGCCGGTCGTCGTCGAGGGCGTCTACCGCTCACTCGCCGTGCTCATCCAGGGCGGCGCGACGATCGTGCTCGTCGAGCAGGACCTCGCCCGCGCGATGAGCGTCGCCGACCGCGTCGTCTGCATGCTCGAGGGACGAGTCGTGCTCGAGGGCCCGCGCGGCGCGCTGACGCGCGAGCAGGTGACCGAGGCGTACTTCGGTCTGCGGCGAGGGGCGACGGCATGACCTGGGTGAGTGCGGTCGTGCACGGGATCCTCCTCGGCGGCGTCTACGCGCTGCTCGCGACTGGTCTCGCGCTCATGTTCGGGGTGATGCGGATCATCAATCTCGCGCACGGCTCGCTCGCGCTCATCGGCGCGTACATGGCGTTCCTCTTCACCGAGCACGTGCACGTCTCGACGTATCTCGCGCTGGTACCCGTTCTGCCGGGAGCGCTCATCGTCGGCTACCTCCTCCAGCGGACGATGCTCGAGCGCAGCCTGCGCGCCGGTCAGCTCGTACCCCTGCTGACGACGTTCGGGCTGCTCATAGTCATTGCGAACCTCCTGCAGTACTTCTTCTCGCCCGACGTCCACTCGCTCGACGAGGGCAACATTGGAACCGCGAGCTGGCAGGTTTCGAGCAGCCTGACGATCCCGTGGTTCGACGTCCTGACGCTCGGCGTCGCCGTCGTCCTCCTCGGCGGGCTTCAGCTCGTCCTTCGCTTCACGCAGCTCGGGCGCGAGCTGCGCGCGACGGCGGAGGACGCCGACACCGCGGAGCTCGTCGGGATCAACGCGCGCGCCGTGTACGCCCGCGCGACCGCGATCGCAGTCGCGACGGCTGCGCTCGCCGGCGTCTTCTACGGGATGCGCTCGTCGTTCGACCCGAACGCCGGCGCCAACCAGCTCCTGTACGCGTTCGAGGCCGTCGTCATCGGCGGTATCGGCTCTCTCTGGGGCACGCTCGGCGGCGGGATCGCGCTCGGGGTCGCGCAGGCGGTCGGCGGGCAGATCAACCCGGAGTACTTCGCGCTCTCCGGCCATGTCGTCTTCCTCGCCGTTCTCGTCGCGAGGACGGCGATGCAGGCGCGCGGTTTCCGGCTCACACTGCGCGGCGTGGGATGAACGCGATCGCCGCCGACATGTCGGGGACGCGCGTCCAGCGCTGGACGCCGCTGTCGGTCGTCTTCACCGGCGGCCTCGCCGGCGTCGTCGTCCTGCTCGCGTTCGCGCCCCTCGTACTCGGCGAGAACTCGCAGAACAACCTCATCCAGCTCTATTTCCTCGTCATCATGGCCATGATGTGGAACGCGCTCGCCGGCTACGGCGGGCTCGTGTCCGTCGGCCAGCAGGGATTCATCGGCATCGGCGCCTACGCGGCCGTCTTCCTCTCCGTCCAGAACTCGCTCAACCCCTATCTGTCGATGCTCCTCGCGACGCTCATCGGAGGCGCCGTCGCGATCCCGGTCGCGGCGGTCGTGCTGTGGCTGCGTGCGGGGGCGTTTGCGATCGCGACGTGGGTCGTCGCCGAGGCGTTCGCGATCCTCGTCTCGCTCGACCCGAACCCGGCGATTGGCGGCGGCACCGGCACCTCGGCGCTGCTGCCGTTCAACATCCGCTACACGCCGGAGCAGCGGCTGCACTACACGTATTGGGCGTCGCTCGGCGCCGTCGCGGTGCTGCTCCTCCTGCTCTTCGTCCTGCTGCGCAGCCGCCTCGGCGGCTCGCTCCAGGCGATCCGCGACGACGAGGAGGCTGCGGCTTCGCTCGGGGTGCGCGTGCTCCTCGGGAAGGGGATCCTCTTCGTCGTCGCCGGGGCCGGGTCCGCGGCTGCCGGGACGATCATCCTCGCCTGGCAGTTGTCCGTCCTGCCGCTCGGGCCGGACTCGATCTTCGGCATCAACTGGACGGCGAAGATGATCTTCATGGTCCTCGTCGGGGGCCTCGGCACCTTCGAGGGCCCGATCATCGGGGCCGTCGCGCTCTACATCCTCCAGACGTACGGCCCGAACGGCGGCGTCTGGTACTTCGTCCTCCTCGGCGGGATCGCGATCGCCTTCGCGCTCGTCCTGCCGCAGGGAATCTGGGGAACCATCCAGGAACGCTTCAACGTCCAACTCCTGCCGGTGGGCTACCGGCTGCGCAACTTCACGAAAGGCACGACATGATCGCCACGCACGAGTACCAGCAGTTCATCGGCGGCGCCTGGACCGCGGCCGCGGACGGCGCCACCTACGAGGATCGCGACCCGTTCACGGGCGACGTCGTCGCGACGGCGGCCGCGGGCGGGCCCGCCGACGCCGTCGCAGCAATCGAGGCGGCGTCCGCCGCGTTCGAGGATTGGCGCGCGACGCCGCCCGCGGAGCGGCAGCGCATATTCCTCAAAGCGGCCGACCTGCTCGAAGAGCGGCGCGACGAGGTCGTGTCGATGCTCGCGCGCGAGACCGGCTCGACCTTCGGGTTCGGCATGTTCCAGTCCTTTTTCGTCCCGAGCCTCTTCCGGCAGGCGGCGGCGCTCCCGTACGCGCCGCTCGGGCAGGTCATCCCGTCGGATACCGGCGCGTTCGCGATGGGATACCGCCGCCCGGCCGGCGTCGTCGGCGCGTTCGCGCCGTGGAACGCTGCGCTCATCCTCTCGGCGCGCTCGATCGCGGCGCCCCTCGCACTCGGGAACACCGTCGTGCTCAAGCCGTCCGAGTGGTCGCCGTGGTCGGGCGGCCTGCTGTGGGCCGAGATCTTCACCGAGGCCGGCATGCCCGCCGGCGTGCTCAACGTCGTCACGCACGCTCCCGGCGCAGCCGGCCCGATCGGCTCCGCGCTCATCGAGCATCCCGTCGTGCGCCGGCTGAACTTCACCGGCTCGAGCGCGGTGGGGAGGCTCATTGCCGAGGCCGCGGGCAGGCACCTGAAGCGCGTCGTGCTCGAGCTCGGGGGCTCCAACCCCCTCATCGTCCTCGCCGACGCGGACCTCGAGTACGCCGTGAACGCGAGCGCCTTCGGTTCGTTCCTCCACCAGGGGCAGATCTGCATGTCGACGCGGCGCATCGTCGTCGAGCGGACGATCGCTCAAGAGTTCGTGTCCCGGCTCGTCGAGAAGACGAAGCGCCTCAAGACGGGCGATCCGAAGGAGCACGACACGATCATCGGCCCGCTCATCAACGAGGACGCGCTCGCGATGGTGAAGGGCCGCGTGCAGGACGCGGTCGCAGCCGGCGCGAAGGTGCTCGCCGGCGGCGAGGCGGTTGGGCCCTGCTACCAGGCGACGCTGCTCACGAACGTCCCGCCGGATTCGGAGTTCGCGAAGAACGAGACGTTCGGGCCGGTCGCCTCGATCGAGGTCGTCGACGACGCGGACGAGGCGGTCGCGCGTGCGAACGCGACGTCGTACGGGCTCAGCGCCGGCATCATCACGAGCAATCGCGAGCGGGGGTTCGCGCTCGCGCAGCGGATCGAGTCGGGCATCGTCCACGTCAACGACCAGACGGTCGCCGATGAGCCGCAGATGCCGTTCGGCGGCGTCAAGGACAGCGGCTTCGGCAGGTTCGGAGGACAGGCGGTCGTCGACGAGTTCACCGAGCTCCGTTGGGTGACGATGCGCGGAGAGGGCCATCCGTTCCCGTTCTAGATGGCGCTCGCCTGCCTCAGCGACGCAGTCCGGGACCTCGTGCGCGACGGCGACACCGTCGCGCTCGAGGGCTTTACGCACCTGATCCCGCACGCTGCCGGCCACGAGCTGATCCGGCAGGGGCGGCGCGATCTGACGCTCGTGCGAATGACGCCGGACGTCGTCTACGACCAGATGATCGGGATGGGCTGCGCGCGGAAGCTCGTATTCTCGTGGGGCGGCAACCCCGGCGTCGGCTCGCTCCACCGGCTGCGCGACGCCGTGGAGCACGGCTGGCCTCACCAGCTCGAGCTCGAGGAGCACTCGCATGCGGGCATGGCGGCCGCATACGCCGCCGGTGCGGCGAACCTACCGTTCGGCGTCCTCCGCGGGTACCGCGGCGGCGACTTGCCGGCACGCACGCGCGTCGCGACGGTTACGTGCCCGTTCACGGGCGAGGAGCTCGCGGCGGTACCGGCCCACCGGCCGGACGTCGGCATCGTGCACGCACAGCGGTCCGACCGCCACGGCAACGTCCAGCTGTGGGGGATCCTCGGCGTCCAGAAGGAAGTGGTGCTCGCGTCACGGCGCACGATCGCGACGGTCGAGGAAGCGGTCGACGAGCTGACGCCGGTGCCGGGGGCAGTCGTGCTGCCCGCATGGGTGCTCGACGCGGTGTGCGTGGAGCCCGGGGGCGCGCGCCCGTCGTACGCGCACGGCTACTACGACCGGGACAACAACTTCTACCGCGAGTGGGACTCGATCAGCCGCGACCGCGACGCCTTCCGCGCCTGGATGGACGAGCACGTGCTGGCGACGGTGACCACCGCGTGAGTGCGTACACGGCCGACGAGATGATGGCCGTCGAGGCCGCGCGCCGCCTCGACGACGACACCGTCTGCTTTGTCGGCATCGGCCTGCCGAGCCTCGCCGCGAACCTCGCTCGGCGAACGCATGCGCCCCGCTGCGTCCTCGTGTACGAGAGCGGCACGATCGGCTCGAAGCCGGACGAGCTGCCGCTCTCGATCGGGGACGGCGAGCTCGCGGAGACGGCCGACGCGGTCGTCACCGTCCCGGAGATGTTCGCCTACTGGCTGCAGGGCGGCCGCATCGACGTCGGTTTTCTCGGCGCCGCGCAGATCGACCGGCACGGCAACCTCAACAGCACCGTCATCGGCGACTACGACCGCCCCTCCGTGCGGCTTCCCGGCGGCGGCGGCGCGCCCGAGATCGCGCTCGGTGTGCGCGACGTCTTCGTCATGCTCCGCCAAACGCCGCGCGCGTTCGTCGACGAGCTCGACTTCACGACGAGCCTCGGCGACCGCGTCCGCGTCGTCGTCACCGACCTCGGCGTGCTCGAGCCGCGCAACGGCGAGCTGACGCTCACGCAGCTCCACCCGGGCGTGGTGGCGGAGCGGGCGCGCGAGGCTACCGGCTGGGATCTGCGGATCGCCGACGACGTCCGGGAGACGGCGACGCCGTCCGGGGACGAGCTGCGCGCACTGCGGTCGCTGCGCACGAAGGGCGACGCGTGAGCACCGATCCGTACGAAGGCCCGATCGTCCTCCCCGACGACCCGAGCGTCGGCCCCGAGGTGCAGGTCGACTATCCGGGCTACCGCTCGACACGGTGGCGCGCCCCGAAGCGACCTCTGATGACGATGCCCGAGGAGCTGCACGCGCTCGACGGCCCCGTGTTCGGCGAGGACGCGCTCGGCGAGCTCGACAACGACCTCACGCGCCGGCACGAAGGCGAGCCGCTCGGCGAGCGGATCGTCGTGCACGGCCGCGTGCTCGACGAGGACGGAAGGGCGGTGCGCGGCGCGCTCGTCGAGGTGTGGCAGGCGAACGCCGCCGGGCGCTACGACCACCAAGTCGACGACCACCCGGCGCCGCTCGACCCGAACTTCTCCGGCGCCGGCCGCTGCCTCACCGACGACGAGGGCCGCTACCGCTTCGTCACCGTCAAGCCCGGCGCGTACCCGTGGCGCAACCACGACAATGCCTGGCGTCCCGCGCACATCCACTTTTCGCTCTTCGGCCGCCTGTTCACGCAGCGACTCGTGACGCAGATGTACTTCCCCGGCGACCCGCTCTTTCCATACGACCCGATCTTCAACTCGGTGCGCGACCCGCGCTCGCGCGAGCTCCTCGTGGCGGGCTTCGACCTCGAGCACACCCAGCCCGAGTGGGCGCTCGCCTACGAATGGGACATCGTGCTCGGTCGCGGCGGCCCGGCGGCGACGCCCGTGGAGGATGCGTGAGGACGCCGTCGCAGACGGTCGGGCCGTACTACGCGATCGGCCTCTGCCGCCGTCCCGACAACGAGCTCGACCCGAAGGGCGTCGAGCTCTCCGGAACGCTCCTCGACGGGCGCGGCGACCCGATCGACGACGGGCTCGTCGAGGTCTGGGATCCCGTCGGCCGCCGCTGGGGGCGGTGCGGCACCGCGGACGGCGGCCGCTTCGAGTTCGTTGTACCCCGGGACGCTACGCACCTCGAGGTCACGGTGTTCGCCCGCGGGCTCCTCCGCCATCAGTTGACGCGCGTGTACCTGAGACCGGAGGCCGCGCCGGACGGGTACGAGAGGCTCGTCGCCGAGCAGGAGGGGGGCGGGTTGCGGTTCGATATCCGTATGCAGGGCGAGAACGCCACCCTCTTCTTCGAGCATTGACGACGTTCGCGCCGCTCTTTGTGCCGGCCGGGCTGCTGGAGCGGGTGTCCGACATCGCGTGGCTCGAGGCGATGCTCGCCGCCGAGCTCGCGCTCGCGCGTGCGTCGGGCGTCGACGTCGACGAGGCGGCGTTCGACGCTTCTCACTACGACGTGGCCACTCTGTGCGAGGAAGGCCGGGCCGCCGGCAACCTGGTCGAGCCGCTCGTCCGGGCGCTGCGTGCCCGTGCCGGCGAAGGCGTCCATCGCGGGGCGACGAGCCAGGACGTGCTGGACACGGCGGCGATGATCGTCGCGCGCGGCGCCATCGAGGTGGTCCTCTCCGACCTCGACGCGGCGGCGGCGGCGTGCGCGCGGCTCGCCGAGGCCCACCGCTCTGCGCCGATGGCGGCGAGGACGCTGCTCCAGCAGGCGGTGCCGACGACGTTCGGATACACGGCCGCGCGGTGGCTTGCGGGCCTGCTCGACGCGCGCACGCGATTGCACGCCCTGCGCTACCCGGCGCAGCTCGGCGGCGCGGCCGGCACGCTCGCCGCATTCGGCGACCGCGGGCTCGACATCCGCTCCCGCTTCGCGGAGGAGCTCGGGCTCGACGACGCGCTCGTGCCCTGGCACGCCGACCGGTCGCCGGTCGCCGCGCTCGCGTCCGCCCTCGGCGCGGCGGCGCGCGCAGCGGACAAGATCGCACTGGACGTCGTGTTGCTCGCGCAGACGGAGGTGGGGGAGGTCGCCGAAGGAACCGGAGGCGGCTCGTCGACGATGCCGCACAAGCGCAATCCTGCGCGCGCCGTTCTCGCCCGCGCGTGCGCGCGGCTCGCGCACGCGTCGGTGAGTGTCCTGACGGGCGGGGAGCACGAGCTCGAGCGCGCCGCAGGTGCCTGGCACGCCGAGTGGCCGGCGCTCACCGCCGCACTGGCGTACGCCGGCGGTGCCGTCGCGTCCGTGCGCGAGTGTCTCAACGGGCTCCACGTGGACACCGAGCGCATGCGGGCGAACATGAGCGACGACCTGTACGCGGAGCAGCGCGCGCTCGGCCTCGACGGGGACTACCTCGGCTCTGCGGAGGCGTTCGTCGACCGCGTCCTCGACCGGTACCGGTTGTGAGTGCGGTCGCGCTTCTCGGCGGGCTCGGGACGACGACGAGGATCTGGACGGCTCAGCTCGAGGCGACCTCGGACGCCCTCGCGTTCGACCTGCCCGGACACGGCGCCGAACCGCCGGCTGGCGATGCGGTGACGATCGCGGCCATCGGCGCCTCGCTGCTCGACCGGCTCCCGGAACGGTTCTCGTTCTGCGGCGTCTCGATGGGCGGAATGGTCGGCATGTGGATCGCCGCGAACGCGCCCGACCGCGTCGAGCGGCTCGTGGTCGCGTGCACCGGCGCGAAGCTGGGGCGCCGCGAGGACTACGACGCGCGCGCCGCGCTGGTCCGCAGCGAGGGCGTCGGCGTCGTCGTAGAGGCCGCGCGCGACCGCTGGTTCACGCCGTCGTTCCGGGAGTCGCCCGAGGCGCGCATCGTCCTCGACGAGTTGGCCACGATGTCGCCCGAGGGCTACGCAGCCTGCTGCGAGGCCGTCGGCGCGGCCGACCTCCGCGACGACCTGCCCCGGATCCCGGTGCCGGTTCTCGCGATCTTCGGCGACGAGGACACCGTGACGCCGCCGGCCGTGCGCGACGAGCTCGCGTCCGGCATCCACGACGTCCGCGCGGTCCGGATCGCGGGCGCGGCGCACCTTGCGTGCGTCGAGCAGCCGGAAGCCTTCACCGCCGCCGTTCTCGACCACCTGAGGAGAGCCGCATGAGCGACGACACGTACGAGCGCGGCCTGCGCGTCCGCCGCGAGGTGCTGGGCGACGAGCACGTCGATCGCGCGATCGAAGGGACGACCGAGCACACCGCCGCGTTCCAGGACTTCATCACGCGCTACGCGTGGGGAGAGATCTGGTCGCGACCCGGACTCGACCGCAAGACGCGCAGCGCGGTGACGCTCACTGCGCTGACGGCGCTCGGTCGTTTCGACGAGCTCGAGCTGCACATCCGGGCCGCGCGCCGGAACGGGATGACGCCGGAGGAGATCGGCGAGCTCCTGCTCCAGTGCGCCGTCTACTGCGGTGTGCCGGCGGCGAACAGTGCGTTCCACGTCTTCACCCGCGCCCTCGAGGAATGAGGACACAGGTCGGCATCGTCGGCGCGGGCCCAGCGGGGCTCACGCTTGCCCGCATGCTCGAGCTGGCCGGCGTCGAGTCCGTCGTGCTCGAGAGCCGCACGCGCGACTATTGCGAGCACCGTATCCGCGCCGGCGTGCTCGAGCAACGCACCGCCGATCTGCTCCGCGAGCTCGGCGTCGGCGAGCGGATGGAACGCGAGGGCATCGTCCACCACGGCATCCACCTGCAGTTCGACGGCGAGCGCCACCGCGTCCCGCTCAGCGAGCTGGCCGACGGGCGGACGATCGTCATCTACGGCCAGACGGAGGTGGTGAAGGATCTCATCGCGACGCGGCTCGACGGCGGCCTGCCCCTCCACTTCGAGTGCCCCGTCGAGAGCGTCGACCCCGAACGCGGCATCGTGCGCTACGCCGGAGGCGAGCTCGAGTGCGACGTCATCGCCGGCTGCGACGGCTTCCACGGCGTCTGCCGCAGCTCGATCCCGGATGGGATCTTGCGGAGGTTCGAGCGCGAGTATCCGTTCGGGTGGCTCGGCATCCTCGCGCAGGTCGCGCCCTCGATGGACGAGCTCGTCTACGCGCATCACGAGCGCGGCTTCGCACTCCTTTCTCTGCGCTCGCCTCACCTCTCGCGCTGCTACATCCAGGTCGCGCACGACGAGGACATCGCGGAGTGGCCCGACGAGCGGATCTGGGAGGAGCTGCAACGACGCACCGCTCTCGAAGGCTGGACGCTTCGCGAAGGACCCGTCCTCGAGAAAGGCGTGACGGGGATGCGCAGCTTCGTCGCCGAGCCGATGCAGTACCGGAAGCTGTTCCTCGCCGGAGACGCAGCGCACATCGTGCCGCCCACAGGCGCCAAAGGGCTGAACCTCGCAATCGCGGACGTACGCGTCCTCGCGGAGGCGATCGTCGGCGGCAGCCTCGACCGCTACTCCGAGGAGTGCGTCCGCCGTGTGTGGCGCGCCGAGCACTTCTCCTACTGGATGACGACGATGCTCCACCGGCTGCCAGGAGAGGACCCGTTCGACCTCCAGCTCCAGCTCTCGCAGCTTCGCTACGCGACGACGTCGCAGGCTGCGGCGCGCAGCCTTGCCGAGAACTACGTCGGGCTCGATCTCGTCTAGCGCGAGCGGCTCGCCGTCGCGGCGGGTGCTCGGCTGCGGTCGGCGTTCGCTCGCCCCAGCTTCGTCGTCGCACGCCTTGCGTTCAGCCCTCCGAGCCGGGGTTCGCGTCAGCCGCGCTGCGCCGCCTGAGCACCCGGGACACGAAGCGACGCAGCCCAGGCCGCACCCGTGAACGGCGCTGCGCGTAGACGAACAGATACAGGCGGGCGACGGCCGCAGCAGCCGCGGCGGCGCCGGCGGCGAACGAGCGCGCGTCGCGCGGCACGACGACTGCGGCCAGGAGCAGCGCGATCGCAGCCGCCTGCAGCACGGCCGGGATCAGGAGCGCGCGCGACAGCAGCACCCGGCGGACGTGACGCCGGAGATCCGGGCTCAGCCGCCGGACGAAGCGCCAGGCGAACCGGGCCGGCACGGCCAGCAAGACGACGGGAGCAAGCCGCGCGGCGACGCTTCCCGATCCGGCGAGGCCGCGGCCGGCGAGGTAGGCGTCGAGGAAGATCAGGTACGAGACCCGGGCGAGAAACACCCGGACGACCAGATCGAGGTTGCGGCGGCTGACGTCGGCGCGCGGGTTCGCGCGCACGGCGTTCGTGAAGCCGCCGGCCGCGTCCGCGAGTGCCGTTGCGCCTGCGAGCTTGCTCCGGCGGAGGCGCAGCCTCGCCAGCTCGTTGTGGGCCACGCTGTTTTGCGGATCGATCGCGAGCGCCGCCCGGAACGCCGCGTCGGCCTCTTCGTGACGTTTGCAAGCCCGCGCGGCCATTCCGAGCACGATGTGCGTCGCGGCTTCGTGCGGGGCGAGGGCGACCGCCTGCTCGGCAGCCGCGAGCGCCTCCTGGTGCGCGGACTTGTCACCGAGGAGAGCTTGCGCCAGCTGGACGAACGCCTGCCAGCTATGGGGAGCGACGCGCGCCGCCGAGCGGGCGGCTGCGATGGATTCCTCGCCGCGGCCGAGCTTCCCGAGAGCGATGCTGTGCAGCCGGTGCGGCCACTCGTCGTCCGGGGCCAGCGACAGGGCCGTCCTGGAGGCGCGAAGCGCTTCGCTTTCTTCGTGACCCCCGAGGTGTGCCTGCGCGAGCAGGCACCAGGCGCGCGCGTTCTGCGGATCTGCGGCGACGACGCGCTGCAGAAGCTGCGCGGCGTCGCCGAACCGTGCGAGGTCGCAGAGCGCACGCGCCCGCTCCACATCGGCGGACGCGGCTCCGCCGGGGCTCGCGGTCATACGAGTCGCCGCTTGCGGAGGTAGGCGAGGAGATCGTCGTAGGCGCCGTCCTCGTTCGCGAACTGCGCCACGTTCCGCGCGGTCTCGAGCCAGGCGCCGATCGAAGGGCGCACGTCGCGCACCGCCGCCTCGAGGTCGGACATCTCGATCATCCTCACGTTTCCGCTCCTGGCCGAGTCGAGCAGTGCCTGCTCGGCGGCCGTCTCGCAGACCCGGGCGAGATCGGCTCCCGAGTATCCGTCGGTGAGTCGTACGAGCTTGCCCAGGTCGACGCCCGCGATCGGCCGGTCGCGCAGGTGGTAACGCAGGATCGCCTCGCGCGCCGGCTCGTCCGGCGGCAGGACGAGCACCATCCGGTCGAACCGCCCCGGACGGCGGAGGGCGACGTCGACGTCCCATGGATGGTTCGTCGCGCCGAGCACGTAAACGCCTTCGTTGTTCTGCTCGAGGCCGTCCATCTCGGAGAGCAACTGGTTGACCGTGCCGCGCGCCGCGTTGTTTCTCAGGTGCGTCCGCTTCTGCCCGAGGGCATCGACCTCGTCGAGGAAGACGACGCACGGTGCGCTCCGGCGGGCCGTGTCGAAGAGGTCTCGCAGGTTTCGCTCGCTCTGGCCGACGTACATGTCGAGCACGTCGGCGAGGCCGACCGCGAGAAAGCGCGCGCCCATCTCGCCCGCGAGCGCACGGGCGATGAAGGTCTTCCCGCAGCCCGGAGGCCCGTAGAGGAGCAAGCCTCCCTGTAGCGACTTCCCGTACAAGCGCACGAGCTCGGGGTTCCGAAGCGGTGCGAGGAAGCCCGCCTCGAGGCGGGCCTTCACCTCCTCCATGCCGCCGACGTCGGCGAGCCGGAGGCCGACGGCCGGCTCCGGGTCGTACGCCTCCCCGAGAGACGCGTCATCCGGCCCTGCTTCGGAGGAGACGTACATCGGAGGCACGAGGCCGTCGAGCTCCTGGTCGAGGCGGCGCAGCGTCTCGGCCGCGCTGTCGTCCTGCCGCGGCGGCGCGTCCGCCGAGCCGGCCCCGATGAGCCGGAGCGCGGAGACGTTGCCGGAGTCGCGCTGCAGCACGGCGGCCGCCTGGCGGACTGCCTCGTCGCGCATGCCGAGAGACGCCAGGAGCTCTGCGAGATGCATCCGGAGCGGGATGTCATCCGGCGAAGCCTCCACGGCGGCACGAAGGCTGTCGAGTAGTGCGTCAGACATCGACCCCGACCTCTTTCGACACCGGCGCGGAGAAGCCTTAGCGTAACCGGCGCCGCGCCGGTCCGGCAAGCTCGAGCCCGATTCGTCACGCGGGCGCGGTTGTCGCCTCGGAACGAAGGAAGGAGCAAGAGGTGGGGGAACCCGCTGCCGCCGTGCAAGCAGAGGGGCTCGTGAAGACGTTTCGCAGCCGTGCCGGCACCGTGGAGGCCGTGCGAGGTGTCGATCTTCGCGTCGAGTCCGGCGAGATCTTCGGTTTCCTCG
>Ga0157369_10003646_pt1 | contig 18271 bp, 21 predicted proteins | sample C25metaG_FD_113461 | JGI IMG/M metagenome (GOLD analysis project Ga0157369, IMG submission 113461) | Corn rhizosphere microbial communities from Kellogg Biological Station, Michigan, USA - C2-5 metaG | ecosystem: Host-associated > Plants > Roots > Rhizosphere > Soil | place: USA: Michigan... | reverse complement strand
CGACCGGTCGGTGAACGAGAACCGCGCGAGCGAGACCGACCTGCAGATGCTCGAGGACTGCTATCGCCGCAAGGGCGACACCGCGGGCTACGTGAAGGCGATGGAAGCGCTCGTCGTCAACTACCCGAAGAAGGAGTACTGGACGATCCTGCTCACCAACGTCCAGAAGAAGCCCGGGTTCTCCGACCGGCTGGCACTCGACGTGTACCTGCTGCGCATGGCGACGAACAACCTCACGAGCGCGAACGACTACATGGAAGCCGCGCAGCTCGCGGTGCAGGCCGGGATGCCCGCCCTGGGCAAGGTGATCATGGACCGCGGCTACGCGGCGAAGGTGCTCGGCACGGGCGCCGAGGCCGCGCGCCAGCAGCGCCTGCGCGACCTGGTCGACAAGACGCTCGCCGAATCGCAGAAGAATCGCGCGCAGGACGAGCGCGAAGCCGAGGCCGCGAAGGACGGCAACCAGCTGGTCACCGTGGGCCTCAACTACATCTACGAGGGCAAGGCCGACAAGGGCGTGCCGCTCGTGCAGCAGGGCATCAGGAAGGGCGGCCTCAAGCGCCCGGAGGATGCGAAGCTGCGCCTGGGCGAGGCCGAGATCCACTCGGGCCACAAGAACCGGGGCGTCACGACGCTCAAGTCCGTGACCGGCAACGACGGCGCCGCCGACCTCGCGCGCCTCTGGGCGCTCTACGCGCGCGCGTAATTCCCGCTCGTCCCTCATAATGGGGGAATGAGCGCGATTCGCATGGATGTGAGCGGGCTCGAGCGGCTGATGCAGCGCGCCCTCGAGCAATCGGGAGCCACGCGCGCGATGGCCGAGGCGACGGCGCGCGCGCTCGTCGCGGCCGACATGGAAGGCATCGCCTCCCATGGCGCCTCGCGCATCCCGCAGTACTGCGGCCACCTTCGCGCCGGGCGCGCGCGCGGCGACGCGATCCCGGTCATCGCCCACGAGCGCCACGGCGCGTGCCTGGTGGACGCCCACCAGGGGCTCGCCTTCGAGGCGTGCGCGCTCGGCGTGCGCGAGGCGATCCGGCGCGCGAAGGAATACGGGATCGCGTGGTCCGCGATCGCCAACAGCAACCACTTCGGCGTCGCGGCGTATCACCTCGAGCCCGTCGCGCGGGCGGGCCTCGTGGGCCTCGCCATGGGCAATTCGCCCGCGGCGATGCCGGCGTGGGGCGGCAGGCGCGCGCTCTTCGGCACCAATCCCGTCGCGGCGGCCTTCCCGCGGCGCGAGGGCCTGCCGATCGTGATCGACCTGTCGCTCTCGGCGGTCGCGCGCGGCAAGATCATGGTCGCGGCGCGCGACGGCAAGCCGATCCCGGAGGGCTGGGCGCTCGATGCGAACGGCGAGCCGACGACGGATGCCAAGGCGGCGCTCGAGGGCAGCATGCTGCCCGCCGGCGGCGTGAAGGGCGCGATGCTCGCCCTCATCGTGGAGCTCCTCGTGTGCGCGCTCTCCGGCTCGGCGTATGGGTTCGAGTCGGACAGCTTCTTCACCGCCGAGGGCCGCCCGACGCGGATCGGACAGGCGTTCCTCGCGATCGACCCGGCGGCGCTCGCCGGCAACGCGGTGTATTTCGAGCGCGTGGAGACGCTGGTGTCCGCGATGCTCGAGGACCGCGAGGTGCGGCTGCCGGGGCAGCGCCGCGTCGAGCTGCGCGAGCGCGCGGCGCGCGAGGGCCTCTCGATCCCGGCCGACCTGCACGCGAAGATCGCGGCCCTGGCCGGCGAAGCCCGCGCGGCTTGAGCGTGGACGGCGCGGCGTTCCAGGCTCGCGTGCGGACTCCGTTCGCCACGCTCGGGGTCACCACGACCGCGACGCACGTGACGGGCATTCGCTTCCTGGCACCCGACACGCCGGCTCTCGCGCCGCCGCGCGGCACCATCGCGCACCTCGCGTGCGTGCAGATCCAGGCGTACCTCGACGATGGGCGGTTCGTGTTCGAGCTGCCGCTGCGCCTCGCGGGCACGCGCCATCGCATGGAAGTGTGGGAAGCGATGCAGCGCATCCCGGCCGGCGCGACGCGCAGCTATGGCGATCTGGCGGCCGAGCTGCGCTCGTCGGCGCGGGCCGTGGGCGGCGCCTGCGGCGCGAACCCGATCCCGCTCGTCGTGCCGTGCCACCGGATCGTCGCGGCGAACCGTCGCATCGGCGGCTTCATGGGCGCGAAGAGCGACGGGTTCGAGCTCGGCATCAAGCGCTGGCTGCTCGCGCATGAAGGCGCGCTCTGAGGTGGACGAGGCGGTCCTCGAGCGCTTCACCGATGCGCTCTGGCTGAACGACGGGCTCGCCCGCAACACGCTCGAGAGCTACCGCCGCGACGTGGTGGCCTTCGCATCGTGGCTGCGCGCCTCGAGCGGCAAGGCGCTGCTCGAGGCCGCGAGCGCGGACCTGCAGCGCCATCTCGCGTGGCGCGTGGAGCGCAAGGCGCGCCCGCGCACGACGAGCCGGCTGGTGTCGTCGCTCAAGCGCTTCTACCAGTTCGCGCTGCGCGAAGGGCTGCGGCGCGACGACCCGGCGGCGCGGCTGGAGTCGCCGAAGCTGCCGCGCTCCTTGCCGAAATCGGTCTCCGAAGCCGAGGTGGAGGCGCTCCTCGCGGCGCCGCACGTCGCGGGCGCGCAGGGGCTTCGCGATCGCGCGATGCTGGAGACGCTCTACGCGAGCGGCCTGCGCGTATCCGAGCTGGTCGGCCTCAAGACCCTGCAGGTGAGCCTCGACGCGGGCGTGGTGCGCGTCCTCGGCAAGGGATCGAAGGAGCGGCTGACGCCGCTCGGCGAGGAAGCGGTGGCGTGGATCGAGCGCTACCAGCGCGAGGCGCGGCCCGCGTTGCTGCAGGCGCGCAAGTCCGATGCGCTCTTCGTGACCGCGCGCGGCGGCCCGATGACGCGCCAGGCGTTCTGGGCGCTGGTCAAGCGCTACGCGTTGCGCGCGGGCATTCGCCAGCCGATCTCGCCCCATACCCTGCGCCATGCGTTCGCCACCCACCTCATCAACCACGGCGCCGACCTGCGCGTCGTGCAGATGCTGCTCGGCCATGCCGACATCTCGACCACGCAGATCTACACGCACGTCGCGCGCGAGCGCCTGAAGGCGCTGCACCGCAAGCACCACCCGCGCGGATGATCGGCGACTGGCATTCGCTCTCGTTGTGGCTGATCGTGCTGGCGCCCCTCGCCGTCATGCTGGGGTACACGGTGTTCGGCCTCTCCGGCTTCGGCGCGACCATCGTGTCCGTGCCGATCCTCGCGCACTTCCTGCCCGTGTCGTTCCTGGTCCCGATGATGGTCCTGCTCGACCTCGCGTCGTCGATCTTCGTGGGGACCACGGCGCGCCGGCACCTTGCGAAGGGCGAGCTCAAGCGGCTGCTGCCGATCATGTTCGTCGGCTTCGTCCTGGGCGCCACGCTGCTCGTGAAGGTGCCCGACGCCTACCTGCGCGCGGGGCTCGGCGCCTTCGCGGTGGCCATCGGCCTCAACGCGATCCTGAACCCCGTCGTCGATCGCACGATCTCGTCCTGGTGGGTCATCCCCACGGGCGTCATCGGCGGCGCGGTCTCCACCACCTTCGGGGCCGGCGGACCGATCTACGCGACCTACCTTTCGGGACGGCTGCGCGACAAGAGCGAGGTGCGCGCCACCACGTCGACGGTGATCTCGATCTCCGCGTTCTCGCGGGCCGCGGTGTACGTGGTGAGCGGGCTGCTGCTGCACGCCTCGATCTGGACGGGTGTGGTGCTGCTCGCACCGTTCGCCTGGTTCGGGCTTCGCACCGGCCACCGCATCCACACCGGGCTCACGCAGCAGCAGATGCGGCGCGTCATCGGCACGATCATCGTGCTGACCGGGCTCTCGCTCCTCATCCACGTCTTTGCCTGAGCCGCCATGAAGCATTCCGCCACTCCCGCGACGACATTCCTCGACCAGCACGGCGTGGAGTACATCGAGCATGCCTTCGAGTACAAGGAGCACGGGGGAACCGGCCACTCCTCCCGGATGCTGGGCGTGGCGGAGCACGACGTGATCAAGACGCTCATCATGGAGGACGAGCGCGCGGAGCCCCTCGTCGTGCTCATGCACGGCGACCGCAAGGTCTCCACGAAGGAGCTCGCGCGGCAGGCCGGCATGAAGCGCATCGCGCCGTGCAAGCCGGAGGTGGCACAGCGCCACTCGGGTTATCTCGTGGGCGGCACCTCGCCCTTCGGCACGCGCAAGCGCATGCCCATATTCCTCGAGCGCTCGGTGCTCGACGTCCCGCGCATCTACATCAACGGCGGGCGCCGGGGCTTCCTGCTGCAAATGGACCCGGCCGAGCTCGTGCGCGTGCTCTCGCCCGTGCTTGTTGACGTGGGCCTCCAAGAGTAATCTCGCCTCGAAACGAGGGGAGGCGAACATGGCGACACCCGGCACGGCGGACGCGGCAACGACGGCACCCAGCGACATCGTGCTGGTCGACCCCTCGCGAGTCTGCCCCGCGGGCGCCGGATGGACGTGGATCGCGAAAGGCTGGGGCCTCTTCGCGCGCGCGGCCCTCATGTGGATCGCCTCCCTCGTGATCCTCTTCATCATCGCGTTCGCGATGGGGCTGGTCCCCATCATCGGCCACGTCGCCTTCCAGATCCTGAGCCCGGTGTTCGCGGCGGGCCTCGTGCTCGCGTGCCGTTCGATCGAGCAGACGGGAAACTTCGAGCTCTCGGAGCTCTTCGGCGGCTTCCGCGTCCAGTTCGGGCCGCTCGCCGTGGTGGGGATCCTCTTCTTCCTGGGCGAGGTCGCGATCCTCCTCGTGTTCGGCGCCTTCGCCGGATTCGCGATCCTCTCCGGGGCGCTCGCGGGCAACACGGGCAACGTGCTCGACGCGGTGGTGGCATCGTCGACCTCGATCGCGCTCGGCGCGCTGGTCGCCGCGGCACTGTCGGTCCCGCTCTTCGCCGCGTACTGGTTCGCGCCCGCGCTCGTGGTCCTGCACGGCATGGCGCCGCTCGCCGCGATGCGCGCGAGCTTCGTCGCGAGCTTCCGCAACTTCCTGCCTTTCCTGGTCTACAGCATCATCATGACGATCTTCGCGATCCTCGCGGCGCTTCCCGCCGGCCTGGGCTTCCTCGTCTGGTTCCCGCTGCTGGTCACCTCGTCGTACGTGGCGTACCGCGAGATCTATACCGAGGGGATGCCGGAGCTCGCGCCTAGATGAGCCGCACGAGGAGGGTGAGCGCTGCCGAGAGCAGCACCGTCGTCGTGATCGGCAGGTAGACGACGCGGCCCCTCCAGCGCACGGTGATGTCGCCGGGCAGGCGCCCGAGCCCGCGCTTCGCGAGCCACGGCGCGGCCGAGGACAGCACGACCACGGCGAGCACGATCACCAGCAGCCACTTGAGCATGGGGCGCAGCGCCTTATTCGCCCGGATCGCGGCTGCGCTCGAGGGTCACGCCCACCTTGCGCACGCCGCGCACGTGCCCGAGCTTGGCCACCGACAGCCGCACCCAGGGCGCCTTGAAATCCTGCGTGATGACGCCGCACACGTGCTCGGCGAGCGCTTCCAGCAGCTTGAACTTCCTCTGGGCCAGGTCCTTCTGGATGCGCTCGACCACCTCGCCGTAGTGGACGGTGTCGTGGATGTTGTCCGTGCGGCCGACGGCGTTGCCCGGGATGCCGATCTCGATGTCCATCTCGAGCGACTGCGCGCGCTGCTTTTCCCACTCGTAGATGCCCACCCACGCGTCGACGCGAAACTCCCGGATGAAGATGGTATCCATGCGCTATTGTAAAGTAGCGACCATGACCGGCCTCTGGTGGGCCCTCGGCGGTTATCTCGCCGGCTCCATTCCCTTCGCGCTCCTCGTGAGCCGCGTCATGCGGCTGCCGGACCCGCGCACTTACGGTTCCGGCAACATCGGCGCCACCAACGTGCTGCGCTCGGGCAGCCGCCGCGCGGCGCTGCTCACCCTGCTGGGCGACGCGATGAAGGGGTGGATCGTCGTGCTCGCCGCGCGCGCCGCGGCGATGCCGGAGGACATCGTGGCCCTCGCCGGCGCCGCCGCCTTCGCGGGCCACGTGTTCCCGATCTGGCTGCGGCTGCGCGGCGGCAAGGGCGTGGCGACGGCCGCGGGCGTGCTCATCGCATTCGACTGGCGGCTCGGCTGCGCGGTGCTCGCGACCTGGCTCGCGGTGGCACTCCTCACGCGCTACTCCTCGCTGGCGGCACTCGTGGCCGCGGTGGCCGCGCCCGTGATCGCGTGGTACCTGCACGGCGTGGGGCCGGTCTTCGCCGCCACCGTGGCGATGGCGGCCGTCCTCGTCGCGCGCCACCACGCCAACATCCGCAAGCTCGCGCGCGGCGAGGAAAGCCGCATCGGCTCGAAGCGGAAGGCGCCGGAAACCGGACCTTAAGGGTGGGCCAGTTGCAAACCGCGCGCGCTTGCCTCAATGTGCATGCAAATCGCACGCCACGCCAGGAAACATGAGCGTCCCGAGCAACGAAGACGACGACCTGGATTTCACCAAGCCGGCGAAGCCCAGCGCGCCACCGCCGCCGGAGCGCATGGCCAAGGCCCGCCAGGAGGCCGCCGCGGGCCGCCCCGAGCTCGCGCGCACGGGCTTCTACGTCGCGATGGCGAAGCGCCCGCCGAACGCGCTGGTGCCGCGCAACGGCAGCCGCCACTCGGTCTTCGTGGTCGAGGACGACCCGCACCTGCTGAAGCTCGTGGGAGAGGTGCTCTCGGGCGAAGGCTTCCTCACGCGCTTCGCGCGCAACCGCAACGAGATCAACGCCGAGTTCAACAAGCAGCCGCTGCCCGACCTCGTGCTGCTCGACGTGTCGCTGCCGGACACGGACGGCTTCGCGATCCTCGAGCGCATGCGCAACAACCAGAAGCTCGCGAAGATGCCGGTGGTGATGATGACCGGCAAGTCCGACGTGACGGACATCGCGAAGGGCCTCTCGCTCGGCGCGGATGGGTACGTCACCAAGCCGTTCAAGATCTCGGGCCTCGTCTCCGCCGTGAAGACGGTCCTCGGGATCGATAGCTGAGCCGGCCGGCGGCCGCCGCCGGCGCCGTGACCTAGGGCTTCAGCGCCGCCTTCACGAACTCGACGATGGCGAGGAACAAGTACTCGGCGTTGGCCTTGCGCACGAAGCCGTGCCCCTCGTCGTGCGCCGCGATGCGCCACACGGGCGTGCCCTGCTTGCGCAACGCGGCCACGAGATCCTCCGATTGCGCGCTCGGCACCTTCGTGTCGTGGTCGCCCTGCACCACGAGCACCGGGTGGCGCAGCGTTTCCACGCGCGCGAGCGGCGAGATCGATTCGAGCCACGCACGCGTGACCGTGTCGCGCTCGTCGCCGTACTCCGCGCGGCGCTGCTCGCGGCGCCATGAGGGCGTGCGCTCGAGGAACGTCACGAAGTTGGAGATGCCCATCTCGGCGATGGTGCCGGCGACGCGGTCGGGATGGGCCGCGCTCGCCGCGAGCGACAGGTACCCGCCGTAGCTGGCGCCGGCCAGCACGACGCGCTTCGCATCGAGGTCCTTGCGCGCGGCGATCCATTCGAGCAGCGCTCCGACGTCGCGCACGGCGTCCTCGCGGCGGGGCCCGTCGTCGAGCGCCGCGAACGACTTGCCGAAGCCCGAGGACCCGCGCACGTTCGGGTAGAGCAGCGCCACGCCGAGCTCGCTCACGAGGTAGTTGTAGCGTCCGATGAAGCCGGGCTTCGCCTGCAGGGCGGGGCCGCCGTGCAGGATCACCATGACCGGGCGCGGGCCCGTGAATCGCGGCGGCGGCGTGTACAGGAATGCGCTCACCTCGCGGCCGTCGAAGCTCTTCCACTTCACGAGCTGCGGCTCGGCGAGGTCGCGCGTGTTCACCTCGGGACTGTTGCCGTTGGTCCAGCGCACGAGCCGGTTGGCGGCGAGCTGGTAGCTGAAGATGTCGCCGGCGGTGCGCGCGGAGCTCACGTGGAAGGCGAGCTCGTCGGATCCCGGGCGCCATTGCAGCGAGTCGATGACCGCGTCGAAGAGCGGAGGGCGCGGCAGCTCCGCGAAGCTGCCCGCGTCGAGGAAGCGCAGCACGTCCGTGCCGTCCTCGTTCGTGGTGAACGCGATGCGGTTCGGGTCCCACGCCATCTCGAAGGCGTCGACGTCGTGCGCGTGCGCCGCGGTGAGGACCTTCTCGCGCCCGGGTCCGAGGGGCAGGAAGACGAGCCGGCGGAACTCGGAGTCGCGATCGCTCAGCACGAAGAGCGCGCGGCCGTCGCGCGAGAACTGGGGCGAGGAGTACGACACGCGCTTGCCCGCGGCCACGGGCGTCACGCGACCGCGCGAGCCGGTGACCGTGTCGATGACCCAGACGTGGCTCTCCGAAGGCGAGATGCGCTCGACGAACGCGATGCGGCGCGCATCGCGCGAAAAGTGGAAGCCCTCGTAGCGCCCGTGCTCGAAGGTCGCGAGCGTGCGAACGTGCTGCGGATGCAGCGGGTCGACGAGGGACACTGCCGTGCGGGCATCGCCGCCCGTGCCGTGTTGCACGGCGTAGACGAGCCGGTCGCCGCGCGGGCTCCACGCGAAGGCGCCGACGCGCTCGCCCGCCGGGCTCAACGGCGTGGGCGCGGGATCGCCGGGCGCGAAGCGGTAGAGCCGGAACAGGTCGTCGCCCTCGCTCGCGCGCGTGAACACGAAATAGTCGCCCTTGACCGGCTGGTATTCGGCCTGGGCCACGGGATCGTCGAATGCGGTGAGGGGCGTGGGCGTGGCGCCCGGCGCCACGACGAGGTGGACCTGCCCCGTGTCGCCGTGGCGGCGGCGCACCAGCATCTCGCGGCGCTGCGGGTGCCACGAGAGCATGCCGTGCAGCGTGAACTGTGCGTAGCGCTGCACCTCGCGCGCGGTTTCGACCGGGATGGGGGGCACACCCTCGACGGCGAGCGAGGGGGGCGGGGCGATGGCGTCGGCGCGGGCGAGCGTCGCGCAGAGCGCGACTTGCGCCACGAGCACCCATCGGCAGGTCGATGCGGCCCGGGAAAGCAAGCCCCGATTATAGGGCGCGGCCCGCCTCGCGGTCGCCCGTGACGCGCCGCAGGTCCTGGGCCACGCGGCCCGACTGCAGGACCACGACGCGTTCGGCCGAGGCGATCGTCTCCGGACGGTGCGCGATGATGACGCGTGTGAGGTTGAGCGAGCGCACCGCCTCGTTCACCGCGCGCTCCTTGCCGACGTCGAGCGCGCTCGTCGCCTCGTCGAGGAAGAGGATGCGCGGCTCCTTGTAGAGCGCGCGGGCGAGGAGGATGCGCTGGCGCTGGCCGCCCGAGAGCGCCGCGCCCATGTCGCCGATCAGCGTGTTGTAGCCCATGGGCATCGCGGCGATCTCGTCGTGCACCGAGGCGAGGCGCGCCACGCGCTCGATCGCCTCGGGCCGCGCGCCCGGGTCGAAGAAGCTCACGTTGTCCGCGATCGACCCGGCGAAGAGCTGGTCGTCCTGCATGACGGTGCCGACCAGCCTGCGATAGCGCTCGATCCCTATCTTCTGGATGTCGACGCCGCCCGCGAGCACCTTCCCGTCGGTCGGTGCCAGCAGTCCCAGCATCACCTTGACGAGCGTGGTCTTCCCGCCGCCGGAGGGGCCGACCACCGCGACGCACTCCCCGGCCGCGACCGTGAAGGAGCAATCGAGCAGCACGAAGGGCTCCGTATCGGAATAGCGGAAGGAGACGTTGCGAAGCTCGATCGACGCGTCGATGCCGTCGACGACCACCGCCGGCGCGTCCTGCTCCGGCGCCGTGAGGACGATGTCGGCGAGGCGCTCGGCCTGGAGTCCCAGCATGCGCAGGTCGATCATCTTGTCGATGAGGCCCGCGACGCGAGAGGAGAACTGCTCCTTGTAGGAAACGAACGCGAACAGCATCCCGACCGAGAAGGCGCTGTCGAGCACGGCGAGCGCGCCGATCCAGATGATGGCGACGCGCTCGACGCCGAAGACGAGCCCGTTGCCCGAGCGGAAGGCGAGCGCCAGCTTCTGCACGACGACGTCCTGGTTCACGCCGTCCACGACGAGGTTGAGCCAGCGCGCCCGCCGCTCGTCCTGGCGCCCGAAGAGCTTGATCGACTGCACGCCGCGCACCGTCTCCAGGAAATGGCTCTGCTGGCGCGCGGTATGCACGATGCTCTCCTCGGTGGCGCGGCGCAGCGGCTCGTAGAAGGACCATCGCAGCACGCCGTAGATCGTGACCGCGGCGAGCGCCACCAACGCGAGCGGCACGCTGTAGACCAGCATCATCGCGAGGGTCGCGAGCGCCATCACGCCGTCGATGAGCGCCTCCACGAAGCTCGACGTGAGCGTGCGCTGGATGTTGTTGACGGTGCCGAAGCGCGACACGATGTCGCCGAGGTGTCGCTTCTCGAAGAAGCTCACGGGCAGGCGCAACAGGTGCGTGAAGACGTTGGCGAGCCACTGCAGGTTGAGCGTCGTGCCGAGGTAGAGCACCACCCACGACCGAAGCGCCGAGAGCGCCACCTGCAGGATGGCGAGCAACAGGAACCCGAGGCCCAGCACGGTGAGCAGGTCCCGGTCCGCGGACACGACCGCGCCATCGACACACCATTGCAGGTAGAACGGCGTCACGAGCGCCATCGCCTGGAGCGCGAGCGCCAGGCCGAACACTTCCGCCATGGAGCGCTTGAGTCCCGTGACCGGTCCCATCAGGTCGCGCAGCTTGACGCGCCGGCGCTCGTCCTCGTGGCGGAACTCCGTCGTCGGCGTGAGCTCGAGGGCGATGCCGGTGAAGTGCGCCGAGAGATCCGCCATGCCGAGCCTGCGCACGCCGAGCGCCGGATCGTGGACCACCGCGCCGCGCGCGTCGGCCTGCTTCAGCACGACGAAGTGGTTGAGGTCCCAATGCAGGATGCACGGCGTGCGCAGCAAGGGCAGCTCCTCGAGCTCGAGGCGCAGCGGCCGGGGCGCGAGGCGCAGGCGTCCCGCGGCCTGCATGAGGTAGGCGAGGGTCGCTCCCTTGAGCGAGACCGTGAATCGCCGTCGCAGCGCGGCGAGGTCCACGCGATGCCCGTGGAAGCACGCGACCATCCCGAGCGACGCGATGCCGCACTCGGCGGCCTCGGTCTGCAGCAGCAGCGGAAGCTTCCTGCGCCCCGCGAAGCGCAGTCCGCGCGCGAGCTCCATCGTCACGTCCTTCCGGCGAGCGAGATCAGCGGCTCGAACACCCACTCGATGAGGCGGCGGCGATCGAGCAATACGTCGGCCTCGAGCTGCATGCCCGCCTGCAGCGGCTCGGTGCGGCCGTAGGCGCGGATGTCCTGCGCATCGAGTGTCGCGCGGATGCGGTAGAGGGGCTCGCGGCCGCCGTCCGGCGGGGCGATGCCGAGCTCCGAGGCGCTCATGGCGGAGGCGGAGATCGCGCGCACGACCGCGCGGTGGCTGCCGAACTTCTGGTGCGGATACGCCGCGTAGCGCAGCAGCACGTCCTGGCCGACCTTCACGAAGCCCATGGAGCGCGACGGCGCATAGAGCAGCGCTTCGAGCGTGGCATCGGCGGGAAGCACCGTGAGGAGCGTCGTACCGGGCAGGACCATCTGACCGGGCTCGACCAGCACCGCGCCCACGCGTCCCCGGCCGGGCGCCGCGACGATCGAGCGGTACTGCAGCGCGCGCTCGAGGGCCTCCTGCTCCATCGCGGCGCGCTGCACGTCGATGGCGGCCAATTGCGCGCGCAGGCGCGCGGCGGCGAGCGTCGCGTCCGCTTCCTGGTCGGAGCGCTCGCGCTCGATCGCCATGGCGGAGCGGATGAGCGTCTCCAGACGCGAGCGCTGCTCGATCTCGTTCTCGCGCTCGCGGTCGGCCGCCGCGGCGGACACGAAGCCGGTGCCGCGCAGGCTCTCCATGCGGTCGTAGTTGCGGCGCGCGACGCGCACGCGCTCCTCCTGCGCCTCGACCTCGCGCCGGATCTGGGCGCGCTCGCGCCCGAGGGCGTCGCGGCGGCCGAGCGCCGCGTGGACTTCGACGCCGGCGGCCGCGATCGTCGTCGCGCGCTGCTCGAGCAGCATCCTGCGCCGCTCGGCGAAGCGTGCGCGCAAGGCGTGCTCGGTGGTCTCGTGCGCGGCGGGCGCGCGCGGGTCGGTCATCACGACGAGCGGCGCATCGCGTTCCACGTCGTCGCCTTCGCGCACGGCGATGGACGTCACCATGCCCGCCTGCTGCGCGACGATGCGCATCACGCCTTCCGTGGGGGCCAGCACGCCGGTGAGCCGCGCCTTGCGCGTGTAATGGCCTGCGACGAAATAGGCGGCCAGGATCGCGGTGGTGAGAAGCGCGCAGAGGGTGAGCACCGGGAAGGCGATGGGGCGGATCAGCACGATGCTGCCGAGCCAGGAGGCAGCGCGCGCTTCTTCGCTTTCGCGGCGGAAAAGCGTCACGGCGATCGCAAGGCGGGTTGGAGCTCGAGCGCCGGGCGCGGATGGCGCGAGGCGAGCAGCGCGTACGCGGTCGTGAGCGCCGCAAACATCACGATGCAAGCGAGCTGCCACGACCAGCTGCGCAGACCGTCGTTGGGCCGGGGGACCAGGAGCTGACCGAGCAGCGGATACCACGAGGCGAGGTTGACGGCGGCATGCACGAGGATCGCGGCGCGCAAAGAGCCGGTGCGTACGTAAAGGCTGTTGAGCACGACTCCCACGGCGAAGGCGAAGAAGAAATCGTCGTGGCACAGGCCGAACGCGAGGGAGGTGAGCAGCATCGCGGTGAGAGTCGAGCGCCGCGCCTTCAGCCGCTCGTAGAGCGCGCCCCGGAAGAGCAGTTCCTCGACGACTGGAGCGATGAGCGCCGTCAGCAGGCGGTCCCGCAGCACCGGCGCCGTCCATGCGGTCTGCATGCCCGCGGCCGGATCGAGATGCAGCGCCGCCACCGCGGGGTCACCTCCATGCAGCCAGCGATCGAGCGCCATGACACCGAAGCGGGCGAATTGGGCGAGGAGCGCAACGGACAGCACGGCGGCGACCTCGCCGAAACGGGCGCGCGCGATCGGGCGCTCGAGCACGCGCGCCGCGCCGTCGCGTAGCTGCGCGATTCCCAGGAGCATCGCGCCCTCGAGGAGGAGGGTTACGACCCTGGAGAGGAAGATGAGGCGCTCGCGCGACACGTGAGGCGCGTCGGTCGCCGCATGACTCACCGCCGCGCCGGCAAAGGTCGCGGCGAAGAGCAGGAACGCCAGCTGCAGCGGCGATATCGGCCTCGCGGTCACCGGCGTTCCGGGCCGATCACGATTCCACTTGCTTCTGCGGCAGCGTCGGCGGCAGCAGCGGGCCGTCGGAAATCGTCATGGCGGTCGGCGCGGGTCCCTGGTAGGGCAGCGTGTCGACGAGCGTGCCTGCCTGCTCCGAACCGCCCTGGACGTTGGACAAATCCTCTTTCCGTACTTCCTTCATTTGCTTGCTCCTCGTGTGTCGGGGCCGGATCCCGGAGGCCATGGCGGCCTCCGGGCCGGTCACTACAACGCCTTCGCGACCGTCTCGATGATGTGCGAGGTCGCGTCGACGAGGTTGTCGTAGGCCTGGCCGATCTCGCCGGTGACTCCGGCCGGGCTGCAGATATCGGTGCCGCCGCCGACCCCTTCGACCTGCTGCGCATCCAGCTCCTTCGCCGGCTGCGTCGCGGCGACGTTCGCCGCGTCCTTCGCCGCTTCTTCCTGCTTCGTCGTCTCTTGCGTCATCTCATCTTCCTTTGCTCGTCAGAACTTCGAGTAGTCGACGATGGGCACCGCCGGATAGTCCGGCTCCGGCACCACGGGCAGCGTGGGCGAGATCGGGCCGATGTCGCCGATCGTGCCGGGGAATTGGGTGCCGCCGGGCACCGAGGTGCTGTCCTTCTTTTCCACTTCCTTCATGTGTTGCTCCTTGGCTGCGGGATTCGGTACGCGCGCGCTGTCGCAGCATCCGTCGCGCGCGGGGCCGGCGAAGCGCGGCCCCACGTCGAACGTCACGTGGGCTCGGGTCCGGGAAGGTCCTTGCCGGGAAGGCGCGCGTAATCCACGGGCGGGGGCGTTTCCTGCGGCGCGCGATAGGTCGTCTCGTCGAGCGCCGCGGTATTCGGCACGCCGCCCGCGATGCGCAGCACTTCCTGCAGCGTGAGCTCCTTCATCGGATCCTCCTTCCATGCCAGTGGCCTTGGACGCGGGCTTGGGGCCACGCTTCGACCGGTGGTTCCATGCTAGGCGGCGTGCGTTCGGCGCAGGCGCGAGAATCCGCATTCGCGCGGTGGCGTTTTTCGGCTCGCACCGGTGCGGCCGAACGCTACGCTCGCGGTCGATGGATCCGAATGCCCACCCTGGGCGCTATCGCGTGTCGCTCCACCGAGCGAAGGGGACCTGGTTCGCGCACGTGCTCGACGTGCCCGGCTGCATCGGCCGCGGCGCCACGGAAGTCGAAGCCGTGGAGGATGCGCGCGCCGTGATTCGCAGCTACCGCCACGTGGCGCATCTGCTCGCGCACGATACGGCGCGCATCATTCTCGAGGTCAATGCCTAGGCCGCGCGCGCCAGCGCGCGCGGGTGTACCCTAGTCCCAACCCCGATTCCTTCGCATTCGTCTGCTGCGCGACGCAGAGAGGAGACATTTCCATGCCGAAGTATTCGACGGAGAACATACACGCCGTGGCCCTGGTGGGCCACGGCGGAGCAGGAAAGACCACGCTCGCCGAGGCCCTCCTGTGGAAGGCCGGGGTGATCGGTGCGATGGGCAGCACCGAGCGCGGCACCACGGTCTGCGACAACGACCCGCTCGAGAAGACATACGGCCACTCGCTCGCCTCCGCCCTCGTAAATTTTCCCTACAAGGGCATCCACGTCCACCTCGTCGACACGCCCGGCATGCCCGACTTCGCCGGGCAGTCGATCGCGGCGCTCGCCGCCGTGGAGACCGCGGTCATCGTGGTGAATGCGCAGAACGGCATCGAGCTCAACACCACGCGCATGATGCGCGCGGCGGCCAAGCGAAAGCTCTGCCGCATGATCCTCGTGAACAAGATCGACGCCGACAACGTGGACCTGGAAGGGCTGCTGCGCCGCCTGCAGGAGGTCTACGGGAAGGAATGCCTGCCCATCAACCTTCCGGCGCACGGCCGCCACGATGTCGTCGACTGCTTCTTCAATCCCGACGGCGACGCCGATTTCTCCTCGGTGAAGGAGGCGCACGCGGCGCTGGTCGACCAGGTGGTCGAGGTCGACGAGGACCTGATGGCGCTCTACCTCGAGCAGGGCCAGGAGATCGCGCCCGAGCAATTGCACGCGCCGTTCGAGAAGGCGCTGCGCGAGGGCCACCTGATCCCGGTCTGCTTCGCCTCGGCGCGCACCGGCGCCGGCGTGATGGAGTTCCTCGACATCCTCGCGCGCCTCGCGCCCAACGCGACCGAGGGGAACTCCCCGCCCTTCATCCGCGTGGAAGGCGACCAGGAGGAGGAATTCCACGCCGAGCCCGATCCCTCCAAGCACGTGCTCGCGCACGTCTTCAAGATCGTGGTCGATCCCTATGTCGGCAAGGTCGCGGTCTTCCGCGTGCACCAGGGCACGATCACGCGCGACACGCAGCTCTACCTCGGCGACGGCAAGAAGGCGTTCAAGGTCGGCCACGTCTACCAGCTGCAGGGCAAGGAGCTGGTCGAGGTCGATTCCCTCGTGCCCGGCGACATCGGCGCGGTGGCGAAGATCGAGGAGATCGAATTCAACGGCGTGCTGCACGACTCGCACGACGAGGACCACATCAGGCTGCGCTCGCTCGACTTCCCGACGCCGATGCACTCCATCGCCGTGGAGACCAAGAAGAAGGGCGACGAGCAGCGGCTCTTCGACGTGCTGCACAAGCTCGAGGTGGAGGACCCGTGCCTGTGGATCGAGCGGCACCCGACGACGCACGAGACGGTCGTGCGCGGGCTGGGCGACCTGCACATGCGCACCAAGCTCGAGAAGATGCAGACGCAGTACAAGATGGACGTGACGATCAAGCCGCCGAAGATCCCCTATCGCGAGACCATCACGCGCCGCTCCGAAGGCCACTGCCGCCACAAGAAGCAGACCGGCGGCGCGGGCCAGTTCGGCGAGGTCTTCCTCAAGGTCGAGCCGCTCGCGCGCGGCTCCGGCTTCGAGTTCGTGGACCAGGTGAAGGGCGGCGTGATCCCCACGGTCTTCATTCCCGCGGTGGAGAAGGGCGTGCGCCACGCGCTCGACCACGGCGTGATCGCGGGCTATCCCGTCGAGGACATTCGCGTCACGGTCTACGACGGCAAGAGCCACGCCGTGGACTCGAAGGAGATCGCGTTCGTGACCGCGGGACGCAAGGCCACGATCGACGCGATCCTCAAGGCCTCGCCCATCCTGCTCGAGCCCATCGTCACGATCGAGATCACCGCACCCGACCGCTTCGTGGGCGACCTCACCTCGGATCTGTCGAGCAAGCGCGGCCAGGTCACGGGCACCGAATCCACCGGCGGCGGGCTCATGGCGATCCAGGGCATGGTGCCGCTCTCCGAAGTGACCGAGTACCAGTCGAGGCTGCGCTCGGTGACGGGTGGGCAGGGCGCGTACACCGTGGAGTTCAGCCATTACGCCGCGGTGCCACCCATGCAGCAGCAGCAGCTCACGTCGCACTTCAAGCTGGAGACGGAGGAGGCGTAGCGTCGCGGTTTTTCCGCAGGCGAAAAACGCGAAATCGGAGTTGACAACCGCTAATTGGGAAGCGCAATTTTGTGCGCATCCGGGGCTGCTCGGGCGGCCTCGAAGGACAAGGCAAGAAGCGGGAGCTCCCCATGTTCGTCATTCGCGACCAGCAGCTGCGCCTATTGGTGCTGGCGCAGCTCATCCGCGAGCTGCGCCAGGAGCCTGAACGCAAGGTCCCTCCGCCCCCGGGGCTGAGCGAGCGGCAACTGGAGGAGCTGCGCACGCTCACCTCCGAGGAGCTGGTGCAGCTCTCGGAGATGACCGACCCGCGCGTCGCGATCGAGATCGACGCCGGATCGCTCGACCATGGCCTGAGGCAGGTCGACTACCTGAACAAGCGCTCGCGCCAGCTCGAGTACTTCATCCGCAACGGCGCGACCTCGAACATGCTGACCAAGCTCTTCCGCATCTCTTCCGCGGACGTGACGCTCAAGCGCCGCCTCTTCTCCGGCACCAGCTCGTCGCTGCGCCGCCCGGCCATGCCGCCCCACGCGGTGCGCGAGCAGATCCAGCGGCGCTGGTACGAGGTGCGCAAGGGCAAGGAGGCCGAGCCCGTCCGCGCCGAGGACTACGAGGAGTTGCATCGCGCCTTCCCCTCGCATACATTTGCGACCCTGTGGGCCGTCGTGCACGAGTTCGACGAGGCTTGAGCCGGCCCTGCGGGTCAAGCGGAGGAGGAGCAAAAGAGCGGAACGGGGCGGCCAGGCGGCCGCCCCGTTTTGCTTACACGTGCTGGGCGAGCTCGCGCCGGATGAACTCGTGGAAGTGCACCATCCCGTCTTCCATCGGCGACTGGTACGGGCCGTGCTCCTCGCGCCCGTCGGAGAGCAGCGCGCGCCGGCCTTCGGTCATGCGCACACAGATCTCCTCGTCCTCGATCGCGGTCTCGTGGTACGCCTTCTGCTGCGCCTCGGTGAACTCGGGCTCGAAGAGCGCGATTTCCTCGGGGTAGAAGAACTCCACCACGTTCATGCATTTCTCCGGCCCGCGCGGGTAGAGAGTCGAGATCACGAGCACGTGCGGGTACCACTCGACCATGACGTTCGGGTAGTACGTGAGCCAGATGGCGCCGTGCGGCGGCGGCTCGCCGTTGCGGTACCTGAGCACCTGCTCGTGCCACATCTTGTAGACGTCGCTGCCGGGCTTGCCCAGCGCCTGGTGCACGCCGACCGTCTGCACGCTGTACCAGTCGCCGAATTCCCAGCGCAGGTCGTCGCACGAGACGAAGCGGCCGAGGCCGGGATGGAACGGGCCCACGTGGTAGTCCTCGAGGTAGACCTCGATGAAGGTCTTCCAGTTGAAGTCGTATTCGAGGACCTCGACCTTGTCGAGGACGTAGCCTTCGAAATCCAGCTCCTGCGCGACGCCCAGCTTGGCGAGGTCGGCCGCGACGTCGCGCTTGCCGTTGAAGAGCATGCCGTTCCACTTCTGCAGCGGCTGGCGCGGAAGATCCAGGCACGGCTGCTCGCTGAACGCGGGCGCGCCCAGGAGCTTGCCGCAACTGTCGTAGCTCCAGCGGTGCAGCGGGCAGGTGATGGTGCCGCCCGGAAGCGATCCCGCGCCCT